>Ga0257125_1003555_pt1 | contig 10951 bp, 11 predicted proteins | sample SI106_200metaG_FD_190183 | JGI IMG/M metagenome (GOLD analysis project Ga0257125, IMG submission 190183) | Marine microbial communities from Saanich Inlet, British Columbia, Canada - SI106_200 | ecosystem: Environmental > Aquatic > Marine > Inlet | place: Canada: British Columbia | collected...
TGATCATTGTCGGGCTATCGATTTGATTTTACATAAAGGTAAAATAGGGGAAACATATTGTGTTGGTGGAGAAAATGAAATGCATAATATAGATATAGCAAAGATGATTTTGCAAATTATGCATAAGAATGAAGAGATGATAGAGTATGTTCAAGATAGGCTTGGACATGATTATAGATACGCAATTAGTAACAAAAAAATAAACAAAGAATTAAACTGGAAACCAAAAATTGATTTTTCTACTGGACTTACTAATACAGTAGAGTGGTATAAAAATAATACTAATTGGTGGAAAAAATTAAAATAATAAATTATGAAGGGAATTATTTTAGCTGGCGGAGCCGGCACTAGACTTCATCCATTGACCAAAGTGACAAGTAAACAATTATTGCCTGTTTATGATCGGCCAATGATTTATTATCCTCTGGAAACCTTGATTAACGCTGGCATCAAAGAAATTTTGATTATTTCTGATCCAGTTAATATTGATAATTTTATAAAATTATTAGGTGATGGAAAAGATTTTGATATCACTATCACTTATAAAGTACAGGAAAAACCTGAGGGTTTAGCTCAGGCCTTTATAATTGCTGAGGACTTTATTGGCAATGATAATGTAACGATGATATTGGGCGATAATATTTTTATTGGGCAAGATGATGTATTAAAAAAAGCGGTTACTTCATTTAAAACTGGCGGTAAAATATTTGTAAAACAAGTGCCTGATCCACAGCGATTTGGGATAGCAGAATTTGATTCTGGCGGCCAAGTTATTAGTATAGAAGAAAAACCAGAATCACCAAAAAGTGATTTTGCGGTTACTGGTTTATATATTTATGATTCAAGTGTAGTAAAAAGAGCTAAGGCTATTCAACCATCAGCTCGTGGTGAGTTAGAAATTACAGATGTGAATAATTTGTATTTAGCTGATAAACAACTAGACGTTGTTAGATATGAGGGATTTTGGCTAGACACTGGTACATTTGACACTTTACTAGAAGCGGCTAATAAAGTCGCTGAATTAAGAAAGAATAAAATTTAAACTTATGGATAAATTAAATAAAATTTTAGATAAAATTCGTCCTAGCTTACAGGCTGACGGAGGAGATATAAAATTAGTAAGCTATGATAAAGCTAAAGGGATAGTAGAAGTGGAATTACAAGGTGCCTGTAAAGGTTGCCCAATGGCTCAATTTACTTTACAAGGATTAGTAGAGCAGGAAATAAAAAAAGAACTTCCTGAGGTTAAGGAAGTTCGAGCGGTTTAATTTTCTTTAAGCAATTTTAAATTTGTCGTCTTTTTGGACAATGGTGATTTTCAATACATTTTGTAAAATATAAGGATCAATGCCCCAATTAATTAAACACTCTAGGCCATTTTTTAAGTCACTATTTGGTAAATAAGCAATAACTAATTGATCGGTCATAGCAGCATTAATTGTAGATTTAGCTATTCGTGGACCAGTAATTTTTGATATCATTATTACATCTGGCTGGTGACGGAGTAATTTTTCTAAATGTTGGCAAACCTCATCGTCTTGCCAATTTTTTAATTGCTGTTGATGGATGCCAGGTAAAGGGCGCTCGATGAAATCTTCTAAAGTAAAGATATCTAGGTGTTCATTATCTATTTGTTCTAATAAAGCATAAAGAATTTTATCTTTGTCTAATAATTTTATTTGAGTTAATAAAATAAGCCCGTTTTTTTGTTTTAGAGTTTTTTGCATTTGCTCAAAATCTTTTTTACTAAGGGCTAACTTATTTAGCTTGTTATCATCCAAAATTTTGATCGTGATTTTGTTACCTTGAAATTTTGGCCAAAAGCTAACAATTAGATTTTTATCAATTTTGCCAATTTTTATTTTAAATCGTCCTTCTTGCGGTAAATTTTGATTATCTGAAAGATTAGCTAGTTTTTTTAGATGTACATCCAGGATATTTATCCAGGCTACTGGTAAATCTTTAATTTTTTGTAAGTGGCTAGCAATACGATAACGTAAATTTAATTGATTATTATCATTTTCCAAATGAATACTGCTGGCTTGATTTTTTATAGCATCATTTAATAATGTATCTAAGATATTTTTAGCGGATGATGATTTAGATTTTATCAAAGAGCTAAGGCTAACATTTTTATTCATAGTTTTATATTATCTAGTCTAATAAGTATATTATACTTCTGTTTGTAAAATATTACCACCCAATTTCAATTTAGACCTTTGTTTAGCTTATAAAATGGTATAATATTTTTGTTTTTTGGAGGATAGATTTTTTAAACAAAATATGTTAAAATAAGAATAAATATGCTGAAATTAAATAAATTTAAGGTTTTTTATAAAGACCGATTAAATTTTTGGCTGATAAATATTACAATGCTATTGGTGGTGGCCAGTTGGCTGGTATTTTTATTTAAACCATTAAAAGCTAGCCCTTTGGCTATTTTGCATTATAATATTTATTTTGGTTTTGATGTAGTTGGTAATTGGGTTTGGTTAATTTTGATTCCAGTTATTGTATTAGTATTGTCTTTGATTAATACATATTTAGCAGCTTATTTATGGACCAAAAAAGCTATTTGGAGTCATTTTTTATTGACTCTAAATTTTTTGCTTAATTTTATGATTTTTATTTATCTTTTTAATATTTTAAATTACAACTTATGATGCCCATCAACTTCATGGTTATTAAAATTTTAAGTCTTTCGGCGATTGCTTTTATTGTGGCTATTTTATGGACGCCAGCTTTGACACATTTTTTGTATAAATATCGTTTGGGTAAAAATATACGTAATTCTGGTAATACACCAATATTTTCTAAATTGCATGAAAAAAAATCTGGCACACCAACTATGGGCGGAGTATTGATTTGGTTGACTACTTTAGTTTTAGCTTTAGTTTTTTTCTGGATAGCTAAAATTTGGCCAAATTCTATTTTAGCGGGTTTTAATTTTTTAACTCGACCAGAAACTTATTTACCATTAGGTGCTTTGGTGGCTTCAGCTATAGTCGGTTTATTAGACGATTGGTTTAATGTTACACGTCAGGGTGGAGGTAAAGGAGGCGGCTTGACCATTAGACATCGTTTATTAATTTATACTTTAATTGCTTTATTTGGTGCTTGGTGGTTTTATTTCAAATTAGATTGGGATGTTGTTCGTGTACCTTTTGTTGGTTTATTTAACCTTGGTTGGTGGTTTATTCCTTTCTTTGTTTTTGTTATTGTGGCCACGGCTTTTTCAGTTAATGAAGCAGATGGTTTAGATGGTTTAGCTGGCGGTATTGTCTTAGCTGCTTTCGGGGCTTATGGTACAATTGCTTTTATGCAGGGCAGTTATAATTTAGCTGCTTTTTGTGGAGTTATTAGTGGTGGTTTATTGGCATTTCTATGGTTCAATGTTAATCCAGCTAGATTTTTTATGGGTGACACAGGAGCGATGTCACTTGGCGTGTCCTTAGGCATTGTAGCTATGCTGACTGGCTATCCTTTGTTATTGCCGGTCATTGGTTTTTTGTTATTAGTAGAGTCACTTTCAGTAATTATTCAGATATCATCTAAAAAAATTCGTAAGAAAAAAGTATTTTTATCAGCGCCTATTCATCATCATTTTGAGGCTAAGGGCTGGTCTGAACCAAAAATTGTAATGCGTTTTTGGATTATTGCTGGCGTGACAGCTGTTGTTGGTCTTATTTTAGCTATTATTGACTTAGGTTTATGGTAAATAATTGGCAAAATAAAAAAGTTTTAGTAATGGGTCTAGGCTTGCAGGGTGGAGGGTTTCAAGTTGTTAGTTGGCTTTTAAAACAAAAGGCACAAATTACAGTAACAGACTTGAAGACCAAGGCGCAGCTTAAGCTTACTTTAGATAAATTAGCCAAACTTAAAGGTTCTAAAAATATTCAATATGTTTTGGGTCAACATCGGGAAATAGATTTTGTGGATCAAGATTTAATTGTACAAAATCCAGGTGTACCACCACAATCAAAATATTTACAAATTGCTCGTAAATTAAATATAAAAATAGTCAACGAGGCAACGATGTTTTTTGGTTTGTATGATGGGGATGTTATTGGTATTACTGGTACCCGTGGCAAATCAACAGTGTCTACTTTGTTGCATAAGATTTTAAAAACTAAAGTTTCAACTAACGTTGTGGCTGGAAACATTGCCACCACACCGATGTTTTCTATCTTAGATAAATTAAAGAAAAATAGCTTGCCAGTTTTAGAATTGTCTAGTTGGCATTTAGAGAATTTGTTTGAGTATCAAAAATCGCCACACATTGCCGTAATTACTAATATTTTAATTGATCATCTTAATCGTTATAAGAGTTTTACTGAGTACAAACAAGCTAAAATAGCAATTATTGCTAATCAAAATAAAAATGATTTTGCTATTTTGAACGCTGATAATATTCATACTAAAAATTTAGCTAATAAAACTAAAGCTAAGGTTTTTTATTTTTCATTAAACAAAAAAGTAAAAGGAGTCTATTTGCAAGACGGTATTTTTTATTTTAATGATGGCCAGAAAATTAGTCGAGTAATGCTCAGTCAAAATGTTGGTATGATTGGTGAACATAATTTAGAGAATATAGCAGCAGCTATTTGTGTAGCCAAGATATTAAAGATTAGTAATAAAGATATTAAAAAAGTGGTTAGTAAATTTAAAAATCTTGAATATCGTTTACAGTCTTTAGGAAAATGGCAAGGGATAGAGATTTTTAATGATCCGACAGCTTCTACGCCTGATGCAACTTGTGCTGCTATTAATGCTATGGGCGATCAGAAAATTTTATTAATTGCCGGTGGTGAAGATAAGGTTTTGGATTATACAGCTTTAGCTAAATTAATTAAACAAAAAGTAGATAAATTAATTTTATTTCCAGGATCTGGAAGTAAAAAGTTGTTGATTGAATTAAAAAAAGTCAAATATCCCAATGATCGCATAAGTATTGATATAAAAAATTTGCCATTAGCTTGGAGTATGGCACAAAAATATGGTCAAGATATTGAGGTTATCTTATTTTCTCCAGCTGCAGCAAGTTTTAATATGTTTATCAATGAATTTGAACGGGCAAAAGTATTTGAAGAATTAGTAAAAAATGCTAAGAAAAAAATCCGCTAGAAACGGAATAAAAAAATGGTTATTAGCTCCTTTTTCAGTTGATCGTCAATCGCATCAGCCAGATTTTATTTTGTTGGCTGTAGTTGTCTTGCTCTTATTTCTTGGTTTGTTATTTTTATCTTCAGCATCTTCTTCATTAGCCTTTCATCAACGTGATCAAGATATTTATTTTTTTGTTAAACAACAAATTTTGCATGGTTTATTACCAGGTTTATTGTTGTTTTATATTACCTTGAGAACAAATTATCAAGTTTACCAAAAGTATTTTAAATTATTTTTTATTATTTCCATTGTTTTGTTATTGCTAGTATTTATTCCAGGTTTACAATTAGAAGGAGCATCTGCTAAGTCTTGGATAAAATTAGGCAATATTTCCTTACAAACCAGTGAATTAGTTAAATTAAGTTTTATTTTATTTTTAGCGGCTTGGTTGTCTAAGACAGGCTTGAGTGTTAGAAACTGGCGTTTAGGAGCTTGGCCTTTTATTTCGTTTTTAGCTGTGATTGCAATATTGATCATTTTGCAACCAGACATAGGAACCTTGAGCATTATTATTTTAACTTCGTTGGCTATGTATTTTGTGGCTGGTGCTAGTTGGAAACATTTATCCGGTATTATAATGGCTGGATTATTTGGATTAGCATTAATGGTTAAGGCGGCGCCTTATAGAATGAATCGTTTTCTAGCTTTTTTAGACCCAGAAAGAGATCCACTAGGCATTACTTATCAAATTAGACAAGCTTTAATTGCAGTTGGTTCTGGTGGTTTGTGGGGATTGGGCCTTGGTTATTCAAGACAAAAATTTAATTATTTACCAGAGCCAGCAGGGGATAGTGTTTTTGCTATTGTGTCTGAAGAGATTGGTTTTATTTTCGTGACTTTATTTGTGCTTTTATTTGCTTTATTAATGATTAGAGGTTTTCATATTGTTCGGCATAGTACGGATAATTTTGCTAAATTAGTAGCTTTAGGCATTGTTGTTTGGTTATCAGCGCAAATATTTATAAACATTGCTAGTATCATTGGTTTATTGCCACTAACTGGTGTACCGTTGCCTTTTGTTTCTTTAGGTGGTACAAATTTATTAGTAACCTTATTGGGCATTGGTATTTTAGCTAATATATCAAGATTTACAGAAATAAAATAAATATAATTATATGAAATTATCTAATAAAATTTTTCGGCTAAGCTCAAGACGGGTCGGGTTTACTCTGGTAGAGCTTTTAGTAGTGATTGGTATAATGGTTATTTTGTCAGGAGTCACTTATGTTGGTGTTTCAGAGATTAGACAAACAATTAGAGATAGTAAGCGTAAAGCAGATTTACATCAATTAGCTAGAGCCTTAGAGCTATTTAAAACAGATTATGGTCAATATCCATCTAATAATCATTATAGCATGCAAGAATATACTGGTGTTGATTGGGAAGAGGGTGCCAACGAAACTATGATGCCATTTTTAGTAGAAGGGGGAGAATTAACGTTAATCCATGGAACCATCAGTGGTCCTGTGCCCGAAAACACCACAGTTCAAGGTGGTTATCTTGATGACTACATCAAAGATCCGATTAACCAACTAAATAGTTGGGATGCAGGTGACGACGACGATAACGTAATTCATCATCATGTTTATTTGTATTGGGGCCCAACTTATTGGGTTTTCGATGTTACAGAGTGGGCCTTTCCTTGGCCACTTGATTGTTCATCGCCAACTGCACCACCACCCGATGATTGTGGTGAATTAAATCCAAATAATGAAGCGGCTATCAATTATCAAAATTGGAATAACTGTTGTGACAGTGGTTGTTTTGATTGTACTTTTACTGAGCCTTACTTGAGCTGGAATACTACAAATCAATCTGGGTTTTCTGATTGGTGTTATGGTATGGATAGCAATCGCGTGCTAGTCCTTTTAGCTGCTGATTTAGAGAATGAATCAAAGCCGGAGGAGAGGATTAATAATGTATTGTCTTTTTGTCCAACAGCTAGTGGCACGCTTGAAGAACAAGCCTTATTTTTTAATTTTAAAAGATATTTTTATAGAGGAAAAGATTGTTATGAAGGTCCAGGTGGTGGTGCTACAAGTGGTGCTAGTTGTGACGATGGTGGTGGTGATTGGTCTTCTTGGGGTGGTAATAGACATAATTATTTTGTTCCTTTGACAGGAGAATATGATCTAAACTAATGAAACAAGATAAACATAAAAAAATATTATTAGTTGGTGGCGGAACCCTGGGCTCTGTTAGCCCACTTTTGGCTGTAGCAAATAAATATTCGGCTGATTATTTATTTATCGGTAGTCATCAGGGGCCAGAAAAAAATATGGTTGAAGCTGCTGGTTTAGAATTTAAGTCAATTAGCAGTGGGAAATTACGTCGTTATTGGTCTTGGTCAAATTTTGTAGATTTATTTAAATTAAAATTAGCCTGGTGGCAAAGTATATTTTTGCTTGTTAAATTTAAGCCAGATATTGTATTGACTTCTGGAAGCTTTGTCGCTGTGCCAGTAGCTTGGGCTGCTTGGCTTTTGCGTATTCCCGTCATTGTTCATCAACAAGACATTGGAGTTGGTTTGGCAAATAAATTAATGGCGCCGGTTGCCAAAAAAATATCTGTTACTTTTGCTGCTAGCAAAAATTTATTTAAAGCCAATAAAGTTGTGGTGACTGGTAATCCAGTGAGAGTGGATAATAAAAAAACCACTGATCAGCCAACTATTGTTATTACTGGTGGAGGATTAGGGGCCAGAGATTTTAATCAATTTTTAGCAGAATTTATTCCACGGCTTACAGAAACCCATAAAATTCATCATATTTTAGGAACTAAAAATTATGATCAAGCTTTAGCTTTGCCAAATTATCAGCCTTACAAATTTATTGAACAAGGAATGATAAATTTATTGGCTCAGGCTGATATTATTATTTCTAGAGCTGGACTTTCTTTAACTACTGAAGCAGCCGCGTTAAAAAAAGCATTAATTATCATTCCTATTCCTGATAGTCACCAAGAAGATAATGCTAAATTTTTCGCTCAACATAATGCTGCCATTATGGTCAAACAGGGTAGTAGTCAAATATTAGCTCGTTATTTAGATAAATTACTACCTAATAAAAAATTTCAGCAAGTTTTGGGTGAAAATTTATATAATTTATTTCCTAAAAATCCAGTTGACAAGTACATTAAATTAATAGAAGATGTGCTTAAATAAGCAAAAATAATGGATTTAGACTTAAATAAAGTAAATAAAGTTTATTTAGCTGGCGTTGGCGGCATTGGTTTGTCTGCTATTGCCTATTATTTTTTGCATCAAAAAAAGGAAGTTGAGGGTTCTGATAGTATAAAATCTGAAGTCACTAAGCGTTTAGAAGACAAGGGGGTTTATATAAATTATACTCAAAAAGCAGATAATATTAGTAATAATATTAGTTTATTTGTTTATACTTCTGCTTTACCAGATGATCATCCAGAACTTGCAAAGGCTCGTGAATTAAATATTCCAGTTCTTAGTTACTTTGAGTTTTTGGGACATTTAAGTAAAAACTACAAAACCATTGCTGTCACCGGCACAAACGGTAAAACAACAACTACTGCTATGCTTGGTTTGATTTTAGAAAAAGCTGGTTTAGATCCTACGGTTATTGTTGGTAGTTTAGTACCGCAATGGAATAGTAATTTTAGAGCAGGTAAATCTGACATTTTAGTAGTAGAAGCTTGTGAATGGCAGGCGCATATGTTAGAAATAAATCCGGATGTTATTGTACTAACTAATATTGCGGAAGATCATTTAGATTTTTACAAAGATTTAGATGATATTAAAGATCACTTTCAAAAATTTGTTGATAAATTACCAAAAGATGGAATTTTGATTAAAAATCGGGATGATAAAAATAGCGCAGATATTAAATCTAAAAATATTTTGACTTTTGGTCAGCAGCAAGCTGATTATTTATTTAGTGATTTACAAATAGAGCCAGGTAAACAAAATTTTGAGATTAATAAAAAAGGCGCTGACAAAATGCAATTTTCTCTTAATGCTCCAGGTTTATACAATGTATACAATGCTACTTCTGCTGTAGCGGCTGCTGGATATTTAGGTGTAAATAAACACCAGATTTGGAATGGCTTACATGAATTCAAAGGAACTTGGCGTAGATTTGAAAATTTGGGTAATTTTAAAACTAATATAGTTATTTCTGATTATGCTCATCATCCGGATGCAATAAAAGGCTTGTTAAAAGCGACTAAAGATTTTTATCCCGATCAGAAAATAATTAGCATATTCCAACCGCATCATCATAACAGAACCAAGACTTTGTTAGATGAGTTTGCTATTAGTTTTGATTTAGCAGATCATGTTATTATTTCAGAGATTTATCAAGTTGGTGGCCGAGAAGATCAAGAACATGAAGATGTTAGTAGTCAAGACTTGATAAATAAAATGCAAAATTCACGGAAACATTATGCCAAAGATTTTGCCGCTGTAAAACAAATTATTCAAAAAATAAATCCAGTTGATTCAGTTTTACTGTTTATTGGTGCTGGAGATATTGACGATTTAGCTAGAGAGTTAATAGATTAAATTATGGACATCCAAAAAAATATTTCATTAGCTCAATATACTACTTTTAAAATAGGTGGTCCTGCTGAAAATTTTGTTATTGTAAAAAGTATTAAGGAAGTGCAAGAAGCAATTAGTTTTGCCAAAGAAAATAATTTAGAAATCTTTATTTTGGGTGGTGGTAGTAATTTACTAATATCTGATCATGGAATTAAAGGCTTAGTAATTAAATTAGATTTGCAAAATATAGAGTTTAGTAATACACAGGTGATTGTTGGTGCTGGAGTCAGTTTGGCTTTTTTAGCAAGTCAGGCATTGGATCAAGGATTGATTGGTTTAGAATTTACAGCAGGTATTCCAGGCACAGTCGGCGGAGCAGTACGTGGCAATGCTGGTACTTTTGGTCAAGGAATGAATGTTGTCGTTGTTGGTGTTAAATATTTAGATGAAAATTTTAAATATCAAGAAATGACTAATAAACAAGCTGGCTTTGCTTATCGACATAGTATTTTTAAAGAAAAGCCATACATTATTCTAGAAACAAGCTTGGGCTTGCAAATGGGTGATGTAGCCACAGCTAAAAAATTAATGGCCGAAAGATTAACAGCTAGACGTACAAATCATCCAAATCAGGCGTCTGCTGGGTGTATTTTTAAGAATATTGATTTTTCTACAGTTGATATTGATGATTTAAGTAAACGAGGAATTGAGATTGATAAATTTACTAAACATCAAAAAATACCAGCTGGATATCTGATTGAAAAAGTTGGCTTAAAAGGTAAAATTATTGGCGGTGCTCAAGTCTCAGAAAAGCATGCTAATTATATTATCAATGTAGATCAGGCTAGTGCTGAGGATGTGATTATGCTAACTAGTCTGATAAAGCAGCAAGTTCGGGGTAAATATGGCGTTCAGTTAATGGAAGAAGTACAGTTTGTTATTTAAAATAAAAAAGTCCCTGTCTGCGGATGCAAACAAGGACTGAATTTCTTAAAAGAGCGAGGAGATTATGAGGCAATCCTCTCGAAAACTTTTGGTTTTTGGGGGTTTTTGATGAAATAGATCGGGAAAAAGGCGATGAAGTAGATGATGGGCAAGGATATTCCAAAAGATAATCCAATATCCACTGATTCAATTCTCCCGATAATGAATGTGAAAATAATCGCGCCAATTATCACGCCTATTGCAACAGTAATGGCTTCTTTGCCTTTTTGAGAGGTTCCCATGAATATCCCAAAAAGTATTCCTATAATTATACCAGTAATCGCCAAA
>Ga0257125_1003559_pt1 | contig 10943 bp, 5 predicted proteins | sample SI106_200metaG_FD_190183 | JGI IMG/M metagenome (GOLD analysis project Ga0257125, IMG submission 190183) | Marine microbial communities from Saanich Inlet, British Columbia, Canada - SI106_200 | ecosystem: Environmental > Aquatic > Marine > Inlet | place: Canada: British Columbia | collected...
CGATAGGAGTAATAAACAGTTTATCAGACACTAAAAATAATAAAACAAGGTAAATGTCTGACTAATTTGGTTTATTAATTATAGACGAGTGCCATACACTCGGGGCAGATACTTTTATGGCGGTTTTAGATATTTTTTCAAGAAGTAGATTCATCCTCGGCTTGTCAGGAACTCCGGATAGAAACGATAAAAAGCACGTAATGTATTATAATTATTTCGATTCCCTAATAACTCATGATCTAGACGAAAATTTGAATATTAAATTTTTATTTTATGGTATAAGAGATAGGTAATTAGACATATTGGGTCAATAACTTAAAATAGAGGATAAATATTTATAAGTTATATCGCGGATAATAGCGAATTAGTAGAGAAACAATATCATAATAGATATCATACTGAAAATAAAAAAGGATCCTAAAAATTACGCGCTTGTAATTTCCGAAAGAATAGACCATTTATAAACATTATCATAATTGCTAGATAAAGCCGGGACGTCTCACGATAAATTATACGGTAAAAACAACGACATAAATAAAAAATAAATATTTCTGGCGTCTCTAGCACAGGCAAAAGAAGGCCTTGACAGAGATTATTTAAACGTATTAATACAATGCACTCCGCCGAAAGGTAAAATACAGGGATTAATATAATTAGTTGGGAGAATTACAAGAACGACTGGTGAAAATTCATAGTAGTTAAAGTATATAATAGATATACAAGACTCGGTGTTCAAATAAAAAAATAATTAAAGAATTTAGTACTATGAAAATATATTCGACTAAAAAATATCGGAATATAACTCCGACTTTTTTTTACATTAGATAGGCTGTGAAGACGTGAGGCAAGTGGAAAAATACCAAGACTATAGAAAAGAATTTTTAAATTAATTTTGATTATATATGTAAGATAACGTTATGCTGTTGGGTTTAATTATGGTCACCTAATACCTTATATTCCGAAAAATATTTGGAGATAGTTAATTCAAATAAAAATTAGAGCAGCAGATGGAGTATAAGGATATACTGAGATATTTTTTACTTGGTACGATTCTGTCTTATATAAGATAAATTGTGTAACTAATATCGGATTTATTTTTATTTTTACTAAAAAAATATTTAAAAATAAATACCGACAAAAAGATATATGGAATATCGATGTCTAATATAACAAAATTATTAGTGGCATCTAATATATTATTATGTGGGTACTATATACTATATAGAAGCAATAAATTATGATCAATTATTCTGTTATTGCTTCTTTAATTTTTTTAGATTCTTTTTTGCTTCTTTTTCTGGATCAAAAATTCTGCAGAAATTATCATATCCTTACGCTTTACGAAATTCTCTATGGGCTTCGTTCATTTCAATCACTGGATTAATTACCTTCCTTGCTTGTTGTCCTTTGATATAGTAAGGATCTTTTATGAATTTTAATCTATTAACCCTGTAAATAGGGTCGGCTAAGGTGCCCATATTATTATTTATATCGTATTAGATTTTTTATCTATCTACGTTTATAATTTTAGGTCTGTGTCCACTCTATAGTCTTTTTTTTTTTATTTTAAAGAGCAAATTATCTTACTATTATCGAAAAGACTACAGATTAAGTAAACCCTGTTCATGCGATGGTTTTTTAAACATTCCTTTTAGACTGAGCTCGTTCATATATAATATATATATTTTTTTTTTTAATTTACAATAAGATAAATAAACTATTATAAAGAGGAATGTGTATATATATATGATTCAAGAACTAGCTATAGCTGCAGCTATATTAATGGCAGTAGGAATAATGTTTTATAAGATAAATAAATTAGAGTAAATAGTTGAAAAATAACTGAGCGCTAGATAAATAGGTAGGTATAAAGAATATTCTCTTTCGGCCTAAAGAGGGAAATAGAACGTGAAATAATTTACTGATACTTCGTCTATTGTCGTAGACGACCAAATACAGGTTGTAAGTAAATAAGTTTATTAAAAATATAAAAAAAATAGTAAATATCAGAGTGATTTAAAAGATTTGCATGATTTTATAAAATCAATAGATAACCACCAGCTCAATGAATTACTAAAGAAAAATAATATATAAAATTACAAAGACAATACTTTAAGGAAAAATATGCAATTATTATACTAATATGTTTTACAAAATCTATAAAACAGCAGCTCTTCTGAAAGCAGCGAAGAAGAAGAGGAGCCAAAAATTAAAATCCCACCAAAGCCAGTAGTTCATATACAAAATAACGATTACTAGAAATAGACCAATAACCATTTCAAGTCTTCATCTCCTGATCAATGAGGCCTCATTTTTACCTCGCGAAAACAGGAAGGGGTCGGTGGACTAAACCCCTTTACGTTAAGTCATTTAATTTGATCACTTTACCCTCATCAAATTCTCTATATTTATTTATTTTTATATTTATTTTTTTTTATTGTTATTCTAGCTCTTTTTTATATTATTATGCTGAATAAGGGGTTTATTAATATTAAATTACTTGATTTTTAAATAATAACTAGACAATATCACGATTACATGTATTTAATTCTTTTTTTTTTTCTTGCATATTATATTAGGCTTAGCCGAAATTTTAGATAGCTTTTTATAATTACTTTGACATATATAAATATATTTTTTTAATTAATATATATGATAAAAGAACTATCAAACAAAAATATTGGCAATATAAAAATTTATAAAATGGATGTGCCAGGTAGCGGAATACTGTTACTAGAAAAAGTATTTAATTTCGGGTCATATAATTGCGAGTATACCGCCGTTCCTCACTTGATGGAGCATCTGATTTGCGAGGCCGGTATATAAAATAATATTTTTAACGCCTACACAACCCCGAATAATATGGCGTTTCAAATATAAAAATTTGAAATGGAAATGTTTGATAAAATTTATAACGTGGATTATTCAAAAATCCCTAAAAAAATAATTTAACAGGAAATAAATAGAATTTCGTCTGAATTTAATTTTAGAACGTTTAATTTCTATTCGCAAGATTATTTTAAAACAGATTTTATTTCGGGTTTATGTAGCGACGACAACAGTATTGATAGATTCATAATTGGCGCTAGATAGTACTACGAGGGTATAGGAATTAACAAATTAATTAAAATAATGCAATAATACCATGATAAATATATGAATAAATAGAATAGTTATTTGTAAATAATAGTACAAAGGGATTTTAATATAAAAACAATAGAAATGGTGCTTTAATAAGAATCAATGAAAATGTCTCCATTAGCAACCTTAAGAAATATGATAATGCCGGACGATAATCCGATTTAAGTACAGACAAAGGAAATGCAAGTTTGTAATAGAAATTGTGCTTAAATTAATTTCAATGACGGTAATTAAAGCGCGACTATTGTATTAAAGCAGCCGATAACTAATGTTAAGCAATAACTAAACAGTTTAAAAATGATGTATCTTCTAATACCATAAATAAAGCTATTATATGACGGAGAAATTAATTTGAGTTATTATATTTCAATAGTGTCGCATTATATAGTGTTACATATCTATATATAATTCCCGACTTGGTATAATTAGGAGCAGTAGACCGGAATAGTATAATAAGTCGTATACAACTTTAAATTACTGGCATTTAAACCGCAGATATTAAGTGAAAAATTATATAATTAAATGCAGGATTTATGTGAAAATCAACAGCTTATGAAAATTTTCTTATTATATTCAATGTATTAACAGTGTCAGATGGTATTTACTTTACTCCACTAAAAATATAGCATGTAAAGACTATTAAATATGGCGTAATAAGACTATGATATTTCATAATTTAAAATTTTCCTAAATAATTTCGATGTAACAAATGTACAGGTATTATTCATGCCAAATAAAGAATTTACGAAGACTGATGAAATATAAAATCTACAGAATGTCAAATTACATTAATTTGACAACATTTAGTATATCACATTCAAAATTGATTTTGATAGCTTTTAATAATAACCAGTGCATGATTTATGCAGGTAAGATGAAATGTAACTAAAAATTATTTAGTACATATAGAAGACCGGTAATACGGGGGTATTAAACGAAGAAACCAGTGAAATTTAAAATATTGATGATATTAATAAATAATTGGGTTAAAAAGTTCTAGAAAACATGATGAAGAAAAATTTCATACCGTATCACACCGGGAGTAAGAAAGTACAATAGTTCCCGAGTATAATTCTCAGCGATACTGGGCCTTTTCCTATATCTACAGGGTAAAATTTCGAAGTATAGGTTCATTAAAATTATCAAATAAACGGGATAGTAATAACCATTAAAAATATATAGAATACGGATATTATACAAACAAATATAAGGTACTAAATAATAAAGAATTACTTAGAAGGTAAATATTTACAGTACTAAATGCTGCAGTATAGAATGTAAATAATTGAGGCTGGAAGGGATGTAATAATATTATTTTACTCGGTTATGTTTCCTATTTACCACGAAATTATTTACGCCATTTGCTAAGAAATAAGAGAAATAGATAAATACCTCCAAAAAAAGTAAAATATTAATCAGATATACAAAATTCAAAAATAAAATATGGCATATACCCAAGATATAATTCCGCAGATAGTATAGAATAAACAAAATAAAAAATATCTAAATAACAAACATAATAACCAAATAGATTTACTATAGTAATAATATATTGTGTTTAAGTTATTCGCGTAGCGGCCATAAGTAAACGTCTTCGACATAGTGCAAATTGTCAGAAATAATTTAAAAGTACATAAATACGAGCATAAATAATAAATAAACAGCTCTTCTGAAAAAGCGATAAATATAAAAATATATTATCCAAATTATAGAATTAGTCAGCAAACAGTCGTGATTTACTTGTTGATGAGAGACAGAGTATATCAAATGCAAAAAGAACTGGACGAAAAAATGCGCGGAAACAAGCTAGTAATATCCCCGTGTATGAAAAAAAAAATAGAAGGTGATTTATAATATTTACAGTAGAAATTAAGTATTATTATGAAGAGAGAAATATACTAAAAGATGAAGGATGTAATGTATTATTTAAATGTATAGCTAAATTAAGCAGATGATAATTACTACCTTAAATTTATTTATGCGGTACCTGAAAAATATGATATTAAATAAGTGCTAAAGAAACACAATACTATTTTATACAATATTTAGTACAGCGACTACTTACACCAATACAATTTGAAAGAAATGTATGAATATTATATACTAGGTAATAAATAGAAGATAACTGTTATTTATGACTCAATGAGTAAATATAAAGACAATAAAAAAATAAATATAACGAATTTTATAAATAAAGTGTTATGAATCATTATTCTAACGATATTTCTCCGTTATCGCTAACCGTAAATTTTTTTTTATGGTAATCACTCAGAGTTTCAGTTATTTTTTTCTTGAAATATACTCCTAAGTCTATATTAGGATGGAAAAAATAACAAGCAGCTGGTTTAGTGTTTTATAGTTTGAAATATTCTGATATTTCATGAAAGACTTGCCGTTTTAAATGTATACATTTTGGATTTCGGCATTAAATGCGCGAGTCAGATAATTTCCGGTATAAATATTTAAAATTATACGGTCTATGAATTTCACTTACTTCTTTTAAATCTTTCTCCATGATATATAGGCGTCCGCATTTTTAAAAACATTTTAATTTTCGAAAATTGAAAAAAAAATGTTTTTGAATTATCATATCAATTAATATATGAGTTCATCTAAGAATATAAAAAATATCGAACCCATATCTGGATTCTAAGAAGCGCTAGACTAACTTTTTAAAGATGGAACTAATCCGTCAAGCAAAGAAATGTCTGACCTTGTTAAAAAGTATACCAAAGAACAGAAGCCCAATAAGGAGTCTATATTTGAATTTTTCAACTTGAATAAAAAGTACAATATAGCCGTTATTGACGGTAAATACTGGAAAACAGACAATGAAGGGTATAAAAAAGCTGTTAAAGAATGGGACTAAAAAGTATTAGACAGAGAAACAAGGAAGAATCTCGCATAAGATAATAAAAAGAAGAAAGAGGAGAAAAATGTAATTGTTGGATTATTTGAGTAATCTTGTGAAGAAAAACTTAAATCAGGCAAATATAAATAAAAAGATGATATAATAGAGGTTCTTAAAAAAGAATTAAATAAAGAGATAGAAGAAAAGAAGATTTCAGAAGCTAAAATTAAAAAATATATAAATATGCATAGTAAAATAGACGGAGATATAATATAATATTAAAATCCACAAATTATAAAAATATAGAAAATATTTAAGGTTCAAGCCGATGGAATAACAAAAGAATTTGTTAATTTCGTGCTATTGAATAATGATTTGAAATAGGGAACAGATCAGGCTGATTATGATTTTGTGGAAAAAGAAATTGGATATAAATTCAATGAAAAAACTCAAAGATTTATAAAAAAGAAAGAATGCCTTAAGAAAAAGATCCCAGAGCCGGAAGCGGAAAAGGCTCAAACAATAGCTAAAGTTGAAACCAATGAATAAAAACCTGAGGAAGTAAAGATAGCCCCTAAAAAGGTAAAAAAAAACAAAGAAAGTTCATTGAAGGATATTATTAATGGTGAAGAGTAAAAAGATTAAAAAAAAAAGAAAATACCTAAGCAGAATTAAGTAGATAAATTTGATTCTGACGATATTAAACCAAAATTCGACAAGTAAAAAATATAACTAGCTACTTAAATAGAGGAGTTATCAAATGATGAAATCGAGTAGTCAGATTCGGAGGGTAAATGAGCAATCCGCTTACATATTATTCAACATTATTCTACTAATTTTTTTATTAAATTTTAATAATATTTTATATTTATATTTCCTCCATACGACTATTTAGTTACCAAATCTTGAACATACACAATTTAAAGCCGGGGATTTGTTATATCCCTTAACTTGCGTTTATTTTCGCAAAAATATTTATAATCGCCGCCGAAATACTATAGGAGATACTTATATGTATTTACGGGTATTGTTTAGATAGGGTTTGTAATAATTAGTTTACAGCATACAAATTATTATTTAGATTATAATTCTTAAAGCGACATTGCCCTTTAAATATTATCTATATTATATGGGGGTTTTGTAGGCGATGGATTCCATAACTTACCACTCATTACGGCATGGTATATATTTTCTCTATTATTATGAAATTAGGCCTATGCAATATTAACAATATCTAGTCCATTTATTAACTGGTCGCACATTTATATACCTTAGGCAATAGATTTATTAGATAATTTAGTGGATGAAATACCGTCATTATAATTCATGTAATTATACAGCCAAATTATTCTATTGACCAAGTAAATAGATTACCACGTCTTTATTGAGTCGAATATTCTTAGAATGTCCAGGTCTATAGTTAGGACACGTGGTGTATAATTACGTATTAGGTGGGTATTTTAGGTGTTAAAAAATTTATTCATTAAATCCACAAAATTATCGTATTTGCTAGGATAAATATTGGTGAAAAAAAATTAGGCGTAATGGGAATCGGCTAATCTTTTAGTAGTGTGGCATTATTAGACAAAGACCCACGCGCCTTGTTATGTTATTTTTTACAGGAGTCGTATGAACAATTCTCTCCAACTTTTCCATTTTAATTATAATAACGACAACATGTAATACTACATGTATAATATATCCAGATCGTTTTGCTAATTTTGAACTATAGAAAATGCATACGTTTCCCCGCCAAAACGTTAAAAATTTTAATTTTTAATGCAATGTTGCCGGTCACCGGAACTACTTATTCTATTGAAATAGTTTGTTACCGCTTTCAGATAATGTTACTTTTTAGCAACTAGCTTTTCAGCAACCGATTCTGAATTTTTAACAGCGTTACTATATCGTTAATATAATTAAGTCAATTTATCCTCTCCTTTCGCGAAATTATCGAAATCTTACGTTATGATATTAATGGCATGTGCTTATAGGCGGCCCGACTTAATGTCTTAAGTAATCATGGATATTCCATTATCGGGAAATAACACACTAATTTCGGTCGGCTAATATTTCTGTACCGCCTGTAAAATCTATTCGTTTTTAGAACCCGGTAATACGGGTTATTTCGCGAGTTAGTCTGCGAAATAACTGTCTACTCCCTATTTTAAATTGTCTAGATCGCGCCTAGCCGGGCAGCGTAATTAAATATCGGACACTATAATTTTATCGCTATTTATATCCTAGAGATTAATTAAATCAGTCGAGCCGTGACCGTGAAGAATATAAACTTCACCCGCTTGTATTTATTTAGATATTTATAATATCAAATGCTCAGAAAGAGAATATATTTAGTCTTAAACGATCTCCATTTTTTTTTCAGGGAAACTAGGATTAATGTCAAAATATAGTTAAGCAATTTAAATCCCCTCTATAAAGTCAAAAAGTCTATCGCACAGTGAGTATTAATCATTGGAAACCATAGTATTCGCGAACAATGCATATACTTAATTATATTTCTGTAATTTTCCCCCAATTTCAACGTATAGATTTAGATATTGTGCATAATACATAATTATATCTATTTTTAAATTTTGGCCCATGGCATAATTGCGGAGCGAAGCCTCAAAAAAAATTTTTTAAATAATTCCAAAAAACTAAATGGCACTAATTCCAAATATTTGATCCATTATTTTTTCCATCCCGGAGCAATGCTAACTGATGGTAAATACGTTAATATATTTATATTTGTCTAATTTAGTGGATTTCCCGAAGTTTGGAACAGTCGCCTTATTTTATTTGTCGATTTATTCACATTCCTGAAAAAGCCCATATAAGTCAAATGGGACTTAATCGCAGGTAATTAGTGCCGATAAATGATAGTCGACAATTTACATATAGTACGCTGATATTTGTTGTTCTAAGTAATCCTTATCTTCTAATAGTAATTGCTATATATCGGATTGATCCATTATATATATAATTAAAAATTATAAGGCAAAAAATGAAAAAAAAATATTTAGACAAAATAAATATCTATATATGAAATTATTTCTACTAGACGTGACAAAAGACATAGACGATATTTCTGACGCATTTATATTTTATTTATCATGCATCGATGAAAATGGCGATAAAATAGTTTTACAATGCTAATACAAACCGTATATTTATCTATGCCCTGTTTATTATAATGAAAAAATAGAGAGGAATTTACTTGATGAATTCAGCTAGGCGGAATAAGTGAGAAGTATAGTATAAACTATGTAAATATAATAATATATCGAGGAATTTGAAATAGTAGAAAAGAAAAAATTATTCGGGTTCTAAGAAAATCCAAAGAAATTTTTAAAAATAACTTTAATGACAGCTAAAAAATACTACGATATAATAAAAAAAATAAAAGAATAATAATTTTAAATAAGACATTACGTACTAGATAATTACTAAATATCAATAGAATAATTGTAACAATAATAATAACAGGATATTTTCGTATAGATTTAGGTGTTTGAAGATTAATTAGATCTTCATTTGAAATTTCTGAACGATAGCAATATTGGAGTGTGTTAGTGGCTAAATGTCTAAGACCAATCACTGGTCAAAATTAATAATATTCATAACTGCAAAGATTGTTATTTCGTAGACTATAAATAAATCAGCACTACCTCATAATAAACTCTTCCGAAAATTACTTAATTGTCATATGATATTGAGACTACAACCCACTCAATGAAGTATTTTCCCGACCCGTAAATATACAGTAACAAAATAGTGTAAATAGGTTTATATTTTATAATCGGGGATGAAATAGAGGATATAGTGCTAACACTAGGGCCGTGTAAAAAAATAGAAGGTAAAAAAATATATATGTTTGACAACGAATTATAATTACTGAAAGCATATTACAAAATGAATATTAAATATAACCCAGACATAGTAATGGGGTATAATATTTTCGGGTTCGACGATAAGTATATAAGAATAAGAACGAATATATATAAATAATTTGATAAAGAATTATCAAAATTAGAATTATTACATTCGCGTATTCAAACTTCCGACTTGGATAAAACTATATTTCTAGAGTATCGTAAGGACGGGGCAAACATAGGGAAAAATTAAATATATTAGTACAATTTAAAGGGCACGTTAAGAATTGATTTGCTCCACGAAGTACGATAGCAGCATAAAATGTCTAATTATAAACTAGAAACAGTTTCTTAATATTTTATAAGGGGTAAAATTTTAGAGCAAAGTAGTGACTAAATTAAAACAAATACAGTTGATGGATTAGCTGAGCGGAATTATTTTATATTAAATAATGACGATAATTTAGACCAAATCACCACTGAAAAAATACAAATCGACAAAATAATAAAATGGGGAGAATAATATTTAATTAAGACAGTAGAAGAAATTCCAAATAATTAATAAGTATAGTATAAATCATGGTAATTATGTAAAGACAATATTAGCCCGAAAGATATATTCAACGCCTATAAATGTACAAATCATGAAAATGAATTGCTTGATTAAGTATAAATTTCATAGTAAGAGTTGGAACTAAGAACATTAGTGGCAAAGTATTGCACTGTAGACTGTTTTCTCGTATATTTATTATCTAAAAATCTTAAAACAGTAATATAAAGCATGTAGATGGCTAAAACTTGCAATGTACCCTATAGGTTTATATTTTAAAAGGCGTAGGGTGTTAAATTACAATCATTAATTTTAAAATTATGTACTGAAGAGAATTATGTGATGTCTAAATCGGAATATTAAAAAATAACAGTTGAGGGGGCTTATGTACTAGACCCATATAGCCGTCGTTATATCTATCCAACTACGGTATATGATTATGAATCACTATATCCGAATTGTATAATTACATATAATTTATGCCCAACTACATTTATAGATTCAGACAGCTAATTGATATAAAAATATA
>Ga0257125_1003560_pt1 | contig 10940 bp, 14 predicted proteins | sample SI106_200metaG_FD_190183 | JGI IMG/M metagenome (GOLD analysis project Ga0257125, IMG submission 190183) | Marine microbial communities from Saanich Inlet, British Columbia, Canada - SI106_200 | ecosystem: Environmental > Aquatic > Marine > Inlet | place: Canada: British Columbia | collected...
TCTTCACTTGGGTGCAAGCCGTTGGCCCGTATAGCCCTGCTTCGATCGCGCTGGGTTCTGTCTCGTTAGCGGGGTGGTCGTGCGTTTCGTAGGTTGATGCAGGCAGCATAGACTGGGATATGCTAGCGAGCGGATAGTATAACCACTAGTTTGACGTAAGAGAAACCAGTCTATGAGATCGAACAGCACTTTCTGTAGTTTCGTTGCTGCAGTGATGTTTTTACCACTGTTTCCAACCGAAGCCAAATCTTCAACCTCGTTGTCCGAGGCAGATTTTCGCAATATCGATGCCTATATCGAGAGGGAACTCAAAGAGGCCAATATCCCTGGGGCCTCATTAGTGATTGTAGAGGGGAACCAGATCGTTCATGAGCGGGGATTCGGGATCGCAGGTCCCGAAGGGCAGCCTGTAACTGCTGAGACGAATTTCTTTCTTGGTTCAGTCTCCAAGTCCTTCACAGCACTGGCCATTATGCAACTTGTCGAAGCCGGGCGGATCGAGTTGAATGCTCCTGTTCAGAAGTATCTTCCTTGGTTTCGTGTTGCCGACCCTGAATCATCCAGCCAAATAAAGGTGCGGCATCTCCTAAACCATACCAGCGGATTTTCGACCTACGCTGGACGCACACATTTCACCGATAGCGACATGTCCGATGAGGCGATTCAGCGGCGCGTACGCGACCTTCGCAAGGTTAAACTTACCGCACCCGTTGGAAAGAGGTTTCGCTATAGCAATGCCAACTATTCTATTCTTGGAGCGATCATCGAATCAGTATCCGGACAACGCTATGAGGATTACATCCAAGAACACATCTTCGACCCACTCAACATGACAAACAGTTACACCTCTCGAGAACAAGTCAAACAACACAATCTCGCCACAGGCTATCGCTACTGGTTTGGGCAGCCTATCTTCGCAACCAGTATTCCTTATCCAAGGGGGGATATCGCGGCAGCATATCTGATCTCCTGCGCTCGTGATATGGGTCAATATCTCTTGGCCCTTATGAACGGCGGAACACTGGGAGACACACGCATTCTCTCTGAAAGCGGCGTGTCCAAACTGCACACGCCGGAGAAGAAGAATCTGTATTATGCAATGGGCTGGCACGTTGGACAAATTGACAACACTCGCAAACTCGGACATACTGGCATAACACCTAGCTCCTGTGCTGGGATTGCGATCTTCCCGGAATACCAGAGAGGCTTTGCTCTTTTCATCAATGCGCAGAATTATCTATCCGGCCCCGATGTCTTAGCCCTCGTTACGATGATAGAGTTTAATGTGCTTGGCAAAATGGCGTTTCCTGTGTCCAGAGCCCCAAAGGTGCATACCGAACTGGCAATGCTCTGTATGCTTCTGCTCGGTCAAGCCATAGGTTTTGCTCTTAGCTGTCGGCAAATATACCGGTGGAGAAAGTATCCTAATACTCGTTCCAGGAAAAAGCAGTGGGTCATACTGACGCGAGGAGGCCTGTCCTTCATAGTCGATATCGGCATAGCTGTAGGGATGCTTTGGTGGATACCACTGTCTCGTGATATTCCACTCTCCGGTCTCATTCTTTATGCGCCAGATGCCGGTTGGCTTCTTCTACTTAACGGCACATTGGCAATCATAGCGTTTATTGTTGATCTTTGTTTTACGGCATTTCTAATTCAGCAGTCTGGACACATCATAGCCGGAACCGGCGGCGCGCTTTGTCGGGTAAGTCCGGCGCGCACAACATAACAAATGCATAAACACGGACTTTTATCGCGCCGCTTCAGTCGCTACGCTCCCTGCACTCTGCGATAAAAGCCGGATATGCTGGCGTTATACCGATCATAGAACCTTCCCTCCATTTCCATCAAAAGTGCCCGTGTCTTTCCGGTATGATCGCGCTGGGGGTGGTGGGGGGGTGAGTGGGGGAAGCGCAGATAATAGCTGCGAATTCTCTGACGCGTCCAAAAATTCGTCGGAAGATCTTCTCTTCAACTCCGTGAAATTCCTTCTCAAACGAAATCTCACGCGAGATCGTTATCGTGTGAGAGTGAAAACGCGTCTGAGAACGATCGACGTTTAAAACACGGATTTTGAATGTCGGCTCCCTTTCGAGGGGGCCGACATTGTTTCTGGTTGGCCAATCGCCAATTTCGTATCTTGAGGCATTGAGAAAAGGACAGACCGTAGTCGTATGGGCGGTCGAAGACCGCGTTCCAGCCAACCTCAACGAAGAAGGAAAAAACCATGAGCGCACAGGAAAACAAGCAACTCATTCAAAAGGTCCTGAACGACTTCGCCGAAGGCAACGCGGACCCTTTTCTCAATGCGCTGGCAGAAGACATGGTGCTGGAAACGGCCAAGTATCCTCAGGACATCCTCAAGATTGATGGTCCTTACCAAGGCAAAGAGGGAATGCTGGAGTTCCTGGGGTTGAGTGATCAGTTTTTCGAGGTACTCGCGTTCGAGCCGCGCGAGTTTATTGCAGAGGATGATAAAGTGATTGTGCTGTTGTATGAGAAGGCGCGAGTGAAGTCCACGGGCAAGGAAATTGAGCAGGATTTCGTGCAGATCTGGACATTGCGCGATGGAAAGATCGTCCACTGCAAGCTTGTGGAAGACACGTATGCGATCTTGGAGGCATTCAAGGACTGAGCGATCTGGATTTAAATGTGAGAGAGGAACAGAGATGACGACATTTGCCATTATGGGCGCAGAGTTGGGGTGAGTGGTAAGGTATCTTACGCAGAACCTTCGCCTGATCATCTATTCCTTGACATTGTTAATCCGATCCAGGAGTCTTGAGGAGTAGTTAGGGTCATGCGACGTTTTATCGAGCCCTCCTCATGTCCTTTTACACACGTCAAAAAGCAAGAGAGAACCATGAGTACAGAAAACAAATCCATTCACGAGTTCGATGTCAATTTAATCGTAGATTACTATTCAAATACAGAACGACAAGGACCAGGCAGTCCTGAGATAACCCTTAAAGCATTGGGCTTCATCGATGGTCTTTCCAGTAGATCACATATTGCCGATGTTGGCTGCGGAACAGGGGGCCAGACCATGGTAATGGCACAGAACACATCTGGGAAAATTACAGGAGTTGACCTGTTTCCCACATTTGTTGATCTGTTCAATTCCAATGCTGAAAAACTTGATTTGCAAGAGAGAGTTAAAGGCATTGTTGGTTCAATGGATAATCTCCAATTTCAGAATGAAGAATTGGACCTAATCTGGTCGGAAGGGGCTATTTACAATATCGGTTTTGAACGTGGCCTTAAGGAATGGCGAAGGTTTATAAAAACCGGAGGTTATATTGCTGTTTCCGAAGTATCGTGGTTTGCCGATGAACAACCGGGCGAAATTGAAGAATTTTGGATGGATGCGTATCCGGAAATCGACACTATTCCGAATAAAGTCGATCAGATGCAAAAAGCTGGATATGTTCCGGTAGCTACTTTCATTCTGCCAGAAAATTGTTGGACAGAGCATTTCTATGCTCCACAGGTCTCTGCTCAGGAAGCCTTTCTAAAAAAACACGCTGGGAATAAATTGGCCGAAGGTTTTATTAAAAATCAACGTCACGAAGAGCAACTGTACCAAAAGTACAAAGCTTTTTATGGCTATGTGTTTTATATAGGGAAAAAGAGATAGAGATGAGGTCAAAAGTGCCCGTGTATTTCCGGTACGATCGTGCTGGGGGAGGGTGGGGGTGAGTGCTTCCGCGAATTCCGAGACGCGTTCAAAAATTCGCGGAAGATCTGTTAACAAGATCGACTGGAGAGTTGACTGAAACTACGTCAAATTCCTTCTCAGACCGTTTCTACAACGAGATCGTCGTCGAGCGAGAGAGAATACGCGTCTGAGAACGATCGACGGTTTAGAACACGGATGCATGTCGGCTCCTTTTCGAGGGAGCCATTTTCGTTTCTGGTATCCTGGTCATCGGTTTTGTATCTTGGAGGCATCAAGGAGAGGACAGACCGTAGTCTATGGGCCGTTGAAGAGGGAAATCCGTCGAGGAGTGGGCCAAACTAGAGGCAAAATGGACATCGAAATAGGAAAGAACAAAATGGATCTACCTGACAATATCATCAGACATTTCTTAAGGAACGTATATTTCATTGCGGGGTGCGCGTGTGGAGGAAAAAGCACCATAGCAAAGTATCTGTCAGAAAAACATGAAGTCGATCTGTATAACTGGGACGAACGAAATCCTCAACACAAGGAGATATCTGATCCCAGTTATCAGCCCTATATGAACAAGGAATTCCCTTCATGGGAGGAATACTTCGGCCGACCACCGCGTGAGTATGCAGAATCTCTACGGAAATCGATACTTGAGCAGGTTGAGATCGCGATTATAGAGCTTATTTGTTTATCAAAGGACAGGACGATCATCGTTGATGGCGTCTTTCCATTATCCGTTCTTAAGTCCATTTCAAGTAAAGACAGAGTTGTATTTCTGATGGCAGAAATGAACGCGATACGAAAGGATTACCTAAATCGCGCCGACAAACAAGATATGCTTGAATGCCTCAATAGCCTTAGGGATCCTCAGAAGGCGACAGAGAATATGTTTCTTTCGATTGAATATTTCTTGGCTCGTGATCTCCAGGAAATCAAAGAAAGCGGATTTAAGTGGTTTAACAGAGGAGAATATCCAAACTGGAAGGAAATACGGGAAGAAATTGAGCGACACTTTAATCTCGGCGCAGCGATACAGAGAGAACTATAGTCGCTCTTGAAGAAAAAGCATCCCTACCTCCCACCCATCCAGGGTTGCGTCTGTTGTCGGTCAGGGGGGGATGGGGGGGATTGAGATAGATAAGCGTAGATCGAGATCTGAAATGGAGAATTAGGAGCCCGATTCTTGTTTGACTTTACTCTATATGCCCTATTGGTCGCTGTTTCCATTCCGGGAATTCTCATTGCCATACCCAGTCAGGCACGCCAACTTGCCGATGTGATCGCACAACAGAATCCTGATTCCCAAGCGGCTTCAGTGAATCGTCTTGCTATAGCTCAAGTAATCCAGAGTATTCTTTTTGTTCTTGCCATGGCAGCGGTCGGCACTGCACTGGCTCCTCGCATCGGTTTTGGAGCGCCCTTCTTTGTCTCCTTAGTTTCAAATAGTCCCATATGGCCAGTCCTTCATCCCCAACTAGTACCGGCCATGCTCGGGGGTACTTTGGGTGCCCTGGTTCATATTTTACTGTATTACGCTGTTTTCCGTTCCCGCATAGATGAACATACACGGTCCATTACGGAACGACTGCGCCTCCAAATGGGCATTACAGCACGTGTTCTCTTTGGCGGCATTTTCGAAGAGATCTTGTTTCGCTGGGGCATCATGTCCCTATTGGCCTGGTTGGGATTTCTGCTTATGGGAGTGGTTACTCCTCTCGCTATATGGAGTGCAATGCTGTTATCGGGGCTTCTCTTTGGACTCAGTCACATACCCGGTGCACTGGCCATAGGAGCCAAAAAGACTCCGATGCTATGGATTTCAGCTTTGGTTATGAATCTCTGGGCGAGTATTGTATTTGGGTGGCTTTTTTGGCAATATGGCCTTTTATCGGCGATGATCGGCCATGCGCTATTTCATCTGATCTGGCTCCCATTTGAACTACATTATTCAAAGAGGACCAGTGGCTCATGACAGATACCCCCCACCCCCTCCAGCCAGGGTTGCGTCTGTTGTCGGTCGAGGGTTGGGGAGGGAGTGGGGGGAGTGGAATAGTGATATGAAGTGCATCTTCTCACACTTAATGAGGATTGTCGTATGGCATCGGAAATACTCCAAGCGGTGATTGAGAACGACTATAAGAGAGTTAAGGCGGTGGCAAACCAGGATCCCAAAGCAGTGAACCTGATTGCTCCCGCTGGTGGACATAAAGGCGTAACTCCAATCCAAATCGCGGCACAGCACGGACAGACCGAGATGGCCGCGCTACTTTTCGGATCGAATGCGGATCTGGAGATACCGGATGTCGAGCACGAGTGTACGGCCCTTGGGTGGGCGGCCTACTTCGGTCAGGTGAAGATGGTCGAACTACTGGTCCAATTCGGGGCGAACGTGAATGCTGCGTGCTGCCCATTGAAGCTTGCGATGAATCAGGATCACCCGCAAGTCATCGAGATATTGAGACGCTGTGGCGCGGAAGATCCAGACTGAATGAAGATCGGGAAATAGTATGGATCATCGTGCCGCCGTTGTAATTGTTGCTCAAGGGGAGGTTCTCTTGATGCATCGTCAGAAGCCAGGCTTGGATTACTATGTGATTCCTGGAGGCCAGGTGGAACAGGGAGAAGCCATCGAAGGGGCTTGTATTCGCGAAGCGAAGGAAGAAACTGGTTTGGACATTGAGCTGGGTGAAAAGCTTTGGGAGTTTCCAAATCAGGGACGAATGGATCACTATTTCTCGGTGAAGCGTTTCACCGGAACCCCTTCTTTGGGCGGGCCTGAACTACGGTTGTGTTCACCCGAGAATTTCTATGAATTGCAGTGGATCAGCAGAAGCGCGCTTCCCCATACGAACCTGAAGCCAGAAGAGATCAAGGCCCGATTGCTGGCCTTTCTTGATTCTCAATATGCTCATGAATAAAATGCTAAACAGAACACAGATGGCATATGATCGCTGGTCCGTAACCTACGATACCGAAGGGAATCCGCAGATTCTACTGGAACATGACGATGTATTGGCCCTCGTCAATCCCCGTTGCGGTGAATCAATCCTCGATGCCGCCTGTGGTTCCGGAAAGTATACGGTCGAGTTCCACAATGCTGGCGCCGATGTAATTGGAGTCGACAACTCTCAAGGAATGTTGGATCGTGCCAGGCACAAGTATCCCCAGTTGACACTGCAATTTGCGGATCTCTCGAAAAACCTCCCCTTTGGAGATTTCAGTTTTGACAAGGTAAATTGTGCCCAAGCCCTGAAACATCTTCCGAATCTGTGCGCTTCATTTATAGAGATCGCCAGGGTCATGGAATCAGGGGGAGCTTTCATTTTCTCCGTTACACATCCTGATATGATCTGGGACGATTATGAGATAAATGACAAGATTCATGTTGACCTTCGAGCCGAAGCCGACATGTATCAACATAGATTCTGCGATTACTTCGAGGCGTTGGAAAAAGCCGGGTTCACGTTGGATCGTCTCGTTCAGATACCGGTCTTGGACAAGATCAAGCACTTGCTGACTCCTGAATCATACCTGAGGGTCAAGGGGCGGTATCAAGTGCTTGCGATTCGAGCTATAAAAAACAGAGCATAATGTCTGGATCACTAGATTATCAACTCGCTGTGCGGCCAGAATAAGAAGTAGAGGATCATATGCAAATTTCCGAACTAGTTGACAAAATTGTTGCGAAACGTGCGGAGCGTGGATTTGTCACAGATCCGCTTAAAATACACATCTTGTTAACTGAAGAGGTAGGCGAGATTGCTGCTGAATTGAAGCGTACCTGGTCAAAGAACTATTCCGAGTTCAGTAGAGATAAGCTCGGAGAAGAGGTGGCAGACGTCTTCTGCCTGCTGGCTGCACTGGCCAATGAGTTTGGTATCGACATTGAGAGGGCTGTCGAGGAAAAGTTCTTCGAGGCGGATGAGTCTAGGACTTGGAAGTCAGCCGTCCAATAAGTAGCTCACCGGACGCCTTGATGGGCGCTGGTGACCTTTGACATTATCCCAATTCCGCCCTCCCCCCACTCGCCAGCTATCGTGCTGGAGGGAAAGGATGCTTGCGCAGGAAGAGAATGAAACGAGACTACACCAAATTCAGTGATTATGAAGGGGAAGGTGGTGAACAGTATGCCGCTGAATACCCCGTTGCCAAACCTGCCGAATATGAGTGGCTAAAGACTGTCGCTTCGGAGGAAGGTGGGCCTATCTGTGAACTCGCTTGCGGACATGGAAGGCTCTCTCTTCCTCTGGCACGATTGGGTTACACGGTCGTTGGCATGGATAAGTCTACCACGCTCATCGAACTCGCCACGCAAGCGGTTCTACAGGAATCAGAATCGGTCCAGTCTCACACGTCGTTTGTCGTTGGAGATCTTCGGGATTTCGATTTGGGGCAGGAATTCCAGTACATATTCATCTTCTTCGGTGGCTTCTTCTTCCTTGATCAGCCCCAGGATCGTCTGTCGTGCCTTCGATGTGCCGCCAACCACCTACTTCCAGGTGGTCTATTAGGGATCGAAGATCCGAATGTCAATTCAGAATCCGTATCGCGCAGAGAGATGGAATGGTTATTCTCAGAAGCGGGTCTCGAACTGGAAGCGGCGCTTCGTGCGCATCATTTTCCATTGGATTATGCTGATCCAGATGAACCAGCTTTGCTGTATCGGGTTCGGAAAGGAACTGGCTAACCAACAGCCCCCCCACCCCCACAACTCGCCAGCGATCGCGCTGGGGGAGGGTGGGGGGTGAGTGATGTCTTGCGCCAGAATTTTAGCCTGGATATGTTTCGTTTTTGCTGTATGCAGTCTCCATAACAGATTTGCCGCTCAATAACTAGTTCTGAGCGCCGCAAGAAAGAGATCATCAAATATGGAAATAGATAAGTCGAAGGTTATATCGCTTGCTTTAATAATGATTGGGGGAGCCTTTGCTCACAACCTTTTTCATGAATTTGGACATTGGACTGTAGGAACCCTACTTGGTAATGATATGGGCATGAATCTGAATCTAACATGGCCTACAAATGGAGGTTACATTGATGAGAGCCACAGTGTTTACGTTGCTATTGGTGGTCCAGCTTTCTCAATTATATTTGCAGCTTTCGCTTTGGTTTTCATCGTAAAATATCGTACGATATATGCTTATCCAATTCTCATTTTCCCACTTATTGCTCGCGCATTTTCTTTAATTTTTGGGAAATTCCATGAGCAAGATGAGGCAGGGATATCTGCCAGTTTTGGACTCGGGAAATACACTGTTGCTATAATAGTGCCTGACAGAAAACTCCATTTTGTTTTAACGGATTCGTAGGTCTTGACGTCTTTGCAGAAATAGGATGCTCTGTTTTCTTTCTGGCCCCCTGTGTGGGAGCGACACTTGACGGCAAAATCGCCCGCAGGAGAGCATGGCCCCCTTTTCTAGACCCACGTCTCCCTTTGGCTTGGCTCAACCGATCGCAAAGGGAGGAGACGCCCGTTTCTCAAGCGGCTTTTTTTCGGCGCCGTTTCGCCACGGAGACTTTTTTCTGTTTCAGTCGGACTCCCAGTCGCTGGATGTTGCGGGCCAGGACGGCCAGGGCCACATAGCGGGTAAAGCCGTCGATCCCCTGATCGGGACAGCGATCCAGTCCATGGATCTCCAGCGCATTAATGGCCGATTCGACGGCGGCATGTTGGCGTCGGGCGGCGACGAAAACCTGGGAGGATTCAAACGCTTCCTCTTCGGGAGAAAGGCGTCCTTTCTGCGGTAGCACGGATACGTCCAACAACGCCCGGAGATCTCTCTGGTTGTCCGGTGTATAGAAGCCCTCGTCAAAACTGCATTGCTCCAAGGTGGGAAAACGGGCTTGGGTTTGTTCCACCATCGGCACCGCTACCGTCGCATCCGTTTCCCCTTGCATCACCCGATGATGCAGGATATACCTATATTGATCTTCGATAATACAGACATTCAGACCCAACTCGACCGGCACCCCGGCTTTCCCTTTGCTGATCCATTCGGTGTGGGGCTCAAACAAGGAAAAGACCTTCTCCGCATGCGCGATCTTCTCCCCCTGAAACACCCGCCGGTCAATCTGATCGATCTGACGATGGGCATGGGCCACAAAGGAAGCGATCTCTTCCCGTGCGATCGGCTCTTTCTCCTCGTCGGTCAACTGCTTGAGGGTAGCCTCCGCTCGGGAGACCAAGGAAGAAGCCCAATCCAGATAGTTCCGATAGGCTTGACGGATCTTTTTGGCCTGCGACGCTTGTTTTTGCTCATTGGAGGCCGTCGAATGCTTCCTCTTTTGCACCTGGCGCAACAACCGCTTGATCTGACCCAGATTATACCGATACTGGCCCCATCCCCCCAAGCCGATGCGTCGACTGACTCGCCCACAGCCGATAATCAGCTTGCGCATCGCATCCCACAACAGGTTGATGTCGGTGGGGTAATGCACCTCCGTTTCCACCACAAACGAGTCACATCGACCCTTCAGTATTTCTTCTTGCCCCGTTTCTTCCACCGCTTCTTGGACGCCTTGGGTCTTTTTTTTTCCAGACCATGGCCCGCCTGGACCACTACCTGGTTGATCCGATCGACAATCTCCGGAGTCAGCAACGACACATTATCCTTCAATGTCTGCACATGATACCGGTGACCATCATCCACCCGACCGTGACCCAGCATCTGACGAATGGTCCGGTGCTCGTTGACCATCTCACCCAACCGATCATAGTCCCAGTTCAGATTCAAGCGCAACACCCCCATCACCAGAATCCGCCACAACGCCATCCCGGGACGACCCGTTGTCCGATCGACTTCCTCCGGAATCATTTCATCCAGTATCTGCAGCACTTCGACCCGACACGACTCGGTCATATACAGGTATTGCAGACCCCGCAACAGCTGGGGTATATCATCCCGCGACTTCGGATCGAAAGTCACTTCGCCGATGTCGGAGGCACCGGATTGCCACAAAGAAGGTTCAAAAGAGCGCATGGCCACCTCGCACGCCAAAGAATACCGGAAGGATAGAGCACGGTGGATAATATCAACCGGCGCAACAACAGCCGCCAGAAAAAAAGGCACCACAGGCTGGGGTATAATGTGTATCCTACATACTGGATCTCAGGCGCAACAACCAAGACTTTTCGGAAGAATAACCCCTTTCCGGTCAGGCACTATAGTAGTCAAAGACGGCCATATCGCAGCTGTAAATCCTTCCTCGATCCCCCCAGATGGGCAAACGGTAGATTTGGGCGACCTAACGTTAATGCCCGGTTTTA
>Ga0257125_1003564_pt1 | contig 10932 bp, 11 predicted proteins | sample SI106_200metaG_FD_190183 | JGI IMG/M metagenome (GOLD analysis project Ga0257125, IMG submission 190183) | Marine microbial communities from Saanich Inlet, British Columbia, Canada - SI106_200 | ecosystem: Environmental > Aquatic > Marine > Inlet | place: Canada: British Columbia | collected...
CTCTTAAACCCGTTGCAAATGTATCAAAATCCGCTCCCAGTTCCCGCTGGTTAAAGGTGGCTTTTTTCTGAGAATGTATATATTCAATGGGATCTTCAAGGGTGATCACATGAACCGATTTTTTTTCATTAATTTTATCCAGCAAGGCTGCAAGAGAAGTTGTTTTCCCGGAACCCGTCGCACCTGTAACAAAAACAATACCGTTTTTCTCTTCTGCCATTTTGTGAAATGCCGTGGGCAGATTCAGTTCTTCAATAGTGGGAATTTTTGTCTCAAGTTTTCGCAGGACAATGGAGTACTTTCCTGATCTAGAAAAAATATTACCCCTGAAGCGTGCTTTGCTCCCAAGTTGATAAGAAAAGTCACAAGACCCTTCCCTGATAAGAGTTTCTATTAATTTACGATTGTTATTTATCAAATTCAAAGCAAAAATTTCAGTTTGAAATGGTGTTAACGCTTTAAACTCGGGTTCTATGTCCACTGCAACCAACTCACCTGAACTTTCAACCTGCAATGGTTTGCCGGGCGTAAGATTCAAGTCTGAAACATTGTCATGGGAGTCCAACATTTTGGAAAGTATATGGTCAATCTGCTGCTTTTTCACGCCACCTTCCTTTTACTTTTAATTTTAAAAATACAGGGTATTTTTTTACAAAATATTGGATTTTCCTAAAATAAAAACCGGATACTTATAAAAAGCCTTAAGCTTCTGTAAAATCAGTGGGCGGACTTTTTAGGAAAGGCCTGAACAAAGCTTTAGCGTTTGCCTTGCCATAAGCCTCATCAGCGCTGATCCATGCTTTTTTGTACAATTGCATGATAGCATCATCTAACAATTGCATCCCGTATTGTTTCCCTGTCTGAATCATGGAAGGGATCTGGTGCGTTTTGCCTTCCCGGATAAGATTTCTCACAGCCGGCGTTGCCACAAGAATTTCCATGGCAGCACATCTACCTTTTTTATCAACTCTTTTAAATAATGTCTGGGCCACAATAGCCCTTAAACCATCAGATAATGTTGACCGTATCTGAGCCTGTTCAGAAGAAGGAAAGACTTCAACAATTCTGTCAACGGTTTTAGCGGCACTGGATGTATGCAGAGTGCCAAATACCAGATGCCCTGTTGATGCAGCCTCTATGGCAAGTGAAATGGTTTCAAGATCTCTTAATTCCCCCACAAGGATAATATCGGGGTCTTCACGCAAAGCTCCTCTTAAGGCAGACGAAAATGTCTGAGTATGCAGCCCTACTTCCCTGTGACTCACAATACATTTCTGACTTCTATGTACAAATTCAATAGGATCTTCAACCGTAATAATATGATCTTTCCTGATTCGGTTTGCCTGGTCTATAATTGCGGCTAAAGTAGTTGATTTACCGGAACCGGTTGGCCCGGTAACAAGAACCAGTCCTCTAGGAAGTTCGGCCAGCTTTGAAATAACAGAGGGAAGCCCTAATTGCTCTACTGTAAGTATCTTGGACGGAATCTCCCGAAAAACTGCAGAGACACCGCTTTTCTGCATAAAATAATTTGCCCTGTATCTTGCCATACCTGTAATTTCATAACCAAAATCTACATCCCCGGTTTCTTCGAAAATTTTAATTTTCTCCTGTGAGGTTATTTCATATAATAATCCCCGCAGCTTATCGCTGGTCAAAACTTCATATTTTATACGCTCAATATCGCCGTTGAGTCTTAATGCAGGCTGCTGACCCGAGGACAGGTGGAGGTCTGAAGCGCCTTGTTCGTGCATCAACTTAAAAAAAGCATCAATTTCAGCCATTTACAATACCCTTTTAACTTAATTATAAAATTTATGCCTGTTTGATAAATCTTAAGGTAGAATCGGTTTCGTCTGCAACCTTATTTTCTTCTTTTGTCATCTCAAGCATTTTTGAATGGGATTCAAGTACGGCACTGATTTGCATTTCAAGCTGAATTCGTTGACGTTTCAGCTCAATTATATCACTATGAAGTTGTGAAAGCCTTTTATGGGTTCTATTTAATATTTTTTCCGCTTCGACTTCAGCATTAGCGATAATCAGCTGTGAAGATTTTTTAGCATTTTCTTTCATCTGATCCAGGACTTTCTGGGATTGGATCATGGCATTTTTCATAGAATTTTCTCTTTTTCTATAGCCTTGATTCTCCAGATTCATCCTGTGATTTTCTTCTTGAAGCCTTTGAATTGAATGATTCAGATCTTCAAGTTCACTCCCCACATCTTCAAGAAAATAATCTACTTCCTGAACGTCAAACCCTCTGAATTTTGTTGTGAACTCTTTTTGTTTAACAACCATTGGTGTTATGCCCATAAGAACACCTCGCTTTTTATTGTCCAATTGTGCGAGCCAGCCCATGAAGGCTGTTCACAACAAAAGTCTGAAGAAAAATTATAGCTAAAATCACTATAATAGGAGATATATCAAGCCCCCCGAGATTCACGGGAAGTCTCTTTCTGATTTGATAAAAAACAGGTTCAGTGGCCCTATTAATAAACCTGACAATAGGGTTGTAAGGGTCGGGGCTCACCCATGACAGAACCGCCCCTGCAATAACAATCCACATATAAAACGAAAGCGCATAATTCAGGACAACAGCTATGGCTTCAAAAAAATTTGCTAGTATGAGCATTTATACACCTTTTTCAATAATTTCGACCCTTTCACTGCTTTGATTAACTATGGATAGTATGAAAAGTCAAGTATTTTTGCATATTTAACTGTTTAAATATTTGGTCTCGTTTATTGACATCTTCAAGAGGTTATACTAATAATGGTCCAACCATTTTAAAATTTATATGTCACTTATATTGTTAAAAGATAAATTGTGATATAAATTGATGTACTAAAAAGCAAATACAACTATATTTTACTTGAAGGAGTAATATAATGGATAAAATCAATCTTAAAGAAATCAAGTGCATTTCTTATGAACGGGCAGAAATAAAAAAGGGCTATACAGACAAATCCCTCCGCATTAACCTTGATGCAAATGAAATCACAATAAGTTCCATCGAAGAACGAATAAAAAACAAGTTTATCGGCGGCAAAGGGTATGATCTCTGGTTGATGTGGAATGCAGTTAAAGCCAGTACCAAGTGGAATGATCCTGAAAACACCATATGTATTTCATCGGGTCCCCTTGGCGGAACTCCCGGATACCCAGGTGGTGGAAAAAGTATTGTTACTTCTATTTCTCCTTTGACCGGAGCACCCATTGATTCAAATGTCGGCGGATATTTTGGACCCTATAAAAAGTTTTCCGGATTTGATGTAATCCAGGTTGATGGGAAAGCAAAAAAAGATACCATTATTTTCATTGACGGAATTGAAAATAAAATTAAAATTTTAGAAGCCAACGATCTTCCAACAGATTCCTATGAGCTTTCAGATGCTTTAACCAGGCATTTTGATGTGGACAAACCTGTCAACGTTTCAGTTGTCACAGCAGGTCCCGGTGCAGAGCACACAAATTTTGGCTGTCTTAATTTTTCCTGGTGGGATGCCGGACGTAAAAGAGTCAGATACAAACAAGCCGGGCGCGGTGGTATAGGCACTGTTTTTGCCGACAAAAAAGTCAAAGCCATTGTGGCAAGATTTGGTGCCATTTCGATGAAATCCAATAACCCTGCTGATCTTGATGCCCTTAAACTGGTCACCAAATCACACGCAAAAGAGATCAGAGAACTTGATCCCAAACAAAACAGGATGTCCCTGGTGGGGACAACCCACCTTGTACCTATTATGAATGATCATGACTGCTTGCCCGTTCATAACTTCAAGTTTGGTTCACATCCGGAGAGTCGTGTCATTGGAGAAGAAGTATACGAACATATTTTTGACAAGGGTTTTGATGGTTGCTGGAAAGGGTGTACAGTTGCCTGCTCACATGGAGTAAAGGACTTTTCACCATTTACAGGCCCCTATAGTGGTAAAAAAGTATTTGTGGACGGACCTGAGTATGAAACAGTGGCTGGTTGCGGTTCCAGCCTGGGTATTTTTGATGCCCATACTATTATAGAAATTAATTTTTATTGCGATGCTTATGGTATGGACACCATTTCCGTGGGAACTTCCCTTGCATTTGTTATGGAATGTTTTGAAAACAAGCTGATAACACTCGATCATACCGGCGGAATGGATTTGAGTTTTGGCAATCGCTTTAACGCCCTTGAAATCATCCACCAAATGGCAAGAGGCGAAGGGTTTGGTGCCATTGTAGGTAAAGGTATCAGGCAAATGAAACAAATCTTTGCAAAAGACTTTGGAGCAGACATGGCCTTTATGCAGGATATTGGAATGGAATCCAAGGGCCTTGAATTTTCCGAATACATGACCAAAGAATCCCTTGCCCAGCAGGGTGGATACGGACTTGCTTTAAAAGGACCCCAACATGATGAAGCCTGGCTCATCTTCCTTGATATGGTTCACAATTTCATGCCGTCATTTGAGGATAAAGCTGAAGCACTTCACTGGTTCCCAATGTTCAGAACCTGGTTCGGTCTTTGCGGGCTTTGCAAACTTCCCTGGAACGATATTATTCCTGAAGATAATAAAAACACTTCTGAACCTGCTAAGGTTGCCAAGCATTTGGGTTGGTATGCAGATTTATTTTCTGCTGTTACGGGCAGAAAATCCAGTCCCGAGGATCTCATTTCCATGAGTGAGGCAGTTTATAACTTCCAGAGGATTTTCAACCTGAAAATGGGCTTTGGGACAAGAGAGCATGACACACTACCCTATAGGGCGGTCGGACCTGTGACTATTGAAGAGTATGAGTCAAGACAGGAACGATATGATGAACAGCTCAAAGAAAAATACGGGCTGGATATAAGCAACATGGATTCCAAAGAAAAGGTTGCTGTCTTAAGACAAAAAAGAGAAGGACAGTATGAACTGCTTAAAAATGCAGTATATGAACGGCGCGGGTGGAACAATAACGGCATCCCCACTGTTGAGACAGTTAAACGTCTTGGCATTGATTTTCCTGAAGTTCTTGAGGTTCTAAAGAAAAATGGTGTTGCATAATTTATGATAGAAGTGGATGAAAAAAAAATGCCATGGTCTAAAGACCTGACCATGGCATCTCTTTTGGCAACACTTGAAAATGTTGACTTCTGTTCCGTTGTTCGCTTAAACGGCAGGCTTGTTTCAAGCCCCAAATTCGCTGAAACTATCATCCCGGATAATTCGAAAATTCAATTACTTCCCCTGGTTGCCGGGGGATAAAATCAATTTTCCGAAATTTTAGCTTCACAAATAGCTGTCTGTCTGTTAAAAATCATTGATATCAGATCATTATTAATATTTTAACCTAAAAAAAGAAAGCAACGATTGAAACAATTCTTCCTATTTTTAAAAACGCTTTTTAGCACAAAGCGTCAAACGAAACCACCTATTGCCCCAGCACCGTCCAGACCCGAAATCAAAAGACCTATAAAAAAGCCTATAACACCTAAGAAAAAAAAATGGTCACTCCATGATTTCCCGGTGGAACAAAAACAGGGGGAGACAAGATTTCATGATTTTAATCTGCCCGCAAGTGTTATGCATGCCATTGCAGATTTAAAATTCAACTATTGTACCCCTATACAGGCAAAACTTTTGCCGCACACACTGAAAGGAAAGGATGCAACAGCAAAAGCACAGACAGGTACAGGTAAAAGCGCAAGCTTTATTCTCACTATTCTAACAGCATTTATAAAAAAGCCCTTTAAAAACAGAAATGGAACCCCAAGAGCTTTAATTCTTGCGCCTACAAGAGAGCTGGTTTACCAGATTGAAAAGGATTTCAGGGATCTTGCCAAATATACCCATTTAAGAATTATAGCCATCTTTGGCGGAACAGGTTATAAACAACAACAGATCATGCTTAAACAAAGACCTGTTGATGTTATTGTTGCGACTCCCGGACGTCTCATTGATTTTATGGGGAAAGGAATAATAAATACTTCCAAGGTTGAAATTGTTGTCCTTGATGAGGCAGATCGAATGCTGGATATGGGATTTATTCCAGATGTCCGCAGAATCATTTTAAAAACGCCCCACAAAAAAAATCGCCAAACCCTTTTCTTTTCAGCCACTTTAACCCCGGAAGTTTTGAGGCTGGCCCAAAGCTGGTCCACGCAGGATGCCGTTCAAATAGAAATAGAGAATGAGCAGGCAGCGGCTGACAGCATCCAGCAGGTTGTCTACCTTTCAACTGAAAAAAATAAATTCAAACATGTCTATAATCTTATAAACAGTGAACACCTGCAAAGGGTACTCTTATTTGTAAACCGTAAGGATACTGCTCGAATACTGTCGGAAAAACTTGAAAGGTATGGACAGAAATGCAGTGTGCTTTCAGGGGATATCGCCCAGGATAAACGTTTTAAAGTTCTGAATAATTTTAAAAATGGCAGAATCAATATTTTGGTTGCAACGGACGTAGCTGCCCGTGGACTGCACATTGAAGACATAAGCCATGTCATTAACTACGATCTTCCCCATGAGCCTGAACATTATATTCATCGAATCGGAAGGACGGGCCGGGCCGGAGCAAAAGGGATTTCCATCAGTTTTGCCGATGAAATGAGTTCATTTTTTATACCAAAAATTGAAGAGGTGCTGGGAAATAAAATCGTATGCGAGTATCCGTCTGACATTTTGGATAAACCGCTTCCAAAGCCTTTAAAAAAATATTATTCAAAACCAAGAATTAAAGTTAAAAAACCCTTTAAAGGAAAGCACAAACCTTACAGGCAGAGACAAAAATAGTTTATTTTGCTTCACAATCTATCTTTCTTGACACTTTGCAGGCATTCAGTGTAAAACTACAAGCCTAATTAATTTTAGTAATTTTCATCAAAGGAGTTAATATAAAAAATGTTTGGTCTTGGAATGCCCGAAATTTTAATGATTCTTGCAATAGCCCTCATTGTTATAGGACCCAAAAAGCTGCCTGATCTTGCCAAAACTCTGGGCCGTGCCATGGGAGAATTCAAACGTTCAGCCCAGGATTTCAAACGCAGTATTGATGTGGAAACCACTGTTAAAGAATTTAAAAGCGGGGTAGACATTCCTAACGCAGATCTTAGTGACATCCTAACAGACCCTCCTTCAAAAGATAAGCCAGATGACCCAGATCATGGTGCCTCAGATCAAGATACTTCAGGTCAAAACGAGACCGATAATACAGATCAAGAGGACACAACTGCCACGGACCATGAGGAAGCTGATACAGATCAAGAGGAAACCAGGTTTCAGGATCTTGGTAAAAAAATCGGGGATAATATTGAAGATGATCCTTTAGACAATGACAATTCAGGCAATGACAATTCAGGCAATGACAATTCAGACAAGACTAAGAACACATCAGAAGAAGATAAGATCGATAAATAATGAGCAATCAAAACAAAAGCCCTTTTACTGAACATCTGGGTGAATTGAGAGATAGACTGGTCCGTTCCTTTATTGCAGTCACCATAGGTTTTGTGGCTGCTTATTCTTTTAAAGAAAAATTATTCGAAATTTTGAATGCACCCCTGGTTACTGCCATGGGTGAAACTGGAAACGCCAAGATGATTTTTACCGGTCTTCCTGAAGCGTTTTTTACCTATCTTAAAGTATCCCTGCTCGCGGGAATTATTCTTGCAACACCTGTCCTTTTTTATGAATTCTGGATGTTTGTATCTCCAGGCCTATACAGAACTGAAAAAAAATATATTTTGCCCATTGTAGTACTCTCGGTTTTTTTCTTTCTTGTTGGCTCGTCTTTTGGATATTTTGTTGTTTTTCCCTATGGGTTTAAATTCTTTTTAGGGTTTGCCACAGATACCATATATGCCATGCCTTCCATGAAGGAATATCTAGCATTTTCCTCAAAAATGCTTCTGGCCTTTGGTTTTGTTTTTGAACTGCCTTTGGTCTTGACTTTTATGGCCAGGATGGGACTGGTTACCGTCCCCTTTTTAAAAAAGAATAGAAAATATGCGTTATTGCTTTTCTTTGTTGGTGCGGCAATTATCACACCGCCTGATGTAGTCACCCAGATTATGATGGCCCTGCCCCTTATGGTTCTTTATGAGATTAGCATCATCGGTGCCAGGGTGTTCGGGAAAAAAAAGGCCGAAGAAGTTGATACTGAAGATGAACAAAATTTCGTAGAAGACGAGGATATCGAATCACAGGCAGACTCAAAAACCCAAGATTAAAAAGCTTAAAACCACCTAGTCTTTTATAGTTGACTTTTCAATACTCATAGGTGTAAAAACTTAATAAAATTTTAAGGAAACATTCAGTGATATGGAATAATCACTGGTATATAGAATAAATTCTTAATAATTAAAGGAGTAGACTAGATTATGAATAAAAAATTGCTGACTCTGCTTTTGGCTACGGGAATTGCTGTGATTTTTGTTGCAACGGGTCTTTATGCTGGAACAGAAGTCAAAGATAATTTAATCCTTGAAGATCCTGGTTACAAAAAACCCAAAAAGCGGGCTCCAAAATTCAAATCACTGGCATTCACCCACAAAAAGCATATGGAAGATCACAAAATTGCATGCGGCGAATGCCACCATGACAAGGACAACAAGCCTTTAGATCTAAAAGTCGGTGATAATGTCCAAAAATGTAGCGAATGCCATAACAAATTCAAAAAAGATAAAAAGAATAAAAAAGACATCATGGTTCATGAAAATGCCATGCATCAAAATTGTAAAACATGTCATAAAAAAATTAATATTGAAGCAGGCGATCCTAAAGGAACAAAGGGTCCAGCCCCCTATTCCTGTTCTAAATGCCATATTCCTGATAAGAAAAAGAAAAAGAAATAATTGTTTTATAAAAACGATTAAGCTCTAAAAGAGGTTTTCCAAATTTTTGGAAAGCCTCTTTTTTTATTGAATCACAATTTATTTGATCATGATTTGATTACAATAGATATATAAAAGCAATTAAGATCTACTCTGATTTGTACGCTCTTGCTTTTTTAATAAGAGAGGGTGCCCAGGAAGGGCTGCCCAGGGCGTGAATATGGGTGTAGGTTCCAAAGGTGTTATTTTTAAAAAAACCATCTTTTTTGTCAAGAATACCTTTCCCCCGTTCCATTTTAAAAGCCATTTCATGATCCTGATAATCAATATTCAGGATACTTGAATATCTGAATTCGTGACCCTTTAAGGTTTCACCTTTTTTAAAAAACGGATTATCATTAACAACTTCAACCTTAGTGTACCCGTGTCCCTGTGGCCGTTTTGATAGCCCGAATTTAATGGGGAGAATTCCTGACATTGGATATTGCCTGTCCTTTAAGGCGATACTTTGACCTAAAAATATCAAACCCCCGCATTCAGCATAAATGGGAAGTCCTTTTTGAGATAAATTTTTCAAATTTTCCCTAAAAGCAATATTTTGAGATAGCTGCGCCGCATGGGTTTCAGGAAAACCTCCTCCCATATAAATAGCATTGACATCTGGTATGCTTTTTTCTTTTAAAGGACTTATAAAAACAATTTTAGCGCCAAGTTTTTCTAAAGCAGCAATATTGTCTGGATAATAGAATTGAAAGGCAGAGTCTCTCACAATACCAATTGTAACCGACTCAGTTTCTTTGAGTATTTTTTCTGAAGAAATCGCTTCTTGTGCCACCTCAAAATCGCCTGTAGGGCATTGGCTGATTACTGCCTTATAAAGTGCATCCAGATTAATATTGTCTTTGGCGACATTTAAAGCAGCATTAATAGCTTTTCTTGAAAAAGAATGTTCCTCTGATGTAACAAGCCCCATGTGCCTTTCAGGAAAATCCTGGGCCTTTAGCTTTGGGATAGCCCCAAATACAGGAATATTACAAAACTTTTCAATATTTTCCCTGACCTTTCCCTCATGTCTTTTTCCAGCCACCCGGTTAAGAATCACACCACAAATCCGGGTATCAGGATCAAATTTCATGCAACCCATAAGCAAAGCCGCCATTGTTCTGGTACTCTTACTACAGTCCAAAACCAAGAGAACAGGTAAATTTAAGAGTTTTGCAAGCTCTGCAGTGGAAGTAGATCCATCCGTGTCAATACCGTCATAAAGGCCTCTATTACCTTCAACAACGGCAATGTCACAATGTTTTGAGCTTTCCAGATAGGATTGTTTAACAATTGGAGATATACAAAGAAAAGTGTCCAGATTATAACAGGGACGGCCAGCTGCCTTTGAAAGCCAGCCGGCGTCAATATAATCAGGTCCCTTTTTAAATGGGGAGACCCTAAAGCCTTTTTGTTTCCATGCAGCGGTAATCCCAAGAGAGATGATCGTTTTTCCTGATCCTCCTCTAAGACCGGCAATTACTATTCCCGGCACTTTTTTACCAATTTTATCCGTTGGTTTATCCATTGGCTTTTTCATTGGCTTTTTTGCATGGGAACTTTAAACGCTTTTTATCTAAGATTCTTATTCTTCCTGCTCAGAAGAATGCTGGATCCCGGAGCCTTTCAGCCCATACATGGTTGTACTTCCGGAAGACCAGTATTCAAGAATTTCTTCTTGAACCATTTTATTAACAACTTTTTTGATCATTCTGGGTTTATCATCTGGGAAAAGTTTATAAAAATCTTTGAAATAAAACTTGGTTTTAGTTTTGGATTTTTTTGTCATCCAATCCACAACGGCTTTGGTTGCAGCTTCTTTATCATCAAGAAGATCACTCATTGTTATACTCCTTTGAATTGAAATATCTCAGCCGGAGTGTAAATACACTCCGGCTGAGAATTGCTTTATAAAAAGATAATATTCAAAAATCTTCTTAGAATTTAAACTGAGTTGACTGGCGCCAGCTCATGTATGCCTGCTGACGGAAATCATCAATCAAATGATGGGTAAACTCAAGCTCACATACTTCAAAGAATTTTTCCCATCCAATTCTGTCTGCCCAGTCGCCCAAACGTTCATACTTGT
>Ga0257125_1003567_pt1 | contig 10920 bp, 9 predicted proteins | sample SI106_200metaG_FD_190183 | JGI IMG/M metagenome (GOLD analysis project Ga0257125, IMG submission 190183) | Marine microbial communities from Saanich Inlet, British Columbia, Canada - SI106_200 | ecosystem: Environmental > Aquatic > Marine > Inlet | place: Canada: British Columbia | collected...
GTAGTTATTGCTACGGGTTTTGTCGTCTATACTCAAATAGGACAGAACGTGTACTCATTCAGTAACATGTTTGTCGTAGATAATTTTTCGGTCTTCTTCAATCTGATATTCCTACTCAGTACGGCTCTCATAATCCTTATGTCCGATAATTATATAAAACAGGAAGGTGTGAACTATGGTGAATACTATACACTGATACTGTTTGCTACAGTGGGTATGATGTTGATGGCGGGTGGGGCGGACTTGCTTACGATTTTCCTCGGTATTGAGATAATGTCCATTTCGCTTTATGTGCTGGCAGGCTTCACAAGAGATAAGGTCCGTTCAAATGAGGCGTCTCTGAAATACTTTCTGCTTGGCGCGTTTGTAACAGGTTTTCTTCTTTATGGTATCGCCATGCTATACGGAGCAACCGGAACTACCAATCTGAAGGAGATTGCTGCATTTATTGCTGAAAATTCGGGACTATCAAATCCAATGATTGTTGTGGGTGCTTCACTGCTTATTGTCGGTTTTGGTTTTAAGATTGCTTGTGTGCCCTTTCATAAATGGTCTCCTGACGTTTACGAAGGTTCTCCGACACCGGTTACTGCTTTTATGTCAATAGGGCCAAAGGCAGCCGGTTTTGCTGTTTTCCTGAGAGTTTTCCTCGTGGCTCTGCCTGATCTGGAACCGAAGTGGTCAATCGTGTTGTGGATCATGGCTGTCCTTACCATGACAGTAGGAAACCTTGTGGCCATTTCACAGACAAACATAAAAAGGATGTTGGCATATTCAAGTATTGCGCACGCGGGATACGCGCTTGTTGCTATTATAGTAGGAGGTGAATTTGGGATTGCGAGTTTACTCTTCTATATGCTGGCATATACTCTTATGAACCTGGGAGCATTTGCTATAATCATCGTACTGGGGAAAAAAGGAGAGGAAAATGCTAATATTGAAGACTTCAGCGGACTCGGTTACAAACATCCTCTCTTGGCAGTAGCGATGTGCATATTTATGTTTTCACTGGCGGGCATTCCACCATTGATAGGCTTTATCGGAAAATTCTACATCTTCAGTGCTGCCATCAAATCCGGTTTTATCATACTGGCTATTATTGGTATGATTAACAGTGTAATATCTGTTTACTACTATTTAAGAGTTACTGTCGTTATATACATGAAAAAGCCGATACGTGAATTCGCTCCACTTTCACTATCACCGCTAATCATTCTTGCCATTCTCATAACAATCTGCGGTACAATCTATTTCGGTATATTCCCTTCAAAGATCATTGCATTTGCCCAACAGTCTGCTGTTTTATACTAACCATATCAATGTCATCCTCATATTTTAACCGCTTAAACGGACTAAACAGTTTAAATGGTTTTTACATAAACGATTCTTTTCTTGCTTGAATAGTTCTTCTATTACTCAAACAGCTTAAACTGTTTGATCGGTTTAAACGGTAACTTAAATACAAGGAGGTAAGGCAATGAGTGTAAAATATTTCGAGGATTTAGAAATCTGGAAGCTTTCAAGAAAATTAACGAATAAAATTTACAACATAAGTAATGATGGTAAATTCGCAAAAGATTTCGGACTGCGTGATCAAATAAGAAGGGCAGCCGTTTCAATTATGTCTAACATTGCAGAGAGATATGAGAGATGCGGCAATCAGGAATTTATACAGTTTCTATCAATTGCCAAAGCGTCATGTGGTGAAGTACGGTCACAATTGTATGTCGTCATGGATCAGGGTTATATGAACAAAAAAGAATGTGAGCAACTAATAGATAACGATAGAAAGCTCTCCATCATGATTAACAACTTTATCGAATATCTTAAAGAAGGCACATACAAAGGGACAAAATATAAAATGCCAAAACAAAAAAGTTCAAAAGAAAAACTTGATGAAATGGTGGAACAAATAAAGGCAAAGAAGGAGAAGGATGAGTAACTTTATTTTTAACAGTTTAACCGGTTTGATCCGCTTAAACCGTTTGAACGGTTTCTTTACTGCTTCATTAAAGGGGAATTAAATGCAGTTCTGGGCGACTTATTGCAAAGTACTCGGATATGTCTGGCTAGTGGCGACAGGCCTCCTGATCTTGGTGGGGATATCTAATGTCTGGATAAAGGACGGATTCTCAGGTGTTCAAGACCTGCTGAGTCTATCTAACGCAGTTAACTACATCGCAATGGCAATTGCGGTGATTCCAGGTATTGTTCTGTTGAAGCTTTCCGAGAATCTACGTAGCAAAGTCAAGACAAGAGAGTAAAAGAAGGTATTTGTCTGTATGTAAAGTTTCTCTATTTTTTAAATCCGTAAATTTCTTACAGAACACAAAAGGTAAAAACTATTATCTTCTTTTATCTTTTCTTTGCTTTTGACCTTAGAGTTTATCTGTAAAAATCTGTGGCCAAATTTGTCATTAGTCATTCGTCAATTCTTTCAACTTATCTACAATCCATATCATACCTTCTGTATCCAATGCGCAGTATTTTTCTAAATCTTCCCTGATTTTAATTCTTCCCTCTTCTGAGTCACTATTTGAAATAATATCTAAAAAGGCAAGGCTTGCATTCATGCCATCTGATATGTCCAGATGATCATAACTTGTTCCCGTTAAAACGGGAAGGACCCTCTTAATAGATGCGCTTCCTTTTTGCCTGGCATCATAATAATGAAAAGACCTGAAAGGTGCCAGCAAATCGATTATCCTGTCATTCATTTTTTCGACCCAATCTTTGTATTCAGGAAACATTGTTGCAAGTGATCTTAATACGCCTTTCTCAAAAATCTGATTATAGACAACGATACTGCCGCTAGCACCCAGTACTCTCTTTAATGATGATATAAACTCAGACCTTGGGTCACCTGTGCCATCCGCAAGGAAAGAATAGTGTCTGGCCGTTGCATTGTCTTTATCAACAACGTGCAGTGAAAATTGAAAAGGAATTTGTTGATATGGTCTTGTACCATCAAATAGTGGTATGGCACCGCTGAATGTCTCAAAGTCCAGATAATATAATGGATATTTCAGGTTGTCCAGGAACTGACTAATACGCTTTTTTTTAATATGTGGTTTTCCTGAAATCTCACAGCTTTTCTGGATTTCCCGTTTTCCGCTCAGAGGGAAATCATCAGGAATATCCTTGAAGGAGTATATGCCTTTTTCAAACAGCTCAAATGCATGATTTTTGCTACCATACATATCAAAGATACTGTTTTCAGGCAGAAAACTCCAGCACTCCTTTTTCAAAGGGCATTCGTGTGGGCTACTGCACTGTTTGCCTATAGTGACGTCAGGACATTTTTCAGAAGCAATTGTACTGACCATACTATCTACCCTTTGCCGTATTCCGTCAGTTGCTCGATCGACTCCAGCCGTTATCTTCGTCATGGTTAACAATCCCGCCGGATCAATATCAGCTTGTTTTATATACTCGTTATTAACTGTCATAAGAAAACAATTTCTGATTTTGAGGCCGTAATTCTCACAACAATACTTCTGGTAGGAAACATCATGAATATTTACATTCTTAACTTTGGTAGAACTCTTAACTTCAATAATATTCCACTCATCCTTACTAACTGGTTTCAGGATATCAATCCTGGAAAAAGTATTATCAACCATGATGCCTACTTCAAACAGTGGTTTGCGTTCTTTAAGAAGTACTTCAGTATGATTGAGATTGATCGTAAAATCATCAGCCGGGATGTCGATACCATCAGGAAACAGTTTCTTTGCAAACTCACCGACTAAAAGTCCTTGACTAAACCCGTGTCGTGTTGATGGATCAAACCTGGGAACCCTATCAGGTTCATTCAGCTTAACCCAAAGATACTTGGGGCACTGAAGCCCGTTTATATACTTTGATTTAGTCAATAATCTTTCTCTGGACATAAACAGATATTCCTAAAAATGGTATGTAGATTTAATAAAATACAGGAGGGATTTTAACAACAAAAGGAGGTTTAAAGCATATTAACCGTTTTCATCAGAGCCTTCGCATAAACATTTTGTTTTTTTTATAGCATTCTGTCTTCGGCACTTTTGTCCGGGGAAATTCGCGAAAATTGTGTCTAATCCTTGAATTTAGACATAATTGTTTCAGTGTAGCTTATCATATCATCAAATATACTGTCGATGCCATCTCTTAAGCCTTCCCATACGCTTTCATGTGCTTTCTCCAGTTCTTCATGCTTTTTTCTGGCAAGTTTCTGCTTTGTCTTCAGGCGTTCAATATGATCAATGTACTCCACCTTGTCCTCCGGCGTAGCCTGTTCAACCTGGGATTCAAGCTTGCAAATTTTGTCTTCCCACTCACTTAACTCAACATCCAGTTTATGTAAATAATCTTTCCTTGCACTCATAGCTAAGATCCTTCCACCTATTGGCAACATGTTAACGAGAAATAAATCTGGGGATGCGTTCATCTATAGTTGATAATAATTCGAATGAAAATTAAAGACAAGATAAATATTTGTGGTCATTAAGCTATATCTTTGAGTCATTAAGGGGTGTAAACCATAAATTACTTTCTGCTCTTCTCAGTAATCTCTGTGTTTTCTTGTCCTCGGCGCCTTTTGTCCAGGGGAATTCGTGAAATCAGTGTCTGTCTTTTGTCTTTTTCTAGGTTTTTAGTTTTTCTTTGTGTTCTTAGCAGCTTTGCGGTGAACAATCTTTTATCTTGCAAAACATCTTGACTCATATATAATACAAAGTCAATAGACAGCTGTATCAGTTCACTTTGGCCACGTTGCACACTGCGGAATCATCATATACTAAAGCTCCTGTTGTTAATAAATACAGATTTTAACATATAAACAATTTACCTATTTTACGAAAAGAGAAGGTTATGCTAAAGACACATGATATAAGTTTACGGTACGGAAAACGTGTACTATTTGAAAATGTAACTACAAAGTTCAGTCCGGGTAACTGCTATGGGGTTATTGGTGCCAATGGTGCGGGCAAATCAACGCTCCTTGACGTTTTGTCAGGGGATATTGAGCCATCATCCGGAAATATAAGTGTTTCTCCGGGCAAGAGAATTGCCGTTTTAAAACAGAACCAGTATGAGTTTGACGAATTTGAAGTATGTCAAACGGTGTTAATGGGGCATAAAAGGCTTTTTAAAATTATGGTTGAAAAGGACGCCATTTATGCAAAGAGTGATTTCAGCAATGAAGACGGAATGAAAGTTTCCGACCTTGAAGATGAGTTTGCTGAGCTTAATGGATGGGAGGCTGAAAGTGAGGTGTCTACTCTTTTAAGTGGACTTGGTGTAGCAAACGAACTGCATACAAAGAAAATGGCTGAACTTTCAGGTAATGAAAAGGTTAAGGTCTTGTTGGCGCAGGCACTTTTCGGAAGTCCGGACATTTTGTTGCTTGATGAACCTACAAACCATCTGGATATTCAATCCATTGACTGGCTTGAAGAATTTCTGATAAAATTTAAGAATACCGTAATTGTCGTTTCACATGACAGACATTTTCTTAATAACGTATGTACTCATATTGCAGATATAGATTACGGAAATGTTTCTATCTATACCGGCAACTACGATTTCTGGCTTGAGTCTAGCCAGCTGGCTTTGGAGCAGACAAGAAACATGAACAAAAAGACAGAGGCTAAACGAAAAGAGCTTGAGGCATTTGTCGCCCGGTTTAGTGCAAATGCATCCAAATCAAAGCAGGCCACTTCCAGGAAGAAAACGCTTGAGAAGATGGTCATAGAGGAGATTAAGCCTTCATCAAGAAAATTTCCTTTTATCCGTTTTATACCCGAAAGGCCAATAGGAAACAATGTACTCACAATAAAAAATATTTCCAAAAAAGTGGATGGGGAAGTCGCCCTTAATGATATAACATTAACGGTCAACAATGATGATAAGATCGCTTTTGTCGGTACGCATGACCTGGCAAAAACCGCACTCTTTGAAATATTAATGGGTGAGACTAAGGCAGATAGTGGTGATTACACCTGGGGTGGAACAGCAATTCGATCGTCTTTGCCAAAAGATAATTCAGAATTCTTTAATGACGATGTCACTTTAGTTAACTGGCTTCGTCAATATTCCAAAGAGAAGGACGACAATTTTATAAGAGGCATTTTGGGTAGAATGCTTTTCAGCGGTGAAGAATCATTAAAAAAGGCCAATGTACTATCCGGTGGTGAAAAAGTACGCTGTATGCAGGCAAAGATGATGATAAGTGGGGCCAATGTACTGATTTTGGATGAACCCACTAATCATCTAGATCTTGAAACAATCACTTCGTTAAATGACGGGTTGATCGAATATAAGGGCGTTCTTATGTTTTCCTCTCGCGACCACCAGTTTATGCAAACAATAGCTAATAGAATAATAGAGATAACGCCTTATGGTGTTATAGATAAAAAAATGACCTTTGATGAATATCTGGAAAGCCCTGTCATTAAAAAAATGCGTGAAGAGATGTATGAGAATAGTAACAATCGGGGAGACACTATACCTATTTAATATAGATTTCTACACATAGTAATAAGTTATAATACTATTAATCATGCAGACCATTCAATACTAACAGGAAAATAATTTCTATTATAACGTAATAAGGAGATTGTCGTGGCTGTCAACAGATTAAAGGCGTTTCTTAATGATAATAAAATTAAGTATATATCATCTTTTCATTCGAATGCCTACACTGCACAAGAAGTTGCTGCTTCTGCTCACATACCAGGAAGAAAAATAGCAAAAACCGTTATGGTTAAGATTGATGGTAAGATGGCTATGGCTGTTTTGTCCGCCTCCGACAAGGTGGACTTTGACCTCATACAGGAAGCTGCCGGAGCGAGTAAAGCTGAACTTGCCGGCGAACAAGAATTCGCGGACCTGTTTCTAGGCTGTCATATTGGCGCTATCCCTCCATTCGGAAATCTTTATGAAATGCAGGTCATAGTGGATGAAAAACTTTCCGAACAGACTGAAATTGTCTTTAACGCGGGTTCCTATACTGAGCTGATTACCCTGCATTATGAAGATTTCAAAAATCTGGTAAAACCGTGTGTAGCAAGCATTTCAGCTGATAATTAGACACTTGTTAATCGTAAATTTGAAATCGTTATTTATCATTAGTCAAGAGTAATTCGTAAATCTCTTAATTTATCAATACCTTAATTATTTCTTCTGCCTTTAACTTCGGTATTTCTCTGTGAAAAGTCCTCGGTGCCTTTTGTCCGGGGAAAGTCCTCGGCGTCCTTTGTCCGGGGAAGTCCCTGCCAGATGATTCGTGTGGCGGGTGTGACCCAATTCTCCAATTCTCCAATTCTCCAATTCTTCATCCTTTAGTCCTTAAATCGTAAATCAGAAATCGTAATTCGTAAATCAAATATCTTGCCACTGGTATCTTGCTTCTTGTCTTTTCTTTTCTCCTGTTTTTCCGTCTTTGTCTTTTATTCATCACTTTGCCTTCTCAGCGGCTTTGTATGAGGTATCTCTTTTGCCTTTTCATAAATTAACTGGTTAGTTATTATTATAATTGCTATATACCATGATAACCTTGGAACTTAAATTTTTTTTCAAAGGATTTGTATCTTCGTATCGTCTAATATACGGAACAGTCTAAGTAAATAGAACAGTACCTAAATATGGAAAACCAGGATGATATTGAATTAGTAGTATTGGCTAAACAGGGGGACTCCGTTGCGTTTGAAAAACTGGTTGAACGGAACTATATCTTCGTATACAAGGTTTCCTACAAGTGGTGTGGAGTTAAGGAAGATGCAGAAGACATTACGCAGGATGTTTTTATGAAGCTTGCCGGAAAGATACAAAGCTTTCAAGAATCATCAACTTTTCAGACATGGTTATATAAAGTGACTATCAATACTGCTAAAGATTTTGTAAAAAAGAGTAGTAGAAAACGAAAAAAGGAGATGGCCTATTCAGAACAGCAGGAAATAGATAGTGAGTCAAATCAGGAAGAAGATTCAATATCCGAGATAGTACATAATCTGATTACACGACTGCCGGATAAGCTGAAAGAGACGGCACTGCTTGTGTTCTGTGAAGGTATGAACCATAAAGAGGCTTCAGTTATACTGAATTGTTCTGAAAAGACCGTTTCATGGAGAATATATGAGGTGAAGAAAAAAATGAAGAGTAATTTAAAAACTGATGAGGTTTTATGGTAGACAAGAAAGACATAAATAAAATTTTGCAGGAAATGGAAATTCCCGAACCGGATGAAGCAGTTAAGAATGCTGCGATTAAAGCATCTGTAGATGAGTTTAACCGGCAAAGGGAATCTTTACAAAAAAACATCAAAGGAAATGAAACCGAACGGCGTCTAATTGGCAGAATCCAAATATTTCTCAACCTTTTAGGAGGATATGCCATGAAGAGGTCATATGTTATTGCAGGTGGCGTAACAGCATGTGTAGCAATCTTAGTAGTTAGTCTTACCTATTTGTCAGTAGATCTGAATAAGGCACCACAGCCTATAAATGTTCTCACTGTGCCAACGCACAAAGAAAGTAAATTAGCTGTTATCGAAGAATCTGCTGTCGTAAATGGATCTGTAAGTCCGCAAAAAAAGGAAATGCAGATTGCTGATCAATATGCTATGTCAGAAAAATCAACTTCAGATGGTTCGTACGGAGTCTCTTCACTAACAGGTAGAAAACAGGCAATGACACGTCAACAGGCAAACAAGCAGAAACGGTCTTATGCAGCGCAGGGAAGTGGTGGATCTGTAGCATACAATTATCATATTGGAGCACCAAAAAGCAGTATGCCTTCATATTACCCACCGAGTGTTTCATCAGATTCAAGACCTGGTGTCGTATATGAAAATCGGATAGGTTTACCGGTTCCCCGTGATCCGATTTCATCTGAACAGGAAGGGCATATACAAAACAAGGAAACGGGACGTGATAAATTCGATACCATAGAGACAAATCCGGTTAAACAGGTAAAAGATGAGCCTGTTTCTACTTTTTCAATAGATGTTGATACCGCGTCATACTCATTCGTACGTCGTCAGATAAATAATGGAGTGCTTCCGCAGGAAAATGCGGTACGTATCGAAGAGATAATCAATTATTTCGATTATGACTATGCTGTTCCGGATGACAAGATAAAACCATTTCAACCAACAATTGCTGTTTATCCTACACCATGGAACGATAACTCAAAACTCCTGCATATCGGAATAAAAGGATACGATATTGTTCCTGAAAAGAAACCGCAATCAAACCTTGTATTTTTGTTAGATGTTTCAGGCTCGATGAATGAACAGGATAAGCTGCCTCTCCTAAAGAACTCATTCCGTCTGCTTGTTAATTCACTGGATGAAGAGGATACGGTTGCAATAGTGGTCTATGCCGGAGCTGCCGGTACAGTTCTCGAACCGACGAGTGTTAAGGAAAAAGGAAAGATCCTGTCTGCCCTGGACCAATTAAATGCCGGGGGATCCACCGCCGGTGGAGAAGGAATTCGAAAGGCATATGACCTTGCGGAAGCAAATTTCAAAAAAGAGGGTGTAAACCGTATCATATTAGCTACAGACGGAGACTTTAATGTCGGAATCTATGATAAGGAAGAGTTAAAAAGTTTTATAGATAGAAAGAGAAAGAGTAGAATCTTTTTGTCTGTCCTGGGTTTCGGTCAGGGAAATTACAATGATGCCTTGATGCAGAAGTTGGCTCAGAACGGAAATGGAAACGCATCTTATATTGACAACCTTAATGAGGCAAGAAAGGTACTGGTTGACGAAGCCAGCTCTACACTGTTTGCTATTGCCAGGGACGTAAAAATACAAATTGAGTTTAATCCGAAGCTGATTGCCGAGTACCGCTTGATAGGGTACGAGTCCCGGATGTTGAAACGTGAGGACTTTAATAACGACAAAGTTGACGCGGGAGACATTGGTTCAGGACATACGGTTACGGCCATCTATGAAATTATACCGGTTGGAAGCAAAGACAGACTGGTTGATGATCTTCGTTATAGTAGTAAAGAGAAAGAGAGTACTGAGAGTGAATTAAGTGACGGTGAGTATGCATTTCTAAAGATCCGTTATAAACTGCCCGGTTCCGAAAAGAGTGAATTGATTACTGCACCCGTAAAGAAAGAAAGTGAATTTACTCAGATTAATCAGGTTCCAGCAGACATTCGATTTGCAGCTTCCGTTGCAGGATTTGGACAGATTTTACGAGGAGGGACCTACACGGCTGAATTTACCTATGATGATATCATTAAGCTGTCAGAATCAACAGTGAGCAAAGATGAATTTGGATACCGGCAGGAATTTCGTAATCTGGTCAGACTTGCAAAAGCAATTGAATAGATGCATGTCACAACAAGAGTTAAAGGAGAGATTTAATATGGAACCGTACTTATCTTCTTGATTTTGTTAACTGCTTGAGTATTATAAATTCAAGAATTTCTATTATCTGTTGGGCTTATCCCATACAGACATAGGCTTTTAGATGAAGGAGATGAAACATGTTGTTTTCAAAGCGATTAAAGAGTTCTTCATTGGAAATGATTTCAACAATTATCCTAATAGCTACCGTCCTTATATTGTCGGGTTGTGGCGATAGTAATGCTCCGGGAGATGCCCAACGGGAACAAATAACAAAGCCGGTTGATCCTATATTTAACGATATAGGAAAGACAGTTCTCCCTTCTGTGGAAAAACCACCAGAAGTAAAATAACAAGATAAAGAAGCTGAATACCTTGTAAAAATCGTGAAATAATGTTAAGTCTGAATATGTATATGTCTTAAATATAGTAAAATATCTCGTTCGTGGAAGGTCTTAAAAGATGCCTGTGATCGTCAATTTTATATCATCTATCAATCCCTTATTGAGGGAGGTATGTAATGATACAATTTAAGCCCTCAAAATGGCTTGCCTGCCTTTTTCTTTTCCTGTTACCCA
>Ga0257125_1003572_pt1 | contig 10895 bp, 11 predicted proteins | sample SI106_200metaG_FD_190183 | JGI IMG/M metagenome (GOLD analysis project Ga0257125, IMG submission 190183) | Marine microbial communities from Saanich Inlet, British Columbia, Canada - SI106_200 | ecosystem: Environmental > Aquatic > Marine > Inlet | place: Canada: British Columbia | collected...
ATTTCTCCCCCCTTTGAAGTTCCAGCTTTATCTCAGATACTTCTTTCCATATTCCTTCAAGTTTTTTTGCGCGAAGCCGATTACTTCAGCTGCAGAACGATGCTCCGACATCGCCAGAAATTTGGGGAACAATCCAATCAGATCAGCCGATTGCGGATACCGGCTCAATGATTTGGCCACTACCTGGTTTTTTAGTATCTTGGCCGTTGTATAAGCGACCCAATGACTCCACCCCCTGGCCAATTGATGAAAGGGTGTGTCCCCCTGGAGATGGGAGAGCTTAAACTTCTTGCACAAATCTGCGCTGACCAGTTGCCCCGCCAAATAAGGAATAAACCAAGGCTGTTGGATACTGGGCAGAACGTAGAAGCGGTCCTTCAAAAAGTAGACCGGATAACAATGCTGAACCAGCTCGTTGAAGTATTTAACCGGTACTTCCTTATCACCCAGCTGCATCCCTAAAATTACCCGCCAATCCATGCGCTGAACATCCAAGGGAGATATCAGTTTGTGATTGTACCGTTTTAAAAAAGGGATCATGGATTCGAATACTGGATTTAAATCTGTCCCCGCATTCAAATTGTCCCTGTTACAGAATTTGCAGATGCCGCCTACACCCGGAACCGTGGTCACTATTTGAGGAAATCGACATGAAAAACATCGAACACGAGCATCTTTGAAGCAACTTTGACAAACATATGCGCCGTGATCTTCATAATAAGACGCCCCTTGCCAGATCTTTTTTTTGCAGACATGACATGCCATGCCATCTTCGGATGAAAATGAATCCTCACAGAATTCACAGACAGCACCATAGTTATCAACATGAGTAAGTGCTTTGGATGGAAATCGACACTTTTGACAACGGGGAACCGTTCGGAAACAAGCCAGGCAGACCTTTACCCCGTGATCTTCATAGAAAGATTGACCGGCGGGTAAGGGCTGGTGACAGACATAACAGGATTCGTTTGGCATGAGATTGCTAGATCAGTTTTATTCTTTAATATTAAACAATCAGGATAATCACCGATTAATTTAATAGACCAACGGTAGAGAATCTTTCAAACTTTTTTCTATCCACTTGATGAAATAACCACAAGAGAAATATTTGCCATAGTTTTTATCCCACGCTAAAATTACAGGGACCCGCTAGAGAGATTAAAGCGAAACAAACAAATTTACCCGTGGAACTGGAAGTCACCACCCCACTGTCATGGAAATGTTGTGGAAATATTTGATGCCATAATCCTGATTTTGAAGATTGTCATCGGATTAACTGTTTTTTTTGTCATCATATTCGTCGTTGTCAGACCCATAATTAGCAGTTTTACTGAAACACAACGGCAACTGGACCAGGACCCTTATCACCGGGCCATCCGACGTCAGGCTATTGAAGAGGAAGAACTCGAAATTCCAACTTCGCGCGAGGATAACATGACTGCCGAAAATATTATTAAAATAGCCAAAGAGGATGCTACTAAAACTACTGTCGTGGTTAGAAACTGGATTCAGGATAAAAAGCCAAAATGACGACTAACGATGTTGCCACACTAGTAAATTTCAGTATACCTCAAGATGAATAATCAGGATAGGTTTCGCCTTTCAATTAGTTCAAAGGCTGGCAGGTAGCAATTTCGCTAGCTTATCGTTTCGGTTCATGACAGATTGACATTTTTTGGTTTAATCTGATCAAAAGGAACCACAACTTAACCCATTAATCAATTTTCTAAAACGCCTTATGCCCCATATTACATTGATTTTGTGTACCATATTTTCAGTCGTTATCGCCGCCATAGTTTTGGTAAAACCTTTGATTCTAAACGCGCCGAAACCCTACTTTACTCCCGATTCCACGAATACTGAATTTGATGAATCTCTGGCTCTGCTGGAAATGATTTCAGAATTGGAAATTGACTATCAAACCGGGAAAGTCTCACAGTCAGATTTTGAGGCCATGTCTCTGGAGTACAAACGCGAATACCTTCTTCAAAAAGAACAATCCGCCAAACAGCGTGCCTGACTGGTAATCATCCCCGTGTTCAAGATCAACAAAGACGGATTTCTTCCGACCATCAGACGGTACAATGGAAAGCTGGTATTTCAATGTTCTGATGATTTCAGTGAGATCGAAGTCGTCGACTACGCTGGTGATCGTTCCCTGCACTTTGGATCGCCGGAAAAACAAAGCGCCATGAACATGAAAAAGCCTTATATGCTGGTCTTGTCTTATACCAAAGCCATGATGGCTGGATTGTTGTTCATGGGATCTCCCCGATCTGTTCTAAATCTAGGTTTGGGCGGCGGTTCGCTGCCTAAATTTTTGCTGCACCATTTTCCCGACTGCAAGATTGATATCGTTGAGTTACGTCCCATGGTCGTACAAATCGCCTTCGATCATTTTTCCTTACCGAAGGATCCAAGATTGAGAATTTTCATAAACGATGCTCAAGATTTTCTAAAACAGGAAATTACTCAGTGTTATGACCTCATATTGCTGGATATTTTTAACAAACGGGGAATGGTGGATCTAATTGGCAAGTCTTCATTTTTACAATCCTGCAAAAACCGTCTTACTGAAAAAGGGATATTGGTCGTTAATTTGTGGAGCAAACCAGATTCCAGTTTCAAAACCATTCTTACCGAAATCAATAAGGTATTTGACAGCCAGACCCTGCACTTACCGGTCGCAGACCGAAGCAACCATATCGTTTTTGCCATGAATCATACTCTGGACCGGTACCCAAGATCGATGATTCAAAAAGCCGCTCAACGCCTGAACTACACTTATAAAATCGATCTACCAAATCTTTTTCTCAAGATATATACCCATAAAACAGGCCAAGATGACAAAAAAGCAGATCACTAAGGATTTTATTTCATTTCTATCAGATTCTCCCACCCAATTTCAGGCGGTGGAAACGATGCGCCGAATCCTCGATAATAACAACTTCACTCAACTGGAAGAGCAGGACAGTTGGAAATTGAAGAAAAATGGGAGCTACTATTGTATTCGAGGCGGATCCGCCATCGTCGCTTTCAAAATGGGAAAAAACAGCCAGCCGTCAATCGGCATTCGCATGGTCGGAGCCCATACTGACAGTCCGGGACTTAAAATCAAGTCCAAGCCTGAAACCAGATTCAAAGATTACCTCTCGCTGGGGGTGGAGGTTTATGGAAGTCCGATACTGAGTACCTGGTTTGATAGAGATCTATCCATCGCCGGAAGAGTCACTTATTCTACCTCTCGAAAAAAGCTGGCGACCGCGTTGATTGATTTCAGAGACCCAATTGCCAAAATTCCCAACCTGGCCATTCATCTCACCCAAAATAGAAATGAAAAAGTCCCCATAAATGCCCAAACAGAGCTGCCACCGATTATCTTACAGGAGAAAAAAGGCAAAACGGACTTTAAAGGATTGCTGAAAAAGCAATTAAAGAAATTTTCACCCAAACTGTCCGTAAATGAAATATTGGGCACCGATTTGTGGTTATATGATGTTCAGAAGCCAGCTCAGGTCGGCCTTAATGGTGAGTTCATAACAGGAGCCCGGCTGGACAATCTGTTGAGTTGCTTTGCTGGTGTCAGCTCACTGGTGGAGTCAAAGAACAAGTCCACCGCTATTTTAGTCTGCAACGACAATGAAGAAGTGGGCAGCAATTCTTTTACCGGCGCAGCTGGACCGTTCCTGGCCTCCGTCCTGGAAAGGCTCTATCCAGACAAGGAAGAATACCATCGGCTGATATCCAATTCTATACTCATTTCCGCCGACAACGGTCACGGTATTCACCCTAACTACCGCAGCCTGCACGATGATAATCACGGACCGATTCTCAACCAGGGTCCAATTATCAAAATAAACGCCAACCAGCGATATGCCACCAATAGCGAAACCGGCGCATTTTTCAGGAATGTTTGTCAACAAGCCAAAGTTCCGGTCCAGGATTTCATCAACCGCAGTGATCTGGCTTGCGGTACTACCATCGGCCCTTTAACGGCCACGGCATTGGGAATTAAAACTTTGGATATCGGTGTGGCGCAATTTGCCATGCACTCAATAAGGGAGACCTGTGGCGCAGATGATATCTGGTATATGGTGAAAGCGTTAAAGGAGTGCTACCAATCTTAAAAAATTCGGGACAGTTACCTATTTTTTATTCTCAAAATAAAAGATATTTTTAAAAAATAGGTAACTGTCCCGAATTTTTTTAATCTTCTTCGGAGGCAGGCGATTCCCACTTTAAGACAGGTTTCCGAGCAGCGGTGACTTCATCCACTCTACCTACGTAACTATTTATGGGATATTTTTGAAACTCTGAAGAATCTCTTTTTTTCAGATCAAGCATGGCAGATACAAACTGATCGAGGGTCAAGCGGCTTTCTGTTTCTGTGGGTTCGATCAACATCGCCCCTTTTACGATGAGTGGAAAATAAACCGTAGGTGGATGGAAGCCAGCGTCAATCAACCCTTTGGCCATATCCATGGTGCTGATATGATCGGTCAACAGATTCTCATCTGAAATCAGTACCTCATGCATGCAGTATTGATCGACAAAGGGAACAAAAAAATGATCTTCCAGTTTCTTCTTTAGATAATTGGCGTTAACTACCGCTGTTTCAGACATCTCACGCAACCCCGTGTTGCCCAGGGTTTTAATAAAGGTATAGGCCCGAATCAATACGCCAATGTTTCCAAAAAAAGATCGTATCTGTCCGATACTTCTCGGAATATCATAGTCCCAATGAAAACCATCCTCAGTTTTTCTCAAGGCCGGTTTTGGTAAAAACGGCTCAAGTTCTTTTTTTAAGGCAATGGGACCGGCCCCGGGCCCGCCACCACCATGAGGAGTTGAAAAAGTCTTGTGGGTATTAAAATGAAGGACATCGATACCCATATCCCCCGGTTTGACTTTGCCAACCAGCGCATTCATGTTGGCACCATCCATATAGATTAGCCCGCCCCGATCATGCATCAATTGACAAATGGCGTCGATATTAGATTCAAACAATCCACAAGTGTTGGGATTCGTAATCATGATACCCGCCACTTGATCATCCACCAGCCTGTCAAGAGCGTCCAAATCTATTTGTCCGTTTTTGCCCGAAGGTAGAGTGATCGATTGAAAACCACAGGTGGCAGCGCTAGAGGGGTTGGTTCCATGAGCCGAATCAGGAATGATGATCTTGGTCCGCTGATGATCTCCGCGATCCATATGATAAGCCCGAATCAGCATCATGCCCAGCAATTCGCCGTGAGACCCTGCCGCCGGATGGAGGCAAACTGAGTCCATTCCGCTGATTTCAGCCAAATCATGCTGCAATTCCCACAGCAGTTGCATTATTCCCTGGGCATCTGCTTCAGGAAGATAAGGGTGTGCCCCGGAAAAACCTTTCATAGCTGCAGCGGCTTCGTTCAATTTGGGGTTATATTTCATGGTACAAGACCCCAGGGGATAAAATCCGGAATCAACCGAAAAATTCCAGGTGGACAAACGGGAGAAATGGCGCACAACATCTGGTTCGCTCAGTTCGGGGAACCCTTCAACTTCCTGACGTATCATTTCTGCGGGTAAAGACTCGGATTCAGTCGCCCAGTCAACATCCATCTCGGGTAGATCGATACCAGAGTTTCCGTCTCGGGGAAGCTCAAACAATAGCGGTTCACTTAAAACGAGTCCGCTGGATCCTGGGGCTTTGGGATTCATGATAAAACTTCTGCCATGCAGGTTACGAGAGTGTCTATTTCTTCTTTGGTATTTACTTCGGTAACATTGACTAATATGCCTGAAGAATCCTGGGGATAAAATCGGGATAAGGGGACTCCGGCTAAAATGTTCTTTTCCCTTAGCCGAGTGATCACAACATCGCTGTTTTCCGACGTTTCCAGTACAAATTCATTGTAAACAGTTCCCGAATATCTCAATTTGACACCCTCTAGTGCGCTTAATTCTTTAATCGCATATTGGGTTTTCGAATAATTGATTCTTGATAGATCTTTAATCCCTTTTTTGCCCAGCAACGATAAGTAAATAGTCCCCCACAGGGCACAGAGCGCTTGATTGGAGCATATGTTGGATGTGGCTTTTTCTCGGCGGATGTGTTGTTCCCGGGTAGCCAATGTCAGGCAAAACGCCCGCTTGCCGCTCTCGTCTTTGGTCTCTCCACTTAATCTGCCTGGCATCTGACGCATATATTTTTTCTTGGCGGCAAACACACCCAAATTCGGCCCCCCATAAGATAATGGTAGCCCCAGGGATTGACCTTCACCCACCAAAATATCCGCACCAAAATCGCCCGGAGGAGTTAGCATTCCTAAACTGGTCATTTCGGGCAAAACAGCTGCCCACAGGACTTCGTTGCGGGTTAATACTTCAGATATTTCCTTAAGATTCTCGATAACGCCAAAAAAATTGACGCTTTGGATGAGACAGCAAAGTGTCTGGGAATCCAGTTCCCGCTCCAGCTCCGCCAAATCCGTGTAACCGGAATCTGACAAAGGGATAATCTTTATTTTAAGGTCTTTGAATTTGGTGTAGGTCTTTACCGCTTCCAGGTATTCAGGATGCAATCCGGCGGAAATTAAAACGGTATCCAGTTTCGGCTTGATGCGCTTACACATGAGTACCGCTTCGGCTGCTGCACTCGCCCCTTCGTACATGGAGGCATTGGCAATATCCATTCCGGTCAACTGCGACAACAGTGTCTGGAATTCAAACATCGCCTGGAGGGTGCCTTGACTTACTTCAGGTTGGTACGGCGTATAGGAGGTAAGGAACTCGGCTCTGGACACCAGGGCACTGATGACTGCGGGAATAAACCGGCGATAAACGCCAGCTCCCAAAAAAGAGATGGGGTCAATAGCCTGCTGATCCGATAGGCTATTTAAATCCCGCATCAGCTTGAATTCACTCACCGGTGGTGAGATATCCAGTTCTTTTTTAAGCAGAAGGTTATCCGGTATCAAGGAAAATAATTGTTTCACCGAATCAACGCCAATCTCTTTCAGCATCTCATTGCGCACTTCGAGATTATTCGGAATATACCTCATTCAATCCTTCTGCTTGAAACTGTTATCCTTTATCTGTTAACTCAACGTACTCGTCATCGTTCAGCAACTCTACACGATCCAGTTCTCCGGGATCCAACTGCACCTTAACCATCCATCCTTCATCATAACAACCTGTGTTTACGAGTTCAGGCTCCTCGTCCAGATCTTTATTTATTTCAATCACTTCACCGGCTATCGGGCAGAAAATCTCAGAGACTGCTTTAACCGATTCAATATTACCGATGGTTTCTCCAGCTTCGACAATGGTACCTACCTCAGGAAGTTCCACATAAACTATGTCACCCAAGGCATCTTGTGCGAAGTCAGTTATTCCTATGGTCACTACACCGCCTTCAATGCTGAGCCACTCGTGGTCTTCCGTATACTTCAAATCTGCGCGTACTTCCATTACATCTCCCTAAAAAAGATTTGTATATCCAGCTGTTAACTTCAATTAAAAACTGAATTACCACTGTTTTAAAGAACCTGATTTCATCAGGTGCTGCGGCGACTGTTTTATGCCACCACTAGGAGCAAAATCAAGAATAGATGGATTCTTCGACGAAAAATTCATCGATGATAGGCATATTTAGATTAACTATACAAACACAAAATGATCAATAAATGTAAAAAAGTAAATAGTTTTAATTAATTATTTAACCACTCCGCAACCTCACGGGCATGGTAAGTCAAAACCATACTAGCCCCAGCTCTTTTGAATCCTAACAATGCTTCAAGAACGGTTTTTTTGTAGTCTATCCAACCGTTTAAGCCGGCTGCTTTCAACATGGCATATTCACCAGATACATTGTAAGCGGCCACCGGAACTTCAGATACGTCTGAGACAGCTCTAATAACGTCCAGATAAGGTAGGCCGGGTTTGACCATAACCATGTCGGCGCCCTCTTCTATATCCAGCATGACTTCGCGAACCGCTTCGTTAACATTTCCAGGGTCCATTTGATAGGTTTTTTTGTCGCCGTGTTTTGGTGCACTGTCCAGGGCATCTCGAAAAGGCCCATAAAAAGCTGAAGCGTATTTTACACTATAGGCTAGAATCCCGACGTTTGAATACCCGGCTTCGTCGAGCGCCTGCCGAATTGCGCCCACCCGGCCGTCCATCATGTCGGAAGGAGCAACAATATCCGCACCCGCTTTAGCTTGAGATACAGCCATCTTGGCTAAGATAGGTAGCGTCTCATCATTTAAAATCTCACCTTTGGCACTGACCACACCGTCGTGACCGTCCGAACTGTATGGATCCATGGCGATGTCAGTCATCAACGTTATCCCAGGAACCGCTTCTTTCACCGCCCTGAGCGTTTTTTGATATAGACCACCATCGTTATAGGACTCCTTCGCCAGAGGATCTTTGAACTCATCAGATAGGGCAGGAAACAGGACCACAGCCGGCACTCCCAGCTTGTGCAAAATTTTGCATTCTTCAACAATCAAATCAGGAGAGAATCGGTAAATTCCCGGCATCGATTCCACCTCTTGTTTGTTCCCCTGCCCATCTATCACAAACAGCGGCATAATCAGATCCGTCACATCCAGGGAATTTTCTCTGACTAGGTCGCGAATGCTATCAGATGCCCGATTTCTTCTTGGACGAGAGGTCAAGGCAATATTCATCTTCAAACTCCAAATGGTGCAATAAAATTGGCACAAGTGCCTGGGTAAAATCTTTATTATAGACTGCTTATCTTAAGCTAAACGACTTATTTGAAAATGGCAAAGATGTTTCCAGTCTTTACAAGGAATCATTCATTCAAACATACTTGATGAACAGCACGCATTCGTGGACTCTTGCTTGGATATCCGTCGCCATGACGGGAATGTAAATTGGTTCTAAATGACAATTGAAAATACACAACTGGAAATATTTGATCTGTTGAATGTCAATCTGAAGGTCTTTGAAGGTCCTTTAGAACTGCTTTTGGATTTGATCCGAAAGAAAAAGATGGACATCTACGAGATTCCTCTGGCGGAAATTTGCGAGCCTTATTTGAGATATATGGAGTTGATGGAATCGTTTGATATGGAAATCGCCATGGAGTTTCTAGAGATCGCTTCCACTTTGATTCTGATCAAATCTAGAGCGCTATTACCCCGGGACAATGTTGAACTGGATGACGAAGACGAATTTGATACCGAAGAAAGGTTACGGCAAAAATTGATTGAGTATCAAAAATATAAATCTATCGCAGCTACTCTGATTCAGTACGATTTGCTGGGGCGCGACCTATTTCCAAGACCAAACGTGGAAGATACCTCTCCTACCGAATTGAGCAACTTATTGGAAGATGTATCGGTTTACGGGCTCTTAAAAGCCTATAGCAAAGTCAGGAAAAAGCTGGATTACAAAAAACCTCATGAGGTCAGGCAAGAAGAGTATTCATTGGAACAAAGATTGTTAGAGCTTGTAAAAATTCTTCAATCTGGCGACGTATATTCGTTTCAGAATCTTTGTCCCATCGATCCCACCGCATCAGAAATTGTTATCTCCTTTCTGGCTGTTTTAGAACTGGCAAGACTCTATCTGGTGCAACTCCACCAAATGCAGCAATTTGGCACCATACATTGTAAACCCGCCCAGGATATCAACGATCACATTCCCCAAATCGAAGCCCAATTCAACGTCTGATCTTATAATACCCAACTGAAATTCCTCAGTTCAGGCACCATCACAAAATAGTCCGTCATAAAATGTACATAAAAGTACCAGCTTGGTATTATACGGAAGAGACGTTCACGATTTCAAAGAAGATCGCTTAATTGATGGCGCTTGCCATAATATTGAGCTGATTTATTTGACAGAAAATCGTTATCGAAATATATTCTATTATTTACCTTATGGATATCAAAGTCGTTGAATTAGATGACAAACCGACTCGGGTTGAATTCCAGCTTACTCAAAAGGATTTCAACAGATTAGGGAATGATTTGACTTTTGAGCAGATGAGCTGTCAAGCCGAAATCAGCAGAAAAGGTGAGACATTTTATCTAGTTGGTAAATATATAGTTGATATTCAGGCGACATGCGATGTTTGCCTGCAACCGGTATCCATCCATCTCGACAATGATTTTGATTTGAATTTATTTGCAGCCGAAGATCGGATCGAACCAGAAAGTGATAGTGAAATATCAGTACGCGAGCCGAACATCGACTATTACGAAGGGCAGGACCTTCACCTTTCACAGTACTTTGAAGATCAGTTGCTCCTGGATATGCCGATCTCTATACGTTGCCAGGAGGAATGTCAGGGGATCTGTCCGACCTGCGGCATCAACAAGAACACTGAAAATTGTCAATGTGCTGATGAATCCGTCAGTAGCCCTTTTGCAGTACTTAAAGATCTAAAACTCTGACTCGTTATTTATTCGCTTCAACTGCGCTTGAGCAGAGCGAACGCACCACCAAAAATTAAGGAAAAACGATGGCTGTACCTACCAGAAAGACCTCAAGGTCAGTAATGAAGCAAAGACGGACTCACAAAAAAATCCCAAAAGCGAATTTTGTGACCTGCTCCAATTGCCAGGAATTAATACTACCTCATCAAGTGTGTCCAAAATGCGGGCACTATCACGGGAAGCAGGTTATTGAAATTGAAGACTAACCGTTAGCCGGCGGTTAATTTGACATATCCCCTAAATCTCAAATGACCATAGCCATCGATGCAATGGGTGGAGATTTTGCCCCAAGAAATCCGATATTGGGAGCGGTCAAAGCTGTGAATGAAAACGGCTTAAACGTCGTTTTGGTTGGGGATGAACCTGGTATTAAAAAAATCCTGAATGAATGCCGGGTTGACAACAGTAAAATTGAAATTGTGCATGCTTCCCAAG
>Ga0257125_1003594_pt1 | contig 10838 bp, 5 predicted proteins | sample SI106_200metaG_FD_190183 | JGI IMG/M metagenome (GOLD analysis project Ga0257125, IMG submission 190183) | Marine microbial communities from Saanich Inlet, British Columbia, Canada - SI106_200 | ecosystem: Environmental > Aquatic > Marine > Inlet | place: Canada: British Columbia | collected...
GTAAGGGCACAGGGATCTATGAAACGGTGATGTCTGTGCTTGCTTCTTGGAAGCAGCAAGACCGCAACCTACCCCAAACACTGAGTGAGACTCTAACCCAAGAATGGAACAAGAGCTAAACACATACGATTTTACTAGTATTTAACAGGTGAGAGGAGTTACGAGCGCGTGCTAGTAATATGTACCTATAATAATATGACGGGAATCCTACTATAACGAAAAAAATATTTTAGTGAACAGGAGACCAAGAGTTAATTGAAGAGAAAGGTGGGCTGCCAGCTTTCGCGATTTCGCGAAGCCGAAGACATCACTAATGTCGCAAACGGAGCGTGGTTTAACTTCCGAGTTCGGAATGGGATCGGGTGGGTCCCACGCCCTTTGGCCGGTTACCCAGCTAGCATCCACTGCTATCTTGTTTAAACGTATCGGTAACCCCGAGATACTTGAACTCCATGACACAGATCTCAGCATTACCACACACATCCAAGATAACAAGCATAAGTACCAATATCAGTTAAGGGGCGCCCAGTGGAGGTAAACTTATATCCTATTTTCGCATGCACAAGTGATGGCGGGGCTGTGGTCTAGTGGCTATGACGTTGGGCTCCAGAAAACAAGAAATTCAAACGGACCCCTCGGGGAATGACGAATTTCTGGAGCGATTGGGGAAACCCGAATACCGAGGGTTCAAGTCCTTCCAGCCCCACCACACTATCAATAAATTGTAACAGTAATATTGTTTTGTGTCTGAGAGAAGTCCATTCAAGATGAAGTCTGGTGTTTATTATTTATGAACCCTTAAATCCAAACAATGTAACGAGTAAACATAGTGATGGGGGTTTTTCCAAACAATGAAACCTAAACCAACTCCTAACAATGAAAAATATCTCCAACAACTCGAAATCCTTCAAACATTCGTATTAGACATCATTAAATCAGAGACCTTCGAAGAAGTAGCCAAGCATGTTTTCGATGCCTTAGAGGCTACTATTGATCCATACCTTTTAGGAATCAGCTGGGTTCGACTTGGAGTTCTTCCAGGTTATGTCAAAATAAAAGGAGAGGAAATAAAATCAGGGGCAGGTGGTGTAGGAATGCCCCTCGACGGGCCGGGTATTATGGTCAGAGCCGTAAACACAGGGATGATCTGTAACGTACCCGATACAAGAGAAGATCCCACTTATGTCAAAGACGAAGCAGCTGGATATCTTACTTTGTCCGTGATCGCGGTTCCCATTCAAGTTAATGGTAAAGCCATAGGCGCATTAGTCATGGAAGAAAAAGAAAGCCATGCATATGACGCATCAGATCAAAATATCTTAGAAGCTCTCGCCGGATACGCTGGCCTCTCTTTTAGAAATATTCGCTATTCCGATAGATTAAACGGACTCCATCATCATACGTCTCAGCTAAGCGTGTTAACGAGCATTGCCCAGGTCGCCGAACATACATTGGATGCCATGACCGCTGCATTGGAACTGGAGACATGCACCTTTCTACTGTCTCAAAACGGTGAACTTAATCCAATACTCGAAAAGGGGCTCGATGAAACTATCCGACTTCGAGAGGAAGCCCACGAATTGACATCATTTCATGATCGGCTCCGTGAGGCAGATACACTTGAGTTTCTATCTGAACTCGAAGCCCCGATTACAATTGGTAGTGAGGTTGTGGCGGTTCTCAGTGCAAAAAGCATTCGGGCAGACGCATACTCTAAACAAGATAACGAACTAGTTGAGACATTAGCTAGTCACGTGGCTTCTGCTATTCAAAGAATACGACTCCTCGAAGCTCAAATCCAGTACGAAGCAAAACTCGAAGCCCTCCACGAGCATGCGAATAAACTATCGAATGCCAACGATATCCAGGAGATTTCAGAGCACACGATCGAAGCGATGTCAACACCGCTAGGATTCACTTTTGGAGAATTCGGCCTAGTCGATGAGAAGCACATAACACTTCTACAAACATACGGCTACGACTCAAGCGACGAGACATGGCAGATACCTCTTGATGGGCCAGGAGTAAGTGTTCGAACCGTCAAAACAGGGAAAACTCAGTTAGTGAATGATACGCGAAAAGATGTTGATTTTATTGGAGTTGACATGGATGAAAACACGCTCTCAGAGCTTGATGATAGTATCGGTAGACGTCTAGGAAATGTGAGAATTTTATCTGAACTTTGTGTTCCAGTCAAAATAGACAATGCTGTTGTAGCTTATCTGAATGCTGAGAGCACCGAGTTAAACGCCTTCAACGAGCAAGATCAGAAGCTCCTCGAAACCTTGGCTAACCATGTGGCTTCGGCTATACAGAGAATAAGGCTCCTCGAAGAACAAATACAATACGAAGCAAAACTCGAAGCACTCCATCTACACACATCTAACTTGGCAGACGCTAGTAGCATAGAGGATATCAAAGAACATACCATCGACGCAATGGCGAATTCACTAGGATTCAGTTGGGCAATTTTTGGTATCGTTGAAGGTAATCTTCTGAAATTCACGATCCCCAAATCGCTGGGAGGAAGTGGAGATCCATTAGATTTATCTCTCGATGGCCCAGGATTGATGATTCGAGCCATCAGGACCGGTGAAACTCAGCTTATTGCTGATGTACGAAAAGAGGTTGATTATATTGGACCCCAAATGAATGAGAACACCCGCATAGGACTTGAAAGTACCCATTCAAAACGTGTAAAAAGCGCTCATTCACAACTTCAAGCTCGATCACCAGCTCTCTCAGAACTCGATGTTCCAGTGAAGATAAACCAGGACGTAGTAGGTGTAATATGTGCTGAGAGCACCGAACTGAATGCATTCACAAAACAGGATCAAAAACTATTAGAGACTCTCGCCAGCCACATTGCATCTGCTATCCAAAGAATAAAACTCCTCGAAGAACAAATCAGGTACGAGGCTAAACTTGAGGCTCTTCATCAACACGCAAACGATTTGACAGAATCCATTACAATCGAAGAGATCGCAGAGTTTACAATCGAAGTGATGTACGCGACGCTGGGAATGAAGACCTGTGACTTTTATTCTCGAGAGAATCAATACCTCAGACTAATCAGCTATAAAGGATGGACGCCCGATGAACCCGAATACAAACATCCTTTGGATAGGCCAGGTATATTGGCCAAAACAGCGAACACGAAAAAAACGATATTATTATCGGATATTCGAGATGAGCCGAATTACTTTGAATATGAGGGAATAGGGGCTGATGGCGAACAGGCATATCAAGCTCTCTCAGAGCTTTGCGTACCTGTGATCTATGATGATGAAGTCGTCGCGGTTTTAAACACGGAGAGTAATCAGTTAGATTTCTACGGTGAGAGAGATAAAGTGCTCCTTGAAACTCTTGCCAGTCATGTGTCATCTGCTATTCAGAGAATAAGACTCCTCGATGAACAAATCCAGTACGAGGCTAAACTTGAGGCTCTCCACCAACACGCAATCCAACTGATCAAAGCTGAGGACATTGACAAGATAGCGGACTATACCGCCGATGCGATGAGTAACACTCTCGGATATCGATATGGGTTATTCCTGATGATTGAGGGAGATCACCTGAAGAGCCTCCGTTCAATAGGAAAATATACGTATTTACCTGAACCAATTCCACTTGGAAGCATAGGGCTTATTAATAAAACCGTAAACACGGGTGAAACACAACTAGTTACTGATACGAGATTAAACAAGAACTACAGAACAAGTGGAATAATTAATCTTTCTGAGCTTGACGTTCCATTGATAATCGAAAATAAGGTTATCGGCGTGTTAAACATCGAAAACGAGGAGCAGGACTCATTCACCGAACAAGATAAAATACTCCTTGAAACATTGGCTAGCCACGTTACTTCCGCAATTCAAAGAATAAGATTCATTGAAGAACAGATCCAATACGAGGCAAAACTCGAAGCCCTCCACGTACATGCAAATAAACTGGCAGATGCCAGTAGCCTCGAGGAAATCGCGGATAATACCCATGATGCTATGGTAAACACCCTAGGCGTGGGAGGTGAAGACTGGGGTGGTCTACTCGGTATCGTTGAAGACAACTTCGTAACATGGGGATTAGAGTCTCATCTTGAGAGATCTCAATCACCCATTGATAGCCCCGGAATCACTTATCGAGCCATTAAGACGGGTGAAACCCAGTTAGTAACCGATACAAGAAAAGATGATGATTTTGTTGTCCATCAAGACCGCGCACAAGAACTTGGAGTTCAAATGGATACTAGTCTTCTCTCTAAACTTGACGAAAAAGTACGCATACATCTCCTAGAGCAACGCGATAGTGATGGGTTAGGAGTTTCTCTTTCGGAACTTGATGTTCCGGTAAAGATTGGCGATACTGTTGTGGCTATTCTTAATGCTGAGAGTATTTTGTTGAATGCGTTCTCCGAACATGACAAGAAACTGCTTGAGACTCTGGCTGGTCACGTGGCTTCTGCGATCCAGAAAATAAGGCTCCTTGACGATAAAATCCAGTACGAAGGTAAACTTGAAGCCCTACACATTCACACATCTAAGCTAGCGGACGCCGAAAACATTGAAGAGATCACTGATTACACCCTTGAGGCAATGGAAAACACTCTAGGATTTACTTGGGCAAGCATGGTAAGGGTAGAAGGAAACTTCATAACAATTGTAATACAATCACGCTCCGGCATACGCACTCAAAACGATACAGGTCCACAAGCTGTTGATGGTCCTGGAATAACTAATCGAGCGGTTCGAACCGGTGAAACACAGCTAGTTAATGATGTGAGAAAGGATGATGACTATGTTGGAGTTTTCATGGCGGAAAATAAACTCTCTAATATTCCCGATGATGTCCGTCAATTTATATTAAATGCACGCAAACACGGGGGAGAGGATTATAGAACTCTCTCTGAGATAGAAGTTCCAGTGAAGATTGGTCAAACAGTTGTAGCTATCTTAGGTGCTGAAAGCCTCGAGCTGAACGCATTCACCGAACAAGACAAGAGCCTCATAGAAACACTGGCAAACCACGTAGCATCCGCGATGATGAGACTCCAACATACTAAAGAACGAGAACAAGTCCAACAGGAGCTTGCTCTGGAGCGTGTGCGTGTCGAGCAGGCAGACGAACTAAGCAGGTTGAAGAACCAGTTTATCTCAACCGCAACCCACGAACTCAGAACACCCGTAACATCGATCCTCGGGTTCCTTGAACTCGTACTTGACTACTCAAGCGAAGACCTACCTGACTCAGTAAAAAACGACCTAAACATCGTATTCAGAAACGCCTTAAGACTCGTAGACATGACAAACGACCTCCTAGATGTCCAACGAATAACCTCTGGAAGATTCGAGATCATCCTAGAACAAACAGACCTCATGAAAACATTAAACGAGGTAGTAGAAGAGTTAACACCCTTGTTCAATGAGAAACAACAGATGCTCGTCGTTGAAGCCCCAAGCGAGTTGAACGTGCATATTGATGAGGTAAGAATTAGCCAACTTTTCATCAATTTAATCAGAAACGCAAACAAGTTCACCCCAGACGAGGGAAACATCACAATCAAAGTGGAACCCGTTGAAAACCACATCCAGATAAGCTTCAAAGATTCGGGCATTGGGTTAAACGAGGAGGATATAGGAAAGCTCTTCAAGCCTTTCCCGGCCATCAGGCACGGAGTAAATGTCGTTAGCACAGGGCTTGGACTCGCTATCTGTAAAGGAATAGTCGACTTACACAAAGGCGACATATGGGTAGAGTCTGAAGGCACAGGCACAGGAAGCACGTTCATCGTAAAAATCCCAGTAGGACAGTAACTATGCGATTTTCAACAATTTGTTTACTACTTGTAGAAACGCAGTCTTCCTAAATGGTTTCCTGAGGTAAACATCTACCATTTCCTCAACTACTTCTGTCAAGTTGTCAATGGGTCCGCTAGCGCTGAAAAGAAAAATAGGAACACTCCGTAGCCGTTCAGTGTTTTTCATATACTTTACTACTTCAAGGCCGTTTTTATTTGGCATCATAATGTCGAGAATAACTAGATCATAATCATTTTCGTCCAATAACTCGATTGCCAGCTCGCCGTCTTCTGCGAGAGTTACGGTGTGCCCCTCATGTGTTAAAGTTCGGTTAGTGAATGTTCGGATATCTTGTTCATCGTCAGCAACCAGGATCTTTGCCAAATTCATTCACCTATAATTAAGATTTCTTTGATGTATTATTAATAGATTCGTTAAAGTTTCCTTGGACAAAAACTAGGAACAACCCATCTTTCTAACGTAAAAGCTGAGATATGAACACACACCAGAATACAAGAAACATGTTTTTAGAAAACGTTTTCAAATATATGAAAACAAGTCCCTGAAACAAGGAAAACTGCCTTCTTAACTGGGTGAATCCTTCCAGTCCCACCTCTTAGCTTTATGACTCGTTATAGGGTGATTTTCACGATAAAACACCCTATTTTGACTGCCATGGCTCTTGTCACAATAGTTATTACGGTGAAAAGTACTCATATTTCCCGAGAAGAGTGCAAGAGTTGCCCAACCTAGCACACATGAAAACGATTTTGAAAAATACATTACCGGAAAAAACAGTTTCTCATCTAAAGGTCTGAAATAAATGCAAGCTGAAAACTTCATAATCCTCATCTCCCTCACAATCCTCATCAGCTACATCAGTAGCCTCGTCTACTCACTGACGAAGGTCCCCGATGTAATCGTCCTCATGGGTTTCGGGATATTCATGGGACCTGTCCTAGGTTATGCTGACAAGATAATGTTCGATGAGATCGCGCCCCTCATGAGCATCTTGGCGCTGAGCATCATACTATTTGAGGCCGGCATCAACGTGGATATTACCCTGCTCCTGGGGTCCATGGGCAAGGCATTGGTGCTGTCAACAGCATCTATTATGGGATCCATTCTGCTCATAGGGTTTGTAACATCATATATTTTGGTCCCGGGCTTGCCATTCCTGCAGGGAATGCTCCTCGGCGCCATGGTGGGAGGGACAAGCACCGTCGCCGTCTACGGTATCCTCAGTGGCATCGGCAACTTGATTCCCAACCTCACAAGCACAAGGGTATTGCTGACAATGGAGTCCATTCTGTCTGACCCCATCTGCATCATCTCATCCATCACCATCATCAAGCTAATCATGCAACCCACTTTCACACTCAGAGATACCGTGAAGGAAATTACCATGGTTTTCCTGCTATCCACCGCCCTCGGTTTGAGCGTGGGGGTGGCATGGGCCAGGATTCTCGACAGGCTCAGGACACGGCACTACACATACATGATCACACTGGCAATTCTTCTCCCGCTGTACCTCTTCAGTGAGGATTTCATCGGAGAGGGCGGAGGGGCAATGACAGCCCTAATGTTCGGGCTTGCCATCACCAACTTCCGGTACATCATGGAAAAGTTTGGCAGAGATGAGAAGGTGCTCATCGACAAAAAGCGCCTCAGAGAGTTCCACGACGAGATTACCTTCTTCATAAAGAGCTTCTTCTTCGTGTACATCGGAGTCGTAGTTAGCCTATCAGTAAGATATGCGATCTTCGGGTTGATCCTGGTAATACTACAGGTGGCCCTCAGGTTCGGGATTGTGGAGGTCCTCAGCGGGCAATTCGGGTTCACCAATGAGGAGAAGGCACTGTCGCAAGTGGTTTACGCATCGGGCCTGCCCGCCTTCGTCATGTCGCAACTGCCCCAAATATTTGACCCCGAGGGAATCTACTTCACCAGCTCCTCTCTTTACCCTGACCTGACCATGCCTATCGTACTTGGCACCATTATGTTCAGCGGGATCCTTGGACCTAAATTGGCCCAACGGGCGCTGATGAAAGGGGACGACGGGGAAGAAGAGCAGCCCGAATCCTGAGTTCTGACTTGATTGTTGAGAGCTCAATCCCTCTTGTAGGCTACTTTCCCATCTACAATGGTTGTCAGCACCTTAGTTTTCGAGATATCTGATGGGGCACAGGTGAGGATATCTGTGTCAAGGATGGCCATATCCGCGAGCTTCCCGGGCTCGATGCTTCCCTTGATGTCCTCCTCGAAGGTTATGTACGCGCCGTTCCAGGTGTAGACCCTTATGGCGTCCATGACGCTGATGGCCTGGCTCTGACCCAAGTCCTGGCCCGTCTCGCTTGTCCTGTTGACGCAGACGTGGATTCCCTCGAAAACGTTGGCGGAGCACACGGACCAGTCGGCGTTGCCGCTGGCCACGATGCCCATCTCCTTGAAGCTCCTCATTGGCATGTACCGTTTCATCCTCTCCATCCCCATGAAGCCCCTATGCTGATCCCCGAGCTCCCAGCCGAACCCGACTGAAGTGGAGGAAGTGACGTCAAGCCTCTTCATCCTCTCAAGCGCCTCCTGAGTGGGTAGACTACAGTGTTCCATACTGTGCCTGCTGTCGGGTCGTGGGGCCTCATTGTAGGCTGCCTCGACACAGTCGAGGTAGAAATCGATGCCCCTGTCGCCGATGGCGCCTATTCCGCACCTCATCCCAGCCTTGTGGAGCTTGATGACAATGGGAGAGAACTCGGCGAGGGCACTGCCACTGTTTAGCTCATCGTTGGTGAAACCGTGGACGACACCGTAGTTGTCGGGCGTTGGGTAGTTGAGGTAGGGCTCGTAGACGGCGCAGTTGCCCGCGCTCATGCTTCCGTCGTGGCCCAGCTTGATTCCCGCAAACTTTAGGTGGTTGTCACCGAAGTTGGTGGCGTATCCCGCCTCAACTGCGAGGTCGGTTGCTACCTGGTACCTCTCGTTCCTGTGGTAGCTCCGGCCCATAGAGGGGGCGGCGATGAGGAAGCTGTTCCTGATGTGGAGTTTCCCCTCGTCAAGTAGCTCCCGGTATAGGGGCAAAAAGTCCATGGGGGCTCCGGGCTCCTGGATGCTGGTGATTCCCCATGAGAGCATCAGAGTGTCTGTCATGACAAGCCCCTCCTTCATCTCATCCTTTGTGAGCACAGGCTCTTGGGCAATGAGGTCAAGTACGGGTTTTGCCCCCGCCTCCCTCAGGTTTCCCAGGGGTTCCCCCGTCTCGGGGTCCCGCATAATGAAGGACGGTGGTACTGGGTCTGGTGTATCCTTGCTGATTCCCGCTATCTCCAGCGCGAGACTGTTCACCCTGATCCCATCGTGTCCTCCCTGGCGTGTAACGCTGATGGGGTGGTCCATGGACGCCTTGTCAAGGTCGTACCTGTTTGGGAACCGCTTCTCCTTGAGCTTAGACTCGTTATACCCGTAGCCCTGTATCCACATTCCCTTGGGGAATGTCTCGGCTTTCTTCTTTATCGCCTCTATGAGGGCATCCATTGACCGGACATACCGGAGGTCTACTTTCCTGACGTTTCTGCCGCCTGAACTGAAATGCACGTGAGTGTCAACGAAGCCGGGGGTGACCAGCTTTCCCTGGAGGTCGATGACCTTCGTATGTTTTCCTATGTAGGCATCTACCTCCTGGGAGGTACCTACCTTGATGATCCTCTCTCCTTTGCATGCGATGGCCTCCGCGAGTGAGTCGTCCCCGTCCATGGTTGCTATCTTGCCGTTGACGAGAACGAGGTCCGCGTAGAGCTCATCTGGGATACGCTTTGCCATAAAAACCACTGGATTTAGTATCAATTTTCGATATTTAACAACTTGCAGAGCTGACTTTTGCAGCCACCACTCGTTCTTGGTATCAGTAGTCCGTAAATTCTGAAAAAAAGTTTTCATGAGCGCTGATGTGTGACACACACGCGGCTGGTTTGGTGCCTGATTCCAACATGTCAATCTCTATTCTGACACCACTCTCAGTAGTACCCGCAGAACAAAAGAAGGGAATCGAGGGCGCTCCATCGAGCAGGGGTTCAAGATTCTATCAGAGCCAGGTGTGGGCCTAGTCCTCGGCCATCCGAGTTATTACCCTCGGTTAGTATTTGAGTCCGCGGGCAGACTGGGTTTTGATCGGCCCTTCCTCCTTCAGGAAAAAAACCCGATGCGTGGATTGTTAATGCACTACGCCAGAGAATAATTGGCAGTTACAGCGGGATGGTCACTGTCGCGGAAACGCTGGTCAAGCCGGAATACTGGTAACTGAAATCAAGCGAACATTGACCGCAAGAAACGGAGTTATCCGTTATATACAGATGGCGGGCACTGAACTCGATTAAGATGAAGAGAATGTTCGCCCCCGGATGCGCGTTGACGCTGTACAAGCCACAACTATCCGAGAAATTATATCATACTCTCAACGAGAACGAGGGAACCATGGATGTCCTGGGTATCTGCTGCCGCCTGAACCCTGAGCTTGAGGCTGGGACCGAGATAATCAACACGTGTCCTGGGTGCAACCGCAGGTACAAGAACAACTACACCGAATCCTCGACAATCTCGCTCTGGGAGGTGCTCGCAGGGGGTGGGTACTTCGAGTTCCCCGATTATGGGGGAACGAGAATGACTGTCCTAGACGCTTGCCCCACGAAAAACGAGCCGCAGGTCCATGACGCAGTCAGGACACTACTCAGCCGAATGAACATCGAGATAGTTGAGCCGGAGAAGACCAGGGAGACCGGGACATGCTGTGGTGATAGCTACTATGGTAACAGGCCCGTCGGGGAGGTTAAGGAGCAGATGAGGGCAAGGGCAGGGGAAATGCCAGTCGAGGACGTGGTAGTGTACTGCGTCTCGTGCGTGAAATCCATCTATATTGGAGGAAAAAAGCCACGATACCTCGTTGACCTCCTATTAGGGGAGGAAACATACCCCCAGACCTATGAGCCTGATGAGTGGCACAGGGAACTGGATGAGTTCGCGGGAGTGGCGTGACGCCACATTCATTCTATT
>Ga0257125_1003603_pt1 | contig 10814 bp, 8 predicted proteins | sample SI106_200metaG_FD_190183 | JGI IMG/M metagenome (GOLD analysis project Ga0257125, IMG submission 190183) | Marine microbial communities from Saanich Inlet, British Columbia, Canada - SI106_200 | ecosystem: Environmental > Aquatic > Marine > Inlet | place: Canada: British Columbia | collected...
TTCGTCTTCCCATAGGGTCTCAACCAACAGGTCCTTGTCTTTTCCAGTCACCCAGCGGGTAATCGCAAATGGGCTGCGGCCGGGCCCCGAGCGGGCTGTGATGACGGCAAACATGTCTGCCTTTTCGATCATTGCCAGTAGATTATCCATGTGGGCGACAGCCGCCTCATTGACGCCATAAGGCGGATCCCAGCCGTATAATCCTGGGCCAGAAATATTGACATAGTTGGCCCCCAGGGCGGCGAGGCGGTCAAAATCTTCCTGAGTGAAGGGTGGCCCAAAAGGATCGCTGCCAAGGAATTCTTCGCCGTCGAGGTCCGGGAGGACAACGCGCTGATAGATATTTGCGCCGCGCAATTGGGTCTTTCCGCTGGCCCACAGCGACCATTTATCCACGGAGAATTGGCTGATCGGTGGAGGTGCGGCTTCTTCTGCTTCCGGTTCAGCAGCTTGCTCGTCGGATGAGACGTCCGGCGCTGCTGTGGATACCGGTTCAGCAGGTAGTGGTGGCTGGTCTTCTGCTGATATCAGTTCACTGATGTTACAGGATAACCCGGCCAGGATCACGGAGCCAATCAAGATCAAAATAGCCTTCGACTTTGGTTGCAGCTTGATCATTACAAATCTCCTTGAATGGTGAACTACCGATTATTCATTATATAAGCAAAATTGAGATGGCAGGGGTGGTACAAAATTGTGAAGCGGGTTAGAATCCTGGCATGTGGTTTGCGCAGCGATCTGACAACCTGACCGGAGATAGCCCATGAAATTTCTGATTGCTGGATTTGGATCAATTGGCCGGCGTCACTTTCAAAATTTATTGGCGTTGGGTGAGAAAGATATCATTCTCTACCGCACCGGCAAGAGCACCCTACCGGATGAGGAGTTGGATGGTTTCACGATTGAGACCGACTTTGAGACTGCTCTGGCCAACCGGCCGGATGCAGTCATCATTGCCAATCCTACTGCCATGCATATGGATGTGGCTGTTCCAGCCGCCGCCGCAGGCTGCCATATCCTGGTAGAAAAGCCGGTATCGCACGACCTGGTGCGGGTAGGAGAGCTGCAGGCCGCACTTGACAGGAGTGGGGCCCGACTGTTGGTCGGGTTCATGTTCCGTTTTCATCCCGGTTTGCAGCAAGTCAAGGCCTGGATGGATGCGGGCGCTGTCGGCGCGCCGCTGTCAGTGCGCGCCCATTGGGGCGAGTACCTGCCCGATTGGCACCCCTGGGAAGATTACCGCAAAGGCTACGCCGCGCGGGCCGATCTGGGCGGTGGGGTGGTGCGCACCTTGAGCCACCCGCTGGATTACCTGCTCTGGCTGCTTGGCGATGCTGAAGTGGCAGCCGCGGCGACATCTAATCTGGGTTTAAACCTGGAAGTGGAAGACTGCGCCGATATCCTGCTGCGCTTCAAGCGCGGGACGCTCGGCAGCGTTCACCTGGATTATGTGCAGCGCCCACCGGCGCACTCACTGGAGATCACCGGCAGTGAGGGTTTGATCCGCTGGGATTTTCTTACCGGCGCGACGATGCGTTATGTACCTGAGGGAGACCACTGGGAGAAATTTGACCTGCCAGTGGGTTTTGATCGTAATGAATTATTCCTCGCGCAGATGCGCCATTTCCTGGCCGTGGTGCGTGGTGAGGCGGATCCGATCTGTACATTGGCTGAGGGCGTGCGCGTTCAGACGTTGATCGAAGCAGTCTATGCGGCTGCGGAGGGCGCATGAACTTTCTGCGGCGCACTTTTTCGCGCCATGCAGTTCTGTGGGCGGTGTTATTCTACGGGCTGCTGGCGATGGTGATGACCTGGCCGCTGGCAACGCGTATGGGGAGTGAGGTTGTTGGCGAAATCGGGGATAACATCTATTTTGTGTGGATGATCGGCTGGATGAAGAAAGCTATTTTCGTGTTGGGTGTCAACCCCTTTGATGTGTGGTTCCTCAACTATCCAGAGGGCTGGAATATGGCCTACACTGAGATCACGCCGATCCAGCTGGCATTGGCGATGCCCTTTGCCCTGCTGACCGATAATGCCACGCTGGCTTATAACCTGGTTTTATTGTTAGGGTTTGTCCTCTCTGGGCTGGGCATGTTTTTATGGGTGCGCCGCCTGACAGGGCATAACGGCGCGGCGCTGCTGGCGGGGATGATCTTTGGTTTCATTCCATATCGTTTTGCGCATTTCTTGATCGGTCATCTCAATCTTTCAGGCACACACTGGCTGCCCTTCTATTTTATGGGACTGACCGAGCTGCTCGGTTTTCGCCGCCATGACGCCGTGGAACCGGCTGCCTGGAAACCGGTAGTTCTGACCGGCATTTCATTGGGATTGATCGCGCTGACCTCCCAATATTATCTATATATGGCGGTATGGGTGAGCGCGCTGATGGTGCTTTGTTACCTTATCTTTATGGAGCGCGGGTGTTGGCGTGACGCTGCTTTCTGGAAGCGGATGGTCGCCGCCGGGCTGGTGGCGCTGCCGCTGGTAGCGCTGGCTGTAGCGCCTTACGCGGCATTGTCACAGGCTGGTGGTCTGCCTGATCGGGGTATCAGTATCGTGCGGCGTTATTCGGCCAGTCTAACTGATTTCATTTTACCTTCCACGGATCACTTCCTGTGGGGGCGCTGGGTGGGCGATCATTTCAATCGTGAGCTGTGGATTGAGGGTACCCTTTATGTAGGTGTGGTGTCCGGTATTCTTGCGCTGCTGGCTTTTATAAAGCGCCGCAAACTAAATCAAGGTCGTTTACTGAAGCTGCTGTTAGGGACGGCCGCTCTGAGCCTGCTGTTGGCAATGGGCACCGACCTGCACTGGAACGGCGCGCCGCTGGAACTACCTGTGCCGGCTTTCCTGGCTGAGCGCTTTGCAAGGGATACGCTGCCGATCATCCTGCCCGGATACATTTTGTTTTACGTGTTTCCGTTTTACGCTAAGATGCGAGCGTTGATGCGCTTTGGGGTATTTACGCTCATACTGGTGAGCGCGGCAGCCGGACTGGGCGCGGCCTGGCTGCTGGAGAAGGTTCAACCGCGCTGGCGAGTTGGTGTTCTTACTGCGCTGCTGGTTCTGGTGTTTGTGGATTTCTACCCCGGCCCTTATGACCAGTTTGCCCCGGTGGCGGCCCGTCCGGTGGATTACTGGCTGGCAAAACAGCCGGATGGCGTGGTGGCGCAAATGCCTTTCTCGCTGGCAGAAGACCAGGAGCATACTTATTACACATTGATCCATGGCAAACCTTACATCGGCGGGTTCTTCAATGCTTTTCCCCCGCCGCAGTACCAGCGCATCATTCCGCTGCTGCAGCCTTTCCCGGACGAAAGCAGTGTTGAAGTGCTGCGCGAACTGGGTGTGCATTATGTGTTGGTGGATGTCGATGAATTTCAGATGAATCAGGAGACATTGAAAGCAGTTTGTGAAGATCTTGGTCTGGATTATCTGGATCGTTTCGAGGATCAGCTTGTTTTTGAACTGAGGTGAAAATGGACCAATGGTTGCTTGCGCCAGAAAGATTCCATCTGTACGTCTGGTTACTTGCTTTCTTTTTTGCGATCCACGAGGCTGAGGAATGGAATATCCTGGGCTGGTATCAGCGCTATTTTGTTGAATTGCCCCCAAAGACAAATAAAAGCATCCGCACTTTCCTGGTATTTGCAGCGCTGGTTGGTTTTGTGTGGGCTGGTGCAGCATCGATTGCCGGCGACCCGATATTGGCGGCATGGATCATGATGCCTTTTACGGCGCTGGTGCTGTTGAACGCACTGCAGCATGTTTTTTGGTTGTTCTATTTCAGAGCTTTTGCTCCAGGTGTTATCAGTTCTGTTGTGCTGCTGCTTCCGGTGTGCCTGCTTTTGGGCGGAATAGCAGTCGACCAGGGGCTCATCCCCGGGTGGTACGCTGCCATTTGGATAGTTCCGATCAGTATTGGGCTGGTGCAGACCTACCGCTCTGGCAATCGTTTGAGCAGTATGTTTCGGGTGCTCGACAGGGTAGGGCGCTCGCTCGCACGAAGGATTTAGCCTGATACCATTTCCTTAATTCACGGTTTCTTATAATCTGTATTTCAAAGAGCTGCTCCCAATCATTGTATGGATAACGGCGATCAGTGAGCAAGCTGGTCTTTGCTGGCGATCCTGCGCTCTGCTTTATTTTTCCCAATGTTCCCGGATGGCAAAGTAGAGTTTTTCGGGCGTGATCGGTAGTTCTTTAATTTGTATCCCGAGCGCATCGAATACAGCATTGGCGATAGCTGGTGCAACACCAACGATTGGAGCTTCCCCGGCGCCTTTGGCCCCGAACGGTCCGGTGGGGTCCATTTCTTCTACCAGGCTGACATTCATCTCAACGGTGTCGAGTATGGTCGGAATGCGGTAGTCAACAAAACTGGGGTTTAGAACTTTCCCGTCCTTCAAGAGCATCTCTTCTAAGAGACAAAAACCGATACCCTGCACGACTGCGCCTTCGATCTGACCTTCGACCGCGGCTGGGTTGAGCGCTTTACCAACATCTTGGCTGGTTGTGAATGATAGGACCGTGACTTTCCCGGTTTCCGGATCAATCTCAACTTCGGCGATCTGGGTCGCAAACCCGAAGGATGGGTAGGCCCCCTCAAAAAAACCCTCGCCAACCGGGTTATCCAGCGGCCTGGAGCCAATCCATGACCCATGCCCGACCAGCGGCCCGCCGCGAGCGTAAATTGAAATCCCTACCAGGTCAATGAAATTCAGAAAATTATCAGGTTTATCCAATAAAACCGCGCGTCCGCCGCTGAATGCAACTGCTTCAGTTGAGCAGGTGAAGTGCTCCGCAGCTAATCTGACCAGTTGATCACGGACAGATTCTGCTGCAAGGCGCACCGCATTACCGGTGTCATAAATAGTGCGGCTGGCCTGCGAGCCAATATCGAAGGGTGAATTATCCGAATCCTGTGCTGATACAAACACCTGTGCGATGGGCAGCCCAAGTACTTCAGCTGTAATCTGCCGCAGTACGGTATGCGCACCGGTGCCGAGATCAGTGATGGATGTCATGACACTGACTGTTCCATCCTCATTGCAGCGTATTGTCGCTGAGGAGGACAGGAAACCGGATGTCTTAACCACGTTTGCTAGCCCAATACCGCGATAGGGATGCCGCTGCCGGCGCTTTTCCCAATAGCCTGACTGCTCCAGTGCAAGCTGCATTGTTCTATCAATATGTACGCTGCGCAAGCGCTGTCCAGAAATGATCTCATCGCCCTCAGTGCAAAGGTTCTTTTCCCTGAGGTGGACTGGTTCAATTTGAAGCGCTTTTGCGATTGCATCCAGATGCGATTCCAGGGCAAAGTTCATCTGGAGGGTGCCGTAGCCTCGCATGCAGCCCCAATCAACGTTATTGGTGTAGACTGCCCGGGTGTGAACCTTGCAGTTAGGAATAAAATAGCATCCTTGTGTGGAAAATGCCGCCTTGGTGGCGATACCAATCGCCTGATCCACATAGGCGCCAGCGTCTACTAAAATATCTGCTTCGTGGGCTGTGATTGTTCCATCCTCCAGGACGCCGGTCCTGAGGTGGATGGTGAACGGCGCCCGTCCGTGTTGGACAAGGAATTCTTCCTCCCGTGTCAGGGTGATTTGTACTGGCAGCCCAGTTGCTCGTGTCAAGAGCGCGCAGATCGGTTCAAGAAAGATGTTCAGCTTACCGCCAAAGGCCCCACCCATGTAGGTTGGGATCATACGCACCTGAGTCATAGGTATGTCCAGTACACGCGCCAGGTCGGCATGGCTCCAACTGAGTTGCTGGGTGGCTGTCCAGACGGTTAATCTGCCGGTGTGGTCGTATACGGCTGTGCAGGCATGCGGCTCAATATAAGCCTGGTGGTGTCCATGAGTCTTATAGGTCGCTTCAATGATATGATCTGCATTGTAAAAACCTGTTTCAACATCGCCCTGGCTGATCCGCGCCTCCATGCAGGTGTTTCCATAGCGAATATAAGGGTGGGTCTCTTCATAATCTTTCAAGTTCGGATGTAGGATAGGCGCATCTGCCTTCAGCGCTTCGTTGACCTCAAATACCGCCGGCAGGTCCTCATAATGCACTTTGATCAGGCTGGCTGCCCTGGCTGCAATACTTTCACTGATGGCAGCCACCGCAGCAATTGGCTCACCGATAAACCGCACCCAGTCACGTGCCAGAATTGGTCGGTCCCTCAAAAAAGGACCATAGCGTCTTTCCGGGGTATCCTCGCCTGTGATTACGGCCTTTACCCCTGGTAATGCAAGCGCCTCACTGACATCAACCCCGACCAGGCGCGCGTGGGGTTGTTCACTTAACAGCAATTTACCGTAAAGCATCTGGTGGAACTGGACATCTGTGCTGAACTTTGCCTGTCCGGTTACTTTGGCCTGGGAACTGTCGTGAGGCACTGAGTGCCCCACAATCGCATATTCCTCCTTCTGCTCTACTTCAGCGGGAGTTATGGGTATGGCATTATTCACATCGGGTCGAAGTATCATCGTCTGGAAATTTTTTTATTCTCGTTTTTCGATCAGAGCTGCACATTCGCGCACTGCGGCGATTGCATCCGTGCCATTGGCGTCGGACCCAATCATCTCAGAATACTCTTTCGTAATGGGTACATCACCCACAATGACATCATGGCGCATGAAAGACATCTCCTTCTTTCGCTGTGGTCCAAATCAAAATTATCCAATACAGCGCTGTTGTGAATTAAATGGGGACTCCCCAACGGATCAATTCATCCACGACATCCTCATACATACCCTGCCACTCCGGGGTAGGCTCAAGGGTCTCCATGGAGTAAACTTCATTAAATGGCATGCCCTTCTTCAGTTCCACTTGACCATCCCGATATTTATCCATCAGCTTCATCACAATTGGGTCGGCCTGTGCCCGGGTCATCTTTTCAGCTGCATGTGTGACATCTGCCATGAAACGACATTCTAAGGGGGAACAATGGCCGGCAAACCTGCCCGTGGCAGATTGTACCCCTTTCGCAACAGCAACACCAGATGTTACGCCGGCAATATGCATGGCAGCAACTTCATAGAAGATATCTTTTTCCCCAGGCCCAGCGGTCGGGCGGGAAAAACTGGATGTCATCAGATTAGTGTTTCGATTTAATGCCTGCAGCGCCAGTGACTTGGACGTAATGATCTCGGGGTATGTGCTGCAGCTGAGGTGCGCGTGGCTGGTGCCAGGATTGAACGTATCACCGTGCAGGCAGGCTCTCATGAGGATCATCCCGGCAACAGTGGCAATCGCGGTGCCTTCCCCGCCCCCGGCATATCCCCCAAAGATCGGGTTGTAGAAATTGTGACAGTATGATCCGGTGTAGAAGAAATGCGCAGAACGGAGCAGGTCTTCATAAGAGACTTTGAGTTCGCTCAGGAAGGAGTTGTGGTTCCAATCGCTGGGACGAAAACCACCATGAGAAACGGTGGTCAAAACACCCACTGCACTGGCGGAACTGTTTGGACCGCCGACACCCATTCCAGGGCGTCCGGCTTCTTTGATTGCTTTAAAAATGAGGTCGACTTCCTGCCAGCAAGCCACTAAATCATAGGGGCCTTTGGCACGGATCTCGCGGCCATGTGTTGTTAGGAGAGATGCATTCTCAATGAAATCCAGTGAAGTCTCTTTGGCGTAGCTAAGCGTCATGGGGTAAAACATCTCTTCGACCACCGGAATGCCGTATGGGCCGCCGATGACGGCCACGCGTTTATCTTCTTCCGGCGAACGCTTGTAGATCGTTACAGCATCTTTTCCCTGACCGACAACAACATCGAGGGGGCAATCCGCAAGTACTTTGTCAAGTTCTTCCCTGGTCCATAACATCTGGCGGTGGGTATCAATACAGTAAACCCCGGTGTTGACGGCCAGATCCATGCCAGCTTCGAACAGCCGGTCCGCCAGCCCATCATCAGTGGGAACGGCAACACTGGACTTATCCCAGGAAATGTCATATTTTTTGATCAGCGCTTTGATTGGTTTGGAGATATGTTTCCGGTCCCAATCGTTTTCATCAACATAATTCCCTTTTTCGGCTTTATCCAGTACCGAAAGGAAATAATCAAAGTCGGTTTTATGTGTGGTCATATCATTACTCCTTGACGCCAGCTAATATGGATTTGCATATCGTGACGGCTTCTGCGGCCGTGTGGCCCTGGGCATCGAAACCGCCGCTGTGAGCAAATTCAGCCGTGGGAGCCGCCCCGCCGATGATCACTTCAAACTGTTCCCGCAGTCTTTTGGCCTGCAGAAGTTCGACGACATCTCTCATGTAAGGCAAACAGCTGGTCAACAATGATGACAGCCCGATGATGTCTGCGTTTTCCTGCTCGGCGACCTTTACGATTTCCTCTGCGGAGACATTAACGCCCAGATCGATCACTTCAAAACCATTAACTTGCAGCATGAGGTTGACCATGTTCTTTCCAATATCATGCAGATCTCCCTCAACGGTGGCCAACACCACCTTGCCTTGAGATCCAACACCCTCTCCACCGGATGATTCAATACTGGGTTGAATAACCTGTTCATTGACTGCCTGCACGATTTCCGCAGCCGCGACCATTTCTGGCAGGAAAATCTCCAGGCGCTCAAAGCGGGCGCCGATTTCCACCAATGAGGGGGTTACACAGGATTCAAAGAGCTGCTCCGGTCTGGCGCCTTCACTCAACACATCTTGTGCAATTCTGATTGCCTCTTCCTCTTCCTCTTCCAGCAACGAATTAATAAAAGTTTCTTGAATTTCTTTCCATTGGATGCTCATTAAATATCCTTTCAGTTGTAACCGGTGATTTACTGGTTGCCAAAAATGGGTTCAGCTGGGCATTTTCTTCTTTATTAGGTCGGTTGACCGGTTTATTTTCGTGGAGGTATAAATATCATAATGCATTGCTAAGGCTCAAAATCAGTGTCATATGTCATGTTCACACCCTGACATTTATCATTATATGAGGATTGTTCTGTTGTTTAATAATTATTCTGTCTTGTTTCTAAATGTTATAATAATAATATTAAGACTGGATATAATAATGATAGTACTGCACCTTCAATACATCTGGAGCTGGATGCCATGAGTGAATTTAGTCGTGACCCATCGCAGAAAGACGCCATTTTAGACGCTGCCCTTATAGCCATCGCTGAGCACAAGATCAGCGATATCACCATGCGGGATATCGCCAAAAGCGCTGGTATCAGCAACGGCGCGCTGCATTATTACTTCCCCTCCAAAAAAGAGCTGCTGCTGTCCTTACTGAATAAGGTCGATCAGATGTTCAATGAACCGAGGGAAACTGATTTCGCTGAACATGGTCTGACATTATCTGAAAAACTACGGCGCTTCTTTGACGGTCAGCATGATCTGAACGAACAGAAGGTAACAGAAGTCTTTATCGATTTTTGGGGCCAGGGACTGAAAGACCCCATTTTCCAGGCAAAAATCCAAAACATTTATAACAACTGGAGAGGTGCGATCAAGGAGATCATTCAAGAGGGTATCGATCAGCAGGAGTTTGACCCCAACTTATCCAGATATTTCCCTCACTTGATTTGCTCGATTATTGAAGGGGCATCTCTCCAATATCTGATTGATGATGATGATCTCGATCTGGACGAATACTTCACCTTTGCTTTCGGTATCATCTATGGAGGATTAATTGGAACGAATAAATTGAGAGAACCCTATCCGTCGGATTTGACCGATGCGCAGTGGGAAAAAATAGCTTCGCTGATGCCTGAACAAAGTTCGGTTGGCCGGCCGCGTTCGATTAATTACCGTGAAATCATCAACGCGATCCTCTATGTTATTGAAACCGGCTGCACCTGGCGCATGCTGCCGCATGATTTCCCCCATTGGAAATCAGTCTATGGCTATTACAACAAATGGAACAAAGATAAAACATTGGGGCAAATAAGGGATCGGCTGGGCATTGACCTTCACTTGAGTTCGTGAAATACTGCTGTCATAACGAGCTTCGGTTATACTTAGCGGGGAGGTGCCTGGGATGGCCTTTCTTCATAGAATTCAAAATTGGATCTCACCGCGCAGGTGGCTGACCTTTTTTCTGGCTTTATCGGCAGTTGAAGGGGCTGCGACGATTGTTTACCTGCTGAGCATTCCCGCCGATCCAAAAAACAGTATTTTTATGGGCTACTCCGCACGCCGGTTGGCCGTGATGGGGGTGGTGATTCTTGGCTCATTGGTCTTTGCAGGGGTAGCTTATTTGTTTGAGCGCAAGGCGGACTGGCGTGAACGTGCCAACGCTTTACTGATTCAGCGAACAAAGATTTCCACAGTTTTTCTGGCCGGATGGGTGCTTATTTTTCTGGTGGGATGGATGCTCTCCTGGTCGCCGTCTTATCGTTTCACTCCATATGATCTGTATTTCAAAGGGCTGCTTCCAATCATTGTGTGGATAACGGCGATCAGTGGGCAAGCCGGTCTTTTGATGGCGAACCTGCAATATGGCATCGATAGCCGCAGGCTGCGCCAGAGGCTGCCGGGGTATGCTTCAGCAAGGCGAGCCAGTATCATAGCAATAGTGGGAATCGGTTTGGTGTGGATTGTCATTTTCCTGACGCGCTGGGGGGTCGAGCCGGATGTAGTCTATTGGAATAGTCCGGGTGTGCCAATTATGGGGCTGCAGGTGTTGATCGCCTGGGTGGTAAGTTTGGGGACGTTGATGGCTGGTAAATGGTTGGCCAGACGCCTGTCGAGAAAATGGAGTCTGGGGGTTGATATCTTTCTTTTTGTGACCATCTGGGTCCTTGCGGCCATATTGTGGACCGCTGAACCGCAAGTGCGT
>Ga0257125_1003611_pt1 | contig 10792 bp, 5 predicted proteins | sample SI106_200metaG_FD_190183 | JGI IMG/M metagenome (GOLD analysis project Ga0257125, IMG submission 190183) | Marine microbial communities from Saanich Inlet, British Columbia, Canada - SI106_200 | ecosystem: Environmental > Aquatic > Marine > Inlet | place: Canada: British Columbia | collected...
CAGGAGAAATCCTTCCCCAGATCGTTGCGGCTGTGCGGGCAAAGGCCTGAAGACCTTTCATAGTAAAGAAGGCTGTCGCTCAAAGCCCGCGATTCGTATCCCCCGACATTTTCCGGGTAAAAATCCATTTTACTCTGCATAAATCGCCGTCGGATTTTTGGCACCAGACTCTAGCCTGCCAAAGGACAATTATTCTTGGGCTGAGATTGATTTCCTCCACGAATCGATGTCAGGGATTGACCTTCAGAATTCTTGAATGTATTGATTTACTACCCTTAGAGAGGGATGCTTTTCGTCACAATTGTTTTCCAGTATCTCTTTTGCACGATCATAGTAGCTCATTGCATCATTCAACATCCCATCCATCTGGTAAGTTCTACCCAGACTGATCATCACCTTTGCAAGTATCGGATGTTTTTTACCATATACTTTCTCATATGTTCGCTTCGCTATCAAAATACGCCTTCTCCCATCCTCAAATTCACGCTCTTCCAGTAAGACGGTTCCGTAGTTTATCTCAACATCTGCTATAGATACATGATCCGGGTTTTGGTAGTATATTGTCCCAGCGATCAGCAATGCTTTTTGAAATTTAATTTTAGCCTCATTAAAATTGCCTTTCTCCATTTCAAGCTTTCCAAGAGAATTCTGATCTCTTGCTATGGTTGGATGGAAATCCAAGGCACCATAGATTCTTTCATTTATCTGCAATGCCTCAGTCAAATTTTTCTCTGCCTTTTCAAGTATTTGCTCTTCCAAAAACAGCTCGCCAATCAGGTTCTTATCAAGCGCAACGATCGGATATCTCGGCCCATAAAAAGCCTGATCAATCTGTAAAGCAGTATCTAATTCTTCGTATGCCCGATAGAGTTTTCCCGATTGTAAAAGCATTTCCCCACGATTTCTTCGAATTTCAGCGATAAACGGGTGTCTTTTACCAAATTGAATTTTTGCAATTTCAAACGCATTTTCAAACGCTTCTTCTGCCCTAAGAAATTGTCCCTTTGTGGCATATGTCCTGCCCAGAAAATTATAGCTCATAGCAAATACATTACCTCTGCTGGATCGGGCATTCTCTATACGAAGTAAGGATTCTTCAAACAGTTTATGAGCTTCATTCGTTTTACCAGAAATCAATGCTACTTCCCCCAGGTTATTTAAATCCGTGGCAATTTCCGATTCCTTGGCTTCACGAGCATCTATCGTAATTTTCAGTACTCTCTGGTATGTTTTAATGGCTGCATCTAGAAATTCCTGCTCTTTTAAACAATGTCCCCGAAGCCTCAGAATCCAGGCAACCTGAAAATCTGTTTCGTTATATATCTGATAAGCAATTTCCAGAGCTAGATCAAGCACCTCTTCAGCCTTATCAAAGCTTGTTGAATCAGCCAGGTACTGTGCCAGTCTTCTGATCAGCGAGAGATTTCGATGGGGCATAACATTCAACCTTTTCGCATTCAGTGTAACTGAAACGGCATGTGGATACAGCTTTTCGCATTTTGTTTTATCTTCCAGACGTCGCAGTGACAATGGAAAGGAATGATTCATCAGATTCAAGGTCAAACCACACCATTCCTTTTCCTCGTCCTGGGTAAGGCTGTCCCGCGTCACTTGTTGCACAAGATTGTTAACAGAAATCGATTGGAAACTACCTGAAACAAGGGCATAGGATTTTAGAGACCTAAGCGCTTTTTTAAATTTGATTATATTGTTTTCATTCAAATTCAAGGATGCCCAATTCGGTTCATTGCCGACAGGCTTTCCTTTTTTCGCAGGATCTCCAATTCGATGGAACCGTTTTTTAGTGCTTCTGGCAAATACTGACCGATCTGCGGTACGACGCATCTCAAGCGCTGTGTTTGATGTTTGCTCGGGAAACAGTAACTGCATTGGAATATTATCAGAAGATTGAAACGCCGCTATATTCAATATATCCAGGGCAAGGGGATGGTTTTTCCTGATTTGTTCAATCGCCATCTTCCGAGTTATTGCGATTGTATAAGGGTAGTCTGGTCGTACTTCTTCCTTGAGCAAGAGTTTTTTTCTTTCAGTGTCATATTTTTCAATATAATCAGGGAACGTGATCGAGTTTTTTCGAATGTAGGCAGCAGCAAGAGTGAGAGCAAGCGGAAGATTTCCCAGTTTTTGTGACAGTTCTTCTGCGCCTGAAATATCTTTCACTCCGGACATCTTCAGTAGATATTGGACGGATTCCGCCAGGTTTACCGGCTTGACCTCAATCTGCTCACTCCATTTACCCCAGTGGTCATACCTGGAGGTGATGATTGTATTCCCTCCTCCCCTGGGAAGAAACCCCACCACTGTATCTAACAAAAGGCCCGGTGAAGACACGTTGTCAAAAATCAACAACCAGCCGGGATTATTTTCAAGCCATCTTTTTACCGAAGAACGAATCACTTTCTCTGCATTGAAGTCTTTCTGGGGCAGGTTCAATTCGTTGGCAAGTTGCGCATAACTTTCATCTATTGTGGGGCGATCTTCACCTCGGATTATCCATATCAATGAATACCTTTTACGGTAACGCGACGCGTATTGCTGCGCTATCTGTGTTTTTCCAATCCCTCCAGGACCGGAAAGCGTCGCGATGGAAACCCCAGTCTCAAACTTGTCGTTTAACCATGTAAGATAGTCTTTCCGCTCTACGAAGTCGGTATTGGGGTACTGGTTTGTTAAATTGCTCCCGGATTTGAATCGATCACTGGCCCGGCGGTTCTCAGCTTGAGTATGTGTCAGCGTACGCCAGATTTTAAATAGATCATCCATGCTTCCGTAAGGACAGATTGTTAGCTGTCCTTCGAAATCCCCCAATTTACCTGGCTTAAGAACATCATATTCAACATCAACAGGCCTTAAGCCAGCTGTTAACTCGTTCAAGTTTTCATTAGGCAAAACCAAAATTTTGAATCCATGCTTCCATCCTGCTTTGGCTCTTTCGGTGACTCCCTTAATACCATTATTCGCACAGCCAAATTTCCCGGTAAAACAAACGTAGGGCGGCAGATGCCTGCCGGTAATGCGACTTATTGCAGCCATTAGTGCTGCACACCCTATGGAAGAACCGTCAAGCCTGTTTTTGTTTAATTCCCCGATTTGGAAAAAGATGGCCTGAAGTGACTGCTTTTTTAGACGCTTCCCCAGGATCTTCCCAGAAAAAACAAAGGCCTCTCCTATCGATCTTGTAATTGTATCTTTGACAATTCGTAATTCAGACAACATTGATTCGGGATACTTGTTCAGTGCGATGAGCCTCATTGGATCTCCCTCTTCCCCATGAGGATTTAATTTCAGGCTCGTCCAGATCACACAGTTTTTCACGGTTCCCCGAATTGGGGTACCTTTTTTGTCTTCATCTACAAACAAAACCGGAAAAGAGAGATCTTTTGCATCATTAAACAACTCAAAAAGCTGCTTTGGAAAGTAACGTTTGAAAAACAACTTCGAGTTTCCCCTTTGTAGCTGCTTATGGTATCGGCTTAGAAACTGCTGTAGATTTCCCCAGGCACGCGTAATGCTTGTTCGAGGTATCAAAGGGGTGTTAAAAGATAGTGAAGCCGTTTCTTCATCGGACGCACGCATCGACTTATGCTGAAAGAGCAGCGCAAGTTCTATGCAGTATCGAAACAGCAAGATCTTAGTTATCTTTTTTTCCGATAACAGCCTCACATAGATCTCAACGCCATCGATAAAGTTAAAAAAATCTTCCAGATTCGTGGTATCTGGATCAAAAGTGAGCTTTGCCTTAAGGATTTCTTTTTTCCACCCAACACATTTTCTCAGAAATAAAGAGCACTGAGCAGGTGAAAAAGGACGTTGCTTTGTACCATTTAACTCATGGGATAGTCGTTCAATCGTCAGGACTTTATTGAATGCAGAATCCGTTGCGAGTCCCCAGTAATCGAACTCAGAAATAGCACTGCCCGATTTTTCGAATTTTGTTTCGATTAACTCAAAATAATTCATACAAGACAACACTCAGTAGAAAATCGCTCTTTTGCAGTTATCGATAAATGAAGAAAGCAGGATCTAGAAAACTTTTTAGTTTTGTACAAAAACATAAAAATAAAAAAAAGTAGTACCTTACATGGACTCCTTGGCAAAGAAGGCTGCCGCCCTTTTTAAGATTTCCTTCTCCATCTTCAGGCGTTTGTTTTCCATGCGCAGCTTTATGAGTTCCTCTTTTTCAGAGCTCATTTTCCCGTTGCGTTTTCCATCGCCTTAGATTTCCATCATGGATACCAAGGCTTCTGGCGACTTCTGAGACTTTATAAACCTGTTCGGGTGTGAGTTTTACTGCATCGATCTTGAATTGTGTTGAGTAATTTTCTTTTTTTTGTCATTGTTCACCTTCATAAGTCTTTTGACTCTTAGGGTAAACTTAACCAAGTGTCAATTTTATCTATACCACTTCTGGGTTTTCTAGTGCATCAATAATCTGATCGTTTTCGATCCTGTTTGTCTTGAAAAGATTCTTGAATTCCTCAAAGTCCATTGTAGATAAATATTTGGCCAGGATATCCCTGGTGGGTCAATTGCAGGCTCACGATACGCAATGCCCTTGCCTATTTTCTTAACCAGGAAATGTGTACCGTTTTAAACGCTCTTTAAACTTTTGGGAATTGTGGAATCCTGGTCAAGCGTATGGGGGCACAATGCGCGTTTTGAGACCTGGAAAGCTTGAATTGATAACTCTGGAGCAGCACTGGTTAGTAGTCCAATGAGTAGTCTAAATATGAAAAATCGGAGAAACTCAGGAGGGGCTAGATCGGCAAGATACTGAAAAGGTTGGTAGCGATGCCCAGGATTGAACTGGGGACCTTACGATTATGAGTCGTACGCTCTAACCAGCTGAGCTACATCGCCAACCCTTAATCCAAAATTCTAGGGCGATTAGCTCTTATCTGTCAACCACAAAACCGCACTAATTTCGTATCCGCTTGAAATTGCGCCATTCAAACAATAGTTACCCACCTGAACAGGGGTGATGGCTTTTCGGCTGTATCTGATGTAGGCTATGTCTATCACATACTTGCAGACAGGAATTTAAATCTATGGGTGACAAGAATATTATCGCCATTGCAGATCCCCATTTGGGAGTTGTTCCAGGTGATGTAGAAGAGATGATCCAGTTTATTGGCACACTTGATCCGGTTGACAGTGACCTGCTCTTTCTGGGAGATCTCTTTCATATCTGGGCTGGACCGGAAAAGTATCATACCTCGCCGGTCGAATCAATGCTGGCAGTCCTGAAAAACTTTCGGCAGCAGGGAGGCAAGGTGTATCTGGTTGTTGGCAACAGGGATATTTTTCTTGCCGGACATCCTCAGAACAAGCGTCTCAAAAATCTCCCCTTTGATGGCATTTTTCCTGAGTATGGATTCATAAATCTTGGAGGTCGTCAGATAATGGCGGTTCACGGCGACACCGTTAATACCTTGGATACCCGTTATTTGAAATGGCGCAGCACAATCCGGCACCCGCTGTTTGAAAGATTTTTCGATCTCATGCCCTCGGGATGGGTAAAGAAGATTATGTTTCGCCTGGAGTCCGATCTACAGCAGACCAATCTGGATTACCGTAAGTCCTTCCCCGTTGCGGAGTGGGACCGATTTGTTGATCAGGTGTCTGCAGATCACTCTCCCGGTTTATTGTTGTGTGGTCATTTTCACCCCAAGGATCTAATTGTCAAGAAAACGAGTGAGATGACAGCCATTGTCATCCCGGATTGGTTTAAAACCGGGGATTGTCTGAGGATTTCAAGCGATCTTAGCTATGAGCAGTGTCGGTTCAGGAATGGGTAGTCAGCGCGGGTCCGTCGTCCGTGAAGACACCGTCGATGCTCATTTCTGAGAGACGTTGGAAGATATCCGGTTCATTCACCGTAAAAGAGAATACTTTGAGGTTAGCAGCGTGCAAGAATTCCACCTGTTCAGCAGTGAGAATCTTGTGCCAGGCGTGCCACGAATAAACGCCGAGCTTTTTAAGCATCTTGACAGTGGCTGCATCTGCAGGCTCCCATGAGATTACGCCCAGTGCCAGGGTTGGTTCTATGGCGGCGATTCGCTCCAGAAATCGCTTTTCAAAACTCGAGATGAGGACACAGTCGAGCAGGTTCATTTTTTGGATCAGGGCAATGACCTGGTTTTCGATAGCATCGGCCGGAGCCGGATCCTCAAAAGCGCTGGACTTGATCTCAATATTGACTACCGCCCGCCGGTTCACCTGCTTCAGAACTTCAACCAGGGTTGGGATTTTTTCGTCGGAAAATCTGTCGTCAAACCAGTTGCCAGCATCGAATTTTTTCAACTCAGTGATTGAATAATCCCTCACCGCGCCTTTCCCGTTGGATGTCCGATTCAAGGTGTCATCGTGGATCACCACCATGGATCGATCCTGGCTCAGGGTAATATCCAGTTCGATCATCTCGGCCCCTGAATCCAGGGCGGCTTCGAAGGCAGCCAGAGTGTTTTCCGGGTATCTGGCTTTGTAGCCCCTGTGGGCAATGAGAACTGGGAATTTTAAGGTTGATAGGGTTGTCATTTTGGCTGATCCGTTATTTAAAGGTCTTCTCTCTATTTTGATCCGTGTCACGTCTATAACGACACAGGTCAACCAAATTGAATTCATTCATTCACTCGCTTCCACTTCCTGAAATGCTATGTCCTGGTATGCATGGAACAATCGGTCACAGAAACTGTCCCAGTGCTCACAGGCCGCGATGGTTTCTTCGTTCATTTCGAGCAGGTCAAAGTTTTCGACCAGTTCCCCCATCTCAACCGCAAAGGTCTCAATCAGGGTACCTTCAGCACCCTGTAGAATTCTCTGGACGAATTCAGCCGGGGAAAACCAGGCTTTAACTCTCTGAAAATCTCTGTGAACCTGGGTGAGAAGAACATTGCGCGGTCCCTCCCAGAGCTCGTTGATGGCGGAGTCTCGGTAGAGTCTGGGCAGGGATGAAAAATCCTCCATCACACCGTGACCGCCAAAGATCGACATGGCTGCCCGGCAGATATCAGTGACGTCCCAGGTAGTGGTCATTTTCTGAAGCATCACCAGCTGGCGGACTATAAAGCGGTTCTTCTTAACTTCAACCGGCTCGTCGGTCTGCAGTCCTTGCTGAAGACCTCCATCCAGTTTAAGGAATTCGCCATACACTTTGAAGGCCGCAGCCGTAGTGCGTCGGGCGGCATGCGTCATTTTACGGATCTGTCCGACAACCATCGGGAAACGGTTGATATTATGTCCGAAGGCTTCTCTCGTTTCGCTGTATTTTTTGGCTTCCCGGTCAGACCTGGCCATGCCAGCGGCAGAAGTAAGACCCACTGTCAGACGGGAAGCTGTCAGTACAATCCCGGCGACGATGGCGACACCCCTATCCATCGGGCCCAACGGATATGCGATGGCGCCGTTATATGTCAGCTCAGCGGTGGGCAGTTCACTGGTGCCCATTTTCCATTTGATACGTTCGATGGTGGTGCCATTGCGGATCTCTTTCTCCTTGTTCCCCGGCAACCAGGATGGCACAACAAAGGCAGCAACTTTTTCAGTTCCTGCGGGTTTGGCAGTGACAACTGCGTAGTCGGCGTGAGTTGCAGAGCAGAAGAACTTTGTGCCGTATAGTTTCCACTGATCGCCTTCTTTGACGGCTTCAACCAGATTGGCAGGCACATCGGACCCGCCATGGATCTCCGAGAGGTACTGAGCCCCGATGGCTACATCACCGTCGATCCCCTCTTTGCAGTGTTGAAGGATCTGGCGGGTTTCAAAACTATCAGCATAATTTTCCAGCAGCCCTGTAAGTCCTTCTGTACAAGTGACAGGGCAACTGGTGCAGGCCTCACTATTCTGATAAATGAGGTACATTTTGACGAGTCGTAGCCAGGGAGATGTTTTGTCTGAAAACAGTCGTTCAGCAAAGACCTCTTTTTCCATAACTTCGATTTCATGGGGTCTGACGATCCGGTCGATCCGGTGGTTGTGGGCATCAAAATGCATCATAAAGGGGTGATTTTCGGGTCGGGCAATGGTTTCTGCCATATCCCGCCAGCGGTAAGAGACTTTTTTGGAGATTTTTCTGGCCTCTGAATCGATGTCGTTCCATTGATCCCCGGTGTAATACTTCACCACCTGCTGCAGAAAGGGGTCGTCAGCATAATAGTCAAAGTCGTTTCGCCATTCAAGAAACTCATCAAAATTGTAGGGATTGTTGCGGTCCGGTAGTGTCATGGGGGTTTCCTGGTAAAAGGTTAGGGAGTCAGGCGCTGGACTGTGTTATTCACTAAACGATAGTAGTAGATATAGTTTTTAAACTTGTTGGATTCGCCGGCCTTGAAATAATAGCTTCTTAATCTGTAGTAGAACAGACGGTTAAACTTGTGGGTGAAGGTCTGCATCTCCTCCAGATGAGGAATGGCTTCTTTATGGTTGTCTGAAAGACCCAGGTAAAGTGTATAGGCCTGGACCAGGTCCGGGCTGCGAGGCCATCTCTTCAACCCGTTTGCCAGGGTTTTCAGTGCGGCTTCTGTATTTCCCTGCTGGATCAAGGACTCTGCGAGTAACAAATGAACTTTACCACTGCCTTGTTTGGCTGACAGGTAAGGTGTCAGCAGGGAGGGGATATCCGCGCTCTGCTTTATTTGCTGCATCAGACGGGCCCGGGTCAAAGCAATATTCAAATTATGTGGATAAATAGCGCTGATCCGCTTCAGTCGAGTTTCAGCGGAATGATACTGACCCTGTCGGATCTCCAGGTCGGCCAGTTGGGTTTCAACTTTTACTGAATACTGTTTTTTCTGTGCGTTGAGGAAAAACAGCTCCGCCTGATGAAAATTTCCTTTTTCTTTAGCAATGATCCCCTTCAAAAAAAGCACCTCGGGGTGGTCACTGTTGAGTGAGTAATGGGTCAGGAGTTGTTCCGCTTCATACCAGTTTCCCCCTTCGGCCAGGCCATGCAGATACTGCAGTTTGATCTTAAGATTTGTCGGGGCAAGCTGTAGTGCTTTTCTCAAGGCAAATTGGGAACCTACAATATCGTTCTGCTCCTTGTGAATTTTAGAAAGGGTAAAGTAGGCTTCCGCAAAATCGGGTTTGATTTCAAGGCTTTTTTGAATCATGCGTTCGGCACGGACGATATTGCCCTGTTTGAGTTCCCATTGACCGGATAGAAGAAAAAGTGTATCCGAGTCTGGGTATTTTTTAAGGAGAGCGTGTATTTTTGTGGCCGTTTCAGGTGTAGACACGTTTTTGATTTCAATTTTCAATCTCAATACCTGAGATTCCAGACCAGGTTGACGTTGCTGTGAGAGTATTCGGGCTGCAGCATCAAAGCGACCGGACCGGTACTCTATCTGGGCCAGTGCCAGTAGAATTCTGTCGTCATGTTCGAAGTCCCTGAGCCAGTTTTCCAACAGGATTCTGGCTTTGTATTCTGCTCCCAACGAGTAGTAGATCTTTGAAAGCAACAGGTGACCCGGAACCGAATCCGATTTGATCTTAAGAGCGCTTTCCAGTCTTTCGGTCAGAAGCAGGAACTCTCTGCGAGTGTCCTCTGCTTGACCGGGAGTGTCAGTCGAGGTATCGGAGTCGGTTGCTTTCCGGGTCAGGTCCTGATCAGGCGAAGATGTTCCGTTTAGACCCGTCTGGGTAAGTTGTCGGAATTTAATCTCAGCCCAGGCCAGATGCGCATCAAAATAGAGTGGTTCGATAGCGATAACTGTTTGAAGCTGTACCAGGGCTGTGGCTGTCTGTCCTGTTTTTTCCTGTGCCAGTCCCAGGTAATAGTATGCCTCAAGGTATTGTGGATTGAGAACCAGCGCATTGGTCAAGTGGTTGATGGCCTCGAAATTGTCATGGGCTAAATATTTGATTTTTCCAGCCAGCAACTGGTAGCGGTCTATGAGATGATCGATGATAATGGCTTTCTCAATAGATTTGATCGCTTCGGAGTACTTTTTTTGCCGGGACAGGATTTTGGCCAGCTGATAGTGCCGCTCACTGTCAGCGGGATCTTCGACAAGCAATTGCCGGTAATTCGCAATCGCTGTTTCCGTCTGCCCGTTGGCTACCAGGAGATCGTTCTGCTGGATATAGCCTGGTTGTGAACAGTTGGCCAGAAGGATCGTCACGATACCAGTGAGCAAAAAATAGGTCGGTCTGAAAGATTGCTGGTTTTTCATTGGTTTTTCTCGATAGGGGTCAGTATCGCCCGCTAAATACGGGGATACTTTCGGATTCGTTGCCAAACCGGTCGACTTGCCTTGCCAGCAACTGGCCCTGAAAGTTCAATAGCGAAAAACTGCCATAAAGTAAAGGCTCTGGATTGATCAATTGTTCAGAAATCTGGAGCGGATCATGTTTTATTTTAGTACTTTTATAAAAATTAATACCGTAGTGAACCACCTGTTCATTAAACTTCCCGTCTTTCTGCAGCGTATGGCGCAATGTCTCCTGCTGAAGGTCCCATTCCAGTAACAGAAAAAACTCAAGCCTGGGTTTTTGACAAACCTCACTGTAAGGATCCGATTCAAGTGGTGTTTCGATCATGACCGATTTCCTGTTTTCAGGCCCCAGCATGAGCAGCAAGGGAGGATTTCCAGCAGAGGGCAGGGTGTCCTGCGGCCTTGAGACGGTTGAATTCTCGCCGGTTGTGCCATCAATCTTGTTTACTTGGATTCCTGATAAAAACCGATTAAGTGCTTTGATGAGATAGGCATCGATCCGAACTGGCTGCTGTGTCCGGCTGCTACTGAGAGATTGTCTGACACGCACCTTTGGT
>Ga0257125_1003625_pt1 | contig 10762 bp, 12 predicted proteins | sample SI106_200metaG_FD_190183 | JGI IMG/M metagenome (GOLD analysis project Ga0257125, IMG submission 190183) | Marine microbial communities from Saanich Inlet, British Columbia, Canada - SI106_200 | ecosystem: Environmental > Aquatic > Marine > Inlet | place: Canada: British Columbia | collected...
TACAGTGCCAACCAGATGAACGGGACCGGGGCAGTCATCCCTCATTCTATATCCGCTGGACTTGGCGAGTTGGGTCGTATGAACCGCATGATCAACCCGATCTTCGGAGGGAATGTGCGGATTGAGTGTATCCTCACGGATTTGCCGCTGGCGTTTGATAAGCCAATCGATTTCGGACTCCAGGAGTTCTGCCGGCACTGTAAGAAATGTGCGACGGAATGTCCTGCGGGGGCGTTGAGCCTGGCTGATGCCCCCTACTGGGTTCCGGCAAACGGCTATCAGGCTCCGGGGAAGAAAACCTATTTTGAAAATAACGATGCCTGTGCATCTTACTTTGGCGAGCGCGGTAACTACTGCTCCACCTGTATGTCGGTCTGTCCCTGGAGCAAGCAGGATTTTGCCGCACTGCATGAAATGACCAAGGTCTTTGCAGCTAAAACGCCGAAAGCCGGCACTTTGTTCACGGAACTGGATGATGCCTTCGGCTACGGACTGATCAAACCGGAGAGCGAGGAAGCCGCTGAGTGGTGGGATCTGGACATCCCCGAACTGGGCATCGATTCATATCAGGGTAAACGATAAAGGAGAAAATGATGATGACATTATTTACAGGTATGGTGCTGGGTGCCGCCGGCATTTGGCTGTATGGTCAAGTGAAAGCTTTGGGAACCATTAACTGGCTGGGTCGGACCCTCTATCTCTCCGGTATTGTATCGCTGGTATTCGGGATTGAAACCTTCACGGGCTCCATGATTGAACATGAAATGCAGGCGGGCTGGATGGGACTCGGAACATTCGGTTTCACGACTGCCATTCTTTTTATTATCGGCTGGCGTTTTGGCATTAGTGAAAAAACAGGATAACTACAGGGAAACGACATGAAAATTCTAAAAACACTTTCAATTTTGATGCTTATCGTATTCGGGCTCACCCTGCCGGTGTCGCTGCTTGTCACCGATGTCAGCCGACAGGTTTTCTCTGAGAAGGGGCTGGCCGAACTAACCATGGCGTCCACTCTCTCAAATGAGGCGCTGCCCCAGAGAATCAGGGAAACCATCTGGTTTCACCACTGGTACGGGGAAAAACTTGATTATGGACCGCGACTCCTGGCCACCGGTATCCGGGCAGACCAGTGGGTGGATCTGTTCAGTATCCTCCTTCCGGAAAAGGAGCGGGAAAAAGTAGTCAGCTCTGTGACCGGCGGGCTTTTCACCTGGCTGGAAAACGATGAAGCCTACCCGCAAATCAAGGTCGATCTGGCACCGGCGCTGGCAAATGTTCGCAGCAATGCAGATGAAGCTGCCCTCTGGGCAATCAACTCCTTGAAGATTCCGGCATGCAGGGAGAACAGGGTTAAAGAACTACAGGCGGGCAATTACGGGAACAATATGAAGGCTTTGATCTCCTGCAGACCGCCAGTAGTGGAAAGAAAGGGGATTGCCAATCACCTGGCACCCATTGTGTTAAAAATGCTGGACCAGGCCAATCTCCCGCAGAGTGTTGATGTGACACAGCAACTCAAGTCACGCGTCGAAGAGGGAAAAGTGGTTGCGATGAAATCAAAAGTGAATCAGGCCAGACAAGCGCTTTCGCTGATCTGGATCCTGCCCTTTGTGGTCTCTATCTTGGCTCTGGCCCTGGTCGTCCGCTCGCGGGAACAGCTGATGCAGTGAGCTGGCTGTTCACTGCTGGCATCCGGAGCGACCGGTGGAATCCTGGCCTGGTATATTTCCAGTCCGCTTCCAACGCTGGATAGCGTTCTGATGCCGCCACCGGCAGCAATGCCACCCCAGGCGGTGCCGGTTGTCAAGGGGGTCATAGCTGAGCTTTTGACAGGTGCTGCGAGGATGATGACCTGGCAGTTGGGGATTGTCTTCCTGGCCGGGGCAGGGTTGCTGATCAAGTCCTACCTGGACCGTTTTACTGAGCAAGCGGATTAGCATGCAATTCACCGCACCGGCAACATGGGAAAGAAAAAGGATTGAGCGCTATCTGGCGCTGGCTGCAATACTGGTTATGGCCGTCACGGCTTTCCTGGGCCTCAAAAGAAACAATGCCGACCTGGAGCAGGTCTTTTCAGATGTGCTGCCTGCGGCCGTCCGTTTTGAGCCGTTAGGGAACCAGTCCTTTGCCGGATATTCAGCCAACACCGCCACGTCATTGATTGGTTATATCAAAATCAGCGAGGCAGACGGTTACGGCGGTCCCCTGAAAGTAGCTGTCGTCATTGATCCCAAGGGTGTGATCAGCGCTGTGCGAGTCATCGAACAGCGGGAAACCGCGGATTATTTTAAGCGGGTCCGCAGCAGTGAGTTGCTTCATTCCCTGGTCGGCAAGGGCTATCAGGATGAGCTCAGGCTCGGCGATGATGTGGATGGCGTCAGCAGTGCGACCTTTACTTCTCGCGCCATCGTCTCGGCTTCGCGGTTGGGGCTGAGGTCCATAGCGTCCGGGGAACTCGACCTGGATGTACCCCGTGAGATACTGCCGAAAGTATTGTTCGGTGTCCCGGAACTGGTACTGATCCTGCTGATCGCAGTCTGGTACGTGGGGGATCGGAAAGGGTTTCAGCTGAAGCGGCAGGCCCGCTGGTTCACACTGTTGACCAGCATGGTCTTCCTTGGGTTTCTCTATACCAGCCTGCTAACACTGCCCTTCATAACAAAAATACTGATGGGGTTCTGGCCGCAGTGGCAAAACAGCCTCTACTGGTACACCCTGTTCGGATTTTTCCTGCTGGTGTTTCTGATTAAGGGAAAAAATCCCTACTGCCAGTGGATCTGCCCCTTCGGTGCGGTCCAGGAGACCCTGGGCATGATCGGCGGTGCCAAATCCCGCAGCCCCAAACGGTTTGCGGAGTTTTTCCGCTGGCTGCCCCGGGGACTGGCCTTCACTGCCGTCCTGGCAGCACTGCTCTTCAGAAATCCGGGGATTTCCAGTTATGAAGTTTTCGGAACACTATTTGACCTTGAGGGCAGCCCCTTTCAATTCGGCTTGTTGGGAGCGGTGCTGATCAGCTCCTTTCTGATCAAACGACCCTGGTGCCGCTTTCTCTGCCCCATCGGTGCAATCTATGATTTCCTGCGAACCCTTCGTGGATTGGCAAAGAAGAGATGGCGGAGAACAGCCTGAGTTTGCAGCACGGCTGGTGCGCCATGCCACCGGCGAATCGATAGTGTTTGATTTGTCAAAGAGCACGTAAAATATTCTCAATGAAAGCTACGAAAAGATTACAGAAAACACTAAATAGCGGAGTCAAAATGAAGTTGAAGAGAACCGTCCAAGGCTTGTTTCCAGTTCGGATCGATAATGAATTCCCCGGGATCAGGCTGGCCTTGTGGCTGTTTTTCCCTTTTACACTGCTGACCCTTTGGCGGAGTCAGCACCATCTCTTTGCAGTCGATGGAGGAGCCCAGTCCATTGCCACCATTCCTTTGAACACATATCCAGAAGGGGCTGCTGATACGGTTATTGGCATTTTTGCGCTCTGGGGATTGTCCCAGCTGGTTATCGGACTGATCTATCTCGTCGCTGCGATCCGGTACCGGTCGCTGATCCCGATGTTGTACATGCTGGCTGCTGTTGAATATTTGATAAGAATGACCTATATCCCGGCCTCTAAACAGATTGAAACAGCGGGAACCGCCCCTGGAGCCGCCGGTAATATATGGTTTTTTTTGTTCGCCTGCCTGATGCTGATACTGTCCCTGTGGCAGAATAATACCCCGGTTTCCGGAATCTAAGATCCCAAGTGTTTCCCATTAATGAAAAGGAAACACGTCGTCCAACAGCTCCATGGATGGATTTATGCGTGTTTTGAATCGGAATCCCCTCGGCGAGCCGAAGCACGGACTTTGCTCATAATAGTCAGTATGTTTGAGACAGTACACTAGTTCTTGGGTTCGAGCTCAAATCTGGCTCGATCCTGGCCCAGGATGATCTCCCCGTCAAAGGCGTCGTCGGTGCCCCTTAGGTATATCCGTTTGGCGATGAAGTTCTCAACCGGCGGCACCACATGGGCCAGAATCAGTTTTTTGACACCGGCTTCCTGGGCGATCTCCGCTGCGTCAACCGGTGACATGTGGTAATCGGTCACATCATGCATCTGTCTTGACAGTCTGGGGTTGTCCAGCTCCCCGGCGACTCTGGAGATCATCATCACCATCTCCTTATTCAGTGCTTCACAGAGAAACAGGTCGGCACCCCTGGCGAATTTGGGAAGGGTTTCGGTTTTAACGGTGTCACCTGAGATGACCACCACATTGCCCCGGTATTCAAAGCGATAACCCACAGCGGGTTTGACCGGTGAGTGATCCACCTGGAAGACCGACGCCTTCAATCCGTTGCGATCGAAAAAGAGAACAGCCTCTTCCGGATCAGGAATGGTCAGGGTGCTGGCAACCATTCCGGAGTTTTTGGAGGGCATCCACTCTTCGGTGTGATGGGCCGTGCGATAGCTGGAATCAAAGGCATAGGCTGTATTGAAGCCTGCCACAACCTGCTCAACCCCTTCTGGTCCGTATACCTGCAGTTTCTTGTCCCTTCCCTGGGCCCAGGTCATGAAATCCAGCTCCCCCATTTCGGTGATGTGGTCCGAATGAAAATGGGTCAGAAACAGCGCACTGATCTTACCGGCCGGCAATCCCGACAGGTTCATATTCTTCACAATACCAGGACCCACATCCACCATGACAAATTCTCCGCCCGCAATAATCGCAACCCCGGAACTGTCCCGTGTCTCATTGCTCAGCGGACCACCGGTACCCAGCAGGATCACCTGCATGTTTTCGCTGGACAGCATGGCGGCCTGATTGGCCTGGCTTTCTGTCAATCTGTCTTTTATTTGAGACTCCATCAGCGAGTCGCAGGAAGCCAGAGACGTGCCCACTATAGCACAAAGCAGCGCTTTAAATATTTTAATCATCATTTTTCTCCTGAATGGGTTTGTTTTGGTTTAAATCCTGCCAAACGCTGTTTGACATCGGCATCCTCAGTACACTAAGCCGCTTTTGGATTATACCGGTGTTGATAACCAGCCTGTCCTTATCTACTCATAATTTATCGCTTGTCAAAGAGAATGAGAAGTGGCCAAAATGACAAAAAACACTCCATTTGAGCCAATACCGAATCCAAAAAGAAAGAGCCCACATCATGCCTCGAATAACCCTGATTGCTGAAACCAATAGCCTCCTTTCCATCGTTATGGGAGCTGCAGATACGTTTATGACCGCCAATTTCAGCGGCAGTCCCGGCGATGAAAAGCCTCCCTGGTTTGAGACCCAGATCGTGTCTATCGATGGAAAACCGTTGACGGGCTTCGGCAATGTCTCTGTAACCCCTCACACATCCATAGGAGCCGTCGATGAGACAGATATTATCCTCATCCCCGGATTCATGCCTCTTTTCGACCCGAAAGCGAACCGGTCTCAAGAGCTTGTTGAGTGGCTTGCTTACCAGTATGGAAAAGGCACCTTGATGTGCTCAGTTTGCACAGGCGCGTTTCTATTAGCGGAAACCGGCTTGTTGGACGGTAAAACAGCAACGACCAACTGGCAGTTTGCGGATTTGTTTCAACAGACCTATCCTGACGTTAACCTGGATATCAACCAACTGATTGTGGAAGACAGTGGAATGATCAGCGCTGGTGCCGTCACCTCCTATCTCAATCTTTGCCTTTATATTATTGAAAAATACGGATCCGGAAACGTTGCCGCCTCATGCTCTAAAACCATGCTTATCGATCCCAATCGTCACGCCCAGACCCCATACCTCACGTACAGGTCTCGGAAGAATCATGAGGATGCCCCCATTCTTGAGGCTCAGGAATGGATGGAGACGAACTATTCAAAGAGCATCCTGATCGACGATATCGCACAACAGATGGGTATGAGTTCCCGTAATTTCAAACGACGTTTTAAGAGCGCAACGGGCGAGGTTCCCATCCTTTACCGCCAGCGTATTCGCATTGAAGGTGCCAAACGACTGCTGGAAACGACCCGAAAAACCGTTGACGAAATTGCCTTCATGGCAGGGTACGAAAACAGTAACTCCTTGAGAAAGCTGTTTAAAAAATACACCTCCTTATCCCCGAATTCTTATCGTGAAAAGTTTTCCAGACAGAAAATGGTTATCGCAGAGGTTCCATCATAAGGTCATCGGTTTTCCCTTTTAACTTGCAGCAGCCGGTGCTTATCTCATCGGGTGGAAGCATTTGCACCGGCGCACTCTCATCCTCCTGACAGAGGGCCGACAAAGCTCACAATATCCCCATCGACCAGCTTTCTGCTGGCCTTGGAGCGCTCGTAATTCACCTGGCAGACGATGGAATTTCTGAGCAGGAGGGGGATTTTGAGTGTTTTATAAAGATCGCGCAGAAGGGCTCCCTCGGGCAGTTTCAGGTACCCGTTTTTGTCCAGCAGCCCTGTGTCTCCAAACAGCGGAGCATACACCTTGATTTTCATGGTGTTTCATTGAAGCAATGGAAACCGTGTCCTTTGGGCACGGTTAAGTATAAACGGCTTTGCCGAGGACTTAATGTCCGTCACTCCCGCGAAGGCGGGAGTCTAGGTGTGTGAACGATGAAATACATCTGGACCCCGGCCTTCGAGGCTGTTGCAAAAATAGAGCTTATTCAGGTGCGTTATTCATGTTGAGTCGATATAGTGGAATCATATTCACAGCCATCATACCTCTGTATCAGGAACCTTATGAAGTTTATTGACGGTCAAGATCGCCATCAATTGATGATTCCCAATTCCTTGGATCAACACATATCAGAGAATAACCCCATTTGGTTCATCGACGCTTTTGTTGAGAACCTTGATATTGGGTCTCTCGGCTTTAAGACCGAGAGGAAAAATCCGAAAGGTCGCGCCGCTTATCATCCCACTTCGATGTTGAAACTTTATATCTACGGGTACCTGAACAAGATCAGGTCCAGTAGAGATCTGGAGCGCGAAACCTTTCGGAATATTGAGCTGTACTGGTTGATCAATCATCTTCATCCCGATCATTCCAGCATCGCTCGTTATTCACTCCTTTTTTCAATGCCGGAATAAAACATGCCTGAAAAGTAATTGTTTTCAAAGCCAATGAAACAGGCGTGATGATTTTGGCTTGTCTGTAATCATTTTTAGTTGAATAGTTGCAAAAATAATAATTTTAATGGTAATAGAGTAAAATATAATCAAATTATGAAAAAGATACCGATTTTCTAATATCTACTTCAGAAGGGAAACATATGGATGATCGTCCTGCCGGGTATGCATATTTACTGGAAAAGTTTGGGATATCAGGCATGCCCAATTGGCATTCCTCGTTTGTTTTATCAACAGGAACTCATCGGTCTCGGGTTCAGGAAAGATTGATTGAGGAAGTATATCCGGCAGCTTATTGGCCCGGTGATAGTGTTGGAGATCATCTGGAATTTGCATTGAAATACGATGGTGTTAGTTTAAGTCTACTGAAACAAATATTTGATACTGTACTACAGGATGAAATATCAAATTACATCAAATCTAAGCCCACTGGAAAGTATGCTCGTAGGATCTGGTTCTTCTATGAATATTTGACCGATCAGCTCCTTCCCATTGCCGATATGACTCAAGGGAATTACGTGGAAGCATTAGATCCAAAGCATTATTACACGGTAGAATCCGGGCAAAAATCGAAACGTCACAGAATCGTTGACAATCTTCTTGGGAACAAGCAGTTCTGTCCCATCGTTCGTAAGACAGATCAACTCAAAAAGATGGAAGCAGTGGACTTACGGAAAAAGTGCGAGGATCTTGTTGCTTCCTACCCTTCTGAAATACTTCGACGGGCATTGGCCTATTTATATAAGAAAGAAACGAAATCCTCCTTCGAAATAGAGCATGTTAAGCCCAGTGCTTCCCGTATTGAAAAATTCATTTCTTTGCTGGAATTGGCCGAGAAAGAGGACTTTTGTCAAAAGGATTTGTTAATCAATATCCATAACCGGACGATTGATCCACGATTCAAAGAAAGTGATTATCGAGCAAATCAGAATTATGTTGGCCAAACCGTTTCCTATCAGAATGAAGTGATTCATTTCATCTGTCCAAAGCCTGAAGATCTGCCTGATCTAATGGAGGGAATCACTAATTCTAACAGGAGAATGAAAAAGGGAAAAGTTGATGCCGTGATCCACGCAGCCGTGATCGCATACGGATTTGTATTCATGCATCCGTTTGAAGATGGCAATGGCCGAATCCATCGGTTTTTAATACACAACATTCTATCAACACGGGGCTTGGTACCAAAAGGACTGATGTTTCCAATTTCAGCTACAATGCTTAAAAATCCAGTCGACTATGATGCTTCTTTAGAATCCTTCTCCAAACCTTTGTTGAAACTGATAGAGTATCGGCTTAATGACACTGGATTGATGACAGTGGAAAACGATACAGCCGCTTGGTACCGTTATATGGATATGACGATTCAAACCGAAGCTATGTTCAGTTTTGTGAGTAGGACTATCGAGGAGGAGCTTGTTGAAGAACTCAGTTTCCTTGCCAATTATAACAAGACGAAAAATGGGATTCAAGACATCGTTGATATGCCTGATCGTCTTGTCGATCTGTTTATCCAGCTTTGTTTACAGAGTAATGGAAAACTATCAGACAGGAAAAGAACGTCTCACTTTGATTTTCTAACTGATGATGAACTCTTGGCAATGGAGCAAGTTTTCAGAAATGGATATAACAATATTAAATAGAATAACACAGTAATTCCAAGATCATTTAAACACTAATGACCGCTTTTTTTCAGGTGACCCTTTTTATTCTGCTTGATAACGGTTGTTCATGTGAACTGCAGAGGAAGGCTGCGTCTGCAGTCTAATTTAACGGGATTTAAAATCCTGTTTTTGACCCACAGGCAAAAGCCTGTCGACATCTAAAGACTCAACGATAACCAAAAAATATAAAACCATTCAGTTTTATGCTATTGTTTCAATTGAACCTCCGGCCCATGCCTCCCGAATTAGACAGATGGGAAAGTGGAATAAGGTCAGATTGAAGTGAAATGTAATATTTTATCAGCTAGTTAAATTTGATATCTTAACCAGAAGTTAAAGGGATTTGTCTTTCATATGGCACTCAACAGGTACCTAAATGGCAAACTCTCGTCAGTATTTCGTCAGTCAGTTTAACCCGAGTTCAGTGGGAAATTTAAATATATTCATTCAGCTTCGGGCAGACAAACGACTTGATTTTTCATTGAACCCCGACTGGTGATGTTGGGTTAACTGTTTTTTTCATTTAGAATAATTTCAATCGTTTTTCTGGCACTATTCCCAACCACCTTCGAGCAATGGGCCATCATGCCCAGTTTCCCGGCTTCCTTCATATCATTTTTATCATAAAGGTTAAAGGTACGACCCATCAGTTTTGTCTGGATATCATGACAACGGCAGGTCCCATATTTCTGAATAAAATCATGATGAAGCTCTTTAGAGAGCAGATAGGATTTCATTGCAGCCATTGGGTTCTTGAAGTCCTTTCGTTCTCTTCCAAAAACCAGTCCCAACGCCATCGCTCCACCAACCAGAGCGCCACAGGATCCATCTCCCGTAAGCCCAATGCCGTCAGCCAACCCACTGGCAGCCTTAAATGCATCATCACTTTCTATCTCAAGAACATCGAGAATTGCAGCGATAGTGGTCTGAGCACAACCAGTGCAATTGATTTCATTTTCTTCTGCCATTTTGTATGCATTTTCCAATTGTTTTTCTCTAATATCATGGCTATTTGTTTTATCTGACATTAAATTCTCCTATTTTTTATCATTCAACCAAGTTTTTTTGGTCTTTGTCCGATTTCCAATGTTTAACTCTCCGTATTAGACAATGCCTGCGTGAACCTTATCTTCCGGCGATTTCTTCGGCAAGAGAGTAGGGGTCTGAAGCCTTACTGATTAGTTGATCCACCATACGTTCAAATTTGCCACTCTCAATCAATTCATTTAATACAGGGTTAAGTATCGCCTCTTTAAGCGCACAGATCATTTCATGTTTTGCATTATGACGAACTCGGTCACTTAGACTGTCTTTGTCCACCAGATAGTGATAGTGAGCATCCATATTCTCTGCCACATTTTCTACTTCACTTGAAAATTTTGCTAAATTTTGTACGCTCTCCAACATCAAGACTGGTGGACGCCATTCCCCATCCTTAAAATTGGCCATATCCAGCATATTCTTTATGCCATTGTAGAGTTTCTGGGATCCATCCCTATCCGCCTTATTGATGACAAAGATATCACCAATCTCCATTATCCCGGCTTTAATCACCTGAATATCATCTCCCATACCTGGAACTAAGACTACGATAACGGTATGAGCATAGTTCATGATCTCCACTTCCTGTTGACCTGTTCCAACCGTTTCGATGACTATTTTGTCTTTGCCCATGGCATCCATAATATGAACCGCATCTCCCACCGCTGTTGATAACCCTCCAAGTGCCCCTCGTGTCGCAAGACTTCTCAAAAAGACATTTGGATCTTCAGCATGTCGTTGCATGCGTATTCTATCTCCTAAGATTGCACCTCCCGTATAGGGGCTGGTTGGATCGACCGCCATCACGCCGATGCTTTTGTCTTCCCGGCCACGATAATGCGCAATCAGCTCATCGATAATCGTACTTTTTCCTGCACCAGGTGATCCGGTGAAACCTGCAATATGGGCATTTCCAGTATGAGGAAAAATATGTTTAATGAGTTGTTTTTTTGAAGCAACGCC
>Ga0257125_1003629_pt1 | contig 10743 bp, 7 predicted proteins | sample SI106_200metaG_FD_190183 | JGI IMG/M metagenome (GOLD analysis project Ga0257125, IMG submission 190183) | Marine microbial communities from Saanich Inlet, British Columbia, Canada - SI106_200 | ecosystem: Environmental > Aquatic > Marine > Inlet | place: Canada: British Columbia | collected...
TGCTGTTCGCCGAGTGGGGAGCGATGCTGGTGGGGCTGGCGGTGACGCTGGTCGGAGGCTGGCTGGTCTACGCCTTCTTGGTAAAAAAAGCGGATCGATTGGATTCCCTGGAAGGGGAACACGACGCCAGCGAGCAGGAGGTAATGGAGGATTCGCTGGCGAACTGAAAGAAAGGATTCAAAAAGCAAGAAACCGCTGCTGGTGGGAACCGATCTCTGTCGCCCGCCAGCAGCGGTTTCTCTTTGCTACTTGAATCAAAAGAAGGTGGCGAAAAAGTCAGAAATCAGGGGATTTGGAAAGGTCTGCGGAAATCAGATTGTCTGGAAGCGAACGGGAATCAGAATTTTTCCAGACTCCGAGCCATTTTCCGTCCCTCCTCGGCATCTACCTTGTAGAGCATGTACCCGCCGATGGCGAAGAGAGTGACGAGGGAGAGAAGCGAGAAGCGCGGGTTGCCGGTGAGGACACTTACCCAGCCCATCATCACCGGGCCAATGACGGTCGCGAACTTGCCCAGCATGTTATAAAAGCCGAAGAATTCGGCCGCTTTGTTCTGCGGGATGAGCTGGGTGTAGAAGGAGCGGCTCAGTGACTGGATGCCCCCCTGTACCAGGCCGATGGTCACAGCCAGTCCGTAAAACTCCCACGTCTGATCCATAAAGGATCCCCACACTGTAGCCCCCACGTACACGCCGATACCGATAAAGATGCCGTTTTTGGTGCCCAGTTTTTCGCCGATTTTGCCAAAGAGGATGGCGGCGGGGAAACCGACTGCCTGGGTGATGGCCAGGGCGATGAGCAGGCTTTTGGTCGGAAAGCCCAGTGCCATGCCGTAGTCCACGGCCATGCGGATGACGGTGTCCACCCCGTCGATGTAGAACCAGTAGCCGACCAGGAAGAGAAAGACCATGCGCAGCTGGCGGATTTCGCGGAAGGTGGCGGCCAACTGACGGCAACCGGCGGAGAGGGCGGACCAACCCGAGGCGGTGCCATTGCCGTGGGGCTCTTCGACGAAGAGGAAGAGTGGGATGGAAAAGAGCGCCCACCAGACGGCGACAGAGAGGAACGACAGGCGTATGGCCACGCTCTGATCGGCCAGGCCAAAGGTTTGGGGCCAGAGAAGCATGACCACGTTGAAGGTAAAGAGCAGTCCGCCGCCCAGATAGCCCATGGAGAAACCCAGAGCGGAGATGAAATCCATCTTGCGGGGTTCGGCGACTCCGATGATGAGGGAATCGTAGAAGATATTGCCGCCCGAAAAGCCGATGAGGGCGGCGACGTAGAGGAGGACGGCCATCATCCAGTCGCCCATGGTAACCAGGTAGAGGGAGCCGGTCATGACGATGCCCATGGTGGCGAAGAAGAACAGGAATTTTTTCTTCGTCCCACCCCGGTCGGCGATCGCTCCCAGCAGTGGGGCGATGGCGGCGACGATGATGCTGGCCAGGGAGTTGGCGTATCCCAGCTTGAGGGTAGTCTCCCCTATATCTCCTCCGGCGCTCCAATATTCTCGGAAGAAGACGGGAAAGAAGCCGGCCACAACCGTGGTGGAAAAGGCGGAGTTCGCCCAGTCGTAGAACGCCCAGGAGAGCACGCTCTTGCGGCGAATCCCTTTATCCTCGCTCATATAATTCTCGATAGGTAGCGGTTTTTAACGGCCTCGATATCGGCGAGGAGCCGATCCCTTTCTTCGGCGATGCGCCGCAGGTAGTAGCGGCGGCGCCCCGGACGCACGATGCTCTGCCACAGCGGCCAGCGCTGCAGAAAGTGTTCGCTATAAAAGAGGGCGAAGAGGCCGCTCAACGGCAGAGTGCAGCCGTAGATGAAGGCATTCGACCAGCCCCACAGCAGACCGGCAACCACGGTGCGAATCAAATAATATAGCGGAAAGGCGGCGCTGCCGATAGCCAGCTTGACCGTGCCGACCATTTCGGGGCTCTGGCGGTTGGGGCGCACAAAGAGGCGGGGGAGAAAATAGGGCAGGGCGTTATTGAGGAACCCGTAGACGAAGAGGGGAGCCAGCAGGAGGCCGAAGAGAAGGTGCCAGCGGCTGGATGGGGACGGCTGCCCGGAGAGGAGTCCCAGGCGGTGCAACTTGCGGCGGTGGCGACGCAGACGGGGACCGATGTCGGCGACCAGATCGGGCCGGCTTCCCGCGAAGTGTTCCACCGCCTGGATGATCTCCTGGCCGGCTCGCAGCTGATTGCTGGATTCGGGGGCGTCGGGGATTTCGCGCAGGACTTCGTGTCCGTACACGGCGGACAGGTCGCGGACGACGGTTTCGAGGTCCGGGTTTTCGACGTGCCAGGTAAGAGCGGCGAGGCGCTGGTGGACCAGATCGGTCAACTCGTGTGATCCGCTCTGGCGGTTGGTCCGGTAGGCGGATAAGTAGGGAGCGGTTTCGATTGGTTGCCCAAAGTGAATGGCTACTTCGCTGCGGAAGAGGGAGGGGTCGGAATAGGCCAGGCCGACAGGGATGATGCAAACTTCGGCATCTCCGTCCATTTCGTCTTCGACGCGCAGAGCGATGCGGGCGGCGCCGGATTTTAGGGGGAGGACGCGCAGGCCGGCGTGGCTGTGTCCCTCGGGGAAAAGGGCCAGGGATTTCCCCTCCTTCAAGGTCTGACAGGCGGTCCGCAGCATGTCCTGGTTGCGGGCAATGCGGGATCCCCGGTCCTGTTGGCGGGAGACGGGGATGACGCCCAGGAGATGCAGGAAAAGGGAAAATAAGCGGTTTTTAAAGAGGGTGATTTTGCCCAGGAAGAGCGGATGGCCAGGGGAAAACGCCGCCAGGAGGAGGCTGTCGAGCAAAACGTTCGGATGATTGGCGACAAAGATCAGGCGTCGGTTGCGGGGCAGGTCGGAGCGGCCCCGGACATCGATGTGGCGGAAGAAGACCCACAGGGCGAAGCGGACGATGGGGAACAGAAGAGTGCGCAGCATGGGAATATCCGGGAAGAGGGTTTGGGTTGAGAGTCAACTTTCTTATCGCAAACCGAGTGCCAGAGGCAAAGGGCAAAGGGTGAAAGTCTATAACTATATGATTAACAATGTCTTTAGGTTGTTTAGGGGAAGGAAATAGAGGAGTCGGGATGATTTGGGGGAGTTGCGCAAGATTGCGTGAAAATGCGCTGCGTGACGATAATAGGGGAAACTTGGGTTGAGAAAACGTAGATCGGGGGTCGCTGAATCAGCTGGAGTAGATGGGAAGGGTTTGGTTATAATTTATGGGCGGAGAAGTTCAGAAGACCTGAGAAAAGGTGATGTAGAGGCCGGTGCGGTCCCCGGAAAGGCCGTAGTCGGCGCGGAGGACGGTGCTGTGCCAGTGGAAGCGCAGGCCGCCTCCGCGGCTGGTGCGCCAGTCGTCGAGAGAAGGGCCTTCGCGACGGGAGAATATCTGACCGGCGTCGGCGAAGAGGAGCCCTCCCAGATACATGCTCCGCTTGCGATACAGGGGGATTCCCTGCCAGCGGAGTTCCGCGTTGAACAGAAAACGGCCCTGGCCGCGGACCCGAGCGGCGGCCAGACCGCGCACCGTGCTGCTGCCCCCCAGTTTGAGTTCCTCGTAAAAGGGAACGTCGCCAAAGGTGATGTCTCCCCCGGCGCGGTGGGCGAAGATGAGACTCTCGCCCAGAGGGAGAAAGTGGCGATGCTCCAGGCTGAACTTCACCCCGTTGAAGTCGCCCCCTTTCCCCAGGCCGTATTCGATCAGGAACTCTTCCAACAATCCCTTTGAACAGTTGGTGTAGTCGTCGCGGGTGTCGTAGTGCAGGGAGCCGCTGAATTTGAGCAGCCAGCCGCCGTCGGCTCCGAGAGGATCGAGGATCTCCAGTAAACTGCCTTCGTCGGCGTTGGGGGTGATACTGCCGTGGGTTGCCCCGACCTCCGCTTTGACGCGCCAGTCGCCGCGCAGATTGCGGATCGTGGTGACGCGCAACAGGGGATGGGCTTGTTTGAAGGTCGTCCTCTGTTTCCGGGTCTCCTCGTCGACCATCCCCAGGAGACGGTCTACTTCCTCATTGCCCAATTCGCCGTAGTAGTTGGCGAACTTCTCCTTCTCGTATACCAGCTCGATCTCCAGGCGCTGTCCGGGGATGAAGTTGGGAACGTCCATCTGCAGGCGATGGACCCATTTTCCCTTGCTGGTAAAGAACCCCTGGATGCTGTAGGCGCGTCGGTAGGGAATGCTCTTCCCATCGTACTCGTACAGATAGGTGCGAAGACCGTACCCCGCTCCGTCGTCTGAGCTGAAATTGGCGATGGGAATGGGGGTCAGCTTCCAGCCGATGTTTTCGTAGGCGCGTTTGCGGGCGGAACCCGGAACTGCAGAGCCGAGGAGCAGTGCCGCTATCAGCATTCCGATTTTCCACGTGTAGGAGAGCAACATGAGATTCCTCCCTTTTTAATCCCGGTAACCGAGAAGTCGGTGGGCAAGAGACCACAATTTCCCCAGGCCGGGGAGAACTTCGTTCCACAGGACTCCGAAGGAACTCCATTCCAGCTTGAGATCGACGTGGGAGAACAGGCCGACGATGAGAGGAGGGTGCGCATTGGGCAGATTGCGGGCGAGGGTCAGGCTTTCGCTGAAGTGGACCTTATTGTCCCCGCGGCTGTGGACGATGAGCAGAGGAGCAGTGATATCGGCGGCGTAGTGGCGGAGAGAGAGGGTGTCGATCCAGGCGTGGAATGCGCCGGGGATGGTGGCGAAGAGGGAATCGAAGAGGGCTGGATTTTCGTTGTCCATAAAGGCCAGGGTCCGGGCCTCGGCAGGGTCGAGTTTGGGGAGAACGGGACGAATGTCGAGTCCCGGATCTCTCCGTTTGGTCTCCACGAACTGGAGGAACTGTTCCCGAGAAGAGGAGTGGGGCAGGAGATGGGCGTTGCCGCGAAGGAATTTCCAGCGGTTGTGACGGTTTTTCGACGGATCGATGAGACCTGCCTGTCCTTCGGCATCGTAGGCGCCGGTGAGGGTGTAAACCAGGGTCCGTTTCAGGTCGAAGTAGCCGCCGAAGATCAGTCCGAACTGGACCTGGTCGCGCACCTGGGGGCGACTGATGGCGATCAGCACGGGGCCGGCGCCGAAGCTGGGAGCGATGACGCCGATCCGAGTCGAGTCGATCTGGGGGTGTTGTTGCAGAAAAGCCAGACAGCCCGTCAGTGCGTCCACGTCCCAGAAGCCCAGCTGGTAGTGCTTCATTTGCTGGAGATCCGGAGCCATAACGGCAAAGCCGGCGCGAGCCAGGCGGCGCGACTGGGCCTGTACTCGAGGGTCGCGATACCCCTCGTGGGCAAAACCGTGGGTGAAGATTATGGCGGGAGAGCGCTCGTGGGACGGTGAGAGATAGAGATCGAAAGGAACCTGCAGGTCGGCAGCCAGGCTAAGGGTGTCGTTGGCGACTGTGGGAGAATCGGTGAGGCGTTTGAAAAGGGATGGGTTTTCGCCCGAGACAAAATCGGCCAGGAACAGAGTGGTCCAGGCGGCGTGGCGGACGGAGGGGAACAGAAGGGAAAAGCAGAGGACGAGCAAGAGGGCCGCTGAAATTCTGAAAACCCATTTTGCGAGTTGCCTAATCATTTCCGGAACCTTCCCGATGGGGAATTTGCGACCTGGTCGTTTCGTCACAGGTGAACATTGATGATGGGCAGCAGGCGCAGCCATTTCGGGTTGTTCTCGGCGTAGTTGACCAGGCCGAACTGAACTCCCCGCAGATGGCGAGTGTAGTTGATAAGGCCGATGGAGAGGCCGGTGAAGCGGTCGTTGATGTACTTGAAGTGCAGAAAGTCCTCCAGGTCGATCCTGTCGATGATGAACCCGTTGAAGATGCCGGCGGCAATCCCCTGCACATCCCTGGCGAAGACCACGGCAGTGCCGATGGCGACGCCGCGGATTTTCCCCTCGGCTCCGACGCCCAGGCCGCCCAGGGCGATTCCCCTGAGATGTTTTTCCGCTCCGACGCCGCCCAGACTGAGGGTGATGCCGTCCATTTTTTCGGCCCCGGCGAACAGACCGCCGAAGACGACTCCTTTCAGGTCTCCTCCGCCGGCGGCGATGCCGCCAATTTCTACGCCGCGGACCCTGGAAGAGAAAGAGAATCCCAGACTCAAGGCAACTCCGGTTAGCCTGCTGCCACCCCCTGCGAGCAGGCCGCCGATAGTCAGGCCCCGGACTGTGTCGGCGATGGCACCGATCGGGCTGAGAGCGATGCCGTGCAACTGGTTGCACTCACCGGTCCAGATTCCGGCGATGGCGATGCCGCGGATTCGCTCTTCGACGTCGACCAGACCCAGACCAAGCGCCAGACCGTCCAGTCGGCGGGTGCCGACCCCCAGTCCTCCGGCGGCGATTCCGGTGATGGATTCCCGGGCGTTGATGCCGATGCCGCTGAGCGCCAGGCCGTTGATGGTGCGCGCTTTTGTGCCGATCGCTCCCAGGACGATGCCGTTGTAGGCGGCCTGGGGATTCTTTTTCGGGTTCCACAGGGTGAGATTCAGGCCGGTGATGCGCTCGACCTTGCTGTCGATCAGATTGAGACGGATACCGGTGAGCCGTTTCGAGTTGCCGATGCTCAGACCGTACCCTCCGGGAGCCAGATCCAGGGATTGGGCGCTGGCGGTGCAAAAAGTGAGGAGCAGGGCTGCCGCGAAAGGGAGAACGGTTTTCATAACATCTGTCTCGCGAAATGGACGAGTGATGGGAACTTTTCTGGAAGAAAATGGATAGGTATCATTCGGCCTCAGGGGAAGGAGGTGTTCCCTTTTTCCACAGGGACTGGTAGAAGTAGCTGAGGACGAGGAAGATGCCGCCAAAACCCAGAAACAGCAGGATGCGCCAGATCGCTTCGAGGCGGGCGAGATCGACCAGGAAGAGTTTGCCGACCACCAGGAGAAGGGTGCCCATGGCGACCATGAGGAGCTGATCGATCCCCAGTCTGAGACCGGCCAGGAGAAGGGCGATGGCGTAAATGCCCCAGACGACGGTGACGTAACCCTGTCCTCCATCGAGGGTGGAGAGTTCCCTGAGAGAAAGGCCCAGAATACCGGCATGGACCAGGAGTCGGTAGACCAGCCGTTCTGCGGACGTCTGCAGGCGGAAGGAGGCGGCCAGCGCCAGTCCGATGACAGCCAGGTCGGTCAGGGAGTGAATGGTGAAAACCGGAAGGCCTTCGGGTGGCCATGCGAGGAGCCGTATTGTCAGAGCGATTCCGACTCCGATGAAAAGAGCGTGTCCGCTTATCGAGATGCCGCGGTCTTCCAGGCGATGAGAGAGAAAGTGCAGAATGGTCGCTTCGGCGGCCAGGGTGAAAAAGAGAACGTCTCCTTCGAGCAGGAGGCAGAGGGCCATGGTCGCCAGCAGGAGAGCGACCATTCCCTGCGTGTAGGCCAGGGCTTTTTCCCCGGTGAAGCGCTTCAGGTTCCAGGCCACCAGGGCGAATAGAGCCGCTCCTGCCAGAATAATCCAACCCCAGGTGCGCGGGGATAGATCCCAGAGCGGGGCGGATGCGGCGATGGCGATCAGTGGAGTGGAAACCGAAAGCATGTGGGGATGGCGGTGGATGAGTTTTATGGTCCTGTCGGGAATGTCCCAGGCAATGGATTCGAGTGAAGGGCGCGGCCAGTGGGAAGGGTTTGCGGCCGAGAGCACTTCGCGGAGAACGGGGAGGAGCCAGAAGGCCAGGAGACCGAAGAGAATACCGGCTTGCAGAGCCCAGCGGTCGGTGGTGTCGGTAAATGGGGCGTCGACCACGGCGATGCTTGCTGTCGAAAAGACCAGCCAGCCCCCGATGACCGAGGTCCAGAGCAGGGAACGCCAACCCCGGGCGAGATAGATAGCGCTGGTGCCGGCCAGAATCAGACAGGTGTACCCGACCAGGCCGGGAATGTTTCCCGCGCCGGTGTAGAGAAGGAAGGGAGTGCCCAACCCCCCGGCAGTGCCGATGAGGGAGAGGGTCGTTTCGCGCTGACGCAGGGATACAAAGAAACTCAGCAGGGTCACCGCGATCATGAAAGAGAAGGCGATGGGGTGGGAGATGAGGGCATAGAACTGGAAGGCGGCGTAGCCGGTGATGTAATACGCGGCGATGCCCCCGCCCAGAAGGACCAGACTGAAGGAGCGGCGGGGGGTATGGAGGCGGACGCCGAGGGCGAAGAGAAGCGTTCCCAGGAGCAGGCCAAAGCATACGCGCACCGTTTCGGTGAGCCAGCCCTGGTCGATGGAATACTTGAAGACGAAGGCGATGCCGAACAGGATGAGGCTGATGCCGACTAGCTTGAGCAGGGATTCGCTTTTAAACAGGTCGCCATAACCTGGAGGTGGTTTTTTATGGGTGGCGGGTTTGGGAGAGAGCTCCTTGCGAACCGGTGCGGGAGGGGATGGAGGAGGAGTGATGCCGGTTTTAGCTCCGGGATCGAGGGCTGGTGCTGGCCGGTTACTTCGGGGATCTGCGATGGCCAGCTGGATCTCCTCCACCGCCTTTTCCAGTTTCTCAAGCCGCTCTATCAGGCCGTCGTTTCTCGCGTCCATTTTTCGTTGCCTTTCGGGCGTCCCTGAATTGGGAGAAAGGTGGGTTTCAGGGTTTGGTGGCGATGCAGGTGATATAGTCGTGGATTACTCTGCAGGGTTCTCCTGGTTTCTGTCTGTGGCTCAGTATTTCCAGAAACTGCTGCTGAAGACGATCCCTCCTGGCGGGATCGATGGCGTCGTTGAAGGCGGTGCCTGCGCCGGATTTCAACAGGTGCTCGAGGACCTGCTCGGGGGAGTCGTAGGTGAAGGTGATGGCACCCTCCCAGAGCTGTTCGACGTCGAGGCCGGCGAGCCCTATCTCCGTTCTCACGTGATCCATATCGGGGGGGAAGTCGAAATCGACGCGCTTCAATAAGACGGACGGGTCACGGGCGACCAGTTCGGAAAAGATCTCCAGTGGCTCGCGGGGGGAGTTTTCCTTGTGGACGACGAAGGCAAGCTGGCCGCCGGGAGACAGGGCTTCCTCCACGGCGGTGAAGAACGGGTTGAGGGGGATGTAGCCGAGGACCCAGCTGGAGAAGACCAGATCCAGGTCGTCCGCATTTTTAAGCTCCTCGAGGGCGTCTCCCGCGATAAAGCGAATTCCGGAATTGTCGCCGGTTTTCCTGCGGGCTTCTCCCAGCATGCCGGGGGATAGGTCTACGGCGGTGAACTCCCCGTCTTCCGGGAGGAGCGGGGCGATGCGGACGGTGGCGTGACCGGTGCCGCAGCCGGCTTCCAGAATGCGTTTGCGATCGGCGAGGTCGAGTTTTTCCAGCAGTTCCTCGACCGGTTTTCCCGCTTCGGTCACCCAGAATTCGTCGTAATCGCCGTGCACGCGGTCGTACGCCGACTGCAACTCGGGCTGGCCGACTTCCTCTTGCGCCTGGGTGCGGATCTGGAAGAAGCGGGGCACCGGATGGTCGGTGGGTAGGTGTTGTTCGCAGAGCCGACGGGAGACCGCGGGTGGCGTCGGGAGCTGTTCATCGGGAATGTGGGGAGCCAGGACGCGCCCCACGCAGACTGTTCTGGGTTTGCAAAAGCTGCAGCGCATGCGTCCGAGGATCTCCTCGAGCGGGTCTTGTGCCACGTTGCCGAAGGAGAGGGGCACCAGGTTGCAGGGGGAAACCTCGCCGCTGCCGTCGATGTACAGGTGGGTGAGGCCGGCGCCGCAGCCAAAGGCGTCGGGTGATTCCATGTGGGCGAAGCTGGAGAGGATGGGCAGGTCTTCCCGCTGGGAGACCTGGAGCTGGTAGCGGAGGATGAGCTGGCGCTCTCGGGAATCGAGGGCGATCTCTTCCTGGCCGGCCAGGCGGCCGGTGGGGCAGGGCTCGAGCAGGTGTATTTCCCGGGCGGGGGTTTCGCCGATGAAGTCGATGAATTTCCAGAAACGCTCGGGATCCAGAAACTCCCGGGTGGCAACGGCGACCACGTATGGGTATAGTCCGTTGACTTCTGCGGTTTGCAGGGCGTCGAGGGCGATATGGAAGGCGCCGGAGTGGCCGCGCATCCGATCGTGCTCTTCCGGATCGATGGAATCGAGGCTTACGCCGACCGCAAAGAGGCCGTTTTTCCGCAGGGCCGCCGCCCGTTTCGGGGTGAAACCGAAGCCGGTGGTGTTGAGGGTCAGGCAGGTGTGGTCGTCGAAGGCTGCGGCGATCTCTTCCAGATCATCCCTGAGCATCGGCTCGCCGCCGGAGAGGGCGACCATGATGGCCCCCTGCTCCTGGAGTTGGGCGGCCACCTCCCGCATGCCGTCGAGAGGGATGTCGCGCTGGCAGCGATCGGCGTTGTAACAGTGCCAGCAGCTATATGGACAGCGATTGGTGACGGCGAAAGTAACCGAGTGGAGTGGGCTCTCGTCGACCCGGTCGAAATGAGAGAGCAGTTGGTCGAAGGCGGAACTGGGGTAGGGAGGGAAGTGGGTGTTGAGAACGAGCTGGTCGCCGAATTCGACGACTTTTTCGGCCGCCAGGAATTCCTGAAAAAAGGAGGCCACCTGCGGATGGAGACGGGAGAGTGGAGTGCTGGAGGCCATCTGCTGGAAGAACGCGTTCCCTTTCACGGTATGCTCCTGGAAAGAGGGTGGGTTAGCGCTTATGGGGGCAGATTGCAAATAAGAGGCCAGGTGGCCGAATATGGGGGCGAAGGTCAAAAAAAGGTTTGTTTATAGTGAAATATACGATGGGTGAGGGGAGTTGTAGTAAGAAAAACGGAGAGGAAGGTGGGTGCGCATAAATGCG
>Ga0257125_1003632_pt1 | contig 10728 bp, 7 predicted proteins | sample SI106_200metaG_FD_190183 | JGI IMG/M metagenome (GOLD analysis project Ga0257125, IMG submission 190183) | Marine microbial communities from Saanich Inlet, British Columbia, Canada - SI106_200 | ecosystem: Environmental > Aquatic > Marine > Inlet | place: Canada: British Columbia | collected...
GCCCACCCCGGCCCAGATATTTAGCCCCAGGGTGTGGTGGTAGCCCCCGGCGTTGATAAAAATGGCCGAAGGAATCTGCATCGAAAAGCGTGGTTGGTCAAATCCCAGCACTTCAACATAAAAATGATTGGCTGCTTTTAGATCAGCCACATGCAAATGAACATGCCCCATTACCGTTTCGACGGGCAGACCATCCCAGCGCGGCGTGTTGCTATTTCGTTCACTCAAGATGCCCTCGGCATCCAGCGCCAGGGTGCCCATTTCGAGAATGCCCTGGGCGTTATACCATTGCGAGCGTGGGCGATCGCGGTAAATTTCGATGCCATGACCATCGGGGTCTGTCAAATACAGAGCCTCGCTGACCAAATGATCTGCTGCGCCAACCATGGGGGTTTGCGTCTCGATGAGATGATGCAGCGTTTGCGCCAATGCAAAGCGGGATGGCAACAGCAATGCAAAATGATACAGGCCTGTCATCCGCCGGGCAATTTGCGCACCGGGCTGGTGGTGCAGGTTCAATAAAATCGTTTCTCCAACCCCCAGCGAAATTTCCCCATTCTCCCGCGCCAAAATATGCAGGCCAATCCGGCTTTGATAATAATCCAGCGAGCGGTTGACATCAGCAACGCTGAGCGAAACCGCGCCAAGTTTGAGTTGTGCGTCGATAGCATTCATGCCACGTAGACACCCTGACTGGAAGGATTCTTACCTTTTATCTGGGCCAGGCCTTTGCATACGCCGCGATGATACGATCATTCAAAGCATCAAAGGTCTCATCCACCACCTGACGAGCCAGATCATCATCGTACCAGGCTACAATCTGGCGGGCGCCTTCGGCGAAAGGAATCGTCGGGTTGAAATCTGGCACCAGGCGTTTAATTTTCGTATTGTCGAAAATCATCGAATGGGCTTTGTCGCCCAGCAGGCCGTCGCCCCAATCAGGATCGTAGGCAGCAATTAGCTCGGAGGGGATATGCACCAGCCGGGCTTCCACTCCCGCGGCTTGAGCAATGAAAGTGTAAATTTGATTCCACGAAAGCCATTCATCCGATGTGATATGGAAAGTATCCCCGATGGCACGCGGGTTGCCGAACAATCCGACCAAACCCACAGCGAAATCCTGATTATGAGTCAACGTCCACAGGGAGGTGCCATCGCCATGCACCACAACCGATTTGCCCTGCCGCATCCGATGCAGTACGGTATAACCGCCATGCGTGGGAAAGAGAGTAGCATCATACGTGTGAGAGGGGCGCACAACCGTAACTGGAAATTTCTCTTCCCGATAAGCGCGGATCAGGCGTTCTTCGCAAGCGATCTTGTTGCGCGAATATTCCCAAACCGGATTATCCAGTACAGTCGATTCTGTCACCGGAAGGCTGGCAGGCGGGGTCTGGTAAGCCGATGCCGAGCTGATGAAGATATACTGTCCCACACGCCCGCGCAATATCTCAATATCCTGTTCGATATGCTCTGGCGTAAAGCCAATCCATTGCACAACCACATCAAAGCTGTGATCGCCCAGAGCAGTTTTATAAGAATTTGGCTCGCGCACATCACCCGTAAGTTGGATGACTTCCTCCGGGATCGGGCGCGTGGTCTGCCCGCGGTTGAGATGGTAGAGCTGCATCCCCTTCTCGACCGCCAACCGCGAGCAAGCCGAACTGATAATACCCGTTCCACCGATGAAAAGAACTTTTAACATGGCTATCTCCTGTGTTAACATCCAGAAAACATTCTTGGCAAAATTGGTTCAATCTGTGCAAATTGCAGCTTATTTCCCCAAGCCATATTCAGATTGAGCCAATTTTTCGGGAAGTTATTTTTAGACAATCACTATGGTGTCATTCCGACCGAGGGGAGGAATCCCTACAAATATCCTTTGAGACTATGCACTCTGGTGTCTTTGCGTTTTGTTTTGCTATGCCAAATTCGCTAATTGCGCTTGCAGTTTTTCAGCCGTATCCTGATAAGCAGCGAGTTTCTCGCGCTCGTTTTGCACGACTTTCGCAGGGGCTTTTCCGGCAAAGGGGCTGTTGAGCAGCTTCTCCAGGCGTTGAATCTGACTCTCGGCCTCAGCCAATTCTTTCTTCAGGCGAGCGCGCTCTTCCGCCATATCCACCAGACCGGCCAACGGCAAATAAATTTCCACAGTACCGGCAACCAGGGCGATATGATCGGCGGGTTTTTCTTCCAGCGCGGCGTGAATTTCGATTTGATTCTCATCCAGACGTGCCAAAGCAGCGATCACAGCGGCCTGACCTTCAATCAGCGCGGCATGGCTACCCGCGACAAAAATGGCGGGGATGCGCTGCCCGGGCTTGACATTTTTCTCCGAACGCAGGTTTCGGATCGCACGCACAATTTCTTGCACCAATTCGAACTCTATTACCTTTTCAGCCTCCCAGCTTTCTTCTGGGCGCGGTTCCGGCCAGGGCGCCACAATCAGGGCATCAGCCCAGGCTTCCGAGGCGATCCCGGTTTCCTGCGCGGCGATCTTGAGATGCTGCCAGAGTTCCTCGGTCACAAACGGAATGAAGGGGTGCAACATCCGCAAGCTCATATCCAAAACGCGCGTCAATGTCGTCGCGGTATTCACAGCCTGTTCTTCGCCATTCGCCATTTGTAATTTTACAATTTCCAAATACCAATCGGCAAAATCACTCCAGAAGAAATCATAAATCTGACGTCCAGCCTCGCCATATTGATGATTGGTAAACAGGCGCTCCACCGTACGGATGACATCTTGCAAGCGCGCCCAAATCCAGGAGTCGGCCAGGGACCAGTTGCCCTCACCCCTGGCCCCTCTCCCGTTGGGAGAGGGGGGAAGCGCGGCCAGGATTGTTTCTAAAACAACTTCGGTTTTTGTTAACGCCTGATTATTCCAAAAGCGCAAAACACGAATGCCTTCGGCTTCCAGGTTTGCTGCGCGTTCTGCATCATATTGGGCTTGTTGAGTTTCAGCGTGATGACCGTCATCCAACTCGATAGCCAATTTGGCTTCATGGCAATAGAAATCAAGGATATAGCTGCCTATTGGGTGCTGACGGCGGAATTTATAATCTTCAAGCTGCCGATTGCGTAATAAACTCCATAATAAACTCTCAGCATCCGTAGCACCTTGCCGCAATTCGCGTGCACGCTGGAGTAATTTGGGAGGTAATGGCAATTTTTTGGGGGGATCAGTCCCCTCTCCCGCTGGGAGAGGGGTAGGGTGAGGGAGTCCTTCCAACATTCCCATCACAAATCGCGTCGCATTCCATATTTTGTTGGCAAAGTTGCGGTTTGCCTCCACTTTCTTCAGGCTAAGATTCGTATCGTTGCCCGGCGTGGAGCCGACCAGCAGTGTGAAGCGCAGCGCGTCAGTGCCAAGATCATCCATGACAATCAGCGGATCAATCACATTCCCATAGGATTTAGACATCTTCTTGCCATGCTCATCGCGGATCAGTCCATGCAGGTATATCTCACTGAAGGGAATTTCACCAGTGAATTCCAGGCCCATCATAATCATGCGCGCCACCCAGAAGAAAAGGATGTCGTAGCCCGTCTCCATCATCACGGTGGGATAGAAGTACTTCAGATCGGGGGTATCTTTGGGCCAGCCCAGCGTAGAGAAAGGCCACAACCCCGAAGAGAACCAGGTATCCAACACGTCGGGGTCTTGCTCGATGCTTTGGCTACCGCAATGAGCGCAAGCTGTGGGGTTTTCTCGCGCCACCGTAACCTCATTACAGTCGGCACAATACCAAACCGGGATGCGGTGTCCCCACCAAAGCTGGCGGCTGATGCACCAATCCTGGATATTTTCCATCCAGTTGTAATAAACTTTGCCAAAACGTTCCGGCACAATGCGAATGCTTCCGTCGCGCACTGCTGCGATAGCCTTCTCAGCCAGGGGTTGGATCTTAACAAACCACTGAGTCGAGATCATCGGCTCGATGATCTCACCGCCGCGCTGTGAACGCGGAATTTGATACAGGTGGTCCTCTTCCTTGATGACCAGGCCAGCAGCGCGCATATCCGCCCACATATTTTTGCGGCACTCAAAACGATCCTGCCCCTGATAAGGACCGCCATGCTCATTGACGCGCGCTTCTTTATCCAGCACAGAGATGCTTTCCAGATTATGACGCATGCCAATCTCATAGTCGTTGGGATCATGCCCGGGGGTAATTTTCAGCGCCCCGGTGCCAAATTCGCGGGCCACATATTCATCGGCAATTACTGGTATTTCACGCCCCAAGATTGGCACAAGCACCTTCTTGCCGATAAATTGCTGGTATCGCTCATCCTCGGGATGCACGGCCACCGCCGTATCGCCCAGGATCGTCTCCGGGCGAGTGGTCGCCACGGGGATAAAGACCTCCGATGTCTCGCCTGCGAGTATATATTTGAAATAATATAGCGTGCCCTGCTCTTCGCTGTATTCAACTTCCAGGTCAGAAACGGCAGTTTTTAGCCCTGGGGACCAGTTGATCAGCCGCGGGCCGCGGTAGATCAGCCCCTTCTCGTACAGACGCACAAAAGCCTCGCGCACCGCGATCTGCAAATCCTCATCCAGCGTAAAGCGTTCGCGCTCCCAATCGCACGAAGCTCCCAATCGCCGAATCTGATTGCTGATATGCCCGCCGTATTCGTGTTTCCAGGCCCAAGTGCGTTTCAGAAATTCATCGCGGCCGACTTCTTCACGGCTGGTACCTTCAGCGCGCAGCGCCTTTTCCACCTGAAGCTGGGTAGCGATCCCGGCGTGATCGCTACCCGGAATCCACAGGGTGGGGATACCTTTCATGCGATGGTAACGAATCATCAGGTCTTCCATGCTGACGAACATGGCATGGCCCAGGTGCAATTTGCCAGTCACATTGGGCGGCGGGATCGAAATCACATAGGGCTTCTGGGAACTATCGTGCCCGGCTTTATTGGGATCATTACTCGGCTTGAAATAAGCGCCATCTTCCCACATTTTGTAAATGCGTTCTTCGGTGGCTTTGAAATCATATATTTTCGGCAATATTTTCATTATGTCTCCAACTTTCACCACAGAGCCACAGAAATTTATATGGTTTTTCTGAGAATTTCTCTGTGCGCTCTGTTTCTTTGTAGTGTTTAAATTACCAGTTTTCCGTGCATTACGGTAACAGCGTTTCCGCCAACCTTTACGGTTTCGATATTCTCTGGCGGGCCGACAACTTCCACGCTGGCCTGTCCGGGACGCTGCATCCAGTGGCCTTGATCGGCCACAAAAACCGGCACCTTGAGCAATCCATAGCGCCACAAGAAAGCTGCCATACCGCCAGTAGCCGATCCAGTAAAGGGGTCTTCAGGGGTATCAGGCGGTACACCAAAATGACGGGCAAAGGTCTGCCCCTCGGGGGTGACGCCTTCCAGACAGAACAGGTGCGGGCTAAAAAAATCCGCGCGGGCGCGGTATGCGCCATACGCGGCCACATCCAGGCGGATGCGGCGCAGCACCTCCAGATCGCGCACGGCGATCATCAATTGCGGCGTGCCCGTACTGACGGTTTGAATCGGCACACCCGGCAGAGCATCCTTCGGCGACAACCCGAAAATGGGCATCACCTCAGCGGGATCGTGCGTAGATAAGAATTGCGGCCTTTTTTGGGACATCACAATCCGTTGGATTATTTCGCCCTCGGAGAATATTTCTACTTCAATGGGGCCGACGTTCAGTTCAAGCCTCAGGTGGGTGACTGGTTCCTGAAGCGCCAGCCGCCCCGTATCAATCAGGGCGCGAGCCGTGGCAATCGTAGGGTGCCCGGCCAGCGGAATTTCTTCTGCAGGGGTGAAATAGCGCACTCCGAAATCGGCAATATCCGAGCGGCGCACAAATGCCGTCTCGGAGAGATTCATCTCTCTGGCAATCGCCAGCATGGTAGCCGAATGCATTTCATCGGTATCGAAAACCACCGCACAGGGATTGCCGCCCAGGGGGGAATCTGTGAAAGCATCAACTTGCAGAAGTTCGTAGCTTTTTTTCATTTCATCACCGGTACGATAATTTGCCACGTCAGTGCGCCATTGCTGGTAGAAACCAGGGCAATTTTGTCCTCATTCCTGGCGACTGCCCAGCCCAGTTTCGCATCCACAAAACTGAATTGTCCGTCCCAATTGAGCGATTTTAGTGGCTCCCAGGACAGGCCGCCATCAGTGGTTTTGAAATAATTGCGCCCGAAAGCCCAGCCCAAATCCGGCGTGACGAATACAAGACTCTCCACCGGGGAGGGTAGCTGGCTGTAGTGCCAATTTTCGCCTCGGTCGGGCGTGGCGTAGATATAGGTCAGGCTGCCTTCGCCAAAAGTAGTATCATTCTGAGAAAGGGTAAAGCAGCGCACAATCAGCAAACCGATTTCATCGGGCTGCAAGAATAGTGGTGAAGATGTAGCGCACTGGCTGACCTCAGTGAACCAATCCAGATCATCGGGAGCGGGCAAAAATCGGGTTTCCCAAGTCTGACCGCCATCAAAAGTCGCCTCGTAAAAAGCCCCCTGCATCACGCCCAGATTATCTTTGCTTACCCAGCCATATTGATTGTCGGCGAAGGCCAACCCGGTGTTATGCAGGCTTTGCAGACCAACGCCATAGGGGTCGGCGATGCGCTCCCAGGTTTGGCCGCCATCCAGCGTAGCAAAAAGATGGCTGTAATCGTGGCTCATTCCGGCATCAATATGCACCAGCAGCCAGCCAGTACGCTCGTCAATAAAAGTAAAACCTTCGGGATCAAACCAGCCTTCCTGCCCGGTCAGCGGCAAGGGCTGGCTGGCCTGCCACGAACGACCACCATTGCGTGTATACCATATAATTGGGTCTTGCATGGGCGGTGGAGCATTTTCAAGCGTGTAGAGTACCCAGGCCAGGCGCGCATCGGCAAAATGGGCGGTAGCCCTCAGCGTTTCGGCGCTTGCGGGTTCGGGCGGTGTGCGCTCAGCCCAGGTTTGGCCGCCATCTTCGGTGAAAAGGATATGATCGCTGCTATCGGTTTGAGTACCAACGCCCCAGCCTTTGAGTGCATCGAGCATGTGGATTTGCTGAAGGAAAACTTCGCTCTGCGCGCTGAAAGGCGGCATGGGCGGCGCAAACTCGGCGGAGGGTTGGCTGCTCCCCTCGGGGCTCGATTCTACGCTCGGGGTTTGGGTCACCGTCGCTTGCGCTGAAAGCTGTGCGGCGGCAAATGTATTTCTCCCTGCGCTGCGCTCCGGCTGGGGCCGCGCGGCGGCACTCCCACCCGGCAGATTGCATCCGCCCAGGGCAAGAATCAGAACGATATAGAGTAATTTCCTAATTCGGTTCATGGCTTACTCCAGAAAAACAAAAAATCCTTTCATCCATCGAGGACGAAAGGATCCAACTTCCGCGGTACCACCTCACTTCACCGCGCAGCACGCTGCGCTGGTGCTCTCATGTTCCAACTTGCCGGAGCGCATTAGAACTTCGCTATAACGGGCTTGCCCGTGCCGGTCTACTCTCCAATGGATTTCTACGGCATTCGCTCCGGGCGACCTTCGGCGACTGGTTTCTGAGGGCGGCTCGCAGCCTGTGGCCATCCCTTCTCTGGCAGTTCCTGGTCACCTACTCCTCCCGGATGTGGTGTATTCAATTAGCTGGCATTATACACACATGGAATGCCAGAGTCAAGCGTATTATTTGTGAAATTTTCCACAATCCTTGACGCTAGGTACTACTTTGTGCTATCCTTCGGTATTCTTTTGGCCGGTTCTTCGGGTTGTAGTAGAACCGGCATTCTTGAGGTAGTTATGATCCAACGAGAACGCGTTTCTGATAATGTGTTTGTTTTTCAAAGTGAATTATACGCGCAAGTGACTGCCGGGGTAGTCGTCGGTTCCGACTGGGCGGTAGCTATCGATACATTATCGTTTCCGGAAGAAACCCTGGAAATTCGCGATTTCATTGAACAAGAGCTAAAAGTGCCTGTGCGCTATGTGATAAACACGCACTATCACGCGGATCATAGTTGGGGCAATTGTTATTTTCCGGGCGCAATCATAATTTCGCATGCGCTGTGCCGCACATTCTTGCAAGAACGAGGCATTCCGTCACTGGAGCAGGCGCGCAAGGCAAATAACAGCTTTGAAAAATCGAAGATAATATTGCCGCAGATGACGTTTAATGAAGGCGAATCAAGCCTGAAGGTAGACAAGAAAACCCTGACAATGATCCCGCTTCCGGGGCATAGCGCCGATGGGATTGGCGTATTCAACGAAGAAGACCGCATTCTGTTTGCCGGGGATGTATTTATGCCGCTGCCTTATTTGGTTGATGGTGATATTGAAACGATGATTACCTCCCTGATGAAAATTCGCGAGATGGGGCTGGAGAATGTTGTCCAGGGACACGGCGAAGTGGTTCTGCGGGGCGAAGTTGATGAAACCATCGATAGCCATCTGGCATATCTTTCCGCGATTCGCAAAGCTGTTCGGAAAGCATCTCGACGAAAATATCCGGGCGATTTATTGTTGGAAGTCGATATTGAAACATGCGGAAAAAGCCGGGTACTACTGGGTGGTCTGGCAGAAGAGCTACACCAGCGCAATTTAATTGCCTTGTACCGACAGTTCTATGGTGAGACACCGACGCAATCGGCAGCAGCCTGGTAATTTCAAGTAACCAATCAAAAAGAGAGACGCACCCAATATGGGTGCGTCTCTCTTTTTGAATTCAGATTTCTATCCGAAAGGAAGGTTCATCAAGTTACTCGGTTTTGGGTTCACGCTTTGCCCGACGAGCACGCCAGCCCACAAGGCGTTCATTACCATCTATTAACCGTTTAAGGTTGGGGCGCAATGACCATAGAACAAGAATTTCGGCCAATAAACAGTAAATGAGATAATGCCAGGGAGAAAGCCCCATCGCTGCACGAATTGCAAATATGACCGCAGCGATAACGGGCAAGCTGAGGGTGGCAACCGAAGCATAACCAATCCCAAAGAGAATGAGCGCGCCAACAGGTACAAGAATAAAAAACGAAGGCCACCAATAGCCTACCGCGCCACCAACGCTCGGCGCGCCACCGGCCCCGCCACCAATGGAAAGGCGATTATTTTCATCTCTGCGCAACGTAAAAATAGAGTAATTGTGCCCAAGAACAATCACGGCAGGAGCAAGCACTTCAATCCAGATATTGCCTGGGGTGATTGTCCGAGCAAGCCAAACACCAGCGACACCTTTAGCAATATCTGCCAGGCTGGTTGCCAGACCAACGCCAAAACCCGCCGCGCGCATGGCGTTGGTGCCACCGGTTCGTCCGCTTTGGATTGTGCGCACATCCTTGCCCGTAACCAGCTTGACAGAAATATACCCCATTGGAATTGAGCCAATGAAATAGCAAAGCACGATTACTGCTACTGCTAATAGAATTTGCATTTACCATTCCTCCAAATGTATTTGTAGGATTTTTGCCGCGTATTTGCGGCGGCTGTGTTTTTTTGAAATATGGACATTTGTATTAACACAAGTTGCTGCGATGAGTTGCTATAGAATCCACACTGAAATGCCCCATGTTATTATGAAAACCAATGCAGCCTCTAATAGAATCCGTCGCCAAGATTTTTTCTCGATGATATTTGCCGATGTGGTAATCAACATATAAGCGATGCTGACAATGATCAGAGAAAAGTTAATTGGTGGTAAAGGGAAATAATAAAGTGCCGCGGTGATCTGTCCGCTTATTATCAGGCTAATGATGGCCGGTTTTAGCGCAGTTTTAAAATCAAATTGAAATAGCAAAACCCGCAAACTCACCAAACCAGCAGCCAGCGTAATCGCGGGAACGGTCAGGAATAATCGTTCTGCGCGAATGCGCACCATAATTGCCAAAACCAGATAAAGTGCAAAAGCCACGGCTGTCAATGCAATCGAGGCAGGCGCGCGACGAATATCCTGCGGATCAACGAGAATATATTCGGCAATGACGACCAAGATTAAAATCCCCGAACCAACCCCAAAACCGATCCACCAAGGCGGCCCAAAAGGTTGCTGCAAGAGCGCTGAGCCAATGGCCCACGCGGTTAGTGTTGGCAACAGCCAGTGCTGATAGGTGGATTTCTCATCTAGCGCGGGGTGACCGCGCAGCAACCAGTCAACACCGGTGGCGCTCAGCCCAATCACAATCAGAGCAATGATCGAATTGATATTGATGGAGATACCGAGATAAACTCCGGGGAGCGAAAGCGGCAACTCAAAGTTTGGAAATTCAACGAAGCGCGCCAGCACAAAGGTCAGCATGATGGATGCGGCCAGGATGCTAATGCGATCTATTTGAGGCAAGTGTTTTGATTGGGACACACCAGCATTTTACCGTGATTGAAGGGGCAGAGCAATTGCATTGGGGAATCCAAAAAGGATGCTGCAAACAGCATCCTTTTTGGATCGAACATCTAAAAACTCTAGGGGGACCACGGCGGAGTGAGACAAGGCCAGCCGGGATCATCGAATGGACACGCCGGAGTTCGGGTAGGTTCGACCGTAGGCGAGGGTGTATCCGTGGGGACAAAGGGTGTATTCGTCAACGTCGGCGTACTCGTTTTTGTAGGCGTGCGGGTTGGCGTATGGGTACGCGTTGGTGTGGGCGTTTTGCTCGGCGTTGGGGTCTTCGTAGGCGTAGATGTCTTGGTGGGGGTGCGCGTGGCAGTCGGTGTTTTTGTGGGCGTCGGGGTGGCCACAACAACGGTATCATCCACAACACAGCGG
>Ga0257125_1003643_pt1 | contig 10696 bp, 8 predicted proteins | sample SI106_200metaG_FD_190183 | JGI IMG/M metagenome (GOLD analysis project Ga0257125, IMG submission 190183) | Marine microbial communities from Saanich Inlet, British Columbia, Canada - SI106_200 | ecosystem: Environmental > Aquatic > Marine > Inlet | place: Canada: British Columbia | collected...
TAGAAATTGCATCTTTCCTTGCGTAGGACCGCCAAATTATGCCTATGTTGGTTTTGCTGGACCCGTTGCGGTCACACCTGGAGCTCCTCCAGATACAGTTGATTTGATTAGTGTTAGGATGTTGAGCAACTTTGGACATTCATCAATTAGAGATTGGTATAACAAAAAATTTGATTATCCAGCTGATCAGGGTACTCTAAAAGAAGTGGATGGTTATGAAGCTCTAGAGGTGGGAGCCACTACTTATGTTGCTGCTACAAACTATAATGGTGGAGCAATTTATACAAATATTTATTTGGTAGCTCACAATGTGGGAGCTAGCGATGATACTAAAGAGATATACAATCAGCTTTTAGAAAATTTTGAATTTAATCAAAATTCAGGATTAGATCTAGGAACTAATATCTGCAACGGTACAGGCGCTGCTTGTTCTAGTGATTTTGATTGCCCAGATGTAGGAGATTATTGTGAATCTTTGGGAAAGAAGATGAGGCGTGATGCAAGGCGTTTAGGTGAATTGATGAGTGTAAAAGAAAAGATTTTAGAATATGGGGAAGATAATATGGCTTGTAGCAATGATCCTAGTATTGATAATTGTGCCGAGACTGGCGTTTGTCCTGGTGGTGGAAGTTGTGTTCCTTATTATCCTTTGCTTACCTCCGGATCTTTTGTTGATGGTATGTCAACGAGTAAATGGCCCCTTTCTTGGCAAGGGGAGCTTAGCTCAGATCTAGGAACCTCTTTGCCAGTTGATCCAGTAAATTTATTTAATGGATGTGTGAGTGCTGATGCTGACCCAGACACATGTTGGGATGAGTCTACTTTGACTTTTGGTTGTACAGAGTATTCACAAATATATTTATATGAAAATACTGTTGGAGGCATCGACTTTGAAATAGGTGCAAATTTTGAAACAGAAACACCAGGCTCCTTTGTGTTTGTAGGAGGTGTGCCATATCGTTATGATCTTGTTTTATACAATGGTCCAGCAAATCCTACTGGCATGGATAGAGCTGGTGAGTCTACTGAAAATATTATAGCTCGACTACTACCACAGTGCGACGGGTTCTCAACATATTCACCGGGTACTCCAACAAGTGCGTATTGTGGAAATGGTATTATAGATCCTGGCGAAGCTTGTGATAGAGATGTCCGGACAATGGGTTGTTCAAATCCTCCTGCCCCAATGTCACCCGTCAATCCAGTTGGAGCTACTTGGTGGGATGAACAAGCTATTGGTTGTAATCCTTCAGGAACTATTGAGGGAGGAGTTTTGGTAGAGTGTCAATGGACAGAGCCAACTCCACCGTTTACTCCTGCCGAATGTGGAGGATATTGCGGAGATACCTTTGTTCAGCCATTTGATGAAGTTTGTGAAAGTTGTAGTGCATCTGGAGTATGTGAGGGTGTTCAATATATTTGTGCAGCAGGCAATGGTACTGCAACCTGTGATTCTGGAATAGGACGTTCTTGTGTACCAGTTTGTAATGACATGACTCCGGCCGCTGCTTGTGGTGATAATATTTGGACAGAAGGTATAGAACAATGCGATGGATCAGCTTCCCCAGATGGATTAAGCGGCTGGGATTGTACGGCAGATGCCCCTGCTCATGGAGAAGTAGTTTGTACAAGTAGTTGTACAGTGGTCTGTTCACCTGGTACGCCGTATCTGGGTAGTTGTGGTAATGGTATAGTAGAGCCAGTAGGAGAGCAGTGCGATTATGTAGGATATACCGTGCCATCTCCAGATGTTTCAGGTCCTACCAATACTTATGGTTGTACTACTGAGTGTCAATTTACAGATGATTATTGTGGTGACGGAGTATTTGATTATGCCTTTGATGAATTATGCGACACGGATTATGTGACACCGCCAAGAGAATATACAGGTCAGTTTGAACAATATCAATGTCGTATGTCAGGTATACATCAGGATTTTGCCACTGGCAATGACTACGGTCGTTGTACAGCCACCGACGGTGGTTGGTGTGGTGATGGTATTATCCAAGATGGTTCAGGCTTGACTACTGATTATGGTGAAATATGTGATATAGGAGATTCCTTCTTCTTACCATTACCATTAGAGCCAAGTCCTCTTTACCCTATAACTCCGGTGTCTAGCTCAGATATAGATAGTCAATACGAATGTCGTTATGATTGTGCGGGTACTACTGGAGGATATTGTGGAGATGGTACATTCCAAGAAGATTATGAAGGATGTGATTATCACAACTTCCTTTCTCCAACTCCATATGAATCAGGTGTATTTTGGCAATTGGGTAGAATATATCAATATGATTGTGATGATAGCGGAGGAAGTATGTGTACCGGCCTTGGAGGATGGTGTGGTGATGGTATTACCCAGGATGGTTCAGGCGGGACTACTGATTATGGTGAAATATGTGATTCTGGATCTAACAATGGTGTATATAGTATTACTTCCCCAGGTTATTGTGGTATAGACTGTCAGTCTTCAGGGCCATATTGCGGTGATACTATTGTGCAAGCTTATCATGGAGAAGCTTGTGACGGTGAAATAGCTTGTCGTTTGCATGATCCATCTCAATATGTAGCTGGTACCGTAACTTGTATCAATGATTGTCAGGATTTGTACGAAGGCGCTTGTTGTACAGAAAATAGACTATACGCCAAGTTTATGGCTGATAATAGCTTTACCCTTTATGTAAATGGTACAACAGTAGGTACAGGAACCAACTGGGAACAATGTGATGATTATGGACAACCACTTGCTGAGGCAACGGGTGATGGAGCTTGTGAGTTTCTTATTGATGACACTACTTTTCCGGGTGTATTCAACTATTATAATCCAAATGGTAACGTAGTTGCCTTTGAGGCTACTGATGGCGGTAGTGCGGCTGGGATAGTTGGGAGTTTTTCTTGCCAGGCAATGCGTTGTCAAAGTGTTTGTTATATGGGCTCACATGCTGGAGAAACTTGTACGAGTAGTGTCCCGGATTGTACAGTTGATATGGCGCATGATCCAGGATATTGTATTCATCCGGGGGGTAATGGTGAGGGGAATATCTGTATGAATAACGATGAGTGTAAAGATTATACTAGTACTGAATTAACCTTTGATGAAGGTGATACGGATGATTGGGAGCACAAGCCTAGTTTATGCATACCAGAGTCCTATGGTATTACTACAAATGTAGGCAGTCCTTATTGGGACTGTACAACTACCGCACCATCAGAAACCGTTGCCAATGATTGGCGTGAGGTAACTTATAATCCAGGTGCCGATACTCCTACTTGGAATTCTCCGGACCTTCCAATAACACTCGGTTGGGCTGATGGTTGGTGGAATTCTGATACAGATTCTTACTGGGGAAATGGTACGCCAGCTTGGGGACACATGGTGCCAGGAGCTATGCCTATTTGGGAAGGTAGTCTTGGTAATAATACTATATATTGTCGCCATATAATCACAGGTATTTAATAGATAATTTATATAAATAGATTTATGTTTGATGATTTAAAAAAAGACGAGAATACACAAACTCCTCAACCAACTACTCCTCAACCAGTAGTACCAGTATCGCCTCAACCAACTACTCCTCAGCCAGCAGCGCCGGCTGCACCAGTTGGAGGAGGTATTGATGATATGTTTGCTGATGTTGATCCTGCTCCTGCAAGCGCAGTAGAAAAACCTAGTGCTATTCAGTCAGGCAAGATAACTCCAATTTCTCAAAATAATCCACCACCAGCTCCGGGGCAACCACCCGCAGGACCATCTGCTTCTGATATGATTGTAGCTGATGGAGGTGGAGGAGGTCCTCTCAAAAAAATAATAGCTATTATTATTGTTATTTTTATCCTTGGTTTGGCCGGCGGGGCAGTGTATTATTTTATGAATAAAAATACCGAAGATACTGGCGGAGAAAATATAAATGTTACCAATGATATTCCGGAAGATAATTCCAATACAAATGACAATACAAATGACAATGATTTTGATGATGATTTTGATGGGCTGAGCAATGCCGAAGAAAAAAGTCTTGGTACAGACATAAACAATGCTGATACAGACAATGATGGTCTATTTGATGCTCAGGAAGTAAACGAGTACAACACTAATCCTTTGATTAGTGACACTGATCTGGATGGTTTGACAGATTATGAAGAGGTAGAAACATATGCCACCGATCCAAATAAGGCCGATACAGATGGTGATGGCTATCAAGATGGAGTAGAAGTAGGTAATGGCTACAATCCACTTGGTGAGGGTATGTTAGGGGGTGGTGATATAGATACAATTAGTGGTGATGATATGGTTTATATTCCTCATCAAAATGTAGACTTTGGATTTTCTATCAACAGACCTGGAACTTGGACAATCTACGAAAGTGATTCTACCGATGAAGGGTATAATATGTCAGAAGTACAATTTTGGCCAGGAGTCTTTGGGATTGGATCACACCACATAAGGGTGACCTCTGCCAGAATGCAAGATTTTACAGAAGAACAAAAACAAGAGTATCTGGCGATAGAAGATTCTTGGGAAGATTATACAATAGGTGGTTTGCCAGCTTACATGTCTTTAGATAGATATAGAGTCCTTTTGTTCAGGCCAACCGCAGAAGAAGGAACAGTGGATTTCTTTGTACTGATTTATGATTATAGTTTGGCGGGTGAGCCCAACGCAGAGTACATGATAATTTTTCAAGAAATGCTAAGTAGTTTTACATTTTTAAACGAACAATAATATATGTTTGATAATAGTGAATTGAAAAAAGACATTTTAGAAGTAGGGCAAGGATTTGTTGATCAAGACCAAGCAAATGGCAAGGGTGTCAAAGCAGGCGTGGCTACAGCCACCAACAAACTTGATGACTCAGAGGTTCATATAATGCCGCAAAAATTTTTGCCAGCCGCTCCCAAAAAAGCAGTTGGTGGAAAGCAAAAGGTAGTTGGTATTTCGGTTCTTCTGATAGTTGTTTTGGTTGCGGTGGTGGGTGGAGGTATTTGGTATATTATGAACCAAAGGACTACGCCACCAGCAACAAACGCACCTGTTGTGACTAATACAAACAAAAACGACAACACCAATGATAATACAAATGATAACGTAAATGATAATACCAACGGTGATATTACGGATGATAATATAAATGACAATACAAATGATAACGTAAACGACAACACCAATAGTAATACAAACGATAACGTAAATGACAACACTAACGACGGCCTAATAGTGGTCGATGCTGATGTCGATGGAGATCTATTGACTGCCGCTGAAGAGTTGATATATCTTACCAATCCCCAAAAAGAAGATACAGACAAAGATGGATTTAAAGATGGGCAAGAGCTTATGAATTTGTATGATCCTTTGGTACCAAGAAATTTACTGATTGATTCAGGTTTGGTGACAGTCTATAGTGATGCCAATTTTGATTTCAAAATTTTTAGACCAAGATCTTGGAATGCCTCAGTTGATGAAGCGGAAAGTTACAAGGTTTTGTTTTTACCTGATTCTGAAAGTGGTGAGATGATTGTTGTAGAGGCTATTCCAAACGATGGAGAAATGACCTTGGTTCAGTTTCAACAAGCTTTCTATATCGAAGAAATTTATCGAAACTATACCCTAGGAGAACAACCGGCTTTGCGTACAGTAGGTGGAGATCAAGTTTTGGTGCTGATAAACAATAACTTTTTTGTAATTACTTATGAGACAAGTGGCCTTACCCTTACAAAAGACTTTAATACAACATTTGAGATGATGCTCAATAGTTTTGAGCCAGTAAAAGGATTGCCAGAAATAAATGAATAAAGAAATATTACTGATCAACAAAAGAGGGGAGTCTGCAGATTTTTCTTGGTTAAGCACCTTACAAAAAATAGTTGCCAGAAAGTTTAAAATAAAAAAACAAATTTCCATAGCTCTGATTTCTAGCAAAGAAATAAAAGCGCTCAACAAGGTGTATAGAAAAAAGGATATTGCAACAGATGTTTTATCTTTCAACTTGGATAGTCGGGAAATTTTGGGAGAAATTGTAATTTGTTTAGGTCAGGCCAGAATCAATGCCAAACAAAAAAAGAATACAATTGTTTCTGAGTTAAAGCTTTTGACTGTCCATGGCATATTACATCTTTTGGGTTATGATCATGAAAAAGGAAAAAAATATACCATCGAGCAAGAAGAAAAAGAAAAGGAGATTTTACTTTTATTAAACAAATAAAATGGGTAGATTATTTCGTAGTATAAAACACGCTTTCAACGGCTTGAAGATAGTATTGAAAACTGAAAAGAATTTTAGGCTACATTTGTTTATAGCCCTGATTGCTATCGTGATTGGTTGGTGGAGAAACTTGGGTGAAATCATGTGGATAATGCTACTTTTGATAATAGCTTTAGTGATGGCTTTGGAAATATTTAATTCAGCCATTGAGCGCTTGGTAGATATGCTAGCACCAAAAACACATCATTTTGCTAAGGAAATAAAAGACTTATTGGCAGCCATGGTCTTGTTAGTTAGCTTGTTTGCTGCCGTAATTGGATTTATTATCTTTTTTTAGCCAAAATATTTGGCAAATAGTGAGATTTTAGTTATAATTAATTATCATAAGGTAAAAAATAAATATAAATGGCGAGTGTAAAAGACATAATCACAGGCCTTGATGTCGGCACAAGCATGATCAGGATGGTAATGGCTAGTCGCTTACCTGATGGACGCTTAAAAGTCATCGGAGCAGCAGAAACTCCAGCAGAGGGTATCAGCAGAGGAAGTATCAGTTCGGTAGAAGATGCTGTTTCTTCAATTTCTGAAACTATCGAGAAAGTAGAAAGAATGACTGGTATTCGAGTTGATAAAATGGTCGTTGGTATGTCTGGTACTCACCTCAAGACTTTGAACAGTAAAGGAGTAGTAGCGGTCGCCAAGGCCAATGAACAAGTAGAAGACTCTGACATAGAAAGAGCCTTGGAGGTTGCCGAAAGTACCACTACAATGCCAAATTATGAAATTTTGCATGTTTTACCTATTAACTACAACCTTGATGACCAAAAGGGCATTAAAGAGCCACAGGGCATGTCTGGGGTACGACTAGAAGTAGAAACACAGGTAGTAATGGCCTTATCTTCCCAAGTAAAAAATCTCACCAAATGTATTTATCGAACAGGTGTAGATATTGAGTATATTGTTTTTTCTATTTTGGCTACAGCTGAAGCAGTATTGACTTCAAAACAAAAAGAGCTTGGTGTAGCAGTTGTCAATATTGGCGCCTCAACTACATCTCTAGTTGTTTTTGAAGAAGGAAATATAATGCACACAGCTGTGTTACCAGTTGGCGCTGGTCATATTACAAATGATTTGGCGATTGGACTCAAGACTTCAGTGGATACAGCAGAGGCTGTAAAGATTGATCATGCCCAGGCTTTGTCCGAAGGTATTTCCAAGCGTGAAGAAATTGATTTGCACAAATATTCTGACGAAGAACAAAAAGGAAGTTATGTTTTCAAAAAAGACATTGCTGAAATATCAGAAGCTAGAATGGACGAAGTATTGAATATGGTAAACGATGAGCTCAAAATAATAGAAAGAAATGGTAAGTTGCCTTCTGGTGTTATTTTGACCGGCGGTGGAGCCAAAATGCCGTTGTCTGTGGATCTGGCCAAAGAAATTTTCCAATTACCAGTATTTTTAGGTTTGCCGTCAGACAAAAATTTTCCTATTGATAAATTAAACGATCCTGAGTATACTACAGCCCTAGGGCTTGTACTTTGGGCCGATAAAAATATAGATTATGGCAGTGGATTTTTATCAAATTTCTCTGCAGTTGGTCAAAGTACAGACAAGATGAGAAAATGGTTCAGAGGTTTGTGGCCGTCATCATAATTTTAAAACACTTTTATTATCAAAAATCAAAAAAATGGTTAAGAAAAACATAAAAGAAATTGTGCCACCAGTAGAGACATTTGCCAATATCAAAGTAGTTGGTGTTGGTGGATCTGGTAATTCAGCAGTAAATAGAATGGTCGCCTCAAAAATAAGGGGTGTTGAGTTTATTGCTGTAAATACAGACGCTCAGGCTTTGCACAATTCTATTGCTCCAAACAAAATTCATATTGGTCGCAACACTACTAGAGGATTGGGCGCGGGTATGGATCCAGACCTGGGTCTCAAAAGTGCTGAAGAAAACGAACAAGATATCATGGGAAAACTCGAAGGTGCAGATATGGTATTTATCACCTGTGGTTTAGGTGGTGGTACAGGCACTGGAGCAGCTCCTATTATTGCTGATATTGCTCGTGAAGCAGGTGCTTTGACCGTGGCGGTTGTTACCAAGCCTTTTACTTTTGAAGGTATGCAGCGCAAAGATATAGCAGGTAGAGGATTAGAAAGATTACTTGATAAGGTGGATACGATTATTACAATCCCAAATGATAGGTTATTACAAATTATCGATAAAAAAACATCACTCTTGGAAGCTTTCTCAATAGTTGATGAAGTATTAAAACAAGGCGTTCAAGGTATTTCAGAGGTTATTACTGTCCCTGGACTTGTAAATGTCGATTTCGCTGATGTCAAAGCTATTATGAATCAAGCAGGTTCAGCTTTGATGGGCATTGGTAAGGCTAGTGGTGAGAATAGAGCTCAAGATGCAGCTAAATCAGCAATTGATAGTCCATTGTTGGAGTTGTCCATTGATGGTGCTACTGGAGTATTGTTTACTATTTCAGGAAGTGCTGATTTGTCCATGTTTGAAGTCAATGAAGCTGCCGAAGTAATCACGGCTAGTTGTGATCCATCAGCCAAGATTATTTTTGGAGCGGTGATTGATGAAAATTTAGGTGATGAAGTAAAAGTGACCGTGATAGCGACTGGCTTCAAAGGTCAAGAAGAAGCAATTCGCAGTGAAAATCCTCCTGTCCAGCCAGCTATGACTTATACTGAAACTTTTTCAAAAAAAGCCGAAGAAAGAAAAGTTAAGAGTGCTTTTAGCAAAAAGAAAGAAGAAGAGGAAGAAGAAGTAATTGATGTACCAAAAAGTAGAGAAGAAGAGGAATTGGATATTCCAGCTTTTTTGAGGAAAAAATTAAAAGATAGATAACAGGATGAACTGTCCAGTTTGCAGCAATAAAGATACAAAAGTTATAGACTCTCGTCTTAGTGGCGAGGGTTTTAGTATTCGCCGGAGAAGAGAGTGTCAAAAATGTGATTTTCGTTTTTCTACTTTAGAAGAAATGGAAATTTTGGATTTGGTACTCATCAAGCGTGATGGTAGAAGAGAAAGTTATAATCGCGATAAGCTTGTAAAAGGACTAAGGACCTCTTTGGAGAAAAGATCGTATTTGGAAGAAAATTTTCAAAAACTGATTCGTGAGATAGAAAGAGATGTTCAAAAAAAATCTACCAACGAAATTACTTCTGAGCAAGTCGGTGAGATTTTGATGAAAAGATTAAAGTCTTTTGATCAGGTGGCTTATATCAGGTATGCTTCGGTCTATCGGTCATTCAAGGATGCCAAGACTTTTCAAAAAGAGCTAAACAGGCTATTAAAACAAAAGAAAAAAAGCTAAAAGTTATCAACTTGCCAAGCAATGTGGCGTGTGATAAAATATATTCACTTTGAAAATTTAGACAGGGAAGTGAGGTGAGATTCCTCCACAGTCCTAGCTACGGTAAGCTCCAATAGGGGGTTAAAGTCCGACACCTGTGTTTTTATTCTTTTTCCCAAGGAGAAAAAGGATAAGTTTATTATAAAAAATAATGAATTTGTCTCTGCTCTTCTTGAGCAGAGTTTTTTGATAGTTTTTGTTCTTTCCAAATAGACTAGGAGGTCTGATAGTGAAAAGGAGATTTTTTGCACTCACCTTGCTACCCCTGGGAATCCTGATGGGTTGCCAAAAATTGCTAGCTCCTCAGCAGGAAGTAGAGACAACTACCAACAAAAGTAATCCTCAGGATTTTATAGCATCGGGTAGTGTAGCGGCCTTTTTGGACAGTAAATTTGATTTTGATACTGATTATCAGAGTTATTTTTATCCAGATTGGTTATTGCTTACTTTTTTGGGGTCATGGGGAGAAGCTCCCTACAAATATTTTATTGATGGCCAATATATGACATCACCAATCAATCTGACGCTTTTTAATCCTCGACTCCAAAAACTGACCATCACTCTAGAAGATGATACTTTTATCTGGGGGCACAAGCCCCGTCGTTATGGTACTCATCTGAGGCCCAAAGAAGAATTAGTCGGAGGTCCTCGTTAGTCTATTACTTGGTGTGGGTAGTTTATACTGCCCACACTATCAAATTTTTTAAAATTTTATTAAAATATTATGTTGAAAAAAATTATTTTTAGTATCTTTGCATTATTATTGATGATTGGGTCAAATGTTATTTTGGCTGATTATGATAATAGCGTGACTTATTTACAGAGTCAAAATCAAAATGCTTGGATTACTCAAGGCTTAGTAGTCAACGGTATACAAAATCCGGACGTGTCTTATGTGGATTCTCAAGAAACAGATTTGATGAAAGCCGTCAAAAATACACTGACTCTATCAGCTGTAGCTAGTGATGATGTAGATAGTATAAACAATTTATTGGATACTATCGAAGCCCAAAAAACAAATGGCCAACTTGGTTCCGAAGATTTGTTAAACGATGATTTTTGGGGATTGATAGCCCTAGCTTCAATCGGAGAGCTTGATGATATTGATGGTAT
>Ga0257125_1003644_pt1 | contig 10695 bp, 7 predicted proteins | sample SI106_200metaG_FD_190183 | JGI IMG/M metagenome (GOLD analysis project Ga0257125, IMG submission 190183) | Marine microbial communities from Saanich Inlet, British Columbia, Canada - SI106_200 | ecosystem: Environmental > Aquatic > Marine > Inlet | place: Canada: British Columbia | collected...
TAATATCCGTAACAATCGCATCAACACTGCCGGGTACGTAACTTTCGAGAGCCAACAAGGGATCGACAAATTGCAGGGTTTCGTACCCCTCGATCTCCAGGCAATCCCCCAATGACTCCAGGCATTCCCTGTCGTCGTCTATCAACATTACTTTCATCGATTCATTCCCCATCGATTCGAACCCCTTCGAAATCGCATCACATTGCATATAACCTGAGAATACCTTCATTGGAATCCACCTACAGCAATATCAATTACAAAACGCAATACTCCTGTTGCAGCACATAGTCAATATATGTGCCACTTGGAGCCACATCCGTAAAAGATTAACATATATTACGTTACGATTAGGGGAGATTCTGATTGGTGTGCTAAAATAATGAGCAGTTTTAAGGCTGGGCTTTCAATAATTTGGCGACTCTGCTATTTGTCCTTGAGTTTGTTGATCAGTGTATTGCGGCTCAGTCCCAGATACGATGCCACTCTCGACTTGTTGTCAGCAAACTTCTCCATCGCCTTGCGAATCACTCTCATTTCCACTTCTTTCATACTCAGTTCGTCTTCCGGGAACTCTATCCTCAATCCACCGCCCTCATCGGCGGAAACCATCTCGCCCGGAGCAAACACGTTCTCAGTGGCCAGAAAAGCAAGGTGCTCGGCCCTGACCATGGTGTCATCGTAGAGCAGCACAACCCTCTCGATGGAGTTAAGCAGTTCACGCACATTGCCGGGCCATGGATGCGCTTCCAGTATTCTGACCGCATCTGCACTGAACTTGGCGAACCGGCTTTTTTTCTGCGAGGCTATCCTGGCCAGAAACATCGTGGCCAGCGGTTCTATTTCCTGACGGCGCTCACGAAGCGGCGGCAGTTCAATTTTAGCCACGTTGAGCCTGAAAAATAAATCCTGGCGGAACGCACCTTCCCTTACTTCATCAAGCAGGTTGCGGTTGGTGGCGCAGATTATCCGGGCATCCAACTTGATCTTCTTTAAGCCACCCACACGATAGAACTCGCGTTTTTCCAGTACATGCAGGAGCTTGGGCTGCATCTCCAGGGACAATTCACCGATCTCGTCAAGAAAAACGCTGCCACCCTCGGCCAGTTCCAACTTGCCGGGCTGGCCACTCTTTTTCGCTCCGCTGAACGCCCCTCCCTCGTAACCAAACAGTTCGCTTTCGAACAGATTGGCGCTGATAGCGGCACAGTTGATCGAGACAAACGGAGATGCCGCCAGCACGTCACCGGGCCCGTAGTGCACCATCCTTGCGGCCACGTCCTTGCCCGTGCCGGTCTCACCCTGGATCAGCACCGGCACCGTACGGTCCTGATTGAAACGCTCGGCCAGAGAGAACACATCGCGCATCTTGTCGCTGAACACGCCTACATCGCCCACACCGACCACCTCGGCATAGGCTTTCTGCAACGATTCCAGGCGGGAACGGGTCATGCGCGTAGCTTCGTTCACTTTATTATCAAAATGACGGGTCAGTTCTTCGTTTTCCCTCAGCAGGCTCTGGTGCTCGGCTATCTTGGCCACAACCGCTTCCAACTCCTGAAGGTTCACGGGCTTAACCAGGTAGTCGTAGGCATCGCTTCTTAGGGCCTGGACCGCGGAGTTCATGTCGCCGAAACCCGTGATAAGCACAACGTCGCTCTGACTACCCTCGTCGGTGGCTTTCAACCTCCTGAGCAATTGCATGCCGTCCATGCCCGGCATCTGAATATCGGTAATAACCAGCGGGAAGGGTGATTTTTCAAACGCAGCGAATGCCTGGTTGCCGTCCTCGCACTGAATTACCTCGTGGCCCAACTGCTCTTCCAGAAAATCGGCCAGTAATTCGCGACCGGGCTGATCGTCATCTACGAGTAAAATTCGCATTTTATCCCATCTCCCCACAAAATAAATACTCCACGCAACAAGCCACCCCAGTTTCTCGATCGCCGAAGTATAATTTATTCGCTCGATAACCCTGTGGCAAGCCGCAGGGACTTTGTACGCTGCTCACATTTCAATTTGACTACCGGCTATCCGTCCTGTGGACCACTCTTGTGCTGATGGTCCACCACTCTTTGGATCACGTCCTCAAACTCTCTCAGCCTGATAGGTTTGATCATGTACTCAAACGCACCCTGCCTGAAAGCCTCGGAGATAGTTGAGTTTTCGTCGTAGGCAGTAATCAGTACAACATCGGTAGCCTGCCCCCCGGGCGTAGAGCGAATTTCCTTGAGCAATTTCACACCGTTCATGCCGGGCATGCGAATATCGGTCACCACCAAAGGGTAGGGCTTGCGGTTGTACTCCTCTAACGCCGAGTTGCCATCCGGGCACTGGGTCACGTTATGGCCCAGGTGCTCTTCCATAAAACCGGCCAGCAATTCGCGGCCAGCCTCGTCATCGTCAACCAGCAGCACTCTCATGCTTTCTCCTGGTACTCGATAATCGGTACCCTGATCCGGAACAGAGCCCCCTCGCCCTCATCACCGACCTCTGCCTCCACAGTGCCTCCCAGTTCTTCCGCGAAGCGCTTGACAATCGCCAGGCCAAGTCCCGTTCCCTCTCCCGGTTTTTTAGTCGAGTAGAACATATCGAACATTCTTTCCCTGTCCTTGCCCGAAAAACCTGGTCCATTGTCGGCAACTTCCAGGATGCAGTATTTTTCATCCACCCTGGTGCTGATCTCGAGCCACTTTCCCTCTTCTGTCGCACCATCGAGCGCCTGCATGGCGTTGACAATCAGGTTAATCGCGATCTGCTCTACATGCAGCCTGTCGCCGGCAACTGTCACGACTCCACTGCAATAGTTCCTTCGCAGTTCAATTCCGTGGGATTTCAACTGCTGCTCCACCAACCCCAGGGCATCCTCAACCGCTGCGCTGAAGTCGAAAATATCATCTCCCTGTTTTTCGGCACTACCCCAGAACTCACGCATGTGCCTGATGATTCTGGTTATTCTTTCAACGTGGGAACTGATCTTGCTCAACCGATCGATAATTTTATCCGGCAGGTCGATTCGGTTACGCTCAATCCACATCATCGTACCGTCGGAAGTCAGGCGGATTGCGTTGAGCGGCTGATTTATCTCGTGAGTTATCCCGGCGGCGATTACACCCAACGAGGCCAGCCGGGTGGCCCGCTCCACCATCTGAACACTGTCGGTATTACTGCGCTCAGCCGCCAGACGGGCCTGGAATTCGCTCTCCCTCTCCCAGGCATTGGTGACTATCTCGCTGACCGCGCCGAACATGCTTACTTCTTCATCTGACCAGTCCATACCGTTAGTGCGGCTGTAACGGATCGCACCCTTGACCTTGCCGCCGAAAGAGAGGGGAAAGATGAGCAGCGCGCAGTCAGCGGAGAACTTGAAATACCCGAGCAGTTCACTATCTATCTTTCCCGGTGCAGCCGCCAGAGCGTGCCCTTTTACAAGACCGTCATAAAAATCGGGAAGATCGTCCCTGCTGAACTCCCTGGCCAGGGCGTAACGCACTCCCTTTGCAGACTCCCACCGGCTGTAAATACCAGCCCTGCCAGCAGGCTGGTCCAGTTGCCATACCACCACGCTGTCGAGTGCGGCTGTCTGGCCGAACAGGGGCAGCAACTCGTCCAGATTTTTCTCGAAGGGATCAGTGGAATTGAATCTTGCGGCCACGGTTGAAATTACGCTCTCATGGGAGAGCATCACCTGCAGCTTACTCCGTTCCTGCTCCAGGGCCCGTTCCATCCGCTTGCGCTCAGTTATATCCACCCCACTGCTGATCGTCCCCACCACACGCCCCTGTTCATCACGCATAACCGTATTCTGCCAGGCGATCTTTTTCCGGCTACCGTCACAAGAGAGGACATCGTTTTCACCAAAACCTGGATCAGTCCTACGGCCACTGACAAACTCGCTGTACAAAGTCCTGGCCCGTTGACTTTCATCTTCAGGCAGAAAATTATCGAACCAGTCACTGCCTACAATTTCAACCTTGGGCCGGCACAGTAACTCGCTGCCCACCCGGTTGATCATCGTCACCTTGCCCTGCATGTCCAGCTCCAGGAACATCACCCCGGCCAGATCAAGATAATGTTGCGCTCGGTCTCCCTGCTTGCCCACGGCCTGCTCATCCAACTCCAGGCGAGCGCTTTCCAGCTCTTTTTCGGCCTCTTTTTGCAGTCCGATACGACCTGTAATATCCCTTGCAATGCTCAGAACTGCCTGAACACCCTCGTACTGGATTATTCGCGCACTGATCTCCACTGGAACAAGCATGCCGCCGATTGTGCGATGAACCGATTCAACTGTAATCCGTCCCTTGCCCTTCAGCTGCTCCACACGCCGGGCGATACGCTCCGCGTTCTCCGGAAGGGTAATATCCCGCGGTCCCATCTTCAGCAATTGTTCACGACTGTATCCCAGCAGTTCGCAGGCCGTTTCATTGACTTCCAGAAAACGTCCGCCCATGTCGTGGATATAAATCGCATCGCTGGCCTGATCGAACAGCACACGGTAACGCTCTTCGCCCTCCAGGCCACCCCGGCCTTTCTTCGCCGGTCCGGAACCGCTGTTTTGCCTGTTCGCCGAACCTGTCAATCGCACTCCTTCACGACGGAAATTATTGACTGTCAACAGATTGTTATTCTATCACCGTCCCCTTGCCGCGGTCAAGACCTATCCTCTCCCCCGGGTTTCTCTCCCGCCGGGCCTGCCGGCAGCTGGAACGTTTATTGCAATCCATGCCCCAGGGGTAGCATATTGGGCAATTCCCTGGCGAAGAGAGGAAAATTATACCGTCGTATCCTGAATTATTCATTCAGACCAGCGGCTCCATAGCTATTTCCGCAATACGTATACGACTTGTACCATGATACGCGCCATCAACAGGCAGGTTTCATCAGTCAGGAAAAATGCAATGAAGCAGCAGGAATCCAAAGCGGTAACAGGGGTAAGTCCGGATAATTCTCCGGAAGGCGCTGGCGTTCAAGTACTGGAACAATGTCCTGTTTGGTGGGACGAATATCCTGGGAAAAACAGAAGCTTTTACCAGTGCTCGCTCTGGGGGCAATATCTCAAAGAAAGCAAAGGATGCCGTACTTTTTACTGTTACAGCGAGTCTGATGGCAAGATAAAAGGTACGCTGCTGGCGTATCTGATGCCGATAGAATCTCCGCTGGCAAAGATATTTAAACTGAACAAACTCTACTGGCACCAGGGCCCGCTGCTGGCCGACACTGCCGATTTTGATACAGCCAATGCACTGCTGGCTGCACTGTTCAATGCAGCGGGTGGCCCTTTGCTGGTAAACGGCTCATCTCCATACATAGATCAAAAAGAGGTCGGAGAACTGTATCCTGGCCTCTCCGAAAAATTCAAACTGAAAATGAACAAATGGGCTACTTTTCTAGTCGACTTGACCGGGGGCGATGAAAAAGTCTGGTTAAATCTACTGCCTGATGCGCGGCGGCTTGTCAGCAGAATGAGGGAATCGGGATACGAGGTTAGATTTATCGGCAGAAACGACCTGGCAACATATCTGGATTTATTACAGAGGTATAGAAAGTCAGCCGGGCTTGCGATGCCGCCTTTTTATCCAACCAATGAGCTTCTGGATCAACTGGATGATGATGCGGTATTGTTGCCTGGAGTCTATATCGACGACAGGCTTTGCGCTGTATCTCCGGTATTATTCCATGGCGACACCTGCACATTTTTCGCCGCTGCACAGGAGCCCGGCCTGACGGGTCGGGAGAGAAGTGTAAGCTACCTGCTGCATTGGAGCATTATGGAAGCCGCCTGCAGGTGTAAAATAAAAAGCTACGACCTTGCCGGTGTGGCACCTGCTCCAGCTACCGCCAAAGAGGAGGGGATCAAGCGTTTCAAGGGGAAATGGGGCGGCCGCTATCTGGAGTACCCGGTGCTCGATGGCGGTGTGGGAATAATGGGCAGGTGTCTGGATATTTTGCGTCTGATCTTTAGAAAAACTATAAAATGAGCCTGAAAGAAATAATTACTATTGAGTTTATCCCTGACGAATAACGAGTGCTGCTTTCTCTTTTCTAATTGGAAATATCGCTTGTTATTCTTGTCGATTCTAATATGCTCTAAACCTGATTTAATTCCAACATGTCCTTGTTGGTAATTTGAAACATGATATTTGCATTGGTCATGTAACTCTCAAAGTGAATACAGCCCCGGGAACTAATCATCTGATGACAGAGCAAGTGACATATAAAAGGCTCAACAGGCTAAAGAAACCTAAACGGTGGAGAAATATTCGGGATATTTTCCGAGATATTTTTATCGTTTCCGGCAAACTATTTCCCAGCTTGTATAAAAGATATATCGATCACTCTTTCGGTAAAGCGTCCCCCTGGACATATCTCGTTTATTCAGAGGGAAGAGCCGGGACAATGTCTCTGTGTAAATCTCTGATCACACAAGGTTTTACTCCTTCCATCCACATCCACATGCTCAATCCCGACAATATCAGGAAAGCTTTTTACCCCCCTTCCAGAAACGGCCTGATTTTCTACAATGCAATTGTGCAGCGCAAAAAACCATTAAAGATTATCACCATCACCCGCAATCCAATCGATCGATGCATTTCCTGGTTCTTCCGCGAACTTTCCAAAAAACCACGGGAAACCCTATTGCTTAACGCTGAGGAAACGGTTAAGCAATTTACGGAACTCCACAGCAGCTTCATACCACCCGATTGGTTCACCCATGAACTGAAACCTGTTCTGGGGATAGATATCAATCAGTATGACTTTCCGCTGGACAAGGGGTATCTCATACTCAAAAAAGACAATGTCGAGATGCTCATGATGAGACTCGAACTTGATAATTCTATTCGTGAAAAACTGCTTTGTGATTTCCTTCCTGCCAACTCTTTCAGTTGGGACAGGGAGAAAAATGCTATTGCCGGTACAGAAATTTCGTCAATATATAAAAAATTCAAACAGGAAGCAGTTATACCGGAAGAACTGTTGAGAAACATTGTCAAGGAACACTACGCCAGTAAATTCTATTCTGAAGAGTTTCTGGAAAGCAGGATCAGGTTCTGGAGTTGTGCTCGAAGCTGACAAATGAGGGGTAAGAATTTAACGGCTCGGGAAGTATAGAATGGCCCGGAGATACTGACGATCTTGCCCTTAAAGGGCAGATAAAGATTTTTTTGTGATAATTGATTCCGTGCTGCCCATTGCCTCAGAGGATAAAAACATTGGATAAAAAATATTTCTACGAGGATAAATACTGGCAGTGGAATGAACTGTCCCCGCACCTGGAGAAACAGTTTCCTCCCGAATACACCCATAGCGGCAGGATCGCCAGGGCGCTTACCATGGCCGAGGGCAGGAAAATACTCGATCTTGGCTGTTCTCTCGGCCATTACTCTTACCGCCTGGCCAGTGAGGGACATCAGGTGGTGGGAGTGGATGTAGATGAGAACTGTGTCGAGATTGCCCGAAAAATACACCAGCACCCTGAGCTGTCATTCGCCCACACCGACGGCAGGGTTCTTGAGTTCGACGACGGCAGCTTTGACTGCGTGCTGCTGCTGGAGGTTTTAGAGCACACGTTTAATCCCAGGGGCCTGATCGCTGAAATTCACCGGGTCTTGAAACCCGGCGGCTGCCTGATCGTGTCCGTTCCCAACGCTTCAAGCTACCATACTCTGGCGCGTACGCTGCTGCTGAATATCAAATCGTACTACCGGAAAATGGAATCCTGGCCCGCATTCACAGTCGATCAACGCGACCACTACTTCTACTGGGAACCGTTTACCCTGTACCGCCTGCTTAACGTTCAGGGTTTCCAGTACGTGGACCACGCCTTCAGGGATAATTTTCGGTTTTTCGAAATCCTGGGCCGTGTTTTACCGCCACTGCAAAAGATCTCGACCTGCTATATCATCAAGGTGCGCAAGACCGGCCAATAGCTCCCGACTTCAAAGGTCAGGGCTCTCTCGTCGCGCCGAATAAGCCCTGTTGCTGCTGCACGGTCGAGCTAAGCTCCTTGTCCACCAGCACCACTCCGTCCTCCCATATTTTTACTCGCCCACCGGCATCTCCGTCAGTGTCGAATACCACTTCATAATCCTTCCCGCCGTGGCTGAACCTGGCTCCCACTGCATCATCGCTTTCGATAAGTTCGCTATCTGCCATGTAATGCAAATCCTCGCCACCCAACTGAATCAGGTGCAGGAACTTATCATCGCGACGGGCCTCCCCCGGTTTCACTTCCACCCGCCACTGGCCCAGCAGTGCAGTGCTGTCTGGTGCGCGCCAACCTGACGGCAGAGGCCAGTTGCGCCCTCCCGAAAAAAACTGTTTTCCCTCTCCACCAACTTTGCCCAGAGTGGCATCCGATGGCAGCAGGGTACGGCAGAACATCTTGCCGCTCTCGTGGCCGGCGCGAAAAGTATTGTCGAACAACATGGGCTCAGTGGCCGTGTGCAGCAGCCATGTTTTTTCAAACCCGGTGCTATCGGAGACCACCCGATCATACACAACAAAAAAATCGGGTGGCAGGAACACGAACTGGCGCAACACCAGATCACTTTTATCCTCATGGTAGCAGGATGTAGCGTCACCGGCCACGTAAGCGTAATGCTCGCTTGTCTCGAATGCCACCGGAACACTGCCCAGCACCTCCCGCTGGCCCCCGTCGTTGGGCGGCGGCAGCGCCTGCTCGCCCTCGGCCGGAATTCCAATTTTCTTGCCCCAGTAGGATGGCATCTGCTCGCCGGGCATCTGGATCAGGATACTGTTGTGGGCTATAGTTCGGCAGTAATAGTTGTAAAGATGCATACCAGGCTCAGGGCGGCTGCCGGTATCCAGAGCCTGGAATCCCTGACGATAGATTGCGAAATGGAGATTATCGAAATGCTTATGCTGGGCCAGTGTACCGCCCACGGTAAACAGCGCGTACGTATCGTCATCAGCGCTTCCGCTCCGGAAAAACACCTGCCCCATGTTCTCGAAATGACGCGCCAGGGGCATCCCGGGCGGTAACACCACCGAGCCATAATCCTGTTCGCCGGTTCCGGTCAGCAGGAACCTCGCCCAGGGAAACGAGCTTCTCCGCTCACGAATCAGCCGGGCCAGCAGCCAGCGGGTGGCCTCGGCATACTCGGGTAACAGATCGGAGTAAAAATGTTCTATCTGGGACAGGTGAAGATGCAGGTTGCCTGTTCTGATACGATTTGTGATATGATAGTCGTCACCGCTGCCCAGTTGCCTGAATCCCGGTATGCGGTTCCAGTAGATATAACCGGCCAGACGGGCCACGTAGGGCCATGCCGGGGAAATATCCTCACCTGTGGCCGAGCGGTAGGAATGGAAAAAATTGAACTCCGCCCAGGGATAAGCTGCCAGGGAGTAGTTGAGCGCAGCCGAAGCCGATCCACCGTCATCCCCGGCGGCCGAGCTGCGGAAAGACAGCAGTTCGTTATACTGCTGGTAGCCGTCCTCCAGAAACGCCGCGGCCAGGCTGTCGGCAATTCCCTCGCCATAGAGCGCCAGACCTGCGTACCAAGCCAGTGAGCGGGTACCGTAGAATCCTGAATGCGGTCCGCTCCAGTTTTCCCTTTCGAACGCTTTACGGTCGCCGCCCCAGTCCCTGGTAGGCATCACGTTGCGTGTAGCCTCGATAAAGCTGAGGCCAAGCCCGGCTCGCACGTCTTCGTCCAGGTCCTCGAATATCCAGTCGAAAGCGGCCCAGGCATTAACCCGGCTGAAAGAATACCAGCTTACACTCTGATGATTGGCATAACACTGATGATACCAGGCTACACTGGTTTCCAGCAGCCTGCGGGCCAGATCGAGGTATTCCTCCTGGCCACTCATGCGGTAAATAAACGCTGCCCGGCTGGCATCGGTGCCATAATCGCCCGCTACCAGGCTCCCCAGTGCAATAAGTGAGTCGCATCGCTGCCGGAACTCAATCAGCAGGTCTCCCTCCCTGTAAAGCGAATGCTGCTGGATTGCCCTCCACTGATCACGGTTAAAGAAAATTCTTGGATGACCGGACCTGATCTTCGCTTTCCAGCTGTCGACATCGGTAGCCGCAACATTTTCCGCCGAAGGCTGCTGCCCGCACCCGCTTAATCCGGCAAGTATCAGCAATATTATGGAAAAAACCGCTACCCTATTCATACCTGTCCTCCCGGTTATCAGTGTCCTGGAATTATTATGCCAGCCTCCGATATCTATCAGAACACAGCGGGCCTCAGCGGGCATAACCCGCGCATGTGCGCACAGAGTTGCGGCTTAAACATAATCCTTATTTACGCCACTGCACCGGCTCGCAGAGGGCTTTCAGGTTATCATGCGACGTACCCGGTGGCACCTCGCAACCGGCGGTTACCATGTACGGATTACCCACCATCTCATAGGTCTGACGCACATGTTCCCTGATCTGCTCCGGCGTACAAGTGTAAACTCCGTTTGCCGGATCCATATTGCCCGCCAGGCATACTTTTGTGCCCAGCGCCTTGCGCACCGTGGCCATATTCACCATGTGGTCCACATCCATGATATCGATCCCAAGCTCTGCGATTCCGGGCAGCAGATGGGTGGTGTCTCCACAGATATGCAGCCGTACTTTGGCTCCCATGGCCTGGATAGCGCTGATCAGTTTTTTCTCCCGTGGTTGAATCATGGCCTCGTACATCTCAGGGCCCACCTGGCTGGCCACAGCATCGCCTA
>Ga0257125_1003649_pt1 | contig 10688 bp, 13 predicted proteins | sample SI106_200metaG_FD_190183 | JGI IMG/M metagenome (GOLD analysis project Ga0257125, IMG submission 190183) | Marine microbial communities from Saanich Inlet, British Columbia, Canada - SI106_200 | ecosystem: Environmental > Aquatic > Marine > Inlet | place: Canada: British Columbia | collected...
CTAAACGTTCTTAGGGCACCAATCATTCGCATGGAGTTAGATAACGATGAGTGAAAGAATGTCCACAGGTAACGAGCAGCTAGACTCGCTCCTCGATGGAGGATTTCTCAGGAACAGCATGATCTTGTTGGCTGGGAAACCAGGAGCCGGAAAAACGATTCTTTCCTCAAGATTCATTTATCAAGGGGCTCTTGAGGATGAGCCTGGAGTCTACGCGTGTTTCGCTGAGACCAGGAAAAGACTCATTCAGGACATGAAAAAGTTCGGTATTGACTTTGAGCCGATGATCAGAAGGAGAATGATTGAAGTCCTTGACCTCAGTATCGGAAGTGAAACCGAGGTCCAGTCAGCATTGAACCAGATCTTTGAGGCCATAACCACTTTGAGGGCGAAACGACTCGTCGTTGATTCAGTAGCAGCAATGGCTATGGGTCTAGAGACTGAGTTCGAAAAGAGACATCTCATAAGACTATTGTATAGACTTATCCTCAAAACTGGTTGTACGACTATTGCAATCACAGACATTCCTTGGAATAGCGTGAAAATCGGTGAGAGTATTGAGGAATTCGTTGCTGATGGCATCATGCTCATGCAACACAATTATGAAGAGGCGTCGACCCTGAAAAGACGACTCAGGATCACAAAGATGCGTGGAACCAACCATTCGAGAAAGACGCACAAATACACGATTTCAGCTCGGGGTTTAAAATTCGAGATGTAAGTGGTAATGTACCACATTACGTGTATATCTCTAAATCATCGGGTTCTTGATCCTTGGAGTCTCGGTATTTGATGTATACATAAGCGGCTAATGCAACTGCAATTACTATAGCGAGTCCTATGAGCAGCGTGAATACCTTCACTTCGGTTCCAAGGATAGTCACCGTTAACTCTGTTTGCTCTATATCTTGGGTGATCCTGATGCTCTTCGATGCCTCGTTGGAATCATAACCAGTTTTTGATATCTCCGCGCTTATCTTCAGTTGGTCGTATTTCTGAATGAGTTCTAGTGTGGCGATTCCATCTTCGTCCGTTGTTTGGTCCTCTGTAATAATCTCTCCACCGATAACACTCCATGCGATTTCTGCACCAGGAATGGCCTCCCCACTGCTAGTCACTTCTATCGTTGCGATAAACGTCTGATTAATTCGGATCGACAGGGGTGTGGTTAATGTTACATTAAGACCATAAGTAACGGTTTCGACCGTGGTCTTTGCGGATTCGACTCCTGGACTGAACGCTGAAAGAGATGTTGTTCCAGAAGACCCACCACTCTGGAATGAGACATGGGCGTAGCTACTACCAGGATTGATTGTAATGGAATCGGGCAAGATTCCAACGTTTGGGTCACTGCTTACTAGATATACCTCAAGGGATTCACTGGCCTCGACCGGCTTCCCTTCCTCGTCTAGGAGTTGAACAGTCACTATATCATACTCGGTACCATCGGCCAATAGCATACTAGGATGGGCTAGAATGTTAATAATCGTGGGAATCTGTCCGTCGACGGAAATTTCCTCATAATCTGGATAAAGTCCAGGACTTGAGGCGGAGATATAACTATCACCATTCTGGTTATGGGTTGTGATCTCAGCGGTTTCATGGAATTCCCCGGGTTGAATTGTAACTGAACTGATTATTGTGGCTAAATTTATGTTTGAACTGGAGAGGAAAACGGGTCTAGACGCAGGAGATCTCGCAGGGTCTCCATTTTCATCTTGAACCTGTATCGTTACAGCCTCGTGGGTTTCACCATCGGGGAGAAGTAGATCAGGCCCAAAGAAGATCGAGACTCGGGCGGGGGTTCCTGTGTAGTTTAATATGTTGACGATATCATTCCCTGGATTGAATCCGTCAGCTTGGGCTGAGATGAGTGCCTCACCTATTTCGTTACTGGTTGTTTGGAAGCTCGTTGTGGCATAATTTTCGCCTTGATATATGGTAATGTCCTCGGTTACTGTGCATACCGAGTGATTAGATGAAGTCAGTTTGATGTCGATGTTTTCAATAGCGGGATACGGTTCACCGTCTCTATTTACTATCTGAATAGTCACCATGCCTTCAATATCAGGTATAGCTGGCATTGTGTTGGGAGACACATATACAATCAATCTCGAATCAAAATTCGATTGGAAAATCTGGAGACGAGTATCTCCCGTTTGGAACCCTGGGCTACTTGCAGTAATAATTGTGACCCCAGAGTTATGTGATGACGTAAATTCTGCCTTTGTGAAGGACATCCCTTCAGGGATTATGACGAACTCTTCAACGTCTCCTACGTTCAAGTTACTGCTGGATATATGGATTCGGATATCCTGAGGGGCAAGAAACGCCTTGTCATCAGAGGTCTGAAGTTCAATAGTCAATAACTCATGGGTCCTTCCATCAGTGTTGATCCCGTGAGGAGTAGGAGTTACAACAATTTTCGGAGTTAAAGCCAACACATAATCCGTGCGATATGTTATTGATACAAAAATCATGAGAGCAATTATAAGAATCAGTTTTCTATTTGCATTATCCTCATATTTTTTCAATAGGGCCACCGGTTGGTGTTTTCTCTGCTAATATGTCCTTAAGTCTTTTGTTTTGTTCAAAGCTTCAGGGAGAGCGCTGACAAAGTCCTCGACCGAGTCAGTCTCAGAGAGCAGCTGAGTAAGGTAACGAATTTCCTCAGCATAGTCCTCGATTTTTTCATCGCTCTCCAATACCATACAAAGAATGCGATTATTCTTTTTTCCAAGGAGACCGAGCTTCGTTCCGTTGAACTGGAGTAGGATCTTTTCCTGATCCTCCCTGAGTTGATCGTACAGGTCATAAATAGACTCCAACTTGTTCCTGTCCAGACTTCTTGGGACCTTCCATTCGGTGGGGTATTTGTTGACACCAATTCGTCCCTGTCTTCTTTCTATGAGGAGTAATGGTAGTGCTCTTCGTGAGGGATGATCAAATCCATTGAGAACACTGATATTGTCATCCAGGTCAATTACATGAAACTCATTCAATGGGGTTGGAGGGAGTAAAACCTCATCCGGGTCTGGTACCGTAGATAATTGCCCAGATTCGGTGGCCTGAGATAGGAAACTTGGAGCCTCTCCATCAGCCTTCCTCTGGACTGCCAAGTGATTGACAAGATTTTTTCGCATACTGACATAGTCCATAGCGGATATCTTATCGTTGATGAACTGACTGTCCAGGGAATGCAACATTTCATAGGCTTTCTCAGCCATGGTTTCAGTGTCTGGTTCCGCGGATGGTATTTGGGTTACAGGCTGTTGAGGTCTTGGAATAGCAATGGGTGTAATTGGTTGTGGTTGAACAGGAGCCGTCGGCACGTACTGCATTGGTTGTGGTTGAACAGGAGCCGCTGGCACATATTGCATTGGTTGTGGTACTCCCACGGGAACCATTATAGTGGGCCCGAGCAGGTTTGCACCCGTCAGTGTCTGTATCTCTGCACTTGTCTTCCACGCATCAATACATAATGTGCAGACATCTAAGGGGATCTCGTTGACATCAATTGGGCATGCTTTGGACTGTATGAATGCACATTGCCTAGTACTCATCAGGTTTACCTCCTATTGTATCCATAATGTTCGGCCAGAACAGGAAGAGAACTAGTATCACGCCAATAGTAGCCATACCGGCGGGAGTGCGCATCCACAAGAAGTAGTTGCCCACGCCTGCGATCAAGGCGGTCTGACGGCCTACGACATCGCTGGATTTGACACGCCAAGGATCCACGCTAGGATTGTTGTCCCCTTGAGTTTTAAAGTTGACCTCGTTGCTGTCGTACTCGATTGATATCACTCGATGTGTGATCAGAGTCCCCCCTTTGAGGTACGTTGTGGGAGGCTTGAACGTTATTACGTCGCCTATCTTGATGTCATTAGCCGCTACGCCTTTCACATAGATCATGTCACCAATATGTAACAAGGGGACCATGCTGTCGCTCGTTACGACCATGAATGGAGTGAAATTATTGCTCACATAGGCTACGCCGACGTATGTCTCGACGATTAGCGCAACTAGGAGCAGTGTCTTGATTGTTTCAATCATCTGCTCGGAGCTGAGACCCAATCTTTGACTTATGGGAACTTCTTCGAGGAACTCGTCTTCGAATTCTTCGTATTCTTCTTGTTGCCCTCCGCCAAACAGGCTGAATCCTTGGTCCTCCTGTTGCTGCTGCGCTCCTTCACTTTTAATAGTTAGAACTCGTCCGTTGTTATCTCGCACCATTACTAGTTTCGGTGGTGTATTTGCCGCGGTAGCTTGTGCTGAAAAACTTGTGATCGAATCAACACCTAGGTAGAATAAACCGCCAACTATCGCACCATTCAGGCCAATAAAGGGGGCCATTTGTATGATTGGCATTGTTCCGCGAATGATCATCAGGGCCATAAAGCTGGCCACGGTAGTGGCGCTAGCTAGGCTTACCACGCTGAAGACCTTCGCAGAGTTCATATTAGGTTCTCCTTTTTTTTATTTAGGTTGGAAGCTACAAGGCTGAAGACTCTGCTTCAGTCATGGCGCTTGCGTCATCACTACCGGGTAATGTTTCCAAATACACGTTTACGTAAACTTTGGCAAGGCCTGTAGTAGCGTGATCAACTATATCAGTTCCCGTTATTTTCAAGTTAATGTAGTCAGAATCGTCTGCTAGTACATCGTTCAGTGAAACAACTAAAACCGTATCGCCTCCAACAGCTGCTGTGCTAAGGGCCCCAAAGGTTGTGCTTTTTCGAGCCCAAGTAATAGCGGTTACTCCAGTATTTAGGTCAATGTTACTTCCTGCTTCGTTTTCTAATATAATGTGGAAAAATGCATCCGCAGCACTTCCACTATTACTCAGGTCAATTTTAACATATACAGTGTTTTTTCCAATTGCTTTGAGACCTACAGCGTCTACTGTGACTTGCCCCGTAGTGCCAGTTAGTTCGTAAAGTCCCAGATCATCAGAGACTGCAGTTACGCTAAAGGCCATTGTGTTTACTATGCCAAATCCGGCTAGTAAGAGGAATATTAGTACATATTCTTTTTTCATTTTTCTTCAAACAACATACAGGTTCACAACGTAATAATCATTTATGAAGAACAATGAGTTAACTGACGTTAACGTATAGTTAACACAGGTATGTGAATCGAAAACACTCTCTTTTATTAACATGAATGTGTTAATTTCTAATGGAAAGTTTTTATGAATTTATACGGAGTCGATTTGGACAAATAAGTTTGTCAATAGCTCTGTGATATTATTATGACGAATAACGATTTTGATGATGTCTCCTTCCTCGATTACAGCTGCGGTGAGTATCGGAGACATAATATGAGAATCAACAACTGCGGTACTATTGGATCCTGAGCCGTTTCCTTCGATGTTTATCGAGATCTCGGTTTCTGTTGTTGCGTAAATGTATTCTTCGTTTACGTCATAGAAGGTTACTTCAATCTCGTACGTTCCTCCATCACCGCCAGTGGTGAATATCGTAGCCGTACAATAATTCCTGCCAGGAGCTCTATATTCCACGTCTGTGATTGTTATTTGATTTGGATCATACGTAATATGAAAACTTGATGGTAATTCCTCGGTGAGTTGTGTTTCCGGTATGGTCAAGGCTAGGACAAATTGAAGACTAAGGACGAAAAATATAGGAATCGCGATTACAACTAGGATATCGCGTCTTATTTTCATCGCTTTTACTCTACGTCCTCTATCAGTATTCTTACGCTCTCGTATTCTGCGGCGAATCCGTCGTTGACCCACTCGATGCGCATACTTTCGATCAAGCCCGATGTCGACATTGTCATGGTAGTTTCTAGGTCGAATCCGGGGTCTACTTGTTTCTGTTCCAGACCGTGTTGGCCTCCTCCTGTGGAGTACCATGTTATTGTCGCTGTCCGGCCTGTGCTTCCTATTGCGTCTATAGTGTCATCGTTTATATCGAGTGGAATTATTACGAATTTACATTTCACGATCTTGTCGTTAGGTGTAATATCGAAAGAAACACGTATTGTGTCTTGATCAATTACTGTAGTTTCGGGGTTGCTAAGCTCAATGGATGCACCGGTATAATCTAGTGTATATTGGGCTCCCCATGGCTCTTCAAGCTCAGTTTGCACATAGGTTAGGGCAAAGGTGGAAACAGTGCCTAATATGAGTAAAGCGATAATTATGACTATGTATGTTCGCCTCATACCGCCTGCTGCTCGACGGCGTCGTCGACGTGGCTCTTGCGTCATCGTAGTTAACCGAGATGTTTGAGGGTATCAGGATATATAGGGATAACCCTGATACGACTGTTTTACAGGTGATAACAGGTGTTTACGGATTAGATTGACTCGGTGAACAATCGTTTCAATTAACATGTTTATGTTAAGTAGCTATGGTGAGAGATTCAGTGTTTAAGGTACAAAAAAATCAACAGTAAATTGGAGGGTCTTGGTCTCGAAAAAATGAGTGAAAAAGTACCAGAATAGAGAATATCGTTTACAAAATTCAATAAATTGAAGCATTCTATCAAACAAAGATTATTATGGATATACACATATATCCAAAGACATGGGAAAAATGCTTCTCAGCCTTGAAAATGAAACGGAGAATAAGTTCAGGGAAATTACTGAAAGGATGTTCGGTAAGAAGAAAGGTGCTCTGAGCATTGCTGGGGAAATAGCAATTCGCGAGTGGATAGCTAGAAACGATACACAGATCAGGTTCTAGTTCGGAAAACACTAAAGTTATCCTCCGGCAGTACCAAATGCTTGCCATGGTACCCATCCCAGTTTCAATTAAGAGGATTATGCAGGCAACACCCACCATCAGAATTCTGACCTTAGACCTGAAGGATCAGGAATTCTCATACAAGGCTGGACAGTGGATTGATTGCTACGCTATCATTAATGGCGAACGGAAGCTCGTTGGGTACAGCCTGGCCAGTAGCCCCGCTTTAGTTGGCTCCGTTGAGGTAGCCGTGAAGGAGAGCGATAACCCTGTTACGGAGCATGTTCATAGCTCTGCAGAGGTAGGAGACACTCTGTATATTGATGGGGGGCAGGGGGACATCTTCTACGAGGAGGGAATGGGAGACAAGGTTGTTCTTATCGGCGCTGGTATCGGGGTGGCGCCTCTTATGGGTATGTTCCGGTACATCGATGACTCGACTGACGCGTCTGTAACCTTGATCCAGAGTGCCTCGACGGCGGATGAGATGGTTTACTACGAAGAGGCATCGGGGATAGCGGAGAGGAACTCCAGAGTAAGCTACCTTGCTACTATTACACGCGGGGAGTCTAGGGAGGGCTTTAAACGTGGCAGGATTTCCAAGGAAAAATTGATAGAAGCGGGAGTGGACGCGGGTTCACTTTTCTTCCTTTCAGGGCCGGGAGGGATGATCCCTGATATGGAGGATGTGTTGAGGGCCATGGGAGTCCCAAAGAAGAGAATTTTATACGAGGTATGGTGGTAGCCAACCCACGAGTCTGGTTTGTGGATTTTTAGTAGACTTTCTCTACTCTTTGGCTTTTATCCAAGTCGCTACATAAGGGGTTTTTACCGGTGTTTCCCTTTGTTCAATCGCCCATTTCCCTTTGATTCCTTGCTCCGCGAGGGTTAGTTCAAGGTGGCTCATGGCGATTCCCATGTCGAGGCGGTTTATTGATCCATATCCTTTTCTGGGCTCTACGTGAAGATGGAGCTTGTCGCCTTCAAGGTAAATTCGCCATGGCTGTCCATTTGATGCAGATGGCGCGAGACGCACCATCTCAAGTGCTGTGGCGTATTCCCTGGCTTCGTCCTTGGTCAGCACTGTAAGGTCTTCATTGAAGAAGAGCTCGCTCCAAGGCTTCCTGTTCTTGGAACCGGCTGCCCACCTGATGAGTTTGGCAGCAGTGCGTCTGTCCTTGGGGTAGCCCAATGGGGTCAATGCGGGTATTTTCCCTGCCTGGCCCATTGCATCGTTGAACCCTTTTTTGTCGTAAATGCCTCCTATCCAGCAGGTACCGAGACCTATCTGAGTGAGGTATAGTATGATTGTTTCAAGAGCGTAAGCATAATCCTCGATGCCCATCGGGGTGTCCTGGGCAGTTCCTACGATGAAGCGTTTTGCACCTGAGATGAACCCGTATGTGCCGAGTTTTTTGTTTGTTTCACGGTCGAGGATAGTAAACCAGGGCTTTGAGCCGAACGGTGTTCCAAGATCAGATTCAATGAATTCGTTGATCTGTTTCCTGTGTTTCTCGTTTAAGGATTCTCCATTGTAGGACCTCCAAGAGGTTCTCTTTGTTATCAGCTCAGTTATGGGAACCGTGAACATGATACCCACGGGGTCACGGGAGTTGATATACTTGGTGAATGGAGTTAGACGAATGTCTCGATAAGCTTCTTGACGCTTTGGTAGTCATTGGCAAGCTGATCTGTAGTTATTGTCTTGAAACTGAGGTCCCCGTACATTTCAATCGCGTTCTTGTGGCGTTCCTCTGTGTCAGCGCATGCATCGGATACAACGAGGGGGAGATAGTTTCGTAGATACGCGGAGTTGGCAGTGAATAGGACGCATACACTGGTCTCAAGACCCGCTATTAGCAGTGTTTTGATGCCATGTGATTTAAGATGCTCACCCAAGTCCGTCCTGATGAACGCGTCGAAAGTTTGTTTCTCGACTATCTTCTCGCCTGCCAATGGCTTCGCGAATTCGGGGAACTCGATTCCTTTCGTGTCGGCGATACATGGGATCTGTCCCCTTCCCTCGGGGCGGTAGAAGAGCATCCAGTCGCTTCTGTCGGGCTGGAACACAGATTTGACATGGATTACGTTATAATTCCTTTCCCTGCTGAGTGCAATGAGTTTTGCGACGTTCTCTGGGAATGCATTGAATTTCGAGCCTCCGCTCATGGGGTCCCAGAAATCATTCTGGATATCGATGAGTACCAGTGCGATCTGTTCGGGTTTCATTGTATTTTCTCCAGGGGTGCGTTAGATGCGTGAAGGTGCTGTATAAGCCAGTCGTCGTGCAACCTCCTGAGGACGAGGGTTCTCCTGCTCAGATCCCCATCTCTGATGTGGAACGTTGCTACCGCGACATCTCCGAATCTCTGGATCTTGACATCTTCCACATCGAGTCTGATGGCGTCCAGCCCCGCTGCACGTATCTTGGAAATAACATTGGAAAATGCGTCAAATATCGCCTTTTTTCCGTCGAGGAACGTTGAGCGATGTGCTATTGGGAAGAAGGCAGTGGCATCATCGGCGAACTGCACCATCATTCCATCAATGTCCAGATTTGAGAACGCGGTAATGAACCCGTTCATTGTTACCTTGATGCCGTCCATGGTATCACCTATTTTTCAAGGAATATAGGGTATGGGGTAAAGGAGATAGCAACTTGCACGAAGTTTGTGTTTTCTAAACCTCAATTAATTTCTGGGACAAGTATTTGAGTCAGGGCTCTTTATGCATGTGAAAGGAGTCCGGTGATTTGAACGGGTTTACCAAGAGGCTTGATGAGGCAAAGTTACTTCTCCCTCCTCTAGCTGGTTACACTGATTACCCTTTTAGGCGGATCCTTTCAGAGTTTGACCCGCCTTTCCTGTGTACAGAGATGGTCAATCCGGAAGCTCTTGTCAGGGAGAGCCAGCGAACCATGGAGATGGCGAAGATGGTTAAGGGGGACCACATGAACGGAGTTCAACTGGTGGGTAGTGACGAGGAATCCATGCGGAAAGGGGCGGCTATTGTAGAGTCCATGGGATATGATTACATCGACATCAACATGGGGTGCACTGTCAAGACGGTTACTCGGACAGGGGCCGGGCTCTCCTTGATGATGAATGAGGCTAAAGCGGTTTCTGTGACCTCAGCGGTGGTTGGTGCTGTTGATATCCCGGTCACGAGCAAGATGAGAATAGGGCCAACGGAGGCTAATAAGAATGCGAAGGTCTTGTCCCAGAAATTAGCTGATATCGGGGTATCGGCAATTACAGTACACGGCAGGACTGGCGAGAAAAAATTCGGACTTGAAGTAAACTTAGAGGGCATTAAAGAAGTAGTTGAAGCCGTCGATGTACCAGTAATAGCAAACGGAGGAGTCTACACGGGAGACGACTCGATCAAATTAAAAGAAGCCACTGGAGCAGCCGCAATAATGCCTGGAAGGGGATTAATTGGAAATCCTTGGCTAGTAAATGAGATTATGTTTTCCCTTGGAGGCAAAAATCTCTCTGGACCTGATCTTGGGGAGAGAAAGCAGGTTACTTTGAGACATTTGAAATATCTTTGCGATTTTTATGGTGAAAGAACTGGAGCTATAATTATGAGGAGACTGCTTGGGAAATATTTCTCAGGGTGTGTTAACGCTGGTATGTTAAAACGAGATGTCCAGAGAATGAGGACTATCAACGATATGGAATCATTAATTGGGCGCGTAAATGACGTAAACGGAATGGAGTATGTTAGGCCTTAAACACGTTAATTACGTCGCCTTGATTGCGGACCTACTGACCCTCGCTGCGTACGGTGGAGCCTGGCTTTTCCTATAGATTGTATAGATCGAAACTCTCCTATTACTGCACATTTGGGTGTTCGGTGTTCGGTGGGGGGTTCATTTAAGTTAAGAGCGATAGGACATTCAAGTCTAAACACTCCTAAAATCGTATTTGACACGTTTATCTCGGAAAAACCCAGAAATGCCACTTGTTTT
>Ga0257125_1003653_pt1 | contig 10676 bp, 8 predicted proteins | sample SI106_200metaG_FD_190183 | JGI IMG/M metagenome (GOLD analysis project Ga0257125, IMG submission 190183) | Marine microbial communities from Saanich Inlet, British Columbia, Canada - SI106_200 | ecosystem: Environmental > Aquatic > Marine > Inlet | place: Canada: British Columbia | collected...
ACCCGTCAAGACGATGATGAAACTGAAAATACTTTGGAAGAGGAAACGATCTGAAGACAGTGATTTGTAGTACTGAATATCTTCGAAAGATTAAGATTGAAGTGTTTGAGAATCAGCAAGGGCGTCCCTTATCTCCTATCTCTATCTCCGTAGTAGAGATAAAAAAATAGGCAACAATTTTTGCGAAAAATTAAATTATATTAAGGACGTAAAATGCACACTTAGGTTTAATTACAAAGTATCGTTAAATCTGCCCACCCATTTAATAAAAACAGACTTAAAATCAAATGAGTACTTGCTTGACCTACATTCCCATACCACCGTTTCTGATGGCTATCTATCTCCGTCACAACGCATTGATTGGTATATCAGTCAGGGGATAAACGGTGCCGTGATATCGGATCACAACAGCACAATGGGGGCTCAGTTGGCCACAGACTATGTTCAAAAAAATAAAATCAATTTTAAAGTTTTATTTGGGCAGGAGTATACCGCTTCTAACCTGCATTTGAATATTATAGGCTTGAAAGAATCCATTTCGCCAAAACAGTACTCCGGTTTCTTTAAAGATATTAATGAAAAGGATCTGCAATCATTAATTTTAAATGTAAAAAATAAAGGCGGCGTGGTATTTGTAAACCACTATAATGGAAAAGTTGACTTTCTCAAAGAAAAGCTGATCAAAAGCGGTATAGATGGGTTTGAAATATCAAATGGCCAGGCTTCTATCGCTGAAGTCAACATTCGTGATTTTTGTATTATCAATTATTTATCCTGTATCGGCGGGTCTGATATTCACCTGAATTATGAATTAAACCGATTCATTAAAGTTAAACTTAAAACGGATACATTTAATTACAGGTCTGTTTTTAGTAATTTAAAAGATGTTGAGCATGAAGTTATTCGAGTTGATTTATATCCTGAAAAAATAAAATTCAAAAAATATATATCTTCTGATTTAGGAAGGTCGATTATTCTCCCAATAAGTAATTTTTTAAATTACTTATTAAACTTAAATAACTTACAATTGTTGTCTTGGTGGATATGGAGTTTTGGGGTCGTTTGGATTGTTAGAAGAATTTAAGCACAGCTCTCCTGAATATCAAAATTTAAGAAACTTATGTCTGGGTTTAGATTGGAATCATATTTTACAGAAAATAATAAATGAAACACTATAAATTAAGCCAAAATACGGTTTTTTTCTCCTTATTGGTATTTACCTTACTCTTTTTACTGAGCAGTCAGGGGGCATCCCCTTTAATTGATTGGGACGAAAACATATATGCTGAAGCCAGTAAGCAAATGTTAATTCAAGATAATTTTTTAGATATTTCCATAAACAATCAATCCTTTTCAGAAAAGCCCCCTCTGTTTTTCTGGCTACAGACCATAAGCTTTCGTATTTTTGGAATCAATGAATTTGGAGCCCGCTTTATATCCTGTATTTCAGGTACCCTGCTTTTTTTACTCTTATTTAAGCTGGGAAGCTGGGTGAAGGATTATGTATTTGGAGCCATTTGGAGTGTTGTTTTTTTGACATCTCTACTGCCGATGATACTTGCTAAAAGTGGCGTTATCGACCATACCTTCAACCTTTTTATCACATGTGCCACCTTTTTTCTTTATATTTATGATGTTAAATATAAAGCTTTTATTGAAGAAAAGGGATCATCCCGTTCCACTTGGATATTTTTAAGTTTAGCCAGCATTTGTATGGGCTTGGCCGTTTTGACAAAAGGACCGCTAGGAGGTCTCATACCTTTGATTGGTTTTGGAGGCTATAAACTGTTTAATAAAAAGCCTGGAATCAATCCTATTCACTTTGTTTTTTGTGCAGTTCTCTCCCTGACAATCGCCATATCCTGGTATTTAATTAATTATGCTCAGTTTGGGGATCAGTTTTTGGTGAATTTCTGGGACTTTCAAAGCCGCGAATTTAATACCCCTCTGGAAGGCCATTCAGGCCCATTCTATTTTCATTTTGCTGTGGCAATTTTTGGTTTGCTGCCATGGACAGCTTTTTTATGTTCTTTTCGAAAAGGACAGATGTCTCTTTTAAATAAACATACAAAAGCGTTGGCAATTATATCGACTGTATGGATAGGATTTGTTTTAATTTTATTTTCCTTTTCTGCGACCAAACTGCCCCATCATTCGGCCTCCATATATGTACCGCTGTCTTTTATTGTGAGTTTAATTATTTATCATCACTGGAAGAACAGTAGTCAGGTTTCCAGTTTAACGGTTTCTTTTTTTATCATTAGCTCTGTTACGATTTCAGCGGCCTTAATAGCCTTACCGCAACTGGCAGAACAATTTTTAGAACAGGATAATATAAATTTTACTTTGAAGTGGCCAAATGAAATTTATATAATGAATGGACTATTTATAGGACTAATTTTTATAGCCGGTGCTTTATTCCGTTCTCGAAAAATTGCTTATGGCGTCGCATGTACTGCCATCGCTGCATTTATCTTTTCTCAGACACTCTGGAGACATTATGTCCCAACATACTTGTCCTATTCTCAGCAGCCATTAATCAATATGATTAAAGAAGTAAAAGGAGAAGGCGGAAAGATCGCATTTTATCGATTTATTTCTTTTGCGGCCATCTATTATGGGGAAGAGCCGATAGAAATGCTGGGAACATCAAAGTTTGAAGGCGATTTCTCAATTTTAGATAAAGCTCAATCGGACAATATTTATATATTTACAGCCGATAGAAACAACCGGGAGCGACTGATAAAAGAGCATCCTCTCGTAAAACTGCTTGAAATAAGAGGTGTCTTTGCCAAATTTATTCTTTCTAAAAAATAAGTTATAAGACAATCTTTGAAGATAATTATGAACTAAATTTTATCCTGTGTGTTTTGACTTAATTTATTAATCTCGGATTGATTCAATTCCCGTCCATAGATTCTCAAATCATCCATCCATCCTCGATATGCGTGTTTCCCCTTGATCGATCCAATTGAAAGGGGATTTTCGACTACTCGAAGACTGGATGGGGCTTCACCTAGATGAAATTTTTCCCCATTTAGATAAAAGAAAACATCCGCTCCAGCAGTCACTGAAAAAGCAACATGGTTTCGGTCCTCTTTTGGAAGATTAACCACAAAATAATACACATGCAGTGTCCTGTCTTCATCATATAATTCAACAATAAATCGCCCATTGAAATATTGAAACTGATGACTTCCCCAAAAATGACTGGTCAATTGTTTTCTAAGAGTTCTCAGTTTTAAGTCTTCTAGTGGCTTTATCCACAAGGCAACGCTAATTCCTTTTCCGGTATATTTAAATTTCTCTTTAATATGATGGGATGAACCGTTTAAAAAAATTCCCTGCTCAGTTCTTTTTAATTTATTATCAAGCTTAATACTTTTAGGTGTGCGTTCATATGTTGGACCTGGAAAGTCCTGTGATTGAGTGAACAAAAGATCTTTAGATAGGTCAACCTGATTTTTAGAGGGAGATGTGTTATTACAACTGGATACAATTATCAAAATTAAGAACAGGCAATAAAGAGAGCTTGGTAAGTCATAAAAATAATGAATCAATATATTTTTCATAGATTTTCTTGAATATATATAATTGGATTTAAGAGGGGGTTTTTTCCTCTAATTTATCTTTTTCCTAATTTAACAAGACAATGGCTTTATGTCATTTCAGAAACAACACTTTAATAAACTATACTATTTTTATCCGAATTAAAAGATTAACACTTACTTATGCAGTCGAGAGTTATGAAACTTTTCAATGTAGATACGGTCGAAGAGGCTAAGGCAAAACTGGACAATTATTTTAGTGATGCGGTTAAAAGGCATTAAATACATCGTCAATTATAGTTGATTCTAAGCCTTGGCCAATTGTCTTCATCTATGATGTTTACTTGACTCAAGCCTCCAGGAAAAAACTTTCTTACTGAAATTGGAACGTGAATTTGTTTTTTCTTATCGCTGCCTTTTAATTGAACCTCCAAAAAAACATTCTCTTGTAGGAAAAGTCTCCATCTCCCTGTGCCCAGCCTTCTGAATCCGAAAACTGTACCCCAAGTTGAATTGGCCGTCACGTCCAGTCCATCCAGTTTATGAAGCACATTCATTGCATTAGCAAACCTAACTGCTCGCAGTGTTGGACTTCCACCTGGAATCAGATAATCAGTCTTGGCTATTTCACCGAACCGATAGTCTCCTCTTGCTTGAGGTTCTAGAATATCCAATAGCTTTCGCCAGAATTCTATAGACTTCTTCTCTTTCGCAAGCTTTACTAATATTGGATCTGCATTTTCAGGCTTCTTGCTGTGGTACTCAATTTCGTTAATCGCTCCATCGATTCCTGCATGGTATACTGTTGGGGTTTTATCTGATCCTGTTGCAAAAACAGAACATCCCATTAAAGCTGCAGTAAAGAAAATATCGTTCTTTAAACCCAATTGCATTTTTACAATACGATGAGTTTTCCAGGGTAGAAAGTACATTTTTTCGGTGCCTTTGTAAAAGATCTGCTGTACTCCTTTGCGCGATGGATCCCGGTGATCCCTAAATCTTGTTTTGATAATATCTTTTTTCTCATCTATATTTACACCCATTATAGTCCATTTTTCTACACCTGTATCATCAATAAGACCGCTGAAAGGAGAAACGGAGTATAATTTCATAAACTTAAGTTTATATTTAACTAGATGTGCTAAGGTATAGTCAATTTTACGAAATTTACTAAAATCAACCCGAATCGCTATAAAAATTCGTTCGGAAACCTGGTCAATATGGTTTTGAATCGCCACTATTATCTGATTTTGCAGGTTTTCATCGTTAAGTAACTTGTTTTCATAACTACACTTGTCAACAATTAGCATCCAGATTTTTTCTTTTACCGTATAGTCACCTTCACAGTACTTCCTGTAAACCAAATGACGAGAATATTCACTCCTTTTACGGTAATTTTCAAAATTGATCAAAAGAATTGGCTTACTTTTGCCAGTTCCTACAACAAAAATAAATTTGCCTTCAGGAGAAGGAGATGTTATTTCCTTCTTCATAATAAACCGATAATCATCGAAGTTTCCGAATGGAGGTATTGCTGTTATTTCGGTACTTAAAAAAACAATTGCCAATAAACCCAATATGAAAGTTACTTTAAAGGGATTTTCTTTCATCTTAATTCTCCTATTCCTTATATGCACAGACAGTAGCTTTATTAAAGAACCCTCTAAAAAATGTAGCGTCAGTTGAATGACTAAATATATTTTTACTAATATTAAAGTCTAGATTGCTGAATGACAAAAATTTGCTTTTTGGATGTTAAGGTATTTTCGCAGCTATAGTGAAATACAGCTAATTCAAAAGCTTTTCTCCCCATATATTATCATCTGTTGAATTATTCTGCAAATACAATAGATAACGCTGAATTAAACTACCGTTAAAAACATGCAGTACTTTCGCAACCGCCCGGTTTAAATATTAATAGCAGCGTAAATCTTTTATAAGCGAGAATTTGCGGTTGATTTCTTGTAATTTTTCCATTTCCTATCATCAAGTGGCTTCTTTCAGATCTCCACAGCGTCGTGTGATTCGTAACGTGGTGGAGAAATACCTACGCTGTGGCATTGGTATAGTGGAAGCGTTTGATTTGGTGGAGGTAGACAATCTCGGACTAAAATTAGTCAAAACAATAACAGAAACACAACTTAATGGTTCAATTCACATGGAAAGTAATAAGGGAACAAAATTCATTATAAAATTAAATAAAGAGAATGCATGATCATGGAAAAAGCAAAAATGCTTGAAGAAGCACAGCCCTCTCATTTTTTATGATTATAATAGTTCTAGTCTATTTCAATCAAATGACTTAATCTCGTATTTTACAACCATCCCTCTTCTTTTTTTCGTCGATTCAGCGCATAGAGAGATGTCTTTATTTATTAAGTTTGATTATCCAAAGCATTCAAAAAAAAGGTTTAATATGTTAACACTATGGGGACGAACATCATCATCAAATGTACAAAAAGTGGCCTGGTTGATCGCCGAATTAGAATTGAATGTTGAGCAAAAAGATGTGGGTGGCCCATTTGGAGGGTTAGACACGCCAGAATATATTGCCATGAATCCAAATTGCCTGATACCTACGTTGCAGGATGAAAAAATTACTATCTGGGAATCCGAAGCGATCTTACGGTATTTAGGTTCAAAATATGGCAGTATGTATTTTCCAGATGATTTTGGAAAACGCGCCATTATAGATCAATGGATGTGTCGAAATCAATCCCAATGGTTTCCAGCAATATACGCCGCATTTATTATGATCATGAAGGTACCCGTGGCAGAAAGGAAGGCTGATGAGTTGAAACGCCTGGTCGACAACGCTAATCAACAAGCACTTTTTATCGACAACCAACTCGGTAAACACCGCTATCTGGCAGATGATTCGATGACATTAGCAGATTTTTCATTTGCAGCATGGCTGTATCGATACTTTACTCTGGAAATTGAGCGACCATCGTTAAAAAATTTAGAACAATATTACAAAGTATTATGTGCAGGACCACACTATGAAAAACATGTCCATGTGTCATATGAATTCATGCGTGTTCCCGGGGCAGAACGACCATAATTGAATTGATATCCAGAGGATTCAGATTTTTTCATTAGCTGTCTTCCATCATTTATTAGAGAATCAATTGTTGGAATGAACTGTGTCTGACACCCAGCTTTCCAAATGTGTTCCAACGTAGGAAACAATTGCTTTCAGATTCGATTTTTCCAGGTTTTTGCGTTTGAGATAAATATTGAATGTGTCTTCAAGGGTGTTTATTTCCGGAAACAGAATGATCAATTGATTAGAAGCCAGCTCGTTCATGACTGAATATTTTGGAACAAATCCAACTCCTAATGAAGCGACCGCAGCATTGATAATTCCCCGAATATGATCTATTTTGGTAACTTTTTCAAAAATAATACTTTGATTGGTCGGTAAGGCATAAACAAAATTGTGCCACCAGGTCAATTCCTTATCGATGGATAAAATATTACAGTGTTTCAAAGCACTTAATAATTGAATATCTTGTTTTTTGGCATAATCAGGAGAAACGATGACCACATATTCTTCTCTAAACAGTTTAATTTTTTTTAGTTCCCTTTGATTATGAGGATTACAATCAATAATTAAATCCAATTGGTCATCTAAAAGCAAATCCAACAAATCATTATTAATGGTATAATCAATATGGATATTCGGATGCTCTGTTAAGAATACACCCATATTTTTGATCAAGGTACTGACACCAAATTCAACCCGTGTTCCGAAACGAATAATTTCCGGAATACCTCGTCGGCTCTTTAAGCGTTGCTGCGTCTGATCAATATCGGAAAACACCCTTTGGCACATTTGAAACAATACTTTCCCTTCTTCGGCCAATTTAAAATTACTGGCTTTCCTTTCAATCAGTGTTAATTCCAAACTTGATTCCAATTTTTTTATTGACTGACTGACAGCGGATTGGCTGATATGTAAGTTTTTAGCGCATTTAGAAAAACTTTTAGCACGGGCTAGAAAATAAAATGTATTGAGTTGATTGAGGTCCATAGTATAAAAGATTCTGATGATGCTATTCTAAATCAAAGTCGCATCAGGGGGTATTAGAAAAACTTAAAAAAAAAGTTAGTATTATTAATTTTACGAATAGGATATAGGTATGATAAGAATACTGCAACTATCAAACGTATTCACTTTTTAAAGCGGTTATTTGTAGGATGGATCAAGCGTCTAGCGGATCCATCCTACCGAACACCGGTTTGAGAAACTCAGAATGACCCATTGTATTAATAAGGACTGTATCAATCACGTTAGCTATTTTAAGTTTAAGGGAACTATTTTAATCAGGAGATGATGCATGGCAAGTGTTGAAATTGCTGAGATGCGCAACGCGCATGAAGTCTTAGCAGAATTCAGTTATGACCCTGTGGAACTGCAGAGAGGTTATACAAATCGCACACTCAGGTTTGATATTTCAAAAAATTCCATTGAAGAACAGGCGATCACCCAACAAATGAAAGATCTCTGGATCGGAGGCAAAGGCTTCGATCTTTGGTTGATGCTCCAGGAGATCAGTTCCCAAACCAAATGGGACAGCCCTGAAAACCCAATTTGTATGTCATCCGGACCTTTAGGGGGCACCACCAGTTTTCCCGGTTCCGGTAAAACTCTGGTGACCTCTATTTCCCCACTGACACAATCTATCATGGACAGCAATGTTGGTGGATATTTTGGTCCTTATCTTAAGTTTTCGGGGTATGATGCACTGACGATTGTTGGAAAAGCGACAGAAGATATTATAATCTGTATCGACTCGGTCAAACACAAAATCACCATTGAGAAAGCACCCAAAGAGAGTCTTGATTCTCATAAAATTGCAGAAGAGTTAACGGAAATGTATGCCGATGATGAAATGGATAAGCGGAATATTTCTGTGGTCTCAGCCGGTCAGGCTTCTGAGCATATTCGAATGGGGGTTTTAAATTTTTCTTTTTGGGATTGGCGACGGGGAGAAGCCCGGTTAAAGCAAGCGGGCCGTGGGGGTATCGGAACCGTTTTCCGGAATAAGAAAATCAAAGCTCTGGTTATCAAAAATAAAGAATATTTACAACCCTGGTCAATTACAGAAAATAAAGTTACCCAACTGACCACTGAGAATATTTGCTGCCAGGGTGGCAAATCAGACAGGGAACTGGTGAAAGAAATCGTTGAAAAATGGAAAGCTGATCCCGATTATGTCATTGAAATGATGCAGGATGTTCAAGAAAAAGAACGCTTCATTTCCAAAGATGCTGTCCAGGAGATCTCTTTGATTACCGGAGTCCCCGAATCACAACTCTATCATATTGCCACTTTTTATAAGGCCTTCAGCTTAAAACCACGCGGCGAACTGAATATTCAGGTCTGCATCGGAACGGCTTGCCATGTCAAAGGCGCCGCTAAAGTACTGGACTCTTTCGAGCGGGAGTTGGCCATTAAACAGGGTGAAACCACCAAGGACGAACGTTTTTCACTGGAAGCCATTGCCTGTTTGGGTACCTGTAGTATCGCACCGGTCGTTAAAATCGGTGACGAGATTGTCGGTAATGTGATGAGCAAAGATGTACCTAAACTGATCAAAAAAGCCTTGAAACAATTGGAAACCAAAAAAGAGAAGGGGGATAAAAATGCCTAAGATAACAGGAGCGGATCTCAAGCAAATATCGTCCCGCCTGAATGCAGAATTTAATAGCTACAAATCCATGCTCATGGTTTGTACTGGGACAGGTTGTGTGGCAGCCAAAGGATTTGATGTCCGGGATCAACTGACTCAGGAAATAAAAAATAGAGGTTTGGAAAAAGATTATCTGGTGGTTGGCACCGGATGTAATGGATTTTGCGCGGTTGGGCCGATTATTGTTGTCCAGCCCGAAGGTGTCTTTTATGAAAAGATTAAAGCTGATGATATTGCTGAGATCGTTGAAAGTCATTTGCAGGGTGGTAAAATAGTCGAACGGCTATTGCATAAAGACTTAAGTAGTCAGGTAGCGATTGAAAAAATGAATGATATCGGGTTTTTCAATAAGCAGGAATTGATTGCCCTTAGAAACAAAGGCTTGATTGATCCTGAAAACATTGATCACTATATTGCCCGAGACGGTTATGAGGCTTTGGCCAAAGTACTGAAAACAGATGGTGAGGCCGTCATCCAGGAAATCATTAAATCCGGGATCAGAGGTCGTGGCGGCGGCGGCTTTCCCGCCGGAGTGAAATGGGAATCCTGCAAAAAAGCCAAAACAGAGCGCAATGAAGTGGCTTATGTGGTCTGTAATGCTGATGAGGGAGACCCCGGTGCCTTTATGGATCGCAGTATTATTGAAACGGACCCCCATGCGGTGATTGAAGGAATGATTATTGGTGCCTTTGCTGTTGGCTCCAGTGATGGCTATGTCTATTTAAGAAAAGAGTATCCTTTAGCACTGGATCGTTTGAAAACCGCCATTGCCCAGGCCAGAGAATACGGTTTATTGGGTGATAATATCTTAGATTCAGGCTTTTCATTTGATATTCATATTCATAGAGGAGCAGGTGCCTTTGTTTGTGGGGAATCCACCGCTTTAATGGCCTCCATGTCCGGTAAAGCCGGAGAACCTCGGGCCAAGTATGTGCATAATGTCGAATTTGGATATCGAGATAAACCCACCATTTTAAATAATGTTGAAACCTGGGCTAATATTCCGGTGATTATGGAAAAAGGGTCTCAGTGGTTTAGCGGCATTGGTACTGGTGATGTGAGCAAGAATCCATGGGATGGTTCATCAGGCACCAAAGTATTTTCACTGGTGGGTGCGATTAATAATACCGGTCTGGTTGAAGTTCCTATGGGGATTACCTTGCGTGAAATTATTTATGACATCGGGGGTGGAATCCCCAATGGTAAACAGTTTAAAGCGATCCAAACCGGTGGTCCCTCAGGAGGCTGTATCCCGGTAGATTTACTGGATATGAAAGTTGATTTTGACTCCCTTTCTGAAGTCGGTTCCATGATGGGTTCCGGTGGTATGATTGTCATGGATGAAAACAACTGTATGGTGGATGTGGCTAAATACTTTATCGATTTTTTAATTGATGAATCCTGTGGTAAATGTACCCCTTGTCGTGAA
>Ga0257125_1003669_pt1 | contig 10638 bp, 12 predicted proteins | sample SI106_200metaG_FD_190183 | JGI IMG/M metagenome (GOLD analysis project Ga0257125, IMG submission 190183) | Marine microbial communities from Saanich Inlet, British Columbia, Canada - SI106_200 | ecosystem: Environmental > Aquatic > Marine > Inlet | place: Canada: British Columbia | collected...
TGTTAGTTCTAGATTTCTTATTGTTGCTGTATCTAGAAACATAAAGTTGTTAATTTTGTATTCTTTTATTTTGTTTATATGTGTTAAGGGGTTTAATTGGGTTTTCTTTAAGTAACTTAATAAGGCTCCGGCAGCATTGATTTGAGTTTTTGACTTTATACCAAATCCATCTAGATTTATTACGTTTAAATGAGAGGTTAGAATTTGGTTAGCTTTTTCATGATAAAAAAACCTGTCGTCAAATTCATTTGTGTGGTATTTATGATTCTTTAGAATTTTTATTGTTTCACTTTGGGAGAGAGAGGAGGGGTAGATTATTTCTGAAGGATTTATTCTCTGTATTTCTTCATGAAGGTTTTCGTTAAGTAAATCGGCTGATAAGAATTCTCCGGTTGATATATCACAAAAGCTGATTGATACATTGTTGTCTTCCTTTGTTAAAGAAAGAATGAAGTTGTTATTGTTTTGTTCTAATATTGATGAATCGACTACTGTTCCTGGTGTTATTATTCTGACCAAGTCTCTTTTTACTAGGCCTATTGCCTTTTTTGGGTCTTCAGTTTGTTCTACTATTCCAACCTTGTAACCCTTTTTGACTAGTTTTGCGATATATGGATCTATTGCGTGGTAAGGAATTCCTGCTAGTGGAGCCTTTGTTTCTCCTTTGCCCCTTGATGTTAAAGTGATTTCTAGTTCTCTTGCTATTGTTTTTGCGTCTTCGAAAAAGGTTTCATAGAAGTCTCCCATTCGAAATAAGATGATGCAATCTGGATTTGCATTTTTTATATTCATATATTGTTGCATTCCAGGGGTTAGTTTTGCCATTTTTGAGATAAAAGAAAGGGGGGGGATGGGTTTAAAACTATTATTGAAGTGGAGTAGAAAAGGTTAATTTTATTAGAGAAAGGTTTATATATGCATCGTGTATACATATTGTATGCAAGAACAGAGTACGATAAGGGTTAGTGTTGAATTGTTAAATATTTTGAAAAAGTTTAAAGATTCAAACGAAAGCTACGAAGAAGTTATTATGGATTTTATTGAACCTCACTTAGAGTTGTCTAAAGAGGCTCAAAAAGATGTTGATAAATCATTGAAGGAATACAAAAGAGGAGAATTCTTTACTTTTGAGCAAATGAAGCAAGAATTTGGATTTTAAGATGGAGATACTATTCTCAAAGAATTCTAGAAAACAGCTTTCAAAGTTGAATGTTAGGTTTCAACAAAAAGTCCTTAATGTTATTGGAAGATTTAAAAATGGTGAGCAGGTTGACATAATTAAGTTGAAAAATAAGATTAATGAATTTAGGATAAGAACGGGTAATTATAGAATTCAGCTTGAGCAGGTTGATGAAGGGTTTCTTGTGACAAAGATAGGTAAAAGAGAAAACTTTTATTTTGTTTTAATTTGAGGGGTTTTTAGGATTATTGATGAAAAGGTTGATTATAATAAAAGCAAAAATTCCTGAAGAAGAGTTAGCAACAGTATAATTTCCCGTCTTTTACTTTGGGATCTTTTCCGAAAGGGTTTCCTGTTTCTCTTACATTTTTTATCATTTCCTTATTTGATTCTATACCCTTGTTTTTTAGAACTAAAGCCTCTCTTGCCTTTAGTATTGCATCACAGATTTTCAAGTTTAATGGACATTTTTTTTCACAAGCTTTACATAGATTACACTCAAACAATGAATCTTGTAATATTTTTTCTTGTAATAAGATTGAATGACCTCTTGGGGATATTCTTTCTTCTCTTAATGCCTTGAAAACAGGGCATAAACTTTTACACATTCCACATTTTATACACTGTTCTAGTGTTTCCCCTGCTTCTTCTAAAAGATTATTTGCTTGGATGTTGTTTTGTTTTGCTTCTTGTGGGTCTGTCATTATAATTTACCTTCTATTTCATTGTTTATTCTATTGAAAAAGATTTCCATGAATGTATGTCGTTCTTCTGCCATTTTTTTCCCGCCATTTGTTAACATTTTATCCTTTATTTTGGAGAGTTTTACCAAATATTCCCTGTATGCACAGTCGTATTTTGAATAGCCTTCAGAATTTAGCAGTAATTGTTTGTCTGAATGATGAACGCAGGCTCCAATATGACCTGAAAATGAGATGGCTCTTGCAATTCCAATTGCTCCGATTGCGTCTAGTTTATCAGCATCATAAATTATTTTTGCTTCAATTGTTTCTGGAATATTATTATTTCTGTATCTGTGTGTTTTAATGCAGTGTTTTACTTGTTCTATTTTTTCTTTTGGATAATTAATCTCTTTTAATATTTCCTCTGCCATATTTGCTCCTTCTTCTGCGTGGCAAATTTTTCCTTTGGATTCATCTTGTTTTTGTCTTGCAATATCGTGGAGTAATGCAGCTGTTTTTATTATTTCCAGGTCTGCTTTCTCAAGTTCTCCTAACTTTAGAGCAAGTTTTAAGACTCTTTTAGTATGCATGAATTCATGGCAATTATTTATATCTTCAAAATGGGGTTCTATTTTTGTTAAAAGTAATTGATAGGTTTCTTCTGCCATTTTTTAAGAATAACCTCCAAAACATTTTTTTAAATCATTCTTTTTTAGAATCCAAAACCTAAATTCACCTTGTAATAATTCACGAGAGTAAGTTTTTAGAGTGGAAACGGTTAAAACTTCTTTTTTTGATTTTTTAATTAATCTCATTGCAGGAACAAAGTCACTGTCTCCTGAAATTAAAACACAGCAATCACACTGGTTTTCTGTTATACTTTTATTTATCATGTCAACGGCAATCATTACGTCAATACCCTTTTCGACTCTAATTACTTTGTTATTTGTTCGGATTTTTTTTAGTTTGTTTGTATTTACTTCAAATCCCTTCTTTTTTAGTCCAGCTAAAAAGACCATATGTTTGTAATAATTATCTTCACCTAAGTCAATATCTGGGGTTGAATTATAATAACGAATTTCTATTATATTTAAGTCAAAATGCTCTGCAATATGATCTCCTAACTTCTTAAAATCAACAGATCTGGGTTTCTCAACCATATTCTTGATGCCATGATACCAGTTGTTTCCGTCAACAAACATAATAGCTTTTTTTTTAACCATTTGAAGAAAATAAGACTCCCGGCATTCCTCGAAAGTCATACCGGGGAGATAATACTTATTGTAGTCTCCCAACATATTTAAATCTTTCTTTTACCATTTTTGAATAGTCTTTTTGCTTAATTTATTGTTATTTCGACTCATATTATTTTTCCTATGTTGAATTTGCCTTTTGGGTCGGTTCGTTTTTTTATGTTTTCTAATATTCTTCTGTCTTGGGGGTCTACGAATTGTTTTTTTAATAGTCCAATTCCATGTTCTCCTGATACTTTCCCACCTAATCTCTTTACTAGTTTCATCATTTCAGGGATGTATTTTTCTTGTTTGATATAAAAACAGGGGTGAAGTATGCCAACTGATAAGTGTCCAAAGACTGGAATTTTCTTGGCCTCTAACCATTTTAATAATATTGGAAACTTGTCTATTATTATTTTTGGATCTTCTATTCTTGTGTAACCTTCAGCTGCCAAAAATGGGTAAATGGAATCTCTCTTTTCCATTAATTTCTCGTATTCACTGTCGTCTAAGAGTCCTTTACTTGTTTCTCTAGTCTCTTTACTATCACTACTATTTTCTGAGCTAGACTTAGGAGAGAAGGCGCTCTCATATTCAACAACTAAATGATAATTGTCTGTAAGTCCGATTCCAGTTGAGATTTTTTTGTCAATGAATTCTATAATTGAAACATTTTCATCTTTTCTTAATTGTTTTAATGTTTCAATTATTTTGTTTCTATTTGTGATTTTTATTAAAGTTGCTGTTCTTTTCTTGATTTGGGATAAGTTTAGGCAGGCCTTTATGATTACTCCGGTTATTCCTTCCATTCCTGAATAATCAGACATCTCTGTTTTTCCTTTTCTATCAATATTCCCATTTGAATCCATTACGTCAATCCAACGAACCCACTTGGAAGTTTTTCCATATTTTATTGCACGTGAGCCTACTGCATTTGTTGCGATCATTCCTCCCATTGTGCAGATACCATGACTGGAGGGATTTACAGGGAATTCTAAACTGTGTTCTTTTAAGTGTGTTTGTAGGTCGTCAAGTATTACTCCTGCCTCTACTTCTATTGTTTGGCGATCAAAGTCTATTTGTCCTATTTTTGTTAGTTTTGATAAGTCTAGGACGATGTCTTGATTGTGTTCTGGTACTGCTCCGCCTGCAAGTCCTGAACCTCCACCTCTTATACAAATTCTGGGTTCTTTTAAGACTATTTTTCTTACTTCTTCTATTGTTGTTGGGAAATAGACACCTTTAGTCGATCCTTTTATATTTGAGGCGTCATATTCATAGGGCAGAAAATCATTGTTTTTCATGGTGAAAAGTTAAGTAAATGGTGGTTTATTAAGTTTGTTGGGGGAAAGGGGTTGGTTTATTTTTCTCTTTTTTGTTTATAATTACCTTGTTTTTCTTTGATTTGGTTTTTGGGATATAAAGTGGGAAGTTTAAGAAAGCGAGCAGGAAAGAAGGATACTTTTAGTATCCTAAGCAATCTTTGTATTTCATCATGCCCTTATATTTCCAGAGAAGTGTTGATGTTGAAATTTTAAGGTCTATTGCCAAGTCATCGTTACTTTTTGCTGCTTTTACTGCACCACAGAAGTCTCCTAATTGTGAGAAATATCTTGTGTGAACAGAAACAATTATGTCTGGATTTTCATTTGTATAGTCTTTTAACTCTGCTTCTCCTTTTGTTAAAAGATACTTGTGAGTTATTACTCTTTCTCCTGTTGAATAGTCATAAAAGCTAAATCCTATTACTCCTTTTTTTGGGAGGTCTTTTACAATTTCTAGGGTTTTAAGATATAATGGAAGAGTGTCTCTTGTTACTGTTATTTGTTCGCCTTGTGGATTGTTTGAATTCACTGAGTTTCCTGTTATTTGTGAATTTACTATTGAGATAATTAAGATTAAAAGAATGATTGAGCTTAAAATGATAATTAGTTTTTTTCTTTTCATTGGTTGTTAGGGGAGATTAGATATTATAAATGTTATTGGGATTACTTTTGGGCTCGATTATAAAGTAATAATAACCATTCTTTCAATACCTTCTGGGCAATTTAAAGCTGTACTAAAAGCACTGTCAGAATCCCAATTTTTGAATTTCATGTGATCATAGGTAAATTTTCCGGTGATTGAATGATCTTTCGGAACTCTTGTGGTTCTTAGTTTAATTCTGTCTTTTCTGGGAATGTCTTCAGGGTTGAATTGAATTTCGTGATATTCTTGAGCCACATAGTAAAACCCTTTTGCCATTTACAAATAAATAATGTTTAGGATTTAAAAAAATATGGGTGTTGGGTGGGGGTTTCTAGAAGTAATCTAACCAATTATTAATTGAATAGTTCCCCTAGTAAATAAGGGGAGATTATTTCAATGTAAAAAGTTAGATAAAAAGAAAGGAAAAAAATATTCCTGGGAAAGATGAGAGTGATTTAGCGATTATTTTTTAAATATATCCGCCTTTTTGGAATTCCCAGAGTTTTGCGTATTCTCCGCCCTCAGTTATTAATTCTCTATGAGTTCCCATTTGCTCAATTTTTCCGTCTTTTAATACTACAATATTATCTGCATTCATTATTGTTGATAATCTGTGAGCTATAATAATTGAGGTTCTGTTTTTCATTAATTTTTCTAGATCTTTTTGGATTTCAAACTCTGTCTCTGAATCTAAGGCTGATGTTGCTTCATCTAAAATTAATATTTTCTTGTCTGCTAATATTGCCCTTGCTATTGATACTCTTTGTTTTTGTCCGCCTGAGAGCTTAACTCCTCGTTCTCCAACAATTGTGTGTTCTTTTTGTGGTAAAACTTCTATTACTTTGTCTAATTGGGCAGACTTTATTGCTTTTTTTACTTCATGTTCTTTTGCTTTAGGATTTGAGAATCTTATATTATTAGAGATTGTGTCGTCAAATAATATCGGTTCTTGTGAAACTATTGCCATTTCTGATCTTAAAAAGTCTTGTTTGAAGTCTTTTATATTATTATTATCAATTTCTATTTCTCCAGATTGGATGTCGTAGAATCTGTATAAAAGTTTTAAAATTGTTGACTTTCCACATCCTGAGTGTCCAACTAGGGCTGTTTTTTTCCCGGCGGGTATTGTTAGGTTGAAGTCTTTGAATATCTTTTGTTCACCTTTGGGGTACTCAAAATTTACATTTTTTAACTCTATTTTTCCTTTTTGTATATTTGCTTTATGGGTGCTTTGTTTATCTTTGATTGAGTTTTTGTATTTTTTATAATAAAGTAGGTCTTCTAAGTCAGTCATACTTCTGTAATATCCTCTAACTCCCCATACGAATCCGTAGAGTGCACCTAAGAGACTCACGTATGCTGTGTAGATTAGTGAGACTGTACCTATTGTTATTTCTCCGTTCATGAAACTTATTATTGGAAAATATACAATTAATATTGTTCCAATTGCAAGTATTGTTGTTTGTCCAGTATCTAATAATTTGTGCCATTCCCAGAATGTAATTTGCTTTTTTCTTGTGTCGTTTGAAAGTTCTTGGTATTTATTCATTATTGCTTTATCTTTTCCGAAATATTTGATTGATTCAATGTTTGTGAAAAAATCGGCCATGTTTCCTTTTTCAATATCTTGCGTGTTGTTATATATTTTTTTGTCTCTTTTTTGGTATTGTTGTAAAAAGATGGAGTAAGCTATGAATACAATTGATGTTATTGATATTATTATTGCTGGAATTAAGCTAAAATAAGCTAGAGAAGCTCCCACGATTATTATTTGTACTATTAATGGTGTGAAGTTGAAAACTATTACATCCGTTAATCCTTCGATTGAGCCTGCGCCTCTGCCTAATCTTGATATCATTGAGCCAGTTTTGTGGCTTGTATGGAAATCTTGGTCTAGAGAGATTATGTGGTTAAAATATCTCTCTTTAACGTCATAGATTAAGTTGCTTTCTAGGCTGATTAATATAATTTCTTTGATCCATTTGATTCCAACTTTTACTACAGAAATTGTGATAAATATTGCTAGTATTATTAATGCTACTTGGATGAAATAATCCTTTGTTATTTCATTTGAAGTAAAGAGAACTCCGTTATCGATTATCTGCATGAAAAGAAATTTTGGGATTAAATTTAAGGTTTCTATTATTGTTATTGATATTAGTAAGACTATGAATGGAGTTTTGTATTTTTTTAAAAAGCTCCAATATTCTTGTAATCCTTTCTTATAGTTGATTTTTTTATCTATATTTTCCATTTTGATAAAGTATTTATATTAGCTTTACGTTTATTTTTGTATGGATAAGCGGTTGTGCGAGGGCTTTTATGATGCCTTATTCCTATCTGACAAGGAAATAGACTGGGACTACGAGGACGCAGAAGAATAAAAAATGAAGTGGTTGCCTCTTGAAAGATTGAATGAGTTGTAGGTATTTAACGTTTTTGGTTTGTTACTTTCCTAGTCCTCTTAGTTTTCCTAAAACATAGGTTGAGAATTCTATTGTTCTTTCGTCTTGTTCGGATAAGTTTGAGTAGCATAATCCACAGGGGGTTATTATTTTTTTTGCTTCTTTTGGAAATTGGGTTGCTCTTATTTTTGCAATTTTTTTGCTTGTTTTTGTGTGATTTGCTCTTAGTCCTCCGCCTCCTCCACAACAAAATGCTTTCTCTTTCGTGTGTATTGGTTCGACTAGCTTACTTCCGAGTAATTGTATTACTTTTCTTGGTTTAGTGTATTCTTCTGAATATCTGCCTAAATGGCATGGGTCGTGATAAGAAACGATTTCTTTGTCTTCTTTTAGTATTTTGATTTTTTTCTTCTTTAGTCTATTTAGTATTGTTTGTGTTGCATGTTCTGCTTCAATATCCCATTCTTTGATTAGTTTTGGGTAGATTGTTTTGAAAGTGTGATAGCATGAAGGGCAGTTTGTTATTATTTTATAGACTTTTCGTTTTTTGAATAATTCTAAATTCTTTTGTGCTAAATTTTTTGCGTCTTTTTTGTAGCCTGCATTTATTATCGGAAGTCCGCAACAGACTTCGTTTGGCATTAATATATAGTCTATTCCAAGTTTGTTGAAGATTTCTGTATAATTCTTGAATTCTGTTTTTAGAACTCCCTTTGTTAAGCATCCTGGGTAGTATAATACGTTGCCAGTCATCTTTTTGAAAAACTTTTTAAATGCCATCGTAAGAGTGATGATTCTGCTGGTTTTAAATTTTTGTATGGGGGGAAAAAGTAAAAAAATGATAGCAATTAACTTATTTGTTTGTGTTTAGAGAGAAGTAATAGGCGAGTTATATAGATTTAGATTCAATTTCTTAACACATTCCAATTAGGATTTTTATTGGATTCCAGAGAAGGTATGTTGCAATTAATAACATTACTATTGCTGCGCCTAATTTCATCCAGGTTCGTTCTGTATTACTCCACTTTTGTAATCTCTCAGGAGACATTCCTTTGTATATTAATAATGTCATGATTATTAATGGTAGAACAAAAATTATGTTGTAAATTAATAAATAAAACGTTGCAAGTTCTGGGGCCTGTGCGACAAGTGAAATTATTCCTAAATATATTCCCCCAGTACAAGGTAATTCGAAAATTGCTACGACAACTCCCAAAATCAGAATTGCCATTAAGGTTCCCTTTTTAGAATATTTTTCTATAAATGGTTTAAGTTTTGGCGTTATTCTTAATATTGACTCTTTTCCCTTAGTTGCTTGATAATAATCTCTGAACTCGACTAATGCTAGAATTAGTACTAATGATCCTACTGCCAAATAGATCCAATCTTTAATTTGGGTTACTGATTGAATTATTTGAAATAAACCTAATCCTGCTAAGAAGTAAACAACGAATACGACGAATGAATAAAAGAGACCAGCTTTAAGTGCTCGTTTGTTTGAACCTAGATTTAGTAATGATAACATTAGGAATAATAATACTCCAAACGCACATGGGTTGATTGAATCAATGAAAGCTGCAGCAATTAGGGCTAATAGGCCTAGGGTACTTAGTCTTCCTTTTTCTTGTAAATCTGAATTGAAGCATGTTTCTAGAAAACTTTTTAATTTGTCTGTTAATGATAATTTGTGATCTATTGTTTTGCAGTTTTGTGCTAATGACTCTAGGTTATCTATAATTGGTGTGTCTCCTATCAAATATTCTAGTTGATTATTACACTCAATTATTGCTATTGGAGTTCCTGCGGGCATATCTTTTATTTTTTTGTGGAAGTCGTCATATAGTTCTTTTCCCTCTGGAGTGTGAATGTTTACCTTTTGTAAAGTTACATTTGGAAGTTCGGCGACTCTTTCTAAGACCCCTGACTGGTCGACTTTTATACAGTGTGAACATCCAATTTGGTAAAATTCGTATACGTTTGTTTGTGCTTGAACAAGTGTTATTAAAAATATGAATGTTATTGTTAACAATAATAATGTTTTTTTCATGATAAATGATGGAAAAGGGGATTTTAAAAGGTTAGGGTGAAACTGGTTACTAATCCATTTCGTTGAATTCTTTTTTGCTCCATTTGGCATGGCCAAATTGGATTATCAGATTGGCTTTTGTTGTTGGTAGGTCACATGCACCAAAACAACTTCCTAAGTGTATTCTTACGTTTTTGTGTTCTGTTTGTTCTTCAATGTAGTCAACTAGGGTTGTTCCCCATGGTTTTAGGCCATCGGGTAATTGTAAAAGAATATTTTTTGGTTTTTTTTCTTTTATTGTTTGAATTATTTTATCTAATTCTAGGTTATATTTTTTATTTAGGTCTTCAATTTCAAATTTGCTCATGATGATAATTAAGGAAAAGATGTTTTTAAGATTGATGGGTTGGCTATGTGATTGATTTTGTTTTCTTTTGAGTGTTTGGGGTTTTTTGCGGGTTTGGGCGTATTTAAGAAATTATGGTAGGGTTTGTAATGAATGCTTGAGAATTATGGTATTTTAAGTTTAATTAAATAACCTTAAAAATGCGTTTTTTCTATTGTTTAAATGGTAATTAGACAGCCGATTATAACTGTATGTGGTCATGTTGATCATGGAAAGACTTCGATACTTGATAAGATTAGGGGGACCTCTATTCAAGAAGGTGAGGCGGGTGGAATTACTCAGAAAATATCGTTTACTAAGATGCAGAAAGAAACTGTTGTTGAAAGATCTGGAGTGATTCTTGATAAATTTAAGATTCCTTTAGAAATTCCTGGTTTTTTGTTTATTGATACTCCGGGGCATGCGGCGTTTACCAATTTAAGGAAGCGTGGGGGGTCACTAGCTGATGTTGCAGTTGTTGTTATTGATATTAATGATGGGATTAAACCACAGACGGCTGAAGTGTTGCAAATTTTGAAGGCGAATAAAACGCCATTTGTTATTGCACTAAATAAAATTGACAATATTTCGGGATGGAGAACTAGTGAAAACAAGTTTAGTTTTGAGGCTGTGGAGAATCAAGCGCTAAATGTTAAGCAGACGTTTGATGAAAGATATTATACTTTGGTTGGGGCGTTGAATAGTTATGGAATTAATCCTGAATTATATTACAAGATTGATGACTTTACAAAGAAT
>Ga0257125_1003671_pt1 | contig 10634 bp, 12 predicted proteins | sample SI106_200metaG_FD_190183 | JGI IMG/M metagenome (GOLD analysis project Ga0257125, IMG submission 190183) | Marine microbial communities from Saanich Inlet, British Columbia, Canada - SI106_200 | ecosystem: Environmental > Aquatic > Marine > Inlet | place: Canada: British Columbia | collected...
TTTTGGGAAATCCGCATTCAGCAAATCCTTCTTCGCTGGCAATGACGGATCTGGTGGAAGAAACACGCCGCTACGTTCTACAGTACTTCAACACAAACGCGGAAAAATACACCGCAGTTTTTACCGCAAATGCGAGTGGAGCCTTGAAACTAGTTGGAGAAGCTTATCCTTTTGCTTCCGGTGGACAGTACGCATTGACATTCGATAATCATAATTCAGTCAACGGTATTCGTGAGTTTGCCAGCAACAAAGGTGCGCGCGTGCAGTATGTTCCGGTTGGCTTTCCGGATCTGAGACTTGAGCAGGACAGTCTGGACAAGGTGCTCGACTCTGCAGACAAATCAGCAAAAAACCTCTTTGCTTTTCCGGCACAGTCAAATTTTTCCGGAGTCAAGCATCCGCTTTCCTGGATTGAATACGCTCAGCAAAAAGGCTGGGACGTTCTCCTGGATGCCGCTGCTTTTGTTCCAGCAAATAGGCTCGATCTGAGTGCTGTAAACCCGGATTTTGTCTGTATCTCATTTTACAAAATGTTCGGTTATCCAACCGGAATTGGGATGTTGCTGATCCGGAACAGCAGTTACGAAATACTGGAACGTCCCTGGTTTGCAGGAGGTACAGTTAATTTTGCCAGTGTGCAGGCTAACAGTCATTATCTGGCAAACAACGAAGCTGCGTTTGAGGACGGAACAATCAACTATCTCAATATCCCTGCTGTTAAAATGGGGCTGCAGCATCTTGAAAAAGCGGGAATGGAATTAATCAGTAGACGTGTAAATGACCTCACAGACTGGATGCTGAAAGAATTGTTTGCCCTCAGACATAGTAACGGCAAACCGATGGTGCGAATCTACGGACCGGTAAACATGGAAGAGCGTGGTGGAACAGTCACTCTCAATTTTTACTCGCCGGAAGAACATTTGCTGGATTATCGACGCATTGAGGAATTAGCCAACGTGAAAGGTATTTCGCTCAGAACAGGCTGTTTTTGCAATCCTGGTGCAGGAGAAACGGCAGAGGGACTGACTCCGGAAGATATGCAGGCTGCCTTCAAAGAGGGTGAGAACATCAGCCTGCCCAGATTTGTGCAAATGATTCAGCACCGCGGAAATAAAAGTGCTGGTGCAATCAGAATCTCAGTTGGGCTTGCTTCCAATTTTACGGATGTTTACCGCTTTTTAGCATTTGCTGCTGCTTTCAGGAACAAAAGTAATTTAAACATTGGCAAAGTTACCATGGATATTGCCAATTGCCGTGTTATACGTGACGGAAGTTGATTGATGCCGACTCTGCGATCTTTGCGGTGTTTGCAGTAGCTAGAATTAACTGAGACTGATACAAGGCTAATTTTTTGAAGAAAAGCGTTCCTCCAACTTGCTCCATGTGTTAATTCCTATCATTTCCTTGAATTCATCAAAATTTACACCCTCGCCTTCAAGATTTAGTTTCTCTTCTTTTAAATCCGTCAGCGCACTCTGCATTGTCTGAACAATCCTGAAAATAAGTGAAACTGGATAAGCGACCATAGCAAAACCAATTTCGCCCAATTCCCGTGGAGACAAAATTGGTGTGCGCCCGTTTTCAAGCATGTTAGCCATTTGGGGTACGTCAAAAGCTGCTCCTATAATCTCGAGCTCCTTTATGGATTGTGGAGCTTCAATAAATATTCCGTCTGCACCGGCATTGAGATAAGCTTCCGCCCTGTGTAAAGCATCGTCCAGTCCATACACGGCACGAGAGTCAGTTCTGGCCATAATGAACGTGCTGGGATTGTTTTTCGCTTCAGCAGCCGCTCTGAGCTTCTCAGTCATCACTTTTTCCGGCACTATCTCTTTTCCATCCAGGTGACCACATCGTTTAGGGCTGAGCTGATCTTCGATAAAAAGAGCCTCTACTCCCATCGCCTCATAGTTTTGTACTGTCCGGATCACATTTTTTACATCACCATAGCCATCATCGGCATCAACCAGTACCGGTAGAGAACTCGCTGCGGTGATGTCTTTAACTCCTGCCTGCATTTCTCCAAAACCCGCTAATCCTATGTCCGGAAGTGCGTGCCGTGCTGCTAAAAGCGGAAATCCTCCGATAACGTATGCCTTAAATCCGGCTTGTTCGATAAGACGTGCAGAAAGTGCGTCATGTGCGGCCGGGAGCAATAAAGGACGCTCCTGACTAATAGTTCGGAGCCATGTTGTTTTTTTACGATCTATCATGCGGATTAAAAGTTGTAAGGAATAAAAAGAGCGATTTGCGGCAGGAACCATAAAACAACTGCCATGCTCAACATAATGATCGAAAAGGGCCATGCGCCTTTTACCACTTCCTGGAGACTGGCTTTCCCAACTGCCTGAATTACAAAAAGATTCATTCCAACGGGTGGAGTGATCAATGCGGTTTCAATCAAGAGCACGAAGAAAATACCAAACCAGATTGGATCAACCATCATTGCCTCCAGGGACGGATAAAGCACCGGTACCATAATCAACAGCATCGAAAGCGATTCAAGAAAAAACCCCATGAATAATAAAACCAGACCAATTACCAGAATGAAGATGGTCGGATTAGAGATATTCTGGGTAATCAACTGTGAAATATCCTGAGGGATTCTGTAGAGCGTAATGGCGTAAGAAAAAACCTTTGCGCCGGCAACTATCATAAAGACCATGATGGTAGTTTTCATGGAGTCTTCTGTTGCTTCAACAATTTTTGCCCAATTCATCCTGCCCATTGATATGGTGATGATCAAGGAGAGCACAAAGCCGACACCAGCGCTCTCGGAAGGAGTTGCCAGCCCCATATAAATGGAGCCAATGATCGCAACCGCTAAACCGATAGTTGGCATGGCCATTATAGTCGCCCGGTAGCGTTCCTGCAAAGTAGCTTTTGGCGCTGCCTGGAAACCGCTTTTTTTTGCGGAATAAATTGAGAAAGCGATAAAAATTATTATTAAAGACAAACCAGGACCGATGCCTGCCATGAATAAAGTTGGAATAGAAGATTCTGTGATTACTCCATAAATTATCAGCGGGATTGAGGGTGGAATCATAATACCCAATGTTCCGCCTGCCGCCAGTAAACCTAAGATAAATGAGCGCTCATAACCACGGCTTTCCATTTCAGGCATTGCAACAGTTCCGATAGTTGCCGCGGTTGCTACAGACGAACCGGAAATTGCAGAAAAAATCCCACATGATAAAATGGTCGCAATACCAAGTCCTCCGGGCCAGTGACCAACCCAGGACTGGACTGCAGAAAATAAGTCCTTACCAACACCTCCTTTGAGTAGAACGTTGCTCATTAATAAAAACAATGGAACAGCCAGTAATTCAAAAGAATCCATTGTGCCATAAAGTCTTTGCGGAACTCCATTTAGGTTGAATCCCATCCACCAGAGTAAAAACACACCTAAACCACCGAGGGCAAAAGCAACCGGTACTCTGAAAATAAACAGGGACAGCAAACCGCCAAGAATAATTATAGATTCCATCTTAATGCACTCCTTTTGTAATCGTATCTGTCTGTTTTTCGTTGCTCCATAATTTATATAACTCTGCAAAGGCCTGCAGTGAAATCAAGGCAAAACCAAACCAAACAGAACCATGAGTCAACCATTTGGGTGGAGCTAAAAAAGTGTCAGTTGTGTGACCCTTAAGCAAGGCTTTGAGCCATAATTCGAAACCATATTTGACTACAACAATTGAGAATGTCAGAATTACCAGTATGGCAAAAGTTTCTGTCAGTTTTCTCGACAAAGTGTCTTTCTGCCTGAAAGCAACATCGATCACGATTAGTTGACGGTGCTTTAACGCAAAACCACCTGCGAGAAAGGTAGCCCATATTTGTAAAATTCTTGAAACTTCGTCAACCCAGATAGTAGGCATCGTGAAAAAGTAACGCATGAAGACTTCATAAGTCACAAAGAAACCTACAGTAAAAAACATCCAGGCAGCCAGTTTACCGGCCCACTCGGACAATTGTTCAATATAATTAATCATGAATTTAACAGGGAGAACTGAAAATGGAACTCTGCGGGAATGGGGACGTAAACGCCCCCAAACTTTACGCTATAAAATTAATTAGGGGTTTCTGGCTGCTTCTACTGCTGCTAAACCTGCGTTGCCGTTTTCTTTGATAAAACGATCAACTACTGAAGCAGTAGCTTTTTTCCAGGCAGCACGTTCGGTACCGCTCAATTCGACTACTGTCATTTTTGAACGCAATTCTTCAACGATTTGTGCTTCTCCGGAATAAACCTCGTTCCGTAAATCAGTTTCCACTTTTCTAGCGGCTTTTATGATAATTTCCTGATGCTTTTTGGACAAACTATTGAAAAAATCATTATTGATGATTGCGACAAATTCAATTGCGAAATCATATGACAAGGTCATGTGATCCATTACTTCATAAAGCTTACGGCTTTTAACTCCGGATGTACCAGTCAGACCAACATCAACTGCTTTCTGCTGATATGCCAGAAACTGTTTTGATCCTGACATGATAGTTGGCGCTCCGCCCATTGCTTCAACGGTCCAGCCGCCCATTTTACCGTAAACACGAACTTTTTTACCTTTCAAATCTGCAGGCATTCTAATAGCACTACCGTTGTTGAGGTAAATGTTTCGTCCGTAAGCCTGCCACCAGAGTACCTTTGCACCTGTTTCTTTGAGCACAGCACCGTCTAGCAGTGTACGCATCTTAGAGCCGCCAGCAGTTGCTGAACGCAAACTGACGTCATCTTTAAAAAGGAAAGGTATGTTAACAACTTCAATTGTTGGAACGGCTCCTGTGAATCGTCCAAGGAAAGCTGATCCTGCTTCTATCGCACCTGAACCAACTGCTTGTGGAACCTGTTTATCCTTGTAAAGCTGTGCGGAAGGGAACAATTGTAACTCTAATTCTCCTCCGGATTCTTCCTCGATAATTTTTTTGAAAGCGAGCCAGTTTTGGCCTAGTGAGTGGGATTCCGGTAACTGCAGGGATACGCGGATTGTTGTTGTTGCTTGTACTGACATTGCTGTTACCGCAAATGCGACTGCTAAGAAAAATTTCAAAACCTGTTTGAACATTCTATACTCCTTTTACTGGATTATGTAACTGAGACGTTTATAAACGACTGATTACGCAAAAAAGTCCGAATCTGCAGAATTGCAAAATCGCACATATGGACAATAAATGTTAGCATTTGAAATTTCCAAGTCAAGGGAATTATACAAATGTTTCTTGAGCTTGCTCATGTAAAACACTCCAGCTCTTTCAGAATTAAAATGTTTTGATAGATGATGAGCAGTAAAAGCCGTAAAACCGTTTTATTGCTTACAAAGCTTGCAAGCCAGGTTATGTTAAGCACTGATATAATATAGATCTCTCTCTTCGTTCGAGATGACAAATCATTAGTTTAGGATATTTTACAAAGCCTTCATAGCTAGAGTAATGTGAGCTGTTTGAACAGAATACAATGTTAAATTAATCAGCTTAATTGTAGTATCAGTTTATAGACTTAGAGTTAATTATCTTGCTTTGCAGAATCTGTTCAGCTATAAGAGTTAGCTCAGCTATTAACCTGTGGAACAACTTTTAATAAACGCAATATTCCATCCAAGAATACCCAGTTTTTAGATTGGTTCCTGCATTTTTAATTGAATTGTTAATCCTTAAATATGTCCCAGCCTTTGTCTACACCTGCGGTACAAGACGCACCAATGTGGAATCTTTTCCGTTATCTGAGACCTAACTGGAAGTTTTTCAGTTGGTCTTGTTTTGCCAGTATTGTGAATAAGGTTCTAGATCTGATGCCTCCAGTTTTGGTTGGCTGGGTGATCGACTCCGTCAGGCGTGAACCACCGCAGTGGATTGCGAATTTACTTGGAACAGTTGATCCCTGGAATTTAGCCGTTTTCCTGGCTGTGCTGGGTGTAGTTATCTTTTTCTTTGAAAGTCTTTTTGAATGGGCATATCAGTATGGATTCATGAATCTCGCCCAGAGTGTCCAGCATCAACTGCGAACAGATGCGTATAATCACCTGCAGACACGTGAGATTGAGTTTTTTGAGAACCATCGTATGGGGGAGACAATGGCTATGCTCAACGATGATGTGAACCAGATTGAACGCTTTCTAAATATCGGTTTTAACGAAATTCTGCAATTGATTGTACTTTTCATTTTTGCAGGAAGTTTGATGTTTGGAGTTTCCTGGGAACTGGCCGTGGTTGGACTGTTGCCGTTGCCGATAGTTCTCTGGGGCAGTCTGATGTATCAGCGCTTGATTTCACCGCGTTACAGTAAGGTTCGTGAAGCGGTCGGTGCACTGAGCAGTCGTCTCGAAAATAATATCGCAGGAATTCTGGTAATCAAGAGTTTTACTGCAGAAAAATTTGAATCCGGAAGGGTTGCGGATGCTTCAAGAGAATACCAAAAAGCAAATTTCCAGGCAATTAAACTCAGTGCATTGTACGTTCCGCTCATTCGTATGGCGATTGCAGTCGGCTTTGGAGGAGTGCTTCTGCTTGGCAGTTACTGGGTTTTAGAAGACAAAGGGCTGTTGACTGTTGGAGAACTGGTCTTTTTTTCAATGATGATTCAGCGGCTTCTCTGGCCTTTGACCAGGATGGGAGTCACGCTTGATGAATATGAACGAGCTAAAGCGAGTGCACGCCGTACATTCGGTCTGCTCCACACTCCAAGTAAAATTGTTAATCCCGCAAAGCCCAAAAAGCTACCACTTCCTGTTCAGGGTAGAATAGAACTGTGCAACGTTCGTTTTGCTTATCAACGTGGTGGTGAAGTTTTGAAGGGCTTAAATTTTACGGCAAATTCCGGAGAAATGATTGGTATTGCCGGAGTTACCGGAGCCGGTAAGTCAACGTTGATTAAAATGCTGCTGCGACTTTACGATCCTACGCAGGGACAGGTTCTGCTGGACGGCATTGATCTAAGGGAACTGGAACTGAGTGAAATACGTAAACAAATTGCCCTCGTCAGTCAGGAGGTTTATCTTTTTCACGGAACTATTGCTGAAAATATAGCTTACGGTTCCGATAAATTGGATTTACAGCAAGTTGAAGCAGCATCACGTTCAGCTCAGCTACATGACTTTGTGCAGACTCTTCCGGAATCCTACGAGACAATTGTGGGTGAAAGAGGGATTCGGCTTTCAGGAGGACAGCGTCAAAGACTCAGCATCGCCCGTGCAGTACTCAAAAACTCGCCTGTGATGATTTTTGACGAAGCTACCAGTTCTGTTGATACTGAAACAGAACGAGCGATACAGGCCAATCTGGCTGGTATTACCAAAGGGAAAACAGCGCTCGTGATCGCCCACAGACTTTCGACGATAAGATATGCGGACAGAATCCTCGTTCTGCGTGACGGTCAGGTTGCAGAAGAAGGGCATCATGACGAACTCGTTGCTAAAAACGGAACTTATGCAGATCTCTGGCATATCCAGTCCGGTGACTTTGGTAGTCACTGATACTCTCAGCATATTTATACCTGAACAGTTCTCACAGCTGATATTTTCAGATTCAATTGTCGGACACATCAAGCAACAGCTGGATGACCTTCACTTCATCCAAAACTGAAATAAAAACTCTACAAAGGACTTTTTGATGGATTTTCGTTCGATACTGATGGGTGTAAGTTTTTCTTTCATCTGGTCGAGTGCCTTCACATCGGCCAAGATTCTTGTGACTGCAGCCTCCCCACTGATGGTGCTTTCACTGCGTTTTTTTATTTCCGGACTCTTGGGAATTGCCCTGGCACGCATGCTGGGTCAGAAAATACAGTTGAACAAAGGCGAGTGGACAGTAGTGGTGATCATCGGAATTTCCCAGAATGCCATTTATCTAGCATTTAATTTCATTGCGATGCAGTGGATTGAAGCCAGTTTGGCAGCCATCATTGCCAGTTTGTTACCACTTGTAGTTGCTGCAGTCTGCTGGATTTTTCTCGGAGAAAAAACGGGGTTCAAAGGCATGCTGGGACTTATAGTCGGTTTTGGAGGTGTGCTGGTCATCATGCTGGACAAACTCAGCAGCAGCAATGCTTACCTTGGCATGACACTCTGCCTGATTGCAGTTGCGGCACTGGCAGGGGCAACTTTGTATGTTGGCCGGATGATGAGTCTCAATAAAAATGTGGTTATGATTGTTGGTCTGCAGATGCTTGTCGGCAGTCTAACATTGTTTCCTTTCTCATTGATTTTTGAGACTTGGAGCATTGAATGGAGCACAAGTTTCGTCCTGGCATTTTTATATACAACCCTTGTCCCGGGACTGTTTGGAACACTTATTTGGTTTTTTCTGGTGCGAAGAATAGGACCGGTCAAGGCAGCGACCTTTCATTTCCTAAATCCCTTTTTTGGAGTACTGGTTGCTGCGTTTATTCTCTCGGAACCACTTTCCATAAGTGACGGTATTGGAGTAACCATCATCATGGCAGGGATCCTCTTAGTCCAGTTGAGCCGAAAAAAGATAGCAAAAACAGATTAACTGTCACTGAATTATTTTTAAACACGAAAGAAGCTAATGCAGAATTTTGATTTGGTGGGGGAAGTAGAATGTGTCTGGGAAGTTCAGGCGATTTGCGGTGAAGGTCCTCTGTGGATTGAAAGCGAGTCTGCCACAAGGCTATGCAGTTTACGGATTATTGAGAGCCGAATCGTGATGACCAACATTGCGTAAAACATAGAATTCTGCTTCAATCTCAAACGTAATTCGGATGTCTCTTCCTGCACGTGTTTCCCAAATTCGGGAAGTTCCCTGTATGCGCTTGACTCTCAATCCCGGATAATTGCGGACAGACTGCAACTGAGTCAGTGCTTTCTTTACCAGTTCACGATACTGCGGTTCGAGTTTTATGTAAGCACGTTTGAAGCGAGACGTACGGATAAATTTCATAGTTAGCCGTTATGTCTCAGAGTCTAAATCCGCGATGAGGTCGTCCATTGTTTCAAAGTGTTCAATTCGTCCTGCTTTTATGTCTTCAGCTACTTCGCGTTCGCCCTCCTGCCAAGTTTTTGTCCAGAAGTAGGCTTGGTCTTTGTCGATAATTTGTTTGGGATGCAACACCATTTGTCCGTCTTCCAAAGAGACTTCTAAATAATCACCTACTTCAATCCCCGCTGCCTGGCGCATTGCCGCAGGAAGAGTTACTTGACCGCCTCGAGTTACCTTGATAAGGTTGTTCATTCGACCTTTATTGTTAGTGTAAAAAGTAATTTCCTTTTTTACAAATTATGGTATTAACGACAAAATAACAAGCTATATCTTTGAAAGCTTTCCGCAAAGACGTAGTCCGTTTTTAAAATATCTGCTAAAGCTTCAACACCTACTACTAAAATTTTCATGGATGGTAGGAGTTTTTCAGAATCGTCATAATCGTTATTGCCGATCACAATTACCCTACCTCCCCGTCAAATAAAGCGTCTCCTCCGGTGAAGAACTGGAAAGTGTTTGACTCTTGATCGCCGATCAAGTCGCAGTAGTTGAAGATCAGAGTACTGTCAATATTAGCAAAATATTTTTTTAATATTTTTTCTTTGAAATAAATAATTTCATGATATACAATGTGCATACTATTCGCATAAACTACTTACCATGATTCAAAATTTTTCCTGCAAGGAAACAGAAAAAATCTGGCAGGGTCAGTTTTCCCGCAGATTTCCGGAGGCACTTCAGCAAAGAGCTTTGAACAAGTTGGAAATGCTGGATGTGTCGGCTTCATTGAATGATTTGCGTCTTCCTCCTTCCAATCATTTGGAAGCCCTCAAAGGTAATCGGCAAGGTTGGCACAGCATCCGGATCAATCGGCAATGGAGGATTTGTTTTAAGTGGGAAAGAAATCATGCGAAAAATGTTGTCATTGAAGATTATCATTGAGTTTAGCCATGTCTGAAAAAAATTTAATAATGAGCCATCCAGGTATTATCCTGAAAGAAGAGTTTCTTGAACCTCTGGCTTTGAGTGCGTATCAGGTTTGTAAGGCGACCAAAATCGACAAAATGAGTCTGAGTTTCATTTTGCGTGGTAAGCGAGCAATTCGTCCTGCCATTGCATTACGTCTGTCAAGATATTTCGGTCTCTCAGATGGTTATTTTCTGCGTTTGCAAGCCGCCTACGATACTCGTAAAACACGTTTGGAACTCCAAACTGAATTGCAGCACATTCAGCCGTTGTCGGCTTAACCACAGCTCAATCTGTTTCCATTTTCACTTATTTTTGAGACCTGGAACATTGAGTGGAGTACGAGTTTCGTCCTTGCTTTTTTATATACAACCCTTGTCCCGGGACTGCTGGGAACACTTATCTGGTTTTTTCTGGTGCGAAGAATAGGACCGGTCAAGGCAGCGACCTTTCATTTCCTAAATCCATTTTTTGGAGTACTGGTTGCTGCGCTTATTCTCTCGGAACCGCTGTCCATGAGGGACGGTATTGGAGTAACCATCATCATGGCAGGGATTCTCTTGGTCCAGTTGAGCCGAAAAAAGATAGCAAAAGAAGGTTAACGGCCACGGAATTATTTTAAACACGAAAGAAGCTAATGCAGAATTTTGATTTGGTGGGGGAAGTAGAATGTGTCTGGGAAGTTCAGGCGATTTGCGGTGAAGGTCCTCTGTGGATTGAAAGCGAGTCTTATG
>Ga0257125_1003680_pt1 | contig 10609 bp, 14 predicted proteins | sample SI106_200metaG_FD_190183 | JGI IMG/M metagenome (GOLD analysis project Ga0257125, IMG submission 190183) | Marine microbial communities from Saanich Inlet, British Columbia, Canada - SI106_200 | ecosystem: Environmental > Aquatic > Marine > Inlet | place: Canada: British Columbia | collected...
TCTGCAAAGACGAAGGACAACGGACACTGCAATCATATGATTTACGCCCATCTTCTCGATCTAACCCTGCCGAGCCGTTATCGCTGGCAGGACGATGCCGAGTTTAGGCTCTTTTGGGAGTTCAAGAATCTCTCCAAGCGTGAGCGCGAACAGCGTATCGCGGCAGAACGCGCGGATCTGAGTGCAACGAAGCCAAGATCGTCGCGGGTCACACCCGAGATGGAAAGGGAGGTAGATCGTAGTTACGACAAATGGTTCAAGAGACGGAAGAATTCTGACTGAACGTATTGTGATGTAGGGAGGCGGATGTCGGTCAAGATATGGTTCGGATTAATGCGATCAGGCTGATTGGCATTGTTGAGCAGACCTACTTTCAACGCGCCAAGCCACACACGATCGTCAGCGACAACAGTGCCGAACTGACCTGTCCCTCCCATTTATTCCATCTACCGCAGCAACCTTGGAAGTTTCCATCGCCACCGGATACCCTTTCCGGCATGCATAAGATCGTCAAAATCTTCGCCGGCCGCGCGGCGCTCCACACAGAAATCCTTGCCCTGCGACAACAGGTAGCTGTCCTGAAACGAAAAAGGCCCCGGCCACCGCTTCGGATGGCGGATAGGGTTTTCTGGGTCATCCTGTCTTGCCTATGGCCTGGCTGGTGCCACACCCTGGTAATCGTCAGGCCGGAGACCGTCATCGGTTGGCACCGCAAGGGGGTCAGGCTTTTCTGGACATGGAGGTCGCGGCGGGGAAAGCTAGGCCGACCACCGGTGTCGAGGGAGATCCGCGATCTGATCCGCCGGATGTCTCGGGAGAACACACTTTGGGGCGCGCCCCGGATTCATGAGGAGCTTTTGAAGCTTGGCTTTGCCACCTCCCATGCCGCCGTCTAGAAATACATGCTCCGTCACCCTTCGCCACCATCGCAGTCGTGGCGGACATTCCTTACAAATCACGCGGATTGCCTAGCATCCATCGACTTTTTCGTGGTCCCCACGGCCACGTTCCGCCTCCTGTTCGGGTTCATCGTGCTCCACCACCACCGCCGCCGGATCGTGCATTTCGGCGCCACTGTACATCCGACCGCGGATTGGGTAGCACAGCGGATTCGCAAAGCCTTTCCGTGGGACACGGCGCCGCGGTATCTAAACCGCGACCGGGACGGCGCATACGGGCAATCGTTCCGCTCGACCGTGATGGCGATGGGCGTGGAAGAAGTCGTCACCGCGCCGCGAAGCCCGTGGCAAAATCCGTATGTGGAACGCCTGATCGGCAGCGTGAGGCGCGAATGCCTGAACCACGTGATCATCCTCAACGAGAGGCATTTGCGGCGCATTCTCAGTTCGTACCTCGACTATTATCACGGTTCGCGGACCCACTTGTCGCTCGGCAACGACACCCCGGACGGGCGACCCGTTCAATCGGCCGGGCCCGGAACGGTTGTTTCCTTGCCCAAGGTTGGTGGTTTGCATCATCGTTACGAGCGGCTCGCGGCCTAACCATCCCCGGCGTGCTTCGATCAATTTCTCTCTGTGGCGACGTGGACGCTATCGGCATCCGCATGCCCTTGCTTATCTGCAGCAATTGGGTTTGCTGTTTGAGGAGCGCGGTCGCGTCATGTCACTGGTGATGGAAGGATTGCGGTTCGATCTGGGCGCCGGACTACAGGGTTATTCAGGCTCTAAAGGGCGCGCGGAAAATGCCGCCCTTGGCTTGACCTTTTGATTTAGTCAGGCACAGCACTTATCTCAGTTTTTCTTTAATCCGGCGTGAAGATTGCGGTGCATCGCCCCCGTGTTGATATTCGACAAATCACCGCCGGTTTCAAAATGATCGATGAAAAGATTACCCAATATGCGGGTGGTGATATTCGATAATCCCACCATGCCAACCACACCAACACCAACCCCCAAGCCCGGCATGCCTTTACATAACGAAACGAGACCCGTAGTCGCGGCCCAAGGTGTCGCACCGCCGACGATCGCACCAAGAAGGGTGCGGATCCAGTTTTTCGTAAATGGCACCCCATAGTACTTTGACAGCGCGGCAACCATGTGGACTTGCGTGGCGGATATCGCGGCCACATCAGCAATGGGTACAGGTAACAAGCCAAACGCTGATGACCAAAGGGCGTACTTCGCGATCAGTTTTTTCCCATGTTGTCGCCGTTTGGACGGACCGGGTTGTCCTGATTGTTCAGCCGCTGGGCCTGTGGCGGCCACTGTGTTGGTTTCGATAATTGCTGTGGTGGTTCGTGTTGCAATGGGTTCTGCAATCGCCTCGGAAGGCTCTGATCTGGTCTCAACCGTTGCGCTGGTTTTGTCAGATACCTTGGGACGGGTTGCGGCCGCGACTTTCTTTTCTGCCGTTTTTTCGGGAAGAGCCGGCGACTGGCCTTGGTCCGGCCTTTGTGTTCGGCGAAGTTCAGGCAGTTTTTTGCTCATGTTGGTGATCCCATTGCGCGGCGTTTCCTGGTTTTTCCTTTCAAAAGAAGAGCGTCAACCTCTGCGACAAAGGCAGCAATATCCAATGCACCGGCGCCACGCGGTTGGTAATAACTTGGTGCGCTTCCGGCCAATGCAGCCTCTCCGTACACGACTCGGCTTGATAGCTCGGTGGATAATGGCTGAAAACCCGCCGCCTCCATTTGCGCCCGCATATGACGTGCGATGACACTGCCCCGGATCGTTTGGCTCAAAAGAAAGCGCACAGTGCCCGACCACGATGCCTGCCCCGCCGTGATTTGATCGATCAGTTCCACTGTATCGACCGCCACTTGATAGTCCACCGGCGAAGGACGCATGGGAACGAGCACCAAATCGGATCCACGAATGGCATCGTCCGTCGCATGAGATCGAAATCCCGGCGTATCAATGATAATACGTTGGAAGCCGTCTGCTAAGAGACGGTCAATTTGCGTGCCGACGACATCGGGCGCCGTAGCAACCGCCTGCAGATCGGCAAGGTCATCACCAGTTTCAATCCAGCGAACTAATGTCCCGGCTGGATCAGCGTCAATCAAAGCGACACGTACATCGGCTTTATGCCAATGAGCGGCAAGACACATTGCGGATGTACTTTTCCCGCTACCGCCTTTCATCGTGACGAAAGAAACGACTTTCTGGTCCAAAGTGAAACACCTGATATTACAATGGTCGGATAAACGATTTTCGCACGATCACACTGTGGATTGAAGGTTTATGTTAGTAAAGTTTTGAATTCGATTTTCAGCAGAAAATATGGGTTGTCCCTTCCATTTATTCCATCGGCTCTCCCAGCGGCGGTTCGGCTCTCCGGCACGGACATCGTTCTGAGGGCATTGTCACGTTAACCGGCCTGACGCTCCGCGTCATTCTGTGTAACATGTCGTGATGCGAACCATTTCATTCTCACGCCATCGTTTCCCGCCAGATATTATTCGTCACTCCGTTTGGCTTTATGCCCGGTTTACCCTGAGTTATCGGGATGTAGAGGATCTCCTCGCAGCGCGGGGTCTAGATATTTCCTATGAGACCGTAAGGCGCTGGTTTTTAAAATTCGGCCCTGCTGTTGCGCATAATTTACGCCGTATGCGGCCCACGCCGAGCGATTATTGGCACCTCAATGAAATGGTCGTTGTGATCCGCGGACGACGCCATTGGTTGTGGCGAGCCGTTGACAATGAAGGCGAGGTTCTCGATTTCCTCGTGCAGTCAAAGCGGAACGCCAAGGCGGCGTTGAAGTTGATGCGGAGCCTGCTGAAGAAATACGGGTTCGCGCCAATTCGGATCGTCACTGACAAACTCAGATCCTATCATGCCGCATTTCGTACGCTCCGCCTGACGGCTGAACATTTTGACGAGAAACGTGCGAACAATAGGACCGAAAATTCACACCAGCCGGTCCGACGACGAGAGCAAAAACAGCAACGCTTCAAGTCGCCAGGCTCCGCGCAGCGCTTCTTGAATATCCACGCATCCGTCTACAACACCTTTTACGTCCAGCGTCATTTGCTCAGAATATCAACGTTCAAGCGGTTTCGAACCGACGCTTTCAATGCATGGGAAGATGCGACGGCGGTCGCCTGAAAGGGTGGCGGTGCGGCCCATTGCGACCATCTTTCGTTAACGTGACAATGTCCTCCCGGCCGTTGACGACCAACGCCAGGGCTAATGCACCAAACGCCCGTCGCATTCCTGCGGGAGATATCGAAGGGCTCGTCAACCGTCGCATTCTCAGGTTCTTTGCGGATCGCGCCCAGTTATTCGAGGCAACAGGCCCATGGGTTCCAGATATCGCCGAGCAAGAAAAGCTTCTCGGTTACGCTGACGGTTTTGCAGAACGGTGGAATGGTTTGGCGCCACCGGAGCTACGCTCCGCCATTTCGAATTAGTTCGAAGAATTACTCAGCTTTTCGCTCGGCTACCAGTTGGTACCAAATAATGGCCTAACAATATGCTACAAACAATGAGCAAAAAGACCTTTTTATGCGACTTATGCGAGAATATTGTATTTTACACCTCAACAGGAATACCGCACCTACATGTACAGATTCCGAGCCGCGGGACGCATCAGGGTTAGAATTGGCCTGGTGACAGAACCCTGACACGCCCCGCCTTATTGAGGTTGACCAGTTATTGGTCTACCCCTCGGTCAGCCATATGACGGCTAACCTAGTGGGCCCCGAACGGGTTCGCCGCCATCCCCACCTCCGCCATTGATCCGTCCCCGCCGACGGCTTCTCCGACGGTCCCGGCGCTTTTCGGGTCCCGGTCCCCATCATTGTCGGCGTCGCCCCACCGTCACCAATCGCCGTGGCCGCCTCCAACCGACCACGTACCGGAGCCTAAACGGCCTGGTCAGACCTGATCGACGCCGCCTCTGTAATCTTCCGGAACTCACCAAGGATTTCGCCATGATGTTGGCTCATATATCGCTCTACTTCCCTATTGCTCAGAATGGACACGAGATACCCGCACGCTAAGACAAGATTGAGATGATCCGGCCCATAGGAGTCTTCGATTAGTTTCATATCACTCTGGAGACTGGCCATTTCCCTTTCCATCCGAGCAATCTCTTCGGGAGAAACGCCTTTGAAAATCTTCGGCTTCCCAGGGTCGCTTAATTGCTTCTGAGGTGTGGCAGCCAAGAGCGCCTTTGAGTACGAGATGGAGAAATTGTTCATGGCTATCATTAGCTCCGCGACCTCGACCTGGCGCATCGGATCCATCTTCTTCAAGGAAGCAAACGTGTTGAGGGGGCAATGTTTGTCTTTGAGGAGTTCGGCGGCCTCGCGGCAAATGCCATCGAGAAGCTGGCGTTTCGCACGAATGCTCTTGATGTTGACGTCCAGGGTCTTTGCGATCCAGTCCTCCGGAACACCACGATCAATTGCCGTCAAGATCATCTTGTGTTCCTGAACTGTCGCCAAGCGATTGATTCGCTTGTTGTAAGTGAAGGCCTCATCATCGGTGGAGACAAGACAGTTTACAGTGTCAACCTTCAGGTCCTTGAGGACTTCAATTCTAAGATGTCCATCGACGAGCAGGAACTTTCTAGATTTACCTTTTTGCCGTGCGACGATCGGAGGCTCGACGAAACCGATCTCTCGAACCGACGCGGCGATTTGCTGGTATTTCCTACTTTTCTTTAAGGTTTTCGGTTGCTGCTTAACGGGAAGAATATCGGATAGCGCCAGTAATATGCCATTTGGTTCAAAAGCCATGGTCACCCTATCGGACATGATCACCCCTCCCCCCGCGTTTGAACCAAGTCTGCAAGAGGGCGTGGCATCGTAGACAAGCCTTCTGCTCGGAGCAGTGTCACGAAATTTTCGTCCTTGAGGAGAGCTCGCATACCTTCAACAATAAACAAAAGGCGATTCTGCGTGATCTCAGCTTTCTTGATCATCAGGTTCTGCCTATCAGCTTCGTGTCGATAGGCACGGACAAGTGCTGCGGATGATATGCGGGAACGAGTGTTTTGGGACGACACCGGTCGATGCGCCTTACCCCGGCGTTGTCGTTGCTCGATTACGCGCTTTGCGGTGAGCAGTTTTTTTCCACGAAGCAGGCCATTCTTGTACGCCTGAGCGAGCGCTTCCTGTGCACCTTCAAAATCCGTTTCGGCTATGTCCATAGCTACGTTAAGAGGGATCTGTCCTGTCTCGACCGCCACCAACAAGCGTTCTTCTCCGTCTTGTAACAGCTGAACGATCGAATGAACGTATTTGTAGGATAGACCAATCTTCTTTGCGATATCGTTATCGGAATAGCTACGCTTCTTGAGTTCTCCGACATCCTGAAGCAACTCCAGCGGTCGGTGCTGGCGTCGAGCCTGGTTTTCAACCAAACTCATGATCAATCGTTCTTCCTCGGTGACCTCGATGACAATGGCAGGGATTTCGTGTTGCCCAAGATAAAAGAAGGCCTCCAACCGGCCTTGGCCACACACCAGTTCGAAATTCGCTTCCCCATCCGTATACTCTGCTTTGCACACTGTAATCGGCCTTTTTAGGCCCACTTTTGAAATGCTATCAACGATCTGGCGAAAGATCTTTTTATTTCGTTCCCGAGGATTGATGACGCTGATCCGTTTGAGCGGGATCATCTTGACGACAGGAAGGTCCTTGTTTTTCATCATACGGCGATCTCCGAAATCTTCGCCCTTTCCGCCATTGAATAAAAATACTCCAAATTGTCGAAGCGGTAGGCGTCCAGCATCAGACCGTTTTCCGGAGCCAGGCGGACCCGTTCCTCGGTCATGTCGTATCGGGGCAAGAGGTAATAATCCAAAGGAGACGCGTTCATCTCATTCATCCGGATTGCAACCGTGATATCTGGCGCCAGTCCAGTATCAAGGCGGATTTTCCATCTGAGGGAACCTGCCGGCGTCTGCTGACATCGTGCAATGACGATTGAGGCGGTCATTTCGCCATTCACCGTCAATAAATCAGTGGCCGTATCGCGATATACGCTGCCGCCCAGGGATTCGATGGCAATGATGGTCTCCGCCACAATGTCATGGTGCATTTGGCGGAGAAATCTGTTGATTTCGATATAGCGATAGTCCCGGTCCGGTTTGAACCCAATCAATTCATAGGCGCGGATCAAGCTGCCAAAGCGGCTCTGATAAGAACCGCTGGATGGCATGCTTTCCGCTTCGTCGATGATGATGCCAGAGAGGTAGCCATGGACTTGAAACAGGTGTTTGAGTCGTTCAAGCATCTCATTGTCAGAATACCGTCGATTGCGTTCACGGATCATCCCCTGGACTGTATAGAAGTCCTGTGGATCGACGATCCCTTCAAAGATGCCATCCGCCCTGATCCACAAGTCCGGTGTGTTTGCGACGCGCATTTTCTTTAACTTGAAGGACTGGCGGTTATAGACGTTGTTACCGATGTATTTTTCGTTGCTCAGAACCTGGTGAACCGTACCGCGTGTCCATGGCCGCGAGAGATCAGTCGTGATCCCTTGTTCGTTTAAGATCGCCGCGATTTCTCTCTCTTGCTTTCCGCCGTCGATAAACTCCCGATACATCCACTGAACGGTCTGGATTTCTTCATCGGGCCCAGGTATCAGGATCACTCTGTCGGTCTGCAAGCTCTTGTGTTCGCCGATATCTAGGACACCCTGAGGCTCCCCATTCTGATTGACTCGCATTCTGCGCAAGCCGAAGCCCGCCATTCCACCTTGACGGAAACCCAACTCGATGAGCCTGCACTGGCCAGCAAAGACCTTCGCCGAAAGTTCGCGGCTGTATTCAGCCGCCATTGCGCGTTTGACGCCTTTAACAATGGTGGCGACCGGACTGCCGTCATTGGTAAATTGTTCGGCGCAGTACTCCACTTCGATGCCAGCCTTTCTGCATATATATTCGTATGAAGCGCTTTCATCGGCATCCTGAAAGCGTCCCCAACGACTGACGTCGTAGACGAGTATTATTTTGAAATCCGCAGCGCCACTTTCGACATCGTCGATCAGCTGCTGCAGTGAATCTCGGCCTTTGATCTGGAGGCCGCTTTTTCCTTCGTCCGCATATGTTCGTACGATCTCCATGTTGTGGGTTTCGGCGTATTGTCGAATAACCTTTGCCTGGTTGTCCGTCGAGTATTTTTGGTTGTCGGTTGACATGCGGACATACTCGGCCGCCGGGATCTTCGCCGTATTGTTGGAAGGGGATGTTTTATCGTCAGAAATTGTCATGCTGTTCGATCGTCCACATCATAATTGCGAAAGACCTTATTATACATTTTGTATAATTACAAGATGCAATAAACGAGAGGTACATGGCTTCGCACCTTTACCGCTTTCCTATACGTAGGCGATGAGGATCGAGTATTACGACGCGGCTTCCAGAATGCGAGGTGCGACACCGAAGGGGAGGCCCCGTGGATCACCGCCATAAATCCACTCCAAGGTAATCCCGTGAAGCTGGTAAAAATCAAACATTACTGAGGGGTCTGGCATCCGTTTGCCACTTTCCCAGTGGCTCCAGGCTGCGGCTTTCACGCCGATAGCCTCGTATATGTCCTTCTGACTAAGGCCAAGCGCCAGTCTCGCCGCCTTCAGTCGGCCCGCTATGGCCTGCAGATCCTTGTCGTTTTCGGAGCTATTCATCTTGATGAGTAGTTTACAGTTTGTAGATTAATTTGTCGATGGGCAAATGCAGGCGGGTGCCGATAGAATCAAGCAAAACAGTGATTGGAAGCGGAATCCGTGTCGTCTCATAGAGTTGTTCGACTGCTAAAAACCATTTTCGGGTTTCAAGCCGACTTTTACTGATATTCACATTTTTATCAGTTGATTTATCGTTTTTCACGGAATATGTTTCGAATTCACCAAACTTCTAACTATGGCCAAATTTCAAACAAGAGACACATTTTCATGAATAAGGCTGTACAACAACGTTTTTCAGGTCCGGTAACTGTTTTTCAGGAAAGACGCCTTCCCGAAAAAGCTACACCTGCCGGGTACAGCGCCTTGATCGATGCTTATGATCTGTCTGCACCTCTGCCTCGAACCCTTTCCGCCATCGGTGAACGACATCGAGTGATCGAGGAGGGCGACTGGCGCATTTTGACTCCCCGTCATGCGCCGCATTCAACCATCGAGGGGCACCTGACTTTTGCGCTCAAATATGAAGGCCTTGATCTTGCCGTACTCAAACGGCTCTTTATGATGGTTGGTCCGACCGAGATCGAAGCCCTGGTTAAAGGCAAGCCGACAGGCAGTTACGCTCGGCGAATTTGGTTCCTCTATGAATGGCTGACTGGCACCCGACTTGATCTACCCGATGCCGAGGCGGGCCGTTATGTCGTCGCCATCGACCCCGGCCAACAATGGGCGGCAAATGGTAAAAATTCCCCGCGCCACCGCGTCAGAAACAATCTTCCGGGCACACCGGCATTCTGCCCTTTGGTATTTCGTACCGAAGCGCTCGACCAATTCATCGCTTTGAAGCTGCCACAGCGCGCACGGGAGATCGTTGCCGACGTACCGCGCGACCTGCTCGCGCGGACAGAGGCGTTCCTGCTGTTAAAAGATTCCAAATCAAGCTACGCCATAGAAGGCGAACGCCCACCACAGGATCGTATTCAACGATGGGGACGTACTATCGGCGAGGCGGGACGCCAAGCCCTCGATCTCGAAGAATTAATGCGATTGCAGAAAATTGTTATCGGAGACGCCCGTTTCGTAAAGCTGGGACTTCGGCAGGAGGGCGGATTTGTCGGTGAACACGACCGCGACACGCGCATGCCGCTACCGGACCATATCAGCGCCAGACCGGGCGACCTGCCGTCACTCATCGAGGGCATGATCAGCTACGAACGTGAGACTGCGCAGGAAATTGACCCCGTAATCGCTGCTGCCGTGTTGGCATTCGGCTTCGTCTATATCCATCCATTTGAAGATGGAAACGGTCGTATCCATCGATATCTCATCCACCATGCATTGGCGCAGCGCGGGTTCAATCCGCCAGGAGTCGTCTTTCCTGTATCAGCAGCTATCCTGGAGAGGATCGACGAATATGGAAGTGTACTGGAAGAATATTCCTGCCGACTTTTACCGTTGATCGACTGGGAACCAACAGAAAATGGAAACGTCCGTGTCATCAACGAGACCGGAGATCTATATCGCTTCTTTGATGCGACGCCACATGCAGAATTTCTCTATGGCTGTGTTCAACAGACCATAGAAAAGGACTTGCCGAATGAAACTGATTTCCTTCGCAGGTACGATCTATTCAAAAGCCGTATCGTATCCATGATCGACATGCCCGATCAGACAGTCGATCTTATCTTTCGGTTTCTTCAACAAAATGGTGGTCGCCTGTCAAAGAGAGCGAGAGAGAACGAGTTCAAAGCACTGACTGACGCTGAAACCAAGCGAATTGAAACGAACTACGCAGAGGCATATGGTGAAATATCAGCCCTTCACAAAGCAGAATGACGGGCCGTATTAAAGCCGTAAGGATGATTTTAACATTACCGGTCTGCTTAAATCTCTTTTTTGATTTCGCTCCAATAATCAGAACTACTCAACTTTTCGCTGAGCTTCGCGGAGACGGTTCGAATCGAGCCCCCACCCCTCCGCCACTAAATCTTTGATATCGCAGTGTTTTT
>Ga0257125_1003686_pt1 | contig 10588 bp, 15 predicted proteins | sample SI106_200metaG_FD_190183 | JGI IMG/M metagenome (GOLD analysis project Ga0257125, IMG submission 190183) | Marine microbial communities from Saanich Inlet, British Columbia, Canada - SI106_200 | ecosystem: Environmental > Aquatic > Marine > Inlet | place: Canada: British Columbia | collected...
TGGGTGAAAGAAAAAACGATTGGATCAGCTAACTTTCACTCCCTCCTCATGTGTTAAAATTTGTAAATAAATAGAACAGCAACAACGAAAAGGAACTTAATTGTGATCAATAAAATTGATTTTGCAGTGGTTATATTTGCTTGACTGCCAATAAGCGGACATATCACCCGTTATTTCACAATCTTTCCGGTTAAAAAAGTACAATAAGATTATTACTGGTGGATTGTTGGTGGGCGTGTTGTCCACCCCCTGGTGTAGGGGATATCTTGAGAGGTCAACGAATGAATAAAAACAGAAACCTTATCATTTATGGCGGTATTCTTGTTGTTCTCCTCATTGCTGCTATAACAGGTTGGGTAAGTTTTACCCGATATAAAACTTCGTACAATATCATGGAACAGGCTGTGCAGACTTATGAAGAAGCCAATTCTGTCTATAAAACCAGAGTTCAAGTTTTGAACACCAGCCTAGAAGATGCTGAGAGTAAGTTGAGTGATGTTCAGACTGCCCTAGAGGATACCGAGAATCGGTTAGATGATGCTAAAATAAAACTTGATTTAGCAAATGAAACAATATCTGATAAGGAATCAGAACTTGTGCAAGCAGAGACAGAGATAACGGTTAACAAATCAGATATTGTTTACATGAGGCAACAGATTAGTGATTTACGCCCTTTAGAAGACTTGTTGTGTGATGACCAGATATCAATGGACTACTCAGGTATATTGAACTCGACTAGTACACATTGGCATAATTGGTGAATAAGGCGTAAAGGATTGACAACGGAGATGGCAGCCAGTAAACTTGCTCAAATCTGAAAGCAGGGAGCAAAGAATGCCATACCCAAAAGCAACAGAAGTAAAATTGAGTGAAGAAGAGCGAGGCGGTCTGGAACAATTGGTTCGCCGCCATAATGTAGGTCAGCAAATTGCTTTACGAGGACGCATCATCTTGGCATCTGGACAAGGACAAACCAATAGTGCGATAGCAAGGGACTTAAAAGTCAGCATCAACACAGCCCAACGCTGGCGCAACCGTTGGGCGAAAGCACAGACAATATCCTACGAGGATTTGAGCATTGAAGACCGTTTGCAAGATGGTCCTCGCCCTGGGGCACCCAGTCGAATTACAGCTGATCAACGTTGCAAGATGGAAGCGCTGGCCTGTGAGAAGCCTGAAAAAGCGGGTAGACCAATTAGCCAGTGGACAGGACGCGAAATAGCTGATGAAATGGTGAAACGCAAGATTGTGAAGAGTATCTCGAGCCGACATGCTGCGAGGCTTTTAAAAAGATGCTGATATAAAGCCACATTTGACTCGCTATTGGTTGACACCTGCCTACGAAGCGGGTTTTGATGACAAAGTTGCTGATATAAACGAGGTCTACAAACAAGCTCCTGAACTGGCAAAACAGGGACAACGAACTGAAAGTTTGGATGAAATGACCGGTGTTCAGGCATTGGAGCGAAAACACCCTGATTTGCCTATGTCAGCGGGTAAAGTAGAACGGCGCGAGTTCGAATACAAACGACATGGCACCTTGTCTTTTACCTGCAACTTTGACGTTGCATGTGGAGAACTGGTTGCCTGTACAGCCAGCAAAACACGCAACGAAAAGGATTTTGTGGAACATATCAAACGCCGTGTAGATTCAGATCCGCTGACCCGTAAATGGGACTTCGTCTGCGACAATCTCAACACGCACATGTCTGCATCGCTGGTGCGTTATGTCGCAGAAGAATCAGACCTTGTTATCGATCTGGGCGTGAAAGGGAAATATGGTATTTTGAAATCCATGGCTTCTCGGGCTGCCTTTTTGAGCGACCCAACACATCGGATTGTTTTTCATTACACCCCCAAACATGCTTCCTGGATGAACCAGATCGAAATTTGGTTCAGTATACTGGTTCGGAAAGTTATCAAGCGCGGCAATTTCACTTCCGCGGATGACTTGCAACGTAAGGTTTTGGCCTTTATCGAATATTACAACCTCACTATGGCAAAACCATTCAAGTGGACTTACCAAGGCAAGGCGCTAAACGCATAACTTATCAGTTATTTGCGCCAAACTGTACTAGTCGCCTGAGCTCTTATGTTGGGGGCTTGAGTGATGTTGCCCGCGTAAGCTTAACGGTGCGCACCTCAATTTATAATAATACTGATACTAGGTTACATGGAATCACGTATGTAAGCCGTGATGATAATGAAGCCTACTTAAAACAATTCTTGGTTTATTACAAGGAATTCGGATGGAATACAAGTACATTTGATATTGATGGGCAATGCTGGTTAGAAGCGCCCTAAAAACTATCCAATTACTAAAGTAAATGCGTAGGAAACATTTCCGGAAGCTGTATTCTGATAGGCTATTTTGTGACAAACTGAACAGATTGACGCTATAAAAAAGGCGCTGTTTACTGGCGTAAATGGTGGTAAACGTCTGTAATCGCTTGACCTGTGGGCCAGCTCGGGCGATAATAGCGCCATGACAACAATCACAGTAGCAAACCAAAAAGGCGGAGTGGGCAAGACCACAACCGCGGTATTCTTAGCTCATGGCCTGGCGCTGGCCGGGAAATCTGTTTTACTTGTGGATCTGGACCCGCAAGGCCAGGTAAAAACGCTGCTGAATGTTGAGGATGACGCTGGCGCTTATGATTTTGTGGTGGCGGGCCGTGGGGGCTGGGATCACCTGGTATTGAAAGACGCCCGTCCGGGCCTAGATGTGATCACCGGCGATAAGAGAACTGCTGACGCCCAGGCAGCGATCAGGAGCGCCGAAACTACCCACCTGGCCGATAAGCTGAAAGCGGCCCGCTATGACTTCGTAGTGATTGACACAGCCCCGAGCGTGGGCGATATTCAAGCCCTGGCAATCTATGCGGCTAACTGGCTGCTGATACCGTCAAAGTGTGATTTTCTTTCCAGTGAAGGGATCTTCAAATTACTTGAAACGTCCGACCAGGCCACAGAAAAGGGCTGGCGTGGGCGTTTATTCGGGATCCTGCCGACTTTCTACGATGAACAGACCAGGGAGAGCAAGGCGACAATAGAGGACCTGAAAAAGCATTTTAATAACCTGGTGCTGGCCCCGATCCACCAAGCAACCGTTATTAGGGAGAGCGCCGCAGAGGGTAAAACAATATTCGAGCAGGCCCCCACCAGCCGGGCAGCCGAAGAATACCAGGCGCTGGTAGATAGGATGTTGAAAGCATGACACCCAGACGCGATCCAGCTAAGACTTCAGATGCAAAGATAACAGGGACCACCCTAAAAGGAAAAAAACGGGTAAGACCCTGGGACGCTGCCCACGCTGCAGAAGTAGCGTCTTATCGAATACCCCCAGAGCTGAAACAGACAGTAAAAGAAATTGCCGCCGATCTGGAAATATCACCCGCAGAGGTGGCCAGGCTGTTTCTTGAGCGGGGAGTAAAGGACTACCAGGCGGGAAAGATTGACGTCAAGCCACAACCAAAACAAGCGGGGATGACCATATATGCGGAATGACGAATACAACACGTAAATACTGTATACGTCATGTTTACGTCTTGACAAGCGTAACAAAATAGCTTACAATTAGCGTAACGAAACGGCCCCAGCCGGTGCTAGAACACCAGGCCAGGGCCTACCCAACCACCAGGTACTAGCTGGTAGAGGGCTGCGCTGAATTATATCAGTAACACTATGCGCCCTGGTGGATCTACTCTACTACCGGGGCTTTTTTATAAGCCCCCAGGAGGCTTATAAAGTGGACTACCATAAGATAGTATTTAGACCTGATGTGCCAACCGATCCGGACAAAATGCGCGAATGGCTGCAGCAATGGCATAAAGAACACAACCCCAGCCAGGCCGATGACCAGCCCGGCTATATTGCAACCGATCAGGGCCGCCAGCTGCTGGGGCTGGCAATAGGAGGGAAAAACTGAGTATGACAAATCGAGCAGTAAACTTTCTGCGTGGGCTGCTGGCAATGGTCCAGGCAACCGAGGCGCTGCTAGTCGATCTTGTGGCTGCAGTAAGCCCTTGGCTGGCCCCATTGACGCCGGCATTATTAACCTGGCAGAGCATGACTAACACCCTGGGCTTTCCAGTGTGGGCAGCCTGGGCAGCAGCCGCAACCGTGGAAACCCTGGGCCTGTCCAGTATTCAGACGGCTTACAGCTTATGGAGTTATGAGGGCAACCGCCGCAAGAGTGACCCGCGCGCGCCTGTCCTGGTGGCTATTCTAACCGGCGCTTTCTACCTGGTAACGGTGATCACTGTAAACGCCCTGCTGGACCCTGGGCCGCCGATCCACAAGCTAGCTAAGGGCCTGTTATCTTCGCTGAGCGTTTGCGCCGGTCTGGTGTTGGCTTTACGAGCTGGCCATGCAAAGCGGCTGCAGGATCTGACCATTGAAAAGGCAGAGCGCAAAGCAGAGCGCCAGGCTGCCCGCAAGCTGAAAGAGCGCCAGCGGTTTGAGGTGGCCAGGGACCCTTTACCGGCGGGCCCGGACAATGGGCGTGGGCATGGTGGGCTAATGGAGGTAATCACCCAATGAGTAAACCAACCAGGCGAATATGCCAATTATGCGGGCGTGAATTCATGGCCAGCCCAAAAGCCCGCTGGTGCTGTAATGCCTGTAAGCAAGCAGCATACCGAGCTAGACTAGCTAGCAAAGCTGAGCACGCTAAACTAGCGAATTCTCATAAATCGTAACAAGTAAAGGGCGGGTGGCCCTGCTGCCCGCCCATTTTCAAGCCATAATAGTAAGTGATAATTTAGTTTATTAGCAACTATCTGAAAGTGAGCGAACCATGAGCGAAAACGCCATTATTACAACTGCCCCCAGCGCCTGGCTGGACCATGCCACTATTTCAGCGGTGATCGCCGATGTAGCAATAAACCAACCCCTGGCCGAACTGGTAAACGCAACCATACAGGCAGCAGCGGGCGACAGTGAACACACGGCCCGGGCTTACCAACACGGGATCGGGCTATTCTTACAATTCCTGAGTGAGCGCCACAGTGACCGGCTGCCCACAGATTGGCAGCCCCTGGCGCTGGCCACCACAGAGGGCCGCCGTACAGTCTGGGAGTTTAGAGGTTATGCGGCGGTGCTGCGCCTGGTATCGGCTGCCCTGGTGGATGAATTTGCGGGCTGGCTGCAGCGGGACGGCGAACTATCACGGGCCACAGTAAACCAGCGGCTAAACGCTGCCCGAGCGCTGCTGCGCGTGGCCATGCGTGATAATGTGCTTACTTTCGAGCAGGGGCTGGCGCTGGGGATCAGGCCATACAGACGCCGCCAGCGCCGGGATGTTAAACCAGTGGGCCGCCGCCTGGCCCCGGCTGAGGTGCGCCAGCTGCGCGCCATTGTAGAACTGAAAGCCCGCCATGATATGAAAGCGATCAGGGATCGGGCTATTCTGGATGTGGCTTTATTTGCTGGCCTACGCCGGGAAGAAATCGCCAGGCTGTCAACTGAGAACTTCAAACAGGACGGCGGGCGCTGGTGGATCGTCTTACGCGGCAAGGGCGGCAAAACCCGCCGCCTGAAATTACATGATGTTTTATTCAAATCGCTTACAGTCTGGATTGACGCCGTGGGCCTGGAAATAGGCAAGGGCAACGATCCGGTATTTTACAACTTGACCAAAGGCGGGCAGCTGACCTGGCGGCGGCTAAATTCAAGCGTGATCGGGCGTATAGTGGCCGAGTATGGCCACCTGGCAGGCCTGGCCCCAGCAGACGGCAATAACAGAATAAGCCCCCACGATTTGCGGCGAACCTGCGCCCGTAATGCCTATGATAACGGGGCAAGCCTGATGCTGGTCCAGGCGATGCTAGGACACAGCGACCCAAAGACAACCGCCCATTATATCGGGGCAAATGAGACAGACGATGACACCGGGACGGATTATGTCAGATATTAACCGTATATCCGGGGGTGGTAAGAAAACACACCCCCAGATAGAACGTATATTCTGCCTATATTTTAAGCTTAATTATTTGCGTCAAGTAATGATGTGCGTTATAATCTAAGCAAGTAATTGAACCTTTACACCACCCCATTAATAGCAAACCACGCTCACGGGCTGATCTTTTGGCAGAGACTCCACGTGGCGCGGTTAGCAATGTATAAAGTTATGCTTTTGTATACAAATTATACATGTAAAATTTTGATTGTCAAGAAATTGGTAGAAATCGCTAGACGATCAAGGACCAGCTAACCACGCCCAGCCCATAACGGAGCTGGGCTTTTTTTATTTTGCAAATAAGGTATAGCAAAGATAGCGAGGTGAAAATGATTGTAAAAAATAAGCAAGTGAATATCCGGTTGACCCCCCAGGAGCTAGCCACACTTGACCAGCTGGCCCTGGCTGCTGGCCGTACAAAGGCCGCAACGGTGCGCCGCCTGCTGACCTTGGCCGAAACACCAGAGGCCCGGCGGCTGCTGGGGGAACCACCCAACCATAAACAGGAGGTAACAGCATGATAGCAAAAGGGAATGCCCTCGGGTACGAGCCGAGGGCAAAAAACGAGAACAAGACACGCAGGGGCGTTATTCTCTACCCCCATTATAGCATTAATGGGCAAGGGGAAGAAATCGAATACACGCCCGACAAGGCGACGGCTGCGGAATTTTGCGACCTAAAAGCCCGTATTTGGAACACCCGGGGCGAGCTGGCCAGGCTTGAAATGGCGCTAGAGACCTACGGCGAAACGCCAACCATTCCGAGAACCATCATTCCCATAGACTATATAAGGGACAAACATGAGCGATAACCTTGACTTCGCCCTGAGTTATGCTGCCCTGGGTTGGCATGTTCACCCATGCAAACCGGATAAAAAGCCATATACCAAGTGGGGATCCACAGCAACCACCGACGCCGCAAAGATCCGGTCCTGGTGGAAGCGCTGGCCTGATGCGCTTATTGGTATCGCCTGCGAAAAATCCGGAATGTGGGCGCTGGACGTCGATAATAAAAATGGTGTCAATGGTCGCGCTGAATTCAAGCGCCTGATTGATGATCACGGCGGCGGCGAATATCCACCCGTCGGACCTGTGCAGCGGACACCCAGCGGGGGCGCGCATTTTCTTTTCAAGTTGACTGAGGGCATAAACATTCCCAACAACGCCGGGCAGTTAGCGCCGGGGCTGGACCTACGCAGCAGGGGTTATATCTGCAGCGGGGGCGCGTATCAATGGCAAGATGATCACGGCCCTGATACCTACCTGGTGGAAGCGCCCGCCTGGGTGCTGGATCTGATTGCTAATTTAGAAAGTGAACCAATTGGTTCACTTTTACCAGCGAATGAAGCGCCCGCCCGACTTATCGACACCACAGACAGCGGCGAATATTGGCTAAATAAAGCGCTTGCCCAAACCGCACCCGGGCAGCGGGATAATGATGCTTTCTGGTTGGCTTGCCAGCTGCGCGATCACGGACTAACACAGGCAGCGGCTGAACCATATATGCGAAATTATGCCCGCAGCTGCCCGCAATATCCTGGAAATAAAGATCCCTTCACTGAGAGCGATGCAATAGACTCTATGGTATCAGCATACACCGGAACGGCCAGAGGTCCAGCGGTGAACGCTGATAAAAGGACTAAATCAATGGATAAAAGCACAGCTGAGAAGCCGCCAGAGCAAACCAGCGCACAGGACGCCGGGAATTCAGCAGCCAGCAGCGCACAGAATGAACCAGAAGCGCCGCCGCTGCCTGATTATGCCAAGTTAGGGGATATGCCAGGCAATGGCGCTAACAAGTGGTTGGATGATTACATAGAATTCAGTCGGTTATGGTCACCCAGAGCATATGACGCATTTCATGAGGCTTGCGGTCTATGGTTATTGTCTACCATTGCAGCAAGGCGCGTCGCTGCGAATATGGGAAAACGACGATATACAAACATTTATATTGCAATGGTGGCGAGGTCCAGCTTACACGCAAAAAGCACCACTGCAGATATTGCCATGCAGGCGCTACATGCAGCGGGTATGGGCTGGCTGCTGGCCGCTGACTGTGCAACCCCACAAAAGTTTATTCAAGATCTAACAGTAAGAATACCTGATAATTTTGATGAACTGGAACCCGAACAGCAAGAACGCATCCGGAAACGGTTGGCATGTTCAGCCCAGCGGGGATGGTTTTATGATGAATTCGGGATGCACATATCATCGATGATGCGGACTGGTGGCAGCCAGGCCGACAGCCGCGGGCTTTTACGACGTTTCGATGATACTCCGCAAAGGTATGAATACGGCAGCATCGGCCGCGGGGATGACATCGTAGAACGCCCATACCTGGCACTGTTAGCAAGCCTGACACCGGCAGACCTGAGGCCCTTTGCTGGAAAAGGTGATGCGCTATGGGGTGATGGATTTCTAGCAAGGTTTGCACTGATAACACCGCCAAACACAGAACGCAGCCGGGCGCGCTTTCCCAAAGGTGAACGCATCATACCAGCGAATATTATCACGCCGCTGCATGAGTGGTCCCAGCGCCTGGGGCTGCCTGGAGTAAGTATCACTGATCTGATCACCGGAGAGGGGAAAACAACCGGCAAGCGTGCAATCATTACACCCAGCGAGGCCCAGGTTATCGAAGTGGACGCTGACACCCAAGACGCATTTTATCTCTATGATGAAGCACTGCTTGACATCGTAGAAAATTACGACGAACAGGATCTTGACGCCAATTACGCCCGTTTCAGTGAAAAAGCGCTGCGCGTGTCGCTGCTGTTAGCAAGCCTGGCCGGGAGTGACAGCGTAAAGCTGCATCACTTCGCCAGAGCACAAGCGATCACCGAACGCTGGCGCAATTGCCTGCACGAACTGTATAACCAATTGAACGAACCACCGGAGAGCGCAGAGCGCGCCAACGAAGAGCGCGTCTTGAGAACAATCAAACGATTGAACCCAACCGAAAGAGAATTAAACCAGCGCCATAGAATGGGCCGCGATGAAATAAAACGAATAATCACCAGCTTGATTGATGCTGGTGAAATCGTAGAACAGGTATCAGGAAAGACAAAAAAGTATAAATTATGGACACCAGAAGCGTAGACATGTATACATGTATAAGTGTATACAATATATTTATTTGTATACACTTACTAAAAGGAATAAGTATGTTTTGTAGAAACGTAGACATTTTTATGAGTATGTCTACACTGTATACGCGTATACACGTATACACTTCCCCCATTGCGGAAGGTTTTGATCTTGAGAAGCGCCCGGCACGGTAACACACCTATATTTTTTTATCTCAATACTAGAACAAAAAAGCGGAACGTTTGAACTGGTAAAGGATGAGTGTCGAGAGCTGACATTCTCATAAGTAATCACAGGAGGTAAGCAGCATGGAAAAGATACTAAATACAACAATGCGGGTGACGTTAGGCCGAAAAGGAAACTACTTTGGGGCAGGCGTAAAGGTGTAGTGCAATGGCATGGATCCGCAAGGGCAACCAGGAATATTATTATCGTTCACGGCGGCAGGGCAGCCATGTGATCAGTGAGTATGTTGGCAATGGTCCTTTGGCTGAGCTGTCGGCTGAAATAGATCAAGCTGAACGCCAGGAGAGAATCGCTCGCCATAAACAAGAGCGCCAGCGCCAGCAAGAGTACAAGCAGGCCGAACGCATTGCCGATCAGGTCGGGGATCTGATCAACATGATCACCCAGGCAGCCTATCTGGCAACTGGGCATTACACGCATAAACGACAATGGAGGAAACGACAATGAACCTTACATTATCAAGTAGGGCGCCTGCTGATGTGCCTGACGGTTTTGTGGATTTGCTGAAAGCAGTTGATAAAGACAACCCAGATAAAAAAGATATTCGGGAGCTGCGGCGCTGGCTAGAGGAGCGTCCTGAGCTGGCGCTGGCAACAACGAACTTGGCAGAGATTGCCAAAAACGCGATCATTGAAACAGGTCCGATACAGCAAAAATCTGTCAAGATGTGCGTTGAAACTGGCATGGCTCAGCAGAAAAATGATCTAGGCTATCAGGACGCCCCAGCCCTGGAGCAGTTGCTGATTGATAACATTGTTTTATGTTGGCTGCGGCTGCATGTAGTTGAAATTGAGGTAAGCAAGAACACCCAGGGCAGCCATACCCTTAGCGCTGGCCGTTATTGGGATCAGCGCTTATCTGTTGCCCAAATGCGTTATTTGCGGGCAATTGAGACGCTGGCCAGAGTGCGAAAAACCAATGTTGCTATTCAGGTAAATATCGCAAAGCAGCAGATAAATTCATTAGCAATGGACGCCCTGACAACATTCAAGCCACAGCAGCAAGGCAGATGATAGGGGGCTGCTGATGACGGCTGAACAATCTACGCCCGCGCCAGCTTCTCACATGATCGGGGAGCTGGTGCAGGCGGTTTTTATTCAGGCGCTGCGGGATGCAGCTGGCAAGTTTACCGCCGATGCTGACACCCAGGCAGAGGCCCGCGCCTGGCTGTTATCCGATGACGGCGAACTATACGCCTGGGTGCTGGGGGTAAAATTGCGCCTATTGCGGGCGTGGGTGGCTGACGGCTGCCCGTGGCCGAAAAGGGGCAAACAAAAGACCACAGAAGGGTGAACGA
>Ga0257125_1003688_pt1 | contig 10582 bp, 11 predicted proteins | sample SI106_200metaG_FD_190183 | JGI IMG/M metagenome (GOLD analysis project Ga0257125, IMG submission 190183) | Marine microbial communities from Saanich Inlet, British Columbia, Canada - SI106_200 | ecosystem: Environmental > Aquatic > Marine > Inlet | place: Canada: British Columbia | collected...
TTTGCTTAATTTTTCAAAATTTCTATAATAATTTGCTAGCATAATAGAAGTTTCTTCTCCTACATGTCTTATGCCTAAGGCATAGATAAAACTACTTAAGTTTATTTTTTTATTATTAGCTATAGAGCTTAATAGATTCTGAGTTTTTTTGTCAGCAAAACCCTCTAAAACATCTAGATCACCCGTAGTAAGACGAAAAATATCAGCCGCAGTAACTACCAAGCCAGAAGATACAAATTGTTCTACAATCTTATTGCCTAAACCCTCAATATTAAAACCCTTTTTAGATACAAAATGAATTAAATTTTCAATACTTTGAGCAAAGCATTTTTTGTTACTACAATAATAAGCTACTTCTCCACTTTTTTTGGTAACTGGACTATCACAAGCTGGACATTTTTTGGGAAAAACAAATTTCTTAGAATTTTTATCTCGTAAATTCAACAAAACTTTGACAATATCAGGAATAATATCGCCAGCTTTTTGAATAATAACTGTATCACCTATCCTGACTCCCAAGCGCTCTATCTCGTCTTGATTGTGCAATGTAGCTCGAGAGACTATACTGCCAGCCACTCTGACTGGCTCAAGGACAGCTACTGGAGTCAAAGCTCCAGTACGACCAACCTGGACCTCTATATCCAAAATTTTGGTAGTTACCTGCTCAGCTGGAAATTTGTAAGCCAACATCCAACGTTCAGATTTACCAATATGTCCAAGACGTTTTTCTTGCACAATATCATTGACCACTACTACTGCTCCATCTGTTTCATAAGATAATGTTTTGCGTTTGTTAGTCCATTTTTGTAGATATTTATCTACTTGTACCAAATTAGTACAAACTTCGTTGTAAGGACTAGTTTTAAAGCCTAGTTTGCTCAATATTTTATGAACCTCTTCATGCGTTTGTTGACATAAGTCTGTAATCAATTCAAAAGCATAAAAATCCAGATTACGACTAGCTGTAATTTTTGAATCTAGTTGTCTAATAGATCCAGCTGCTACGTTACGAGGATTGGCAAATAAGGGTAAATTTTTCTTAACTTGCTGTTTATTTATTTTGCTAAAAGTCTTTTTACCCATTACCACTTCACCACGTACTTCAATAATATCGGGTATCTTTTTGAACTTATCTGTTTTTAAAGATAATGGAATACTATAGATAGTCTTGATATTATTGGTAACATCCTCGCCAATCTGTCCATCTCCTCTAGTTGTAGCCCTGTGCAAAATGCCCTGTTTATAAGTCAAAACAATAGTCAGGCCATCAAGCTTTAATTCTGTATAATAATTTTTTATATTTTGTTTGAGTATTTTTACATTGCGTTTTTCCCAATCTCTGATTGCTTCTATATCAAAAGCATCCATCAAAGATAAAATTTTGCTAGAATGTTTTACTTTTATAAATTTATCTAGTGCTTTGCCGCTTACTCTATTGCTAGGAGAATCTGGACTCTTGAGATCAGGAAATTTTTTTTCTAAAAAAATTAATTCATTTTTGAGAGAATCAAAAGCTGGGTCTGAAATTTCCTGCTTGTCTAAGACATGATATAAATGACTATGATGATTGACTTCTTTGATAAGCTTGGCAATTCTTTTTTTTGCTTCTAGCTTGATCATAATCACAAATCTTTTATCAATCTTTCTTCAGAAAAAATAACATAATCAAAAATATCAGAAGCAGGACTCAAAGAAGGCAAGTGGACCTTGATATAATATTGAGAATTTTTATAATTACCATAAGCTTCTATTTCAGCTTCAGATAAAATACCAATATCACCATCTGCTATGTCAAAAGATAATAATTTGACCGTGCTATCTAAAGGTCTAAAAGTAAACCGGTAAAATCTATTGCTATAAATAGTAAAAGAATTTACATCATCAGAACATTGATCACTATCATATCCACAGTCACAAATAATTACATGGGTTTGTACATCAGGGTCAGTAAAATTATCTGCAAATGAAGCAGCTGTAATTTCTAAATGATGATCATACTTATGTGGAAAACAATCTTCTAACTCCCAATGTACTCTGTATTGATTTTCTCCACTAGCACCCCAGTCTATACCCCCAATATCACCAGCTGGGTCGATAATATTTACATGAGCTGGCGATGAGGTCGTAATATTATATCGATAAAAGCTAGAAGCAGTAGTAGTAGATGTCACTATAGTTACACTCTGTTCATTTTCTAAATCATAAATATTAAAACCTGTTTTACTCAAATCTACAAAAGAAGTAAAATCGTTTATAGATTTTGAATATTTTATATGATACAAGCTTTTTTCTATACCACTTTCTGCCGAATAAAAAGAAACCATGGCATTGTTTAGATTGAGAGACATCTTGATTTCATTGAGCAAAATCCTACTCAAGGTCAAAGTGGTCACCAAAATCACAGTCAAAATCATCAAAGCCATAACTAGCACTACACCCTGTTGATTATTTTTATGTTGGCTTACTTTTTTTGACATCTTATCTTTTGTAAATACGGGAAGCTATAGTAGTTTGTAATAAATGAGATACTTGTTCATTTGATCTAGTGGCATCAAAAGCAGTCTTTAGTCGAATAGTGACTACCGGTTGTTCATTAACCAAAATACTAGGAAATGGATTTTCAGATGGATTTATATAAAAATACAGATCTTCTACTTTGGTATTATTAACTGATAATGACAATAATTCTGTATATGATTCGTAGTCATCCAAAGCCCAATCACAAACAGAATAATCACTATTACAAACCGGAGTAATATAAATAAGAGCTTCCTCGGTAGTAGTGGTAAAAGCTATCATTTGTCCATCCTCTCTCAACAAAAGTAAACAATTAACATAAGGATTACCGGAAGGATCAGTACCTAAAACATCTACGCAAGTACTACTATTATAAGGATCATATTCAAAAATTTCACTATTTCTAATCTCACGAGTCATAGTCTCCAATGTAAATTGACTATCATTGAGCACTTGTTGTGAAATTTGAGTACGAGTCTGCATTTTTGTGAAAGCCACATAAATCACAGATAACAAAATAGCCAGCATAGCAAAAATAGAGACAGCTACCAAAACCTCCACCAAAGTAAATCCAGTTTTATTTTGTTTTATCTTATCTATATTCATCGACGCCAATTATATAAATACTCTGTAGCTTTAGTGTTTTCTTCAGTTCCAAATGAATCCCAGCCAACTATCGAAGTAACTTTAAGACCAATTTTTTCATAACCAGGCCAAGCAACATCACAACCAATATCATCATTGGCTACTTCTTCTGCAGTGCCGTCATAACATATTGCTTCCAAATCTATAACTCTCTTAAAATTCGTCAAATGATCATTGGTACCATTATCGTGATAAAAAAATCTTTCGTCAAAATCTCCACCAAAATCATATTGCAAAACACAATAATTACTACTGCCTTGATTACAATTTTCAATACATTCTTCTAAGGTATTATTACAAGCTACATCCAAAACTTTGATAGGAGATACAAAATGAATTGACTCATAATCAATCAAAAACCTACGATTACCCACATTATCCATATAAGAATCCCATTTACAAACAAAACCGGGATTATCACACTCTTCATTGTTGTCCATCTTGAGCCAGTTGCTATCACGCAGATGTCTAACTAGCTCTATACCTTCACGAGATAGATTACCAGCCATAACCCTATTATAATTTTCTTTATCAGTCCGCCAATTTCCTAAAGCCAAAGTAAAAGCAGCCATAATACCTATACCAAAAACTGCAATAGCTATCAATAACTCTACTAAAGTAAAACCCTCTTGATCATTTTTGTGTGATTTGTAATACATTAAAAAAATAAATTATTTGGGACCACCCATACCCACAGGAATATTTTCCTGTGGATTGTTAGGATATTTTGGCCATTTTACAGCACCAGGAGTTGGTGAGCCAATATTTGTTACCATTGTACCATCATTTGAATCTTCAGCTACTTTAATGGACTGCATATAAGCAGTAGCTGGATAAAGTCCACCTTTGGGGTTGATTATTTGAACAGCATAACCAAAGGCACTATTGGTACTACTGGCCAATAAAGTAGTTGTTATTTTACTCTCAGTCAAAAAAGTAATACGAACAAATTGATCATCTACAGGTGCCTTACTAGCATCACCAAGCCACCAGTTACTATCTGGTAAAAAAACTTTTTTGATTTTCTTATCAACTCCATTTCCAGTATCTATATAATGATAACCAGGGCCTGTTCTGCCGTTGTCAGCATAAATAAAATAAAATTTTGATTCACCCCAAAACTCCATTACATAACCACCAGCTGGATAGACAAGACCATTTCCATCACCAAAATCAGTAGCTGTCCTAGATACAGCCAGATTTCTAGCAAAACGAATATCAGAAGCTAATTGGTCAGCTGCCAAATCAAGTTTTTGATCTTCATCTGTCCTAATACTAAAGGCGAAAATAGTAGTAATAACACCAACAATAAAAACTGCAATTATTATTTCTATCAAAGTAAGGCCCTGAAGGTTTTTAAATATTTTTTTTATCATAATATATATTATTAATTTATTATTAATAAGGGTTTACTGGCGGTGGGTGTTTACCGCCCTCTTCAGGAATTGGATCTTCTTCAACGTCGGGTTTAACCCAATCTATATCGTTATAGCTTGGATTACCAATACTAGCTTTGATCATACCATCACTCATGCCTTCAGCTATCTGAATCACGCCTGCATAACCAACATTGGGATAACCTCCTTTTGGATTAGCTACTTGAATTGCATAATCTTGATTAGCACTAGCCGATAAGTTTGTAGTTATTTCGTCTTCAATAACAAAATTGAAACGAAAGCTTTGGGTAGATACCCAAGGTTCTTTATTGACATCATTGAACTGCCAAGCAGTGTCTTCTAAATATATTCTTTTCATATCTTGATCGCCCTCAGGGGTATTATAACCAAATGTTGGTCCTTTGTCTGCATAAATAAAGTAAAAAGCTGCCAAACCACCACTAGCTGGTCTAAAATCTACCCCATAACCATTAACTGGATAAACAGGGCCATTGCCATCTTCAAAATCATAAGCTGTCCGTGACAAAGCCAAGTTCCTAGCAAAACGAATATCAGAAGCTAGTTCATCAGCAGCCAAGGCTAATTTTTTATCATCATTATTACGAATATTAACAACAAAAATTGTAGTAATAACAGCTATAATAGCAACCACAATCAACAATTCCATAAATGTAAAGCCTTGTTTATTTTTTAATATATTATTAGTCATATAGTAATTTTAAATGGTCAAAATCGACCAATACCAAGCTACCAACCAATCACCATATAGCATAGTAATAAAAGTAGCTAAAGACAAAAAAGTACCAAAAGGAACTTTGTCAGTCAAATGTTTTTTGTTGCCAATTAATAAAATAATGCTAATAACACTTCCCAAAATATAAGCCAAAAACAAAGCAGTCAAAATATTTGGCCAACCTACCAAAATTCCCATCAAAAATCCCAAACGAATATCTCCACCACCAATCCAGCGACCCTTGGAAACTAAAAACTGAAACAAGAAAAATCCTCCGCCAACCAAAGCAGCTAATAATAAATGTAAAATATTAAAACCTAAGACATAATTCAAAATCAGGGCCAAAATTATAGCGGGAATAATTACAATATCTAAAATTAAATAATATTTTAGATCATAAACAAAAATAATAACTAACCAAGCAGCCATTATAAACCAGCCAGCCATTTGCCAAATATCCAACCAAGTGCCTGATAAAATATCTAAATTGGGAAATATTTTGATATATATCAAAACAAAGCTCAAGGCTGTAACCAACTCAACCAAAAAATATTGTCCAGAAAATTTTTGCTTGCAATAACGACAATGACCCTTGAGAAATAAATAACTAAACAAGGGCACCAAATCTCTAGCTTTTAGCTTGTGACCACAAAATAAACACTTGGAATGACCACTAATAAATGACTCTCCCCGATGTAAGCGAAAAATAACAACATTGAGGAAACTACCAACTAAAAGCCCCAAAATAAAGACAAAAACTACTAACATAGTAGTTTTATTATAACATAATTAAAATTAATTTGGTAGGAAATCAAAAACTTTGTACACAGCTAATACTAAGGTTGGTAGCAATCGTACAAATACCCCCATTATAGGTATTTATACCCCACATTGGCCATTTATTATTTATTCTAAAAATAATAGTATAGTTGTTGCTATCACTGGTATAGCTAGCTCCTCGAGCCCATTCATAGCCCCCTTGCCAATAAATAATATCCCCTTCTTGATTAAATCCATTGTCAGTAAGTTTGGTCAAAAGATTGGTTCTTGTTTTTTCAAGTTCAGGATATTCATTGAATTTATCATAATACTTTTCTAGGGCCACAGCCAGTTCTTTGGATTGAGTAAAAACTACAATATCATCAGAGCGATTGTTATTGAAATATACCATAAAAATAATCAGACCAACTAAGACAGCTAATATTACCAAACTAATAATCTTTATTTTTTTACTATAATTAAACATATTTATATTATAGCATATTTTTTATAAAAATTTAACAAATTAAAAAACCCTCCAGATATTTTAGAAGGTTTTTTAATTTCTAAATTATAAATATTAAGTACAAGTAGTAATACCAGTACCACCACAATTACAGAAAGTAGCAGTTGGTATGGTTGTAACTACAGCAGCAGCACCTTCCCAATCAACACAAAACCATTCATTGGTTCCTGTCAAAGGTACATAGGCGCGCCAACCATCAGCTCCAACTACAGAAGCATCATTACAAACAAGTGTTTCACCACCATTAGTAATAGAAGTCGCAACTGGGACTATACTATCAGCACCACAAAATCCATCATGACCAAGATTATTATCATCATACCAAATCTCAGCCGCAGCTGGTAAAGCTGACATATTTGCCTGCCTAGATGCATCTACACCTTTGTTACGAGCACTATTTAGATTGACTACTGCTACTGCTGATAAAACAGCAATAATAGCAATAACAACTAATAGCTCAACTAATGTAAAACCTTTTTGATTTTTCATTTTCTTCACCTCCATTCGTACAAGCATATTAGTGTTAAAACTTGAGATCCCCAAAGCTCTAACAAATATAACTTGATGAATTTAAAAATTAATTAACAAATTTATTATAGCATTTTTTTAAAAAACGGGCAACGATATTAACCCATGCTCTGTGCCAATTGAAAAATTGGCAACATGATAGCCGCTACCATGACACCCACTCCGACACCCATTATCACCAAAATCAAAGGCTCTATCAAACTAGTCAGGGCATTGACCATATTATCTATTTCTCGACTATAAAAACCACTTAATTTTTCTAAAACCAAATCAAGTTTACCTGTTCTTTCTCCAATAATCATCATTTGAGGAAGCATCGTAGGCATTAAATCACTTTTTACAAAAACTGTAGCCAAAGAATTACCACCTTCTACTTCCAAAACTGTCTGCATAATCAATTCTTGATAAGCTTGGTTATCCACAACTTCAGCTGTAATACGCAAAGCAGCCGCAATTGGAACACCACCCTTGATCAGAGTAGATAAACTACGAGTAAATCTGACGATGTATATTTTTTTGAATAATGGTCCAAATAAAGGAACCTGGACTTTTATAGTGTCCCAAGCTATTTTACCAGCTTTGGATCTAGTCCAAACACGTAAAATAAGAAAAGCAATAATAGCAGCTATAAAAATGAAGATATAATTATCAGCAATAAAATCTGAAACTGCTATCAGTATTCTGGTCAAAAATGGTAATTCAGCACCAGATTCAGTCAATAATGTAGTCATTTTAGGAATAACAAAGGCCATCATAATAAAACCAACCACCACCATACCACTAAGAACAAAAATGGGATAAATCATAGCTCCTTTGATTCGTGATATCAGATCATAATCTTTTTCCATTTGATCAGCTAAATATTCCAAAACTTCATCCAAACGACCAGATGTCTCTCCAGATTTGACCATGGAGACATAAAAATTACTAAAAGTTTTTTTGCTCCTAGACATGGCTGAAGATAACTTCATACCACCTTCTACATCATTGGCCATATCAATAATCTTTTCTATAAACAACGTATTGGCTGTCTGCTTGGCCAAAATACGTAGAGCTTGTACAATCGGCACAGTCGCTGAAATCATAACAGCTAATTGTCTGGAGAAAACAACCACATCCTTATGTTTGACTTTACCAAGATTGACGTTCCAAGATTTTTTGTTACCTTCTCTAGATTGATCCAAAGATAAGACATACATGCCTTTTTCACGTAACAATTCAGCAGCTTCTGCTTCATTAATAGCCTCAACCGCTCCGTTGATTATCTTATTTTCTCTACTTCTAGCTCTGTATTTATAAATTGACATATTTTATCTAAAATTTAACCTAAATGTTTGTGGGTCATTGGCTTGTGATATAGCATCTTTGACGTCTATTTCACCAACTTTTACTAATTCAAACAAAGCTCTATCCATATTTATCATTCCCTCTTCTTTGGAGCTCTGCATGATATTTGTCAATTGTTGTAATTTTTCATCTTTGATACTACTCCTGACAGCTGGAGTACTAGTCAATACCTCACAAACCAAGCTCAATCCTCCACCAACTCGTGATACCAAACGTTGAGCTACAACCCCCAACAAACTATCAGACAATAAATCTTTGGCCCACTTTCTTTTTTCATTAGGAAATCTAATAATAAATCTCTCTAGAGCTGACTCAACAGAATCTGCATCCATAATAATAATAACCAATTTACCATTTTCAGACAATTCTAGAATAACTTCTTCCATGCCTTTTTCATAGACAGCGCTAATCATGGCTACATCCACATCTTCATCTATCATATCTTGTAGACCCTTGATAAAATTAGGTGTATCACGACCTACTTGCCTTTGTTCTATAATAGATTGATTATTGATAAATAAATATTCTATTGGATCTTCTAATGTCTGTATATGAACTCCTTTGTTCTGATTTATAGTTTCTAGCAAAGAGGCAGCTGTCGTAGTCCTACCACTAGAAAAAGGCCCAGTAACGATCAATAACCCCTTGTCTTTGTTTAATAACTGAGTAATAGCTACTGGAATATTTAATTCTTTGGGTGAATAAATGGCAGAAGGTATCAAACGTAAAGAAATAGCCAAAAAACCCTTTTGATAAAAAATCTTTGTTCTAAATCTAGATTTATCTGCCCAAGTATAGACAGTTACTACTTCTCTGTCTTGATTTAATTTTTCTAATTCTTCACTACTCAAAAAAACTTCCGCCATACCATTGATATTATCCGGAGTCATTATTGGTTGCTCAGTCATAGTCATCAGGCGCCCTCCTACTCTAATAACTGGATTACTACCAGCCACTAGATGAATATCAGTAGCTTTACGCTCTGAAGTAGCATTGAGGATATTATTTATCAATAAAGTATCTGGCATTTTATTTACTTACCTCTTCTAAAATATTTTTTATCTTGGCAATAACCTCTGAAGGTACAAAATGAGCCTTGATCAAATAATCACTAGCCCCCAGATTGAGACATCTGTCTATATCTTCTTTTTGAGAAAAATTGGTCAAGACCAAAACTGGGATTTGTTTAGTTTCATTACTACGCTTAAGATCTTCCAAAACCTCAAAACCACTCAATTCTGGTAACTGCAAATCCAACAAAACCAAATCTGGTTTGTCTTTTTTGGCTAATCTTAGCCCCTTTATACCATCAACTGCACTAACAACCTGAAAGCCTTCAAGTTCCAATTTTGTAACATACATTTGCAGAAGAAAATCATCATCCTCTACAATAAGAATTTTCTTATTTTCCATATAATTATTGGTTATATTTCACTAACACGTAAAACTTCTTCTATGGTCGTCAAACCTATTAATGATTTTACAATACCATCTTGCTCCATGCTCATAAAATTTTGTTTGAGTAATTCCTCATCAACTTCATCATGATGAAATCCTTTGGCAATAATATTTTGTAAACTGCGAGTAACACTAATAGCTTCTACAATAGCTACACGACCTTTGTAACCGGTTTTTCCACAATGAGAACAACCTCGTCCTTTATAAAACTGCAGATTATCCATATCAACTTTTGTATAAAAAGCTTTTTTGGGAATCTTTTTTAAGTGTTCCTTTACTTTAATTAAAATTTCAGGAGGAATTTTGTCTTCAGTTTTACATTTGCTACAAACTTTTCTAACCAAACGTTGTGCTACTACTGCATTCAACGTAGAGGCTAACAAAAATGGCTCAATATGCATATCAAACAAACGCGGAATAGCTCCATATGAATCATTGGTATGCAAGGTGGTCAATACTGAATGACCAGTAAGACCTGCATGAATAGCTAGCTCAGCTGTTTCATTATCACGAACCTCACCTACCATGATAATATCTGGGTCTTGACGAAGCAAAGCCCTGAGACCAGCAGCAAAAGTAAAATTAACTTCAGGTCTAACTTGAGATTGATTTACTCCTGGAATATAATACTCTACTGGATCTTCTAGCGTTGCAATATTGATATCTTCTTTA
>Ga0257125_1003692_pt1 | contig 10565 bp, 5 predicted proteins | sample SI106_200metaG_FD_190183 | JGI IMG/M metagenome (GOLD analysis project Ga0257125, IMG submission 190183) | Marine microbial communities from Saanich Inlet, British Columbia, Canada - SI106_200 | ecosystem: Environmental > Aquatic > Marine > Inlet | place: Canada: British Columbia | collected...
TTGAGAATTGACTCCGGTTTTCTACTAAAAGAGGAAGAGACCAACCTTAAAACGCGTATTCGGGCATACACCAAACGTACGGATAATTATGCCTATGACACCCTGACCCCAGGTGCTGAAAACAAACATCTCAAAGCTTTTCGAGTGACCATCGATCCCATGCAGGAGCATCAAGGTGTCGGTTACCGCCATGATGGAGAGGAATTTGTGTATGTCATTTCGGGTGAGATCGAGGTGATGGTCGGAGAACATAAAAACAGACTTAAAAAGGATGAATCACTTCATTTCAATTCCGGGATTAAGCATCAGATGAGGAATATCGGAAAAAAATCAGCAAACCTGTTGGTGGTGATTTACGGCCCTTAGGGATCGTACAAAAAATAACTTGGCATAAGCTGTCCGCAAAAGTCCCTTAAAGACCGGACATTTTGCTGACAGAATGCCAAGTAATTTTTGAGCCGACCCTTAAACCAACAATTGATACCAGATGAAACAGAAAATAAGCGCATAAGGAGACTCTCATGTTCTATCAGTTAACCAACGAACAGCTTATGATTCAATCCATGGTTCGGGAGTTCGCCAAAAAAGAGATTGCCCCAACAGCCATGGAGCGGGATGAGACAAAGGAGTTTCCTGGAGAGAACTTGAAAAAAATGGGAGAGCTTGGCCTCATGGGGATGATGATCCCGCCTGAATATGAGGGTGAAGGTGCAAATACAGTCAGTTATGTCCTGGCACTCTCGGAAATCGCCTATGCTTGCGCCTCAACTGCCGTTGTGATGTCAGTCCATAATTCTATCGTTTGTGAGAGTATTCACAGATATGGCAGCCATGAACAAAAAGAGAAGTATTTGTTTCCCTTGACATCCGTTGAGGCGATCGGCGCTTTTGCCCTGACAGAACCCCATGCGGGTTCGGATCCGGTTGCACAAACAACCACTGCTGTCCGGGATGGTGACAGCTATGTTCTGAACGGCAATAAATGCTTTATTACCTCTGGTTCCAACGCCGGCATCATCATTGTGACTGCCAAAACCGATGAAATAACGCCTCACAAAGGAATCAGCGCATTTATCATTCCCCAGGGAACCCCGGGTTTAAAAGTCGGACATATCGAAAATAAAATGGGACTGAGGGCCTCAGACACGACGGACTTAATCCTGGAAAACTGCAGGATTCCCGTTGAGGACCGATTGGGCGAAGAGGGTCAGGGATTTAAAATCGCCATGACCGGTTTGGATTGCGGACGAATCGGAATTGCAGCACAGTCTATCGGCGTGGCACAGGCGGCAATGGATGCTGCAGTCCAATATGCAAAGAAAAGAGAACAGTTTGGACAGAAAATCTCAAAATTTCAGGGCCTACGATGGATCATTGCCGATATGGCTACCGAAATCGAAGCCGCGAAACAGCTCACTTTTTCTGCGGCAGCCATGAAAGATAGAGGTGAAAAATTCACTGTCCCTGCTTCCATTGCAAAGCTGTACGCTTCGGAGATGGTCAACCGGGTTACAGCCAAAGCTTTACAAATGCACGGTGGGTACGGATTCATCAAAGATTATACCATCGAGCGTCTGTACCGGGATGCTCGGGTTTTCACGATCTACGAAGGAACGTCTGAAATTCAAAGAATTGTTATTTCTAACAGCGTACTTAACGATAAACGGCTGAAATAGCGTTATTATTGCCAAGGTGCATTTCCAATTGAAAATTCCTCTACTGATAGCAGGAAGCATTTCTTTGCTCAACATGAGGAACCTACATCCGATTTAAAGTCAGATTGGACCATTAACTCAAATAAGGAACCTGCCATGCTCGTAAAAAACTGGATGAATAATGATTTTGTCACCATCAAATATGGTGATTCCATGCAGGAAGCCATCAGGTTGCTGCAGGAGTACCAAGTTGAACTACTGCCAGTCATGGATAAAAAAAAACTCGTGGGAGTTATTACAGATCATGATCTAAAAGAGGCATCCGCTTCTAAAGCAACCAGCCTGGACGCGCATGAAGTATTATACCTGATTTCAAAAATCAAGGTGAAGGACATCATGTCAAAAGAGCCGATCACAGTTCATGCAGAACTGACTATCGAAGAAACAGCTCAAATACTAATGGACAAAAATATATCCGGAGCGCCGGTGGTTGACGATGATGGTTTAGTGGTCGGCATTATCAGCAAGACTGAATTATTTAGAGTCATTATCAGCCTTACCGGAGTCGGAGCCAAAAGGGGGATACAATTTGCTTTCAAAGTTGAAGATCGACCCGGATCCATTAAGGAGGTTGCGGACATCATCCGTAAAAACGGCGGTCGTATGGAGAGTATTCTCAGTACACATAAGGATGTGCCCGCCGGATTCCGAAAAGTCTATATTCGTATGTATAATATCGATCGGGATAAAACCCAACAGCTGAGAGACGAACTACATGGCGTGGCAGACCTGCTTTATTATGTTGACCACATGGAAAACAAAAGGGAGATTTTTTCTCCATAGGTCTCACTTTCAAGCTTATTCAATCTGGCAAAATTAATCATTTCGAGTTGATTTCCAATACATTTTATATCGACAGAGCCGGATCAGAAGAATAGACTTCAACTCAAAGAGGAGGGAATTTAAGGTCAGCGCATTCCTATTAGATCGCTTCATCAATAATCAAAAAGCGGTCGCCCGATATGGGAAGAAGCCTATTCAGCGCTGGCGATTCAGGTGCAACTTTGAAACAAGTCAATCAAACTCTGTTCTTAATTCGATTACCACTTTTCAGCACCATTGCCCATTCATCAACTTGAGTTGATGAAAAATTATCAGAGGAAGAAGAAAAGCAGTAATAGCTAAAGAACGGAGCATACCCGGAAAAACACTAACACTCACATTTGGTGAAAGATCGGACAGATATTCCGTACCTTGCCATAGAACTGACAAGCCATGCGGGACATCCGTTATCCAATAAACGATCCAGGTTAACTGTATACATATTTTAAAAGATGACGAAAAAACGTAGTAAACCAGAATTCTATTCACGGTTCATGGAAAAGGATTTTTTCCCTGAAGCCAATAAGAATATCAAGTATCACGAATCCCACAATTATTGGATATTCAAAACCGGGCAAAAAATCTACAAAGCAAAAAAACGTGAAGAGGCAAAGAGCACAGCATCACTGGAGGAGATTTTCTGCCAGGAAACGATACGCCGCATTCTGGACCACTCCCCAACATTGCAGCCAGAAATAGCCACGATCAAGCAGGATCAGCAGAGCTTTCAAATTGATCGGAACAATCAAATTTCGACTCCTCCATTATATTTTGTTATCATCATGGATCAGCTCGCTGACCGATATTTCCTAAGCAATATAATCAGTAAGGGGAAACTGACTGAAAAAACAATAGATAACGTCAGCCGATTTTTATTTCAACTCCATGAGAAGGCCGTGCCTACATCATCCAAAGACGAAGGCACATCTGTGTTGATACTGCAAAAACTGAAGGACCTGATTTATCAATCGAAAAAATACTTGGGGGACACCATTTCACAACCCATGATTGATATGACATTACGACCGTTGGAGAAGTACATTGTTGATAACCGAAAGCTCTTGTTGCGTCGAAATAAAAGGGGACTTATCAGAGAAGTTCATGGCTGTTTTATCCCGCGAAAAATATACGCAAGTAAGGAAACGGTTCTCGCCCTGGCTAAAACAACTGATCCGTTGAGAAATCGCTATTGTGATGTCGTCTCAGACATCGCCGATTTGACAGTCGAATTGATACAAGAGGGAGAAAGCAGCAAGGCGACATATTTCATCGAATCCTACTGCAAAAAAACTGAGGACCGCGAGATAAAACTGATACTCCCGATATATCAGGCGTTAAAATGCCTTTCACAGGGTTTGAAATATAGCATTTCGTTCAGGCAAAAGAGCGGAAAAACAGAAGAGGAAAACAAGCGTAAAGCTACTGCATATTACGAACAGGCTATTGAAGTTGTCCATCAATTGTGATTTAATATAAGAAAAAGTCCGTTTTTTCCTTCCGGTGGGTTACAAAATTCGGTTTGCTAGCATAACCAGGTTAATTAATTAGAGAATTACGTTTATAAAACGATCTTTGTAATGACCACGCAACGTGGTTCCTCTCATTGTGAATAGATGTTTTATATTTACCATTAATAACCAGAAAAACCCCTAGGTTACAGCAAGATAAGGATACAGTCACCCGTTCGTTAAAAGATAACACCGTTCACTCTTTTGGCAGACGGATTGATCGGGCACAAAACCCATCAAAGGACGACCGTGTTGTTTGCTCCTGGAGGTTGGTCAAACTCAGTCCAAAGAGATCTATGAAATTTCGTTTACTGTTGATCCTTGTCTTTGTCATCACCTGTCAAAATGCCCTGGCTGAACGCTTCATCCCTGAATCCGATGTCCTCAAACGAGTCCTGACAATCGTTAATCAGCTCTATGTAGATAACAATAGAGTGGTCGCCCCCAAAATGCTGGAAGGAGCGCTGGATTATCTATCAAAAAGCGTCGCTCCTGTTTTGACAACTTATGCAGAGGAAGAATCTGCTGTTGAAGTTAAAATCAGTGTCGATCAATACACACGTTCTTTTCGGTTCAACAAGCCTGCCAACACAGATGAACTCGATCATATTCTCCAGCTTCTGATTCGGTTTGTAAAACAGCATCTGGACGAAAACGAGAAGCTGGAAAATGTGGATTATGCCGTCATCAATGGATTTCTACGGCAGCTTGATCCTCATTCCTCTTTTTTGATCCCTGAGATTTACTCCGATTTCAGTGCCAGCACCTCAGGGAATTTCGGTGGCGTCGGCATGATGATCGGCCTGAGAAAGGGCGCTTTGACCATCATCGCTCCTATTGATGATACTCCCGCTTCTCGCACTGGTTTGAAGGCCAAGGACAAGATTGTTCAGATTAATGAGGAGTCGACCATCAACATGTCTCTGACTGATGCTGTTAAAAAGCTGAGGGGGGAAAAAGGCACGAAGGTAGAAATCTTCATCATGAGAAAGGGGTTTACATCACCGAAAAAATTTACAATTATCCGCGATCTCATTAAAATCACAAGTGTTGAATCCTATTTATTTGAAGAGAACGGCCAGCGGGTCGGTTATCTGAAAATCAATACATTTCAACAAAACACCATGGATGAGATCAATTCCCACCTGGGGGACCTGGATTATGACCTGAACGATTTTCAGGGGCTCATCATCGATCTCAGAAACAACCCGGGTGGTTTGCTGGATCAGGCCATTAAAGTAAGCGACCGATTTCTCAGCGATGGGGTGATTGTATCAACAGCCGGCCTTAAGGCCAATTCAATAAAGAGTTATAAGGCACACTGGTTTAGAAGTATTGAAGATATTCCCATCATTGTTGTTGTTAATAACGGCTCCGCTTCTGCCTCAGAAATTGTGGCCGCCGCTTTGAAAAAAAACAGGCGAGCCATGGTCATCGGGATCCAGACTTTCGGTAAAGGGTCCGTACAGCAGGTCATTCCATTCAAAGATGGTTCTGCACTGCGGTTGACAACGTCAAAATATCTGACCCCCGGTAACATTTCAATTCAGTCAGTTGGTGTAACGCCTCATATTGCGGTGACTCCGTACTATATCTCTACCGATTTCCTGCATGTCACATCGCCCAAACTGGATAAAGGTGAAAACAGCCTTGACCAGAATTTTGCAGAATGGGGGGATAAGGCCGAAAAACCCTTAAAAACCATTTTTTACCTTTTCGACGATAAAGATAATAAAGAGGGCGAAGAGGACGAAGAGGAGGCCGACTTAAAAGTCGTTAAGTTGAAGCGGCTTAAAAAAGATTTTCTGATCCAGGCAGCCATCAGGATTCTCCGTGAGAATAACAAAAAAGAGTTTGATAACCTGCTTCACAGTGGACTCTCGCATTTTAATAAGGAACAGCAAATTCAGGAACAGAAACTTGTTGATCGATTCGCTTCTTTTTCTATCCCCATTGATTGGAGATCATATGACATAGAAGAACAGGGAACCATCAAGAGCAGTGTCTGGCTTGAAAGTAAATCTGTTTCTGGAACAAAAGAGATCTGGCAAAAACAGAAGGGACCCATTCCGGCAAATAGCGAAATCAGGCTGTATCTCGTAGCAGAAAACACTGGAAAAATACCGATAGCTAAACTGATGGCAATCACGGCATCTAAAAATGAGGTTTTCAATGACAGACAGTTCGCTTTTGGAAAGCTGGATCCTGGTAAATCGAAAAAGTGGTACATCCCCATTAAGATCGCTGAATCGTCTCATTCCAGAAATAACTTGATCTCACTGGTTTTTACCGATCAGCGGAAAAGAACTATCCATAAAGATGCCATTGACCTGATCATCAAGGAAGACAACCGACCGCTCTTTCATTACACAGTGACACCTTATGAAAATGGTAAGTTTAAATCGGCTGGGAACGGAAACAATATTCTTGAAAATAAAGAATCTATAGCGGTGAAAATTGATGTTACCAACACTGGCGCAGGAAAATCCGGTCCTTTGACAGTTCTTCTTCGAAATGGAGAAGGAAAAAATATCTTTTTAAAGAAGGGTCGGCAGAATATTGACTCCCTGAAACCCCGTGAAACCAGCAGTGCCGTTCTTGAATTTGATTTAAGGGAAACCCCACAGGATAGGGATCTTGATTTTTCATTAAACATCCTGGACGGGACATTTCCCTTGTCCTCTATTAGCCAGAAAATCAAGCTTCAGTTGGACAGGGCTGCGCTGGCACACTCGAATACACCTCCGGCAATTCAGCTGAATTCAGAACAGTTATTGAGCACCGCGAGCGTCTTTGAACTTACTGGTAGAATTAATGATCCGCAGGGTGTAAAAGATATGTATGTTTTTCAGAACAAGAAGAAAATCTATTATAAAAATTTTATCAAACAGGCAAATCGCAAAACAGTCGACTTCGCCTTAGAGTTAAATCTTAAAGATAAAAACAACATTGTCGTTATCGTAGCACGGGACGATGACGATGTAACGACCCAAAAAAACCTGTATTTGCGTTATACAACATCTAAGTAGTTGCAATAAATCTATACACTTGGTACATAAAACGCAAAAACGAAATATTAATAGTTTTTATCTAATACCAGCTGAACGGCCCGATTGTCCAGGCTGCAGCTAACATAACTTATTGTTTTCGTTAACAATAATAAGCAATTAACCTTGGATAACAGATCAATTTTTCCATTTGATGTTTTCCGAAAAATTTCAATACGTTACATTTTGATTCACCGGCGTTAAGCAAAATCCTTGATCATTACAGGCAAATACTATCTTTGTAAAGAATGGGAATGCATTACTTATTAACATCAAATGCTTAATAACGCTGCTAATCAATATCTTTTCAACATGGGAGTAAAGAATGGCTCGTGAAACGATCGTAAAAAGTCCGAATCTCGTTCATCCGGAAAAACCAAGTGCCGTTGGTTCTCGTAACAGTTTGCATCGGCAGGATCGGGATGAATATGAAGAAGCCAAAGGGATCATAGACGAGGAAGTTGACAAAATCCTGAATCACATTCACGCCAAGTTACCCCCGGAAGTATTGGAAAAACTTGACGTAATGGGTTCTGTCAAATCGAAATTACATAACTATTTTAACCAGGATTTCCAGAACATGCTCAATCGTTACCTTGTAACGATGGAAGATGAGATGAACAAGAAGATCCGGGATTTGATTGACAAGGAAGAAACTCGAACCCTGAATAAGTACACTCCCCGGGAGATAACCGAAATAATCACTCGGATCGGCGATTCGGAAACGTTTAATACTGAGGATATCGAAAAGTCTGTTGTCAATATGTACAGCCATCTTCAGGGGCATATTGAGCGCGGTGTTGCTGAACTCGAGACCAATACAAACGCCCTGCTTCGGGAAAAAACAGATGTCGGGGTTTTCATACGGGGTGAAAACTCTTATGCCATAGAAAAATGCACCTTTAAGGATAATAGCAGGCGCCCCAAAACCGTAATGGACCTTAAATTATCCATCAGCATCCTTGATTCAGAGCTGATCAGCCGTATCTATCATTACCAAGTGCCTGTAACTTCCATCATCAAAGATATCGTCGCAAAAAATATACACGAGTTGATTGACAAAGAGATTGATGAAATCAACCAGCAGTTGGTTGATGAAGGCAAAGAGGAGATGAGTGACTCAGAAAGGATTTTCGAAAAACTTCGGGTCATGGATAAGTATATTTCAGACGATAATACAGAAGAGTCCAAAAGATATCAGTTTGTCGCAAAGAAATTCCTGGATTCTGTCGATGGCATTCAGGCTGAAATTGAATCCAAGGATTATAATTCACTGAATATCAGGGAAAACATCAAAAAAATCATTGACAACGAAAACATCCGCAACCGTGGATTTAATACTGCAGTCAACTCAATTACCTCTATCCTCGACAATAGCAAGATGGGATATCAGTTCATTGAGAACTATAAGAACGCCAGAGAGTGCATCATCAGAGAGTACGAAGAGGAAGATGTAACCAAGTTGCCTGATGAACGCTATAATTTACGTCTGGTATATTACGATCAGAAACAGCTGAAATCTCTTCGCAAAGCCTATTCAAAACAAATTGAAGAGATGGAACGGGAAGTTATGCATCTGTGGAAAGTATGCCACGGTGTGTACACCAACGACCGAGATGAAAAAGAGTACGATGACTGGGAAACACTTGCTGACCGAATGCTGAAGCCCAAGAAGAAAAAAGGATTCTTCAGGTCAAAAAGCAAGGATGAACCGGAAATTGAAGAGAAAAAGCCGTTGTGGAACGAAATCAGCTATATTCAACCAAAGGACACCATCGTTAGCAAATCAAACCCTACTGAAGAGGCTAGACTAGACGAAATAGCGGCTCGTTTTCCTCTAATGTCGGAAAAACTACAGAAAGTATACAGTGACCAGATCGATGAAACACGGCAGATCCTTGATGCCCGCTTAAACTTCCTTCAGGAGCAGTTTGAGGAGTTCATGAATCAGATAAATCCGTATCATGTTCAACCCGGTCTACTCCTGGACATCGATATCATCAGCATCAAAAAGAAAAAAACAACCATGATGAATATGGCCAATGTCATCAATGAGTTTCTTTATTCGGTATCCAAGGGGTTTTCAGATACAATTGTTGATGAACAGTCGGTGATCAATGGTAATGAGACTCAAGAAAACCAATATGTCGGTCTTCACGAATAAGAGTGTGTCAGATTCGCACCCGGCAGATTGCCGGGGCGGGCAGTATTAAAGCCGCGAGACAAACCGATTGATGAAACGTCGCAAACAGGACAGTCAATTCAGAACAGTGCATGCAGTTACACAATATCCTGATCACAAACGGCACCATTGTAACCCTCTCCGCCGATAAACTACCGCACAATCCGGTATTCAAACCAGAAGGCAAGGAAGTCACTACCCAGCTCACTGAATATTTAAACACCACTCAAATACCTCGGGGAACCATTATCAACCTAGTGTTTGATCAAAAGTATATCCACTATCAACATTTCAGTTTCCCCCTCTTACCCGGCCGTAAAATCCGTCAGGTTCTAAAATTCGAACTGGAGGACACCCTCCTGAAAGAGGCAGAAAACTACGTCTACAGTTACTCCACCCAATCCATCAAGGGTTCAGGAACGACAAGCGCTGGTGTTTACCTAATGGAGAAAGTCCTGCTGGATGAGCTGGTCTCCTTATTCAAAGGATTCAACCTTGAGTTACGCTGGGTAACCTCACTGGAGAACTTGATGGATCTTGAGTTTCGCAAAAATACCGATCCGGGAAACAGGATTCATGTTGAATTATCTGAAAAGGAAAAATCGGCACGACTTTTCGTCTATCGAAATGGATTTCTCGTCGGTTTGTCGGCCCTATCAGCAAAACAAGCCGTTGATGCTCAAATAGAAGGAACATTATGCCAGGACTTTTTGGATCAGATCAATCAGAGAGCCAATGCCATTCGGCTGATGGAAGCTGACATCAGCGATATTTCAATCGATGGAACACTAAGTAACCAAATAACCGTTGATGAACAGCAGGAACTGAGCATCAACAAGGAATATCAACCTGAACCAACCCAAGAGAATAACAAACCCGTAGTTGATCTCCCGGCTACGAGATTAGATCACCCAAGAAGAGTTAATTTGATAACGTCCAACTTTCTTGTCTTTCAGGAATTAAAAAAACACGCACGGTCTTTGATGTTCACAGCCGGTGTTTTTATTCTCAGTGTTGTACTTTACATCTCAGCCCTGGGTTATCGCGGATATTACGACAGTCAATATTATGAACAACTTAATCATCAATTAGATCAGACTATAGAAAAATATCTGCCTAAAGGGGCATCGAAAGCCAACGCAATCTACATCATTAAAGAACAGGTTCAGAATCTCAATCTTGAAAAAGAGAAAAACAGAAAGTTTAAACACCGAAATTATCGAGTTTCCAAAGCATTGACTGAGCTTTCTCTTTTAAAGATTGACATACCGTCATTAACACTGATTCGGTT
>Ga0257125_1003695_pt1 | contig 10554 bp, 7 predicted proteins | sample SI106_200metaG_FD_190183 | JGI IMG/M metagenome (GOLD analysis project Ga0257125, IMG submission 190183) | Marine microbial communities from Saanich Inlet, British Columbia, Canada - SI106_200 | ecosystem: Environmental > Aquatic > Marine > Inlet | place: Canada: British Columbia | collected...
AAAGGAGGTCGAAAAAGAACTGGGTGCGGTTAAACTGGTTCGGGAAGTTCAACGGGGCGGATATAACGTGGTCACCACCGCTGAGTTGAAAAAATGGATCGACTCAGGCAAAGAGATAACAATTATCGACACCATGCCATATGAAGCCAGTTACAGGAAAAACCACATACCGGGGGCAAAACAGTTCCTCTTTCCGATACCTGAAATGACCATTTGGACACTGGCAGAGACGGATAACAAATCCCAGTCTGATTTTGAAAAATTGTTGGGCGCTGATGAAGGGAGGACAATTGTTATCTATTGTGGTTTTGTAAAATGCACTCGAAGCCACAATGGAGCGATGTGGGCTAAAAAACTGGGCTATAAAAATGTTTACCGGCATTCCGGTGGTATTTTCGCATGGAAGGGAGCCAATTACGCTGTTGAGGAAGTAAAATAGAACTCACACTGCAGAGCGTGAATAGCAATTGCAGAAGGAGAAGAAACATGACGAAGCTGAATCCTTTTTGAAATCACCACATCTCAGATAACGTCGAACCACCTCGCCCAGATCCTGAAACAATGTTTCTTTTTCTTTGAGGGATGATTTGATTCCATATTCTGCTTGTTTTCGCTTTTTATTCTCAATTTGAAGACGCCTATTCCAGATCAAAATAAGGGCTATGATTGTGACCGCAATCAAAGCCGCCCCTAGCGTCCATTTCAAAATATCCACGAACCGAAAGCCATACTCATATCGAATTGAAAGCCATCTGCTCCGAATTGCTTCATGATCCTCAGGCTGCATCGCGTTAAGAGTTTTATTTATTATACTTGCGAGTTCTGGCCAGTCATTTCGGATAGCCATAGCTTGGTTATGATTATCAAAAGGTGAAGAAGCTGCAACTTTTAGATTTGATAAATTGTGTAGTTGGATAATATAAGTCGCAATCCTCAAATTCCCTATATAAGCATCGGATTCCCCAAGTGAAACAGCTTTAATTGTGTCAATTGATGTTAAGACATTCGCTTACTATACTGGCCTGGACCCATGATTACGAAAAGGTTCTGAAACATGGGCTTAAGGATATTCGGCAGAAGACAGAGGTCGCTTCGATAACTCAGCCAGTGGCTGTCAAGACCAACAAAATGTCTATGAAATGATTCCTGTTTTTGATATGATATAGGTTAATTAAAAAAAAACGGTGACTATTCACCACACTGCCATCGGCGGGGCGCATGTTGAATAGATACAAAAAAACGAATTAAGACGTATCCATGAAAATTGGATAGAAAGACCATCAAGTTAGATTCGAACTGAAAATTGGGAGAAGTAATGCTATTGAAGAAAAGGAAAAGTATTTCAAGATTGATGTTTATTGGTATGTTCTTTTTTTCAGCCATATCTACTGCCAGTGTTGGACTTATCTGGGTTGTCCAGGAATACGATCAGTTTAAAAAAGATTCTGATAAACTTAGAAATGAATATGTTGAAGGACAAAAAAGACTTTTAAAAAAAGAAGTTCTAAGAGCAGTTGAACATGTTGAATACAGGATAAAACAAACAGAAATCCGCTTGGAAGACTCCATCAAAAATAGAGTATATGAGTCTTATGAAATCGCATCGAATCTTTACAATCGATTTCATAAATCGAAAAGTAAATCAGAACTTAAACAAATGATCATTGAAGCTCTTCGGAATGTCCGGTTTAATCGCGGCAGGGGATATTACTTCGCAGCTGATTTCAATGCTGTCATTCAATTGTTCGGGGACCATCCTGAGCTGGAAGGACAAGATCTTTCAGATATGCAGGATTCACAAGGGAAGTATGTCATCAGGGATTTGATCAAAATGGTAAAAAACTCTAAGGAAGGGTTTTACCAATATTTCTGGACAAAACCTGATACTGATGGAAATCATCATATAAAAGTGGCATTTGTCAAACATTTTGAGCCGTTTGACTGGTATATTGGTACCGGAGAGTACCTGGAAGATGTCAGGAATGAAATTCAAAATGAGGTCCTTCAACGGTTGATTAAAATCAGATTTGATACCAGTGGCTATTTATTTGGTAGCACGTATGATGGGAAACCCCTTTTTACCAATGGCAAAATAACAAAAGGTTCTGCAAGTGTGTGGGATTTAACCGACCCAAACGGCATAAAAATTATCCAGGAACAGAGAAAAGCCGTCAACAATCCGGAAGGTGCATATTATCGTTATTCATGGAAGAAGCTGAGCTCGCAGGCTCCCTCACCTAAATTTTCGTTTTCCAAAGGAGTATCTGAATGGAAATGGATGATTGGCGCAGGGGTTTACATTGATGAAATTGACAGTGTCATCGCATTAAAAAGAGCGAATTTGAATCGACAAATCAGAAATCAACTCATTAAGGTTCTGATAACCTTTTTAATTCTGATATTGATCTCATATATATTCGCAAAGTATATTTCCGTTAAGATACAGAAAATATTTGATAAATTCCTGACCTTTTTCAACAAAGCATCCTCAGAATACGTGCAGATTGACTCTTCAGAAATGATGTTCGATGAATTTTCGGAAATCGCTGGTTTGGCCAATAGGGTTATTTTGGATCGGGTGAAGTCAGAACTGGCATTGAGTAAAAGTGAATTGCTGCTGAAAATGATAGCTGCGAATTACCCTTGTTACATTTCCGTCATCAATAGTGAATTTACAGTTACCTACGCTTCAGGCAAGGAGTTTGCAAAACAGAATCTTGACCCTGTAAGCTTTGAAGGGCGAAGCATAGAAGATATATTTGGCAGGAAAACGGAATTTATTATTGACCAGTGTAAAAAAGCATTTAATGGGGAAGAGGTTCATTTTGAATTGACGTTTAATAACCAGAATCAGCTTTATGCCTTGATTCCGTTGTTTTCAGATAACGAAAGCATTCACCAGATTTTGTCCATTGTCGAAAATGTAACTGAAAAAAAACAAGCTGAAAAAGCCTTGAAGCGATCCGAAGCACTGATAATCCAGACGGATAAAATGATGTCCGTTGGCAGATTGGCAGCCGGGATGGCGCATGAAATCAATAATCCGCTGGGAGGGATGCTGCAGGGAGTTCAAAATGTCCAGCGTCGGTTATCACCAGATTTGAAAGCAAACGATCAGCTGTCGCAAGAGGCAGGGATTGATCTTCACAATGTTGAAAAATATATGGAAAAAAGAGGAATACTGTCGCAGCTGGATGGTATTCGAAAATCAGGGATAAAAGCAACTCAGATCATCTCGAATATGCTGCAATTCAGTCGTCAGAGCGAATCAAGAATAGCTCCCATCGATCTCGTGGATTTAATGGAAAACGTTCTCGATCTGGCTGGTAAAAACTATGATCTCAAGAAGGGTTATGATTTCAGAAGTATTGACGTAAAAAAGGAATATGAAACGAATATGCCTCTGGTACATTGCACTGAGACAGAAATTGAGCAGGTATTACTGAATCTTCTGAGTAATGCCACCTGGGCTATGGCTGAAAGAGAAGATGATATTCCTGCTCAAATTACGTTACGCATTAAAACCGAAAAGAAAATGATTCGGATTGAAGTTGAAGATAATGGCCCCGGGATGGATGAAAAAACCAAAGCGCAACTGTTTGAGCCTTTTTTCACTACCAAAGCTGTCGGGGAGGGGACTGGACTTGGACTCTCAGTATCTTACATGATTATAACGAATAACCACCATGGTACGATGGAGGTTATATCCGAACCAGGCAAGGGAGCAAGGTTCGTTGTCAAGTTGCCACTGGAAAGTGTCGACCGCTAGCGCGTATGAATGAGCGGCCGTACTGACTGCTTGTGCTTTGTGATGTCATGAATGATGGAAAAGAGTACGGTTTTTCCATGATTCACTATCCTCACCATCCGCTTTATCGGAAGTTTCTTCCGGTCCTGGAAGTCTGGGATAAAGCAAACCCACCGGCATTTGGCTGTCAGATCACCGTTTGATGCTTTGACACCACCACCCGCATTTGTGGTAACCTGTGCCATATAGTTGGTCACCTTACCGATGCTGACAAGCCCAACGGGTGTTGTATCAGTCCTACCGGTGTGATTTCAACTCCACGATCCCTGTCTCCTGCACTTCGCGTCAAGACATGGCTGCAGCGTATACTATCTCCGTCATCCAAGGATTCGTGGTGATTAACAAATTGTAATTATGAGGGGAATTGATTTTGAAGAGACGTACGATTTCTATTCTGGAATGAATCTGTTAGAATAGATCGATACCTATCTACAAATTTACAGCAGAACAATTTTACAACGTTAAGGGGCAGATGGTCAGGATCTCACTCGTTATGGTGATCACCTTTCTCTTCACTACATTCAGCTCATCTTTTGCTGAGTCTGGTGAGACGATCAAGGTTGCCGCGATCTTCGCAAAAACAGGCAATGCAGTGCTAGGTAATTCCACAGCCTTGAATGGTGTCCGTTTTGCGGTCGAAGAGCTGAATCAGCAGGGGGGCGTCTTGGGGAAACAGCTCGAACTGCTTGAGTTCGACAACAAGAGCACATCCCTGGGCTCTAAACTGGCGGCAAAAATGGCGGTCAAGGCCAAAGTCATAACAGTTTTCGGGGCAAACTGGAGTTCCCACTCCCTGGCCATGGCACCGGTTTTTCAGGCAGCCGGAATTCCGATGATTTCTCCTTTTTCCACGAACCCACGAGTAACGCTGGTTGGGGATTACATTTTCCGGATCTGTTATACTGACCTGTTCCAGGGGAAGATTGTTGCCCGCTTTGCGATACAGGACCTCAACGCTGGAACAGCCGGAGTTTTGATCAACGCCAACAGTGCTTTCAGTGAGGGTTTGGCGAACTTGTTTATTCAGAGCTACCGTCAGCAGGGGGGAAAGATTCTGTTTGTGAAGCACTATCTTGAAAAAACCGCCGATTTTACGCCGTTTCTGGATGAGATCCGCACCTTTCGGCCGGAAGTGATCTTTCTACCGGGTCATATAAAGGACTCCAGCTTTATCATCAAACAGGCACGAATCGGCGGCATCAAGTCAATCTTCATCGGCGGGGACGGTTGGAACGAATCAATGTACAAAGCTGTGGGCAGTGTGATTGAGGGGAACTACTATGCGAACCAATGGCACCAGGATGGTTCCGGTCAAAAAAACCGTCGCTTTGTTGAAAAATATCGACATCGTTCCAGGGACTTTGATGCAGGCAGTGCTCTTGGTGAAGACGCCGTTTTTCTTTTTGCTGATGCGGTGCGTCGGGCTGGATCCCTTGATCCGACCCGGATCCGGGACGCTATTGCTGCAACCAGGGATTTTCCTGGTGTAACCGGCAACATCAGCTTTGACAGGAATGGTGATCCGATCAAACCGGCTGTCATCCTGAAGTTTGAGAAAGGGGCTTCGATTTATGTGAAGACCATCGATCCGTAAGGACACCATCAGTGCCACCCTGAAACCAATTCCGGTATTACAATAATTTACTATTAACATAAACTTTCAGATGAAAACCTTTTTACACCTGTTGCTGCTATGTTGTCTGCTGTTGTCAGCCTCTTCAGGCAGAGCCGCCGACAAGGTCAGGATCGCCTCTATTTTTGCCATGACAGGTGTGGCTGCTGCAGACCACAAAGTAACCGTAGACGGCATCCGGTTCGCTGTCCAGGAACTGAACCAGCGGGGAGGACTACTTGGTAAACAGGTGCAACTCGTTGAATTCGACAATCACGGTACGGCACTTCATTCCAAACGGGCTGCTGAAAAAGCTGTCAAGGCCAATGTTCTGGCTGTGTTTGGGGCGAGCTGGAGTTCTCATTCTCTGGCCATGGCGCCCGTGTTACAGGCTGCGCACATCCCCATGATTTCGCCTCTCTCCACCCATCCTGACGTCACTCGTGTGGGGGATTATATTTTTCGGGTCTGTTTTATTGACCCGTTTCAGGGTAAAATCATGGCCGGTTTTGCAGTCCAGGATCTTCGGGCAAAAACGGCAGCCATTCTAATAAATGTCAACGAGAGGTACAGTGAAGGGCTGGCTGCTTTTTTCCGCAGGAACTTTGTCAAGCAGGGCGGGGTTATTGTGGGGGAGACAGATTATTTATCGGATACAGAGGATTTCTCTCCACATCTCAAGCAAATATTGGCTTTGCAGCCGGATGTTCTTTTCGTCCCTGGTAATGGTACAGATTCGGGTCGAATTATCAGACAAGCCAGGGAGATGGGATTTTCAGCCCCCATTCTGGGCGGAGATGGCTGGGGCGGTGCTGAAATGTTCAGCCAGGCCGGTTCAGCGCTTGAGAACACCTTTTTTTCAGGACATTGGCATCAAAAAAACGAAAATCAAAAGAACCTGCAGTTTGTAAAAAGGTTTGGTGAAAGGCACGGTGATGGAGAGATAGGTGCGGCGGCCCTGGCCTATGATGCGGTTTTTCTATATGCCGATGCGGTACGTCGGGCAGGCTCCCTGAACCCGGCCAAAGTCCGGGATGCCCTGGCTGTGACGAAGAAATACAGCGGGATAACCGGCAATATTACGTTCAATCAATACAGGGATCCAATCAAACCGGCCGTGATCTTAAAATTTGTCCAGGGAGCGTCGGTCTATGTCAAGACAGTCAAACCGTAATCCCTTTGTGCGGACGGAAAACCAATCATCCCGGTATCCAACCATAAATTCCAGCTATTGTGGAGATTTCCATGCATTTGACGCTGAGACATAAGGTCAATGGTGCGATTATCATTACGTTTCTTCTAATTGTCATTCTGTTTACTGCCATCCAGTTGCCATTCCAGCAGAATCGACTCCAGAACACGATTGACGGCATCCAAGTGTTGCTGCAGACGCTTGTTGAACGGGATACGGAACAGTTGGCCAATGAGATTTTTGATACCCGTGTCAAAGCCATCAGACTCCGTATCAAACAGATGAGATCTGTGGATGGAATTCTCGGTATATCTGTCTTCAATCGTGCTGGAAAACTCCTGGTTTCAGAAGGGGTTGCTGTGTTGCGACAAGAAATTGCACCGCATGAGATCCGTAAAATCGATCAACACCCGCAGATGGAAGAAGAAGAGTGGCAGGGGGAGTCTGCACTGTTCTACACCAAAACGATCAATTTTCTGGGGGAAAAACTCGGCTTTATTCGCATTCATTACTCCCTGAAAAACCTGGACAGTGATCGCAGAAACTCCTTCCTGATTTTTGGCGGTCTCCTGGCCACCATTCTAATGGTCATGCTGATTGTCCTGAATTGGATCCTGTCCAGAGCGATCCTGCGCCCCATCATGACCCTGCTTGACGCCACCCGATTTATCGCCCGGGGAAATCTTGAAAACGATATTGACATGACCCGCAAGGACGAGCTTGGCAATCTGGCGCAGAGTTTCGCAATAATGCGTGACGCAATCAAAGAAAAAATTTCCGACCTGGAGCGGCTGACCGGTATTATCGAGTCCACAAGCGATCTGGTGGGTGTTGCCACACCAGACAACAGGGCTGTCTATATAAACAGGGCCGGCAAAAAGATGCTTGGGTGGCCGGAAAACGAACCGTTGAACGACAGACAGATAACAGAGTTCCATCCTGACTGGGCCTTTGACGTAATCGATAAAATCGGCATCCCTGCTTCTATAAAAAACGGGACCTGGGAGGGTGAAACAGTGTTGGTGAGAGCAGACGGCAGGCAAATTCCGGTTTCCCAGGTACTCATCTCCCATCTGAGTGCAGACGGGGAGTTAAAATTCGTATCGACCGTAATTCGTGATATTTCCGAACCCAAAAAGGCGGAGGAGGAGTTGCGTATTCTCCGTAACTATCTGGCTAATATTATCGACTCCATGCCGTCTGTCTTGATAGGTGTTGACAAGGAGGGTTGCGTCACCCAATGGAACGCCGAAGCCCAGCGGGCAACAGGTGTCTCGCCAGAAAAGGCGCTGGGCCTACCGCTGGTGGATGCTTTTCCAAGGCTGGCCCCTGAAGAGAAAAGGGTGTATCAGGCCATGCAAAACCGCCGGATGTTATCTGATTCCAAGCAGGCCAGCCTGGTAAATGGAAAGACCCGCTTTGAAGATGTAACCATCTTCCCTCTCGTCGGCGGTGGCCTGGAAGGTGCCGTGATCCGTATTGACGATGTGACCGACAAAGTCAACATGGAGGAGATGATGATTCAGAGCGAAAAGATGCTCTCTGTTGGTGGGTTGGCTGCGGGGATGGCCCATGAGATTAATAATCCCCTGGCTGGCATGATGCAGGCTGCGAATCTTCTAAGCAGTCGTCTGACGGATGAAAAAGTCAAGGCCAACCTGGAAGCGGCAGACGCCCAGGGTATATCCATGAAAGCGATCCGGGCATATATGGAATCGCGAAACATCCCCAGTATGCTGGACCAGATCCGTGAATCCGGCATACGGGCATCAAAAATCGTCACCAACATGCTCAGTTTCGCTCGCAAGAGTGATGCGGCATCTGGAACCCATAGCCTGCCAAAACTGCTCGATAAGACCGCTGACCTGGCTGGCAGCGATTATGATCTGAAAAAGAAATTCGATTTCCGCCAGATTGAAATCATCCGTGAGTATGAAGAGGGCCTTCCTGATATCCCTTGCGATCCGGGAAAGATTCAACAGGTACTGCTGAATATTCTGCGCAACGGTGCTGAAGCCATGCAGGAAGCCAGGGAGAAGTCCGGAGATGACAGTTCTGCTCACAAAAAACCCCACTTTATCTTCCGGATTGCTACGGCGCCGGCGTCGGGTACGGTTCGGATAGAGATTAGAGACAATGGACCGGGTATGGACGAAGAGGTCCGCAAACGGATCTTTGAACCTTTCTTCACGACAAAACCGACGGGCAGCGGCACCGGCCTTGGGCTCAGTGTGTCATATTTCATCATCACTGAAAACCACAGCGGCAGCATGAGTGTCGAATCGGCGCTCGGTCAGGGCACTAAATTCGTCATCCACCTTCCATTGACAAGCTGACGCCAGACCTGAACATGTTTCTCTTCGTGAAGAGCGACCGTACAAGAATTCGGTAAAAACCAGTGGAGAAAAAGGATTCCTGCCTGACGACACCCCTCCAATTCTTTTCAAGCTCCAAGTCCACCCCAAATCGCCTCAAAATAGATGACGACTTTCGAAATCTGACCCAAATCCACTTAGGGTCGGCTCAAAAATTTCTCAAGTGTTTCCCATTTGCGAAAAGGAAACACTTTGCTGTGGCATTTTGTCTGCAAAATGTCCTGTCTTTACCAGCAATGTCCGGTTAGGTTTTATCATTCAGCTTTAGTTTCGCAAAAACAGGACCGGACATTGCTGTGTCTTATTCAAATGTGTTATTGTTAATTGGGGGCAAGCCTGCCTTGCTGATAAGCTATTCACCACGTTTTGAACATATCTTATTACTCACATTTTTGATTCTAGTTTTCAAAAAGTGGTCAAATCTTGATTTGACTTTCTAAAGAAAAAGACTATCAGATAATCATGTATCATAGGAATTCCAGTCGCACGGATCAAAATAATCATATCCATTCTTCTGTCCAGAAAAGACCATTCCTTAGTGATTTTAGGCGAACTCCCGTTAACAAACGTGATAGAAGAAATTCACAGTGAAGATATTCAAAAACAAAGAGCTATCTCTGTATTTAACGAGTTACTGAAAGTGAAGGGACTGCTGTAGCATGTACACAGAAGAGTTTGGTGGAGGAGGATAAAAGTCAATTTTTTCCTGGATCGCTCCAGTCACTTTCCGGCATTAGATTGGTCGTTATTTCCTGTAGGCTGGCTTTAGACCCTTTAGCATTGGGTAGTGCTTGATATTCAATGTCTTTAGCTCAACATTTTCTATTTCACACGTAGCAGCAATGATGGCGTCAGCCAATCCAACGCCGTGAGATTTGCCATAATCACGTTTGTATAGACCTCCAGTACTCGCGATTACTGAATTTACGGGGATCACCCGGAACAATGAGACGAAATTTTCCAAAACGTATTGTTCTGAATCCCCTTTAACTCCAGCGTATAATTCTGCAACAACTATTGAAGACAGAATAATCCGATCTGAATTAGTGTTTACAAAATCAACTGCCTCACCAGAGCCACGAAAAAAATCTACCAAAACATCAGTGTCGATAAGAAGGAGTCTTGCCATGATCAGTGCCTATCCCATTCAGTTCGCAGTTTCCTTAAGTCGGGGAGATCTGCTCGATCTTTCCAGATCCCTGCAGCCTCCTTTAATACAATTTTTCGCCGTTTGTCGCCTGCCTGGTCTATTAGATGATCAACGGCCTCTCGAATGAGTTCACTTTGTTTTTTCCCCAAAGCTTTTGAAATGGCTGATAATTCAGCACGCTGTCGATCTGTCAGGTATATTTGGGTTCTTATCATGTGTATCTCCAATAAAGTATACACCATGATTATACACCATTTTAAGGTTTTGTCAACGCCGACAATCCACTTCACCAGGGCAATCGCATCAAAAAATCAGGCATTAATGCTTTAAAGAACAGCAAAATGTGCTAGCGTTAAAAGTAAGAGTTTTCTTGGTTTTGAAAAAAACAGCTGGTCACACCTGAATTAATATGTTTTC
>Ga0257125_1003699_pt1 | contig 10533 bp, 12 predicted proteins | sample SI106_200metaG_FD_190183 | JGI IMG/M metagenome (GOLD analysis project Ga0257125, IMG submission 190183) | Marine microbial communities from Saanich Inlet, British Columbia, Canada - SI106_200 | ecosystem: Environmental > Aquatic > Marine > Inlet | place: Canada: British Columbia | collected...
GTATTGGCATCAAACATTTTGGCCAAATTTCGGTTAACGGTTTGAGTCGCGTACCGAAACCTGCAGCAAGCAACAATGCTTTTGTGTTTTCCAAAATATTATTTATCTAGATATTTGAACCAGTCGCTAGTAGCATCGGCAATAGATTCTGGCTCCCAGACCGTAGCTTTTCTCCAGTAATCAATATCTCTAAGAATTTTCTCCACACCTTTCTCAATAGATATAGTAGGACGCCAACCAAGCTCATCTTTAATCTTTGAAATATCTGCATAAGTACAGTCTGGCTCGCCTGGTCTTTTTGGAATATGAACTTTATCTCCACCAAGCAATTCTACAATTTTATTAATCGAAACTGTAGTGTCACTACCAACATTATATATTTTGTTGCTTAGTGTACTTTCTGCGGCAATAATAAGTGCACTCACAATATCGGTTACATAAGTAAAATCTCTTGTTTGACTTCCATCTCCAACTACGGTAAATGGTTTATTTGCTAATTTTTGAGCTAAGAATACGCCAAATACTGCACCATAAGTTCCAGATGTTCTTGATCTTGTGCCATACACATTAAAGAAACGCAAAGATATAGCCTGAAGGTTGTATAGTTGCGCCCAATGCTCAACTAATTCTTCGCCCATTCTTTTTGCTAAAGCATAGGGATACTGTGGTTGAATATCTGAATTTTCTGGAGTTGGGTATGCATTAGGTATTCCGTAACATGATGATGAAGCTGAATAAATAAACCTCTTTACATTAGCGTGTCGTGCCGCCTCCAATACATAAAAAGTTGCATCGACATTTGAGCGAAAATATCCTTCTGGATTTTGAATAGAAGGAACAATATCAGCGAGAGATGCGAGGTGAAAGACCCAATCAACTTTATCAAATTCTTTTATCCATTCACCTTTAATGGATAAATCACATTCTATGAGTTTAACCTTGTTAATTACATGCTCTAAATTTTTTTTTCGCCCCGTACTATAATTGTCCAAGACAATAATCTCGTGCCCCATATCTAGCAGCTTATCTACTAAATGACTGCCAATAAACCCCGCGCCTCCAGTGACCAATGTTCTCATATATTATTCAACCTATATTTATTTAACTTTCAACTTGTTAAAAATGTTTAAAAAAAAATTTAATCCAATCCATCTATTGCTGCCAGGCCCATTTTAAGAATAGCTTCATGTGCACTTCCCCCAATATGCGGTGTGACAATAAAATTAGGTAAATCTAACAACTCTTTATCTTCAGGTGGCTCAATTGAAAACACATCAAGTGCTGCGCCAGATAATTTTCCACTCATCAACATTTGCTTCAATGCATCTTCATCCAACAAACCACCACGGGCTGCATTGATTAAAATTGCATCAGGCTTCATTAGTGATAACATTTTAGAATTTAACATATTTTTTGTTGAATTATCTAAAGGAGTATGTAAAGTAACCACATCTGATTTAATCAACAGCTCTTCCTTATCTACAGATTTAATATTAAATTGTTTATAGAAATTCAAATCGTGCTTAATATCATTAACAAGTATACGACAGCCAAATGGTTGTAGCATTTTAATCAGATCTTTCCCAATATAACCACATCCTATAATTCCTACAGTCCTACCACTAAGGTACCCACCTACATGTTGTCGCCATACTCCTGATAATACCTCTCTATGACTTTCCGAAATATGACGTAATAACGCAATTGCAAAAGATATTACTAATTCTGAAACAGAACGACGATTCACTCCACCAGTCCATTCTAATTTAATATTGTACTTTTGAATAGCCTGCATATCTATCATATCTAAACCAACACCATATTTGCTGATTACTTTAAGTTCTGGTAATTTACTCAATAAATCATCATCTATTTTTTCTAAAGCTGTAATTGCCTTATTATGCCCCTTAAGAAAGTCAACCAGTGTATCACCTTGAAGTTTTTCCCCGCCATCGTTGAATGTAACATTTTTATAATGTTTTAGCAATTCTTCACGAAGAATTTTATTTCTTGAAAATGATCTACTAGTTACAGCAACCTTACTCTTGCTATTCACCATTAAGTACGAACCTCAGTTAAGTATTTATTACAAAGAGATTTAAGCATTTCATCATTAACATAACGCCCTTTTTCTATTTTTGCTTCTTTGGTTGGTAAAATCAATGTCACCTCACCTTTTCCTATATTTTTCTTATCTTTAGAAAGAGCACTCATAAACAAATCTATTGGAATATCTATGTTTTCAAAACCACGGTAATTATTTGATAATACTCCGTGCATTCTGTCGTAATGCCGCACATCACCATCAGCTATCTGAGGAGAGAGCCAATTTGCCATATCTACGCCTATAGTTACAGCAATACCATGTGGAATGGCAAAATTTGTTGCGGCCTCTATTGCATGACCTAAACTATGACCATAATTGAATATATTTCTTGGTCCTCTATCAAATTCATCAATCTCAATATACTTTTTTTTAATCTCAAGTGAACGACGGATAAAAGTCTGCATAACATCACTATCTATAAATAAGTCGTTGTACTTATTTGCAATCTTATCAAAGGTCTTTTGTCCATCGATTCCATGTACTTTAAGCATTTCTCCAACACCAGAACGCACATCCCTATCATCTAGTGTTTTTAAAAAATTACTGCCGATAATTACTTTACTGGGTGGCGTAAATGTACCAAGTAAATTTTTGGAGTCACCACAATTAATAGAACTTTTTGAACCTATACAACTATCTGCTTGTGCCAAAAGTGTAGTTGGATAAAAATACCAATCCACCCCTCTCAATAATGTAGCTGCTAAAAAACATGTGATATCCTGAATAATACCTCCACCTATAGCAATCAAAATATCATCCCTCCTAATTTGTTTACTAACTAAATGCAAAACATACTCTGGCATTTTCTCTAGTGATTTGTTGCTTTCAATAGCTTCTATTAACAAAACTGACGAATGATCTAATATCAATTTCAATTCGTTTTTGTACAGATTCGCAACCCTCTTATCTATAATGATGTGAAAAATTTTATCTGGTAAATTATTTACTAGATGTTCGGCCCCATTTCTGCAAAAAAATGCAGTATAGTCACTTCTATATGACTTAATAGTCATTAGGTCTTTACACACGAGTAAACCCTCCGTCAATTGCAATATTTTGACCAGATATATAGGTATTTTCCGGGCTTGCTAACCAAGTAACAAATTTAGCCACCTCATCAACAGTGCCTACCCTTTTTGCTGGCACTTGAAGTGCTAACTTGTGCATGCCCTCTACACCTAAAACAGTTCTTGTTAGTTCTGTATCTATAAAGCCTGGAGCGATACTATTAACTAATACACCATCACTTGCAACTTCAGCAGAAATTGCCGCAGTCAAACCATCAATAGCGAACTTACTTGCTGAATACGAGGCTCGATGAGATTTACTTATTTTCCCCCATATCGAACTAATATTTATAACTCTTCCCCACCCTCTTTCCCTCATACCAACCAACACTGCCTGACAAAGCATAAATGGTGCAGTGACATTAACCTGTTGAACCTCTTCAAAATTATGCACTGATAAATCTGATATTGGACCAATCTGGTTAATACCAGCATTATTTATCAAAATATCAATCTTCCTTTCTCGTATTTTATCTACAAGTCTATTCAAACTCTCTTTTTTTAAAAAGTTTGCACAGATATATTGATAATCACCTGTATGACTATAATCAGGCTTTGTTCCAGTAATAATTACATCTGCACCTAAGTCATATAATGCTTTAGCTATAGCGGCACCAATCCCACGAGTACCGCCTGTTACTAATGCTACTTTATTATCTAGCATTGTTATTATTTTTTTACCAACCTCATTAAATAACTACCTACTAAATGATCTAAAATCATATGTAGATCTTCTGCTGGTCCATACTCTTTTTTCTCTGTTGGAATATGAATACCATATTCAGCAATTTTTCGCATCCTACCGCCATCAAAAGCAGTTAGTGCTACCGTTTTAATTCCAGAAGTGGATGCATATTCAAAAGCATTTATTAAATTTTGTGAATTTCCTGATGCAGATATACCAACTAAAACATCACCCTTTCTTGCATAAACTTTCAATTGTCTAATAAATATATCGTCATATCCATAATCATTGCCTAATGCTGTTAGTACAGAAATATTATCTACAATACTCATTGCCTTAAATGGTTTTTCATACTCATTTGTACCAAATGCCAAATCATTAGCAAAATGACTAGCTGTTGATGCGCTACCGCCATTACCAACAAAAAATATTGTTGCTCCACTTTCTCGGGCAGCTAACAGTATTTCAATAAAAGACCTTATTTCTAATAAATCAACCTTATCAAATATTTCTTTAAGATAGGAAAAATAAGATTTAGAGAACTGCTCTATACTTTCTGTAAAAAAACCATCAATCTTGTTCATTTAATTAACACCTGGGTCTTTAATATCATAATATTGTCTCCATTTTTTATCCGAATAATATATCTTATAAACTAACTTCATTGTTTTTAGTACTTCATCTGATGTGCCACTAGTAATCTTTCTATTATTAATAATACAGTCTGAAAACTCTTCAATCTCTGAATACCAGGATGGATCAGTATTGTATCTAGTAATCATCTCTCTTGGATCGCCATTATCATTTATTGGGTTTGCTGATACAACAGTTAAAGTCTCTGCTCCATAACTTTTTGATCCCGATAAAATTCCACCAAGAATTAAACTACCTTTTTCAAGATTAATATCCAAATAAAAACGATGTCTCCACTGGGTTGCAGATGAGTTCAGCATGGCCACTTTACCATCCTTTGTACGCATCAAAGCATAGGCGTTATCTTCCACATCATAGTTCCAATAACCATTATCAATAAAACTGTGTACTTCTACAAATTCACCAGCAAAAAGTCTCATCAAGTCAACCATATGTATACCTTGATCCAATAAAACCCCGCCACCTGCTATCTCTCTTTTTGTACGCCAATCTGGCTGGTTAAATGTAATTAATTGAGATTTTCCATAAACTCCTCTTAAATTAATTACCTTTCCTAGGTCATTAGATTTAATAATACGTAAAGCATCTATTACTGAGTCATGGTAACGATGGTTGAATCCATACATTAACTTTTGGCCAGGATGTTGTTTCTCTACCTTTATCACCTTACTTATATCTTGAACATCTCTACCTGGTGGCTTCTCACAAAAAACATGTAATCCAGATTTAAGGCCTGCAATTGTAACTTCTGCTGCAATATCATTAGTTAAACAAACTATTAAAACATCCAAATCTTCTGTTAGTAATTGGTTATAGTCCACATAACAATGTATTCCACCCTCCATAGAATCGTTAACAGAAAATGATTGATCACATAGCGCCACCACCTCCATTCTTGGGTGTCTACATACACACTCCTTTCTTTTACGACCAACCACTCCGTATCCAGCAATTGCAACTCTTAATTTATTCATAAATTTTGTCTAATTTTAATGATTCTTTTTTTGTAAACGTCAGTCTATCTCCAAGTTTATAAAAATCTTTAGAATCATAATAGGTTGCCTTAGAATGGTCCTGCTCAATAGGGACAATGTGTTCAATATCAGGCAGAGTATGACTAAATAAAATAAAAGCATAGTCTATAGCTTGATTATAAACATCGATTACTTCTTGAAAATTAGGATGTATAGTATATTTTAGTTGTGAAATAATTGGACCATGATCTAATTTTTCATCCAACTTGTGTATTGTAACACCTTGAGTTTGTTCATTATTTTTAAGCGCCCAATTTACTCCTCTAGATCCTCTGTATTTAGGAAGATCTGAAAGATGAATATTAAGAATAATACTAAACTTATTTATTATATCTTTAGTTATAATTGTTTTAAAAAAAGATAACTGCATAATATCACAACAAAAATCCTTATTCGCAATACCTGGAATATCTTCTAAATTTCCAGAAAATATGTATGGGATTGAATATTTTTTTGAAAGACTTTCTATGTCTTCATTGTGCTTTCCGCACAAATCATCGTCAAAAACTGGTACAAAACAAATAATTTCATATTTGTTACTACGCTCTATAAACCAATTAAATACCTTTAAAGCTAATAGCCCTTTTCCTGCAATAACTACTTTTTTCATTATTTTTCAATACAGTATACAGTAGCAAAAATTTTCTCTATTGGGCATACAGCTGTACCAGATGGCCCTTGTGTATAACCAAAATGCGATATCTTTTTAGCGCCATTACAAATAGAAGATATTGTGTAAAGTGCATCTCTAACATTTATCACGTTATATGGAAGGAATTCCGAATAGTTTGTATTATCTCCATTAATATTCATTTTAAAATATGACTTTTCTTTATTTTCAATTGTCTCTTCAAAAGTTTCTCTCAAATCTAAAATTAATGTAGATGATGTATGTTTCCATGCATTTTTAATGGTGTCTCTCCATGACTCATGCAGATGCAAAATCTCAAGTACAATTGTCAAGTCAAATGCATTACATTTTTCAGACCCCAATACCGAGTAATCGTCTTCATTAATATGAAAAAAAGTATGTTCTGGATGTTTTAATTTGGCCTTGTCGATCATTTTTTTACTAATATCAAGACCTGTATAAGAAAAATCATTCAACCTTTCACCAATTATTCCAGAAAACCCTCCTTGTGCACATCCAATGTCCAATACACTCATATTCTCTTTAAAAAGTTTTTTTAAAAAAAACCATTCAGATGGGTAAACACCACTTTCACTAGTGCGGTTTTTATTAAAATAATCCACTACATTTGTATGATTCCATGCACGTGAATTATTGCTCATTGTATTTTCTCCAATAAGGATCTTTTGTAATATAATTCTCTACTTTTTCCGCATCTTCAGGTGTATCAACAGCAAAGGAATCTACATATGGATATAGTGCAACTCGTTGGGTTAATCCGTTATCATAAATTCTATTACTGTCACAGGATTCTACTATTTCTAAGGGTGATTCTGGAATTTGAGTAAACTTCTGTAAAAAATTCCAACGAAACCCAAAAATACCATAAATTCTTTTTGCCCCAATATCCAGTGACCAGTCTTTACAATACGGAATAGGTGCACGAGATGTGTAAAGAATATCACCTTTAATATTGTGAATAATTTTTAATGTATTAGGGTCATAGAACTGCTCTTTATCCATAATGGGCATAGACAAAACCACACCATTAATTTCCACATCGTCAAGCATTGGCTTTACTGTCGCTTCAATCATATCTGGTCGCATCATAGGTTCATCACCCTGTACATTTAATACAATATCGTCTGCACTGATTTCAAAATCACTCTTCTCAATTGCCTCTGCGACTCTATCTAAAGCACGTTTATGCTTATCCGAAGTCATAATACAGGGTATATTTTTAGTATCAGCAAACTCCTTTATCTCAATATCACAAGTTGCAAGAAAAAGCTCATCCCAATCAGAGTAAAAATTAGAACGGTGCCATACATGTTCCAACATAGGCATGCCAGCAATTGGAAACAATGGTTTACCAGGAAAACGACTTGATCCCATTCTAACAGGTATAACTCCTATAATCTTTGCCATATAATTTTATTTTCCTTGGAAATATTAGCCATCTATAGCTGTTCTATAGAGCTTTGAAACTACATTATTTTCCCTGCCTAGGCGAGATGACTCACCTTCTTCATTCACCTTCTGCCATCCTGCTTGCTCATCAGAGCGATAAAAGGCATGCAACAACTTAATTGATTGTAAACAATCTTTTTTACTAACAGGATACTTTATACCGCTGTTTAAACTATTGTATATATCTTGATATAGTAATTCATGTCCATTACCATAAACACAATCGGAAAAATCTTCACTATAGTTATTGCATGCATCCGGATCTGGAGTAAAAATCTGCAACTCATTGACCGCTATACCGCCAATTTGTACCAATCCCTTTGATCCAACTATAGAGATAGATGCTTCAAAATCATCTGGTCTAGCAGCTGTTGTTATCTCCAAACTACCTATTGCTTCATCAGCATAAGTAAAACTAGATACGATAGCATCCTCCACCTCAACTTCTACTCCTAATGTACGCATAGTTGCATTTACTTGCTGCACTTCTCCACCTAAATACCTCAATAGATCAACATGATGTATGCCTTGATTTGTTAGCGCACCGCCATCGTGCGAGTATGTTCCGCGCCATGGAGCCATATCATAATAACGCTGTGGACGACACCATCTAACTCGCACACCAATTATTCTAATGTCACCTAACTCTTGTTTTTCTAATGCCGTCTTGACTCTTTGTACTGCACGATTATATCTATTTTGAAATACTGGAAAAATCTTTAAGCCTAGCTCATCAGCAGCATTATAAGCCTTTTCTAATTGAGATGGCTTCATAAAAGTTGGCTTCTCAACAATTATATGCTTATTATAACGCTGTAAAATATCCATACTATGCTCAAAATGCATGCCTGATGGAGTTATAATTGCAACTATATCAATATCATTAATTTCTGTTAGCATTGTGTGATAATTTGAAAATGCTATACAACCAAACTCATCGCGATAGGTATTTGCCTTGCCTAACTCTAAGTCACATACAGCCACTAACTCTAAACCATTTGTATTTACAACAGCTCTACAATTGTGTCCTGCAATACGGCCACATCCTATTATTGCAACTTTGTACTTTCTCAAAATCAACTCTTCTCTTTTTTATTAACTACGCCAACAATGCAAGATACAATCGGCTCAAATATCTCTTTTGTTGTCGATGAAAATCGACTATACCCATCTAAACAAGGAACATTGAAGTCTTTACGATAATATACTTTACCCTCTAGTGCATTATGAATATCTTTTGCATATTTGCCAAACTTAATATGAAAAAAATTTCCATAACTTGTGTAAGTGTAAAAACCTAATTTTTTCATCTCATTCTGGAAATATTCTTTACCAGTATTAACTCTTGCTACAGACTGCAGCATATCTTCTTCATAATCTAATAGTTTTTCTATTGCTTGTGCCGATACACTTCCTATCTCGTACATTGGTCTTTGCTTATGAATCAGAGTTATTAAATCATTATTAGCTATAGCATAACCAACCCTTAGACCTGCAGCACCCCATGCCTTACTAAAACTTCTAACTACCACAAGATGATTATATTTTTTAATTAATGAAACTGCAGACCATTGATAGATTGGATGGTACGCCTCATCAATCAACATTAAAGCATTAACTTCACCAGCTGTTCTTACAATCTGTTCTAAATCATCTGGTGAAAATATTGTTCCAGTAGGGCTATCTGGATTGGGGAGACAAATCATTTTTGGCTCTACTTCTTTTATTACTGAAATAAATTTATCAAGTGTTAAAACAGGTCCTTTTTCTGATAGTTCATAATCAATCCAAATCACTTCTGCACCATATATTTTTGAATATATATCATACATTGCGAATGTTGGCCTTGTTAATACAACTTTGTCACCAGGTGCAATAATTGATTCGAAGCATGCTCGTATAGCCCCATCTGAACCCGCAGTTATCAAAATATTTTCTGCCTGAACTTGGGAAAATTTTGAAATTTTATCATACAGTACATCTAAGTCTGGATAACTTAATACCGACTCTACTGTAACACTCAGTACGGAATCTAAAACTATTTTATTTAATTGTGGATCTGCACACTCATTCTTATCTAGCCAAATCTTATTTGACAATCTATGGTTCTGCTTTATCCAACTCGGTCGAGATAATTCTTCATTTAGAATCTCTTTTCTTAGAATATTTTCTTTTATCATAATAAAAAAATTGGGGCTGACACCTAATAATTCTCCTTTAGTAACTTTTTTAAGCCTACCAACTTATCACCAGTTTCAATAATATTTTTCATTACATCTGTAAACTGTGGATTATCAAATTCACCTGGAATTCCCATTGAACACGATAAATCATAAGGGCCAATAATAAACGCATCAACACCTTCTACCCTTAAAATCTCTGTAAGATTTTCAACTGCATTAATATGTTCAATCTGCACAACAACAACTGGCCCTTCATCAATATCTGATTGCCATGATAAATACTCTCGAAATGAAGTGCCGTAACCTTGTGCGCGAGCAAGACCAACTCCTCGATTACCTAGTGGCGGATAGCGAGTTGCAGCAACCGCATATTTTGCATCGTCTGCACTCTTAACCATTGGAACCACAATGCCATGAGCACCTGCATCCATTACTCTCTTAATTTGATTTTCATCATTATTAGTTAAGCGAACTAATGGCGAAACACCGGCAAGCTCAATAGTTCGAATAAGCTCACCAGCTTGCTCTAACGATATTGTAGTATGTTCTAGATCTACAACTAGCCAATCATATCCTGCATTTGCCAAGATTTCTGCAATAGATGTATTGCCTATTGTTATCCAGGATCCTATTGTTAACTCTTTATTTCTTAATTTAGATTTAATACTCATAAAATATCTTTAAACAAGATCCTTCCTAACA
>Ga0257125_1003708_pt1 | contig 10521 bp, 9 predicted proteins | sample SI106_200metaG_FD_190183 | JGI IMG/M metagenome (GOLD analysis project Ga0257125, IMG submission 190183) | Marine microbial communities from Saanich Inlet, British Columbia, Canada - SI106_200 | ecosystem: Environmental > Aquatic > Marine > Inlet | place: Canada: British Columbia | collected...
ACCGGTTACCATGACGATGCCGATCTGCTGCTGGTGGGTTGGGGATCCAGCCTGGGAGCAATAAGAGAAGGCGTCGACATTTTGAGAGAAGACGGTTTGGATATCGGGTCATTGCATTTCAATGATATTTGGCCATTTCCGGCGGACGCCGTGAAAGAACTGCTTGATTCAGGGAAGAAATTTATAATGGTGGAGTTGAACTCCACGGCTCAGCTGGGTCAACTGATTAGACAAGAAACCGGTTTGCTGTATAACCAGTCTATCCTAAAATACGATGGACGTCCTTTCTACCCCATTGAGATTGTCACAGAAGTCAAAAAAATTGTTGCTAACTCGAAAAAATAATTAGGGTGAAAACATGTTAAGCGTTGAAGAATACGACAGTCCACTGGAGAACAAATGGTGCCCGGGATGTGGAAATTTTGGCATCCTGGCAGCCATGAAAGATGCCCTGGTCAAACTGAATAAACGCCCCGATGAGGTACTGGTGGTTGGCGGAATTGGTCAGGCAGCTAAAACTGCTCAGTTTATTCAGACCAATTTTTTCCACGGATTGCATGGAAGAGCGCTTCCCTCCGCCACTGGAGCTAAGTTGGCCAACCATGAATTAACAGTAATAGTCAATTCCGGTGACGGAGACTGTTACGGAGAAGGCGGAAATCATTTCATGAATGCCATTCGGCGTAACGTGAATTTAACTCTCTTGGTGCATGATAATAAAGTATACGGCTTAACCAAGGGACAGGCGTCGCCCACATCAGACCTGGGGTTTGTGACTAAAATGCAGGTGAAGGGCGTAGTATCAGAAAGATTCAACCCACTACTGGTCGCCCTCAGTTTGGGAGCCGGCTTTGTTGCCCGAGGGTTCTCAAATGACCGAGTGCATACGAGCCGACTTATTCAGGATGCCATCAACTATCGCGGTTTTGCACTGATCAATATAATGACACCCTGTGTTACTTATAACAAAATCAACACCCACAGCTATTATAAAAAAAGAGCGACTGATCTTTATGATACTGATTATGTCCCGGACGATCTGGACAAGGCCATGAAGATGGTTCAGGAGGAAGGCGACCAGATGCCCATCGGTATTTTTTACCAAAAAGAGAAACCGATTTTATCAGATCGAATCGATGTTTTAAAGGACCGTACTTTGCTGTCCCGTGAATTTGACAGCCAGGCGGTACAGAATTTTCTTGATAAGCAATAATTCCAAATAATACGGAGGGAACGAATGGCGGAAACAGTTAAATCAATTGAAATAGCCCTGGAAAACGAGCTCAAGGAGCGAGATTTTTACCAAAACTGTAGCGACAAAACTGATAATCCTGTGGGTAAAAAGATGTTCGCCATTCTGGCAGACGAAGAATGGGATCACTATCAAAGACTGCAGGAGATTCACGAACGTCTGAGTAAACAGGGCACCTGGCCGGAAACCGTTTCAGCCGTGGTCAAAGACACCAATATTAGAGAGGCTATTAACAGCATCCCCGCCAAGGCTGATGACGCTGCCAGTGCTACTACCAGCGACTTGGAGGCCGTAAAAATTGGAATCGAGTTTGAAACTCAAGGACACAAATTTTACCGGGGACTGGCCGAAGCAGCCGAAACAAAAGCCGAAAAAGATTTTTTTTCAAAACTGGCCGCCATTGAATATGAACATTTGACGTCCCTGAAAGATTCACTGTCCTTTTTTGAAAATCCGGCCAGCTGGTATGAAGAAAAAGAAAAACCGCACTTGGACTAACACCACCCAGAAACAAAATCCGGGGGACAGGTTATTTTTCATTTTAGAAAAACAGGTAACTTGTTCCCTTTCTATATTTAATCCAAAAACAAAGAAAAGATCATGATCGAAACAATTGTTGACCGTGAGCTGAATAAAAGACACGGTCCTATTTCAGTGATACCCCTCGAAAAGGAAGAGGGATTGGAAATATTCTCAATTGTGAATAGTCACCAGGATGAGATTCAATTAGGTGATGAATTTGATTACCTAAAACTTTTTTCCCAAGTTGCCAAAATCATCTACACGGAAACCAGGAACAGTTTTAGTTCGTTTCTGATAGCTGCCAATATCGGCGGTAGCAGAATCTACTTAATCGAGTATTCTGATGCAGACTGTTTGGAACACAAATGGGCTCATGTTTTTCTGCGTCAGTATCAGATGGCTTTAAGGCCTGATCAATTAACCGGCAGTTTCAGCTTTTTTGCCGAAGTAAGTTTCGTAGACGCCAGCGAAGAGGGGTTTGAAACAAAAGCCAAAAAAGTTATCCGGTTTTTAGAAGATGACAGTAAGGAGGCCTGGCAACGAGTTATAGATAAGAAACAGAATTTTCTAAAAACCGATTTGTATGTGTTCAAGCTCGATAAGCTGTACTCCTGGGGATTTCAACCGGTTCAAGCGGATGGTGCGCTGGAAAAAGATTCTTTCCTGGTGAGGCAAAAAGCACCGCTGCCCAGGGGTGCAATTCGCAAAGAGCACAACAACACCTCCGGGAGAAGAATACGAAACCGGCTGGCCAATGCCCGATCAAAAGCGGGCTATTTCTAGCTCGCCATTTTATAAGGCACGATCAAAATCTTCAATAATGTCGTCAATATGCTCGATCCCCACCGTCACCCGGACCATGTCCGGGGTCACACCGGCCGCTTTTTGTTCTTGCTTGTTTAACTGCTGATGGGTGGTCGATGCCGGATGGATAACCAGGGTTTTTGCATCGGCGACATTGGCCACGAGTGATGCCAGCTCTACATTTTCGATAAACTTTTTACCGGCGGCTTCGTCTCCTTTAACGCCAAAGGTAAATATTGAGCCAAATAAACCGTCGGTGAACATCGATTTAGCCAACTCATGATCTTTGTGACTTGGCAGTCCGGCATAGTTCACCCAGGATACTTTTGGATGGGCTTCCAGCCATTTCGCCAGCTTCATGGCATTTCCGGAATGCCGTTCGACTCGAAGATGAATAGTTTCCAAACCTTGTAAAAACAAGAAAGCATTAAAAGGGCTTAAGGCCGGTCCCAGATCTCTCAACAAGGTCACTCGAGCCTTGCCGATAAATGCCGCTTCTCCAAACGCTTCGGTGTAAACCACGCCATGATAAGCCGGATCTGGTGTTGTCAGTTTGTCAAATCGTCCAGATGCTTTCCAATCAAATTTACCCGAGTCGATTATGACTCCGCCGATAGACGTACCATGACCACCAATAAATTTTGTGGCAGAATGGACCACAATATCCGCACCGTAGTCGATGGGCCGACAAATGATCGGAGTGGCAAAAGTGCTGTCGATGACCAACGGAATACCATGCCCATGAGCAATGTCTGCGATTTTTCGGACATCGGCCACATTGCCGTCCGGATTGCCGATGATTTCAATATAGATAGCTTTCGTTTTGTCAGTTATTAACGATTCCATGTCATCGGGGTTATCACTGTTGCCAAAACGGACGTTGATCCCAAAGTGGGGTAGTGTCTGGCTGAACAGGGTCATTGTCCCACCATACAGGCTCAAGCCGCTGACTATTTCATCACCGCTGCCGGCGATGTTGGAAAGCGCCAAAAATTCAGCTGATTGTCCAGAAGCCACCGCCAACGCACCAACTCCGCCCTCCAAATCGGCCATTCGTTTTTCAAACACATCGGTGGTTGGATTCATGATCCGGGTGTAGATATTACCCGGCTCCTGCAACGCAAAAAGTTTGGCACTGTGCTCAGGGCTGTCAAAGGTATAAGATGACGTCTGGTAAATAGGTACCGCCCTGGAATTGGTAGTGGGATCGGGGACCTGCCCCGCATGTACGGCTCGGGTTTCAATACGATAATTTCGACTCATCTTTTGCTCCATTTAACAGAGTGATTGAAAATGGCTTGAGATAGTCAATATGACATGATCGTTGGGGTGTTGAAAAGGTAGGCGAACAGAACCATATTGATAGTGTGATAATAAAGGGCAGGGTGGTGGATCGCAGGAATTCTAAATGATAAATTCCGAAGCGCCTTGACCATCGGTATCCAATAGATCCTGAATGGTAAATGAACTCAGAACCTCTTCCTGGGCTTCTTTTAATTTCTGCCAGACCGGTCGCGTGACACAGGATTCAACCTTTTTGCAAACAGTGATGTCAACCAGGCATTCCAGGGGTGTTAGAGTTCCCTGCAACGATTCAACGATCTTCAGAATGGTAATCGTTTGGGGAGGCATCTTTAAAACAAAGCCACCATTGACACCTCGTATTGAAGAAACAATGTTGGCGTTTTTCAGATCAATTAGAATGTTTTCCAGATAGGATTCATCCAGATCCTGCTTTTTTGCAATATTCTTCCGCTTAGTCGGAATCTGGTTGTAGTTCTTGGCGATTTCAAAAACAGCCCGCACACCGTACCGACACTTTGTGGATAGTTTCATGGTCTTCCTCAGATCAATTTGTGCACAATCATGATGAAGATTAGACAGTTAAAATTTGATTCTGGCAACACTAATCTTTCCGTTTTCTTGAGTCGCCTCAGGCTGTCAGGGGGAATTGTACTGGGGGGGGGATCTGGAAGATTTCTGGGGAGGTTTACGACTTTGTAAACCTCCCTAACAGCGGTTATTTCTCAAAGGCAATGTCCAATACTTCTTTGAACTGGCTGACGAAATAAGCAGTAATGCCGGCTTTGATATGATCGTCCAATTCCTCAAAGTCTGCCTTGTTCTCTGCCGGAAAGATCAAATTGGACACTTTGGCTCTTTTAGAGGCAATAACTTTTTCTTTCAGGCCGCCGATGGGCATCACCAGGCCGGTTAGAGACAATTCTCCCGTCATGGCAAAATTCTTTTTAATTGGCTTATTTTTCACCAAAGAGTAAAGGGAACAGGCCATGGTGATACCAGCCGAGGGGCCATCTTTCGGGGTTGCGCCTGCGGGGACGTGCAGATGAATTAAATTGCTGGTGAAAAAATCAACCGCTTTTTTATTGTTACTCAACATGGAACGAACATACGAGTACGCGATTTCCGAAGATTCAACCATCACCGCTCCCAACTGTCCAGTCTGTTTAAAGCCAGGACCTTTGGCAGCCACTTTGCTGGACTCGATAAAAAGAGTTGCCCCGCCCATACTGGTGTAGGCGAGTCCCATTATCACCCCAACGGTGGGTTTTTTGTATGCCTTATCCTGGGAAAACATCCGTCGTCCCAACGCGTCCGGCAGGTCTTCTTTTTCGAATCGGACCTCTTTAACCTCTTTTTCCACAATCTCTTTGGTGGCCTTCCGGAATAGTTTCCGGATATTGTTTTCCAAACTTCTGACCCCTGCTTCTCTGGCATAGCCGTCAATAATTTCCCGCAAGACCGTTTTGGGTAATTTGATATGGCTTTTCTTCAGACCGTGATTCTTCAGCTGTTTGGGGATCAGAAACCTTTTAGCAATCTCCAGTTTTTCCTCGAGTACATAACCAGATAGTCGAATGGTTTCCATCCGATCCAGCAAAGGTCCGGGGATGCTCTCCAGTTGGTTGGCAGTGCATACAAACAGCACTTTGGAAAGATCAAACCGGACGTCTAAATAGTGATCCAGGAAATCTTTATTTTGTTCCGGGTCCAACACTTCCAATAGTGCTGAAGCCGGATCTCCCTGGAAACTGGCACCAATTTTATCAATCTCATCCAGCATGATCACCGGATTGGCCGTTTTGCAGGTTTTCATGGCTTGAACAAATTTTCCCGGCATAGCGCCAATATAGGTTCTCCGGTGGCCTTTAATTTCAGCTTCGTCGCGCATACCACCCAGTGAAAATCGGTAGAACTCCCGCCCCAGAGACCTGGCAATAGAATGACCAATAGAGGTTTTCCCTACACCGGGAGCGCCAACCAGCAGAATGATCGATCCGGTCAGGTCGCCTTTCATGACGCCTACTGAAATCGTCTCCAGGATTCGCTCTTTGACGTCGTTCAGCCCATAGTGGTCTTTATCAAGAATATCGGCTGCTTTTTTAATACTCTGATTATCCTTGGTGTAAACCCCCCAGGGCAAAATAGTCAGCCAATCCAGGTATTGACGGGTCACATTGAATTCTGGAGAAGATGTTTCCAGAACCTTCAGTTTTTCCATCTCTTCATCAATACGATTTTTTACCTCTTCGGACGGCAGAATAAGGTCTTTCAATCGGGCCTGGAACTTTTCCACTTCTGTTTCCTGGTCCCCTTTTGACAAACCCAACTCTTTTTTTATCTCTGTTAGTTGCTGCTTCAGAAAAAACTCTCTTTGCTGAGTTGATAAGCGTTCTTCAATTCGTTTGTTAATCTGAGCTTGCAGCTTTGATATCTCCGTTTCTTTCTTCAAAAGGACAAGTACCTGCTCGAGCCTCTCCTTCACATCAAGGATTTCTAACACCTCCTGCAACTCAAGACCTGAGCTGGTCGTCATGGAAACAGAAAAATCCGCCAGCATTCCAGGTTGATTAACGTTAATCTGGCCAACCAGAAAATTCAGTTCCTCTTTAAATAAGGGCTTCAGGTTAATCAGCTCTTTAATCACATTTAACAGGGATACGGCATAGGCCTTCAGTTCATTGCTGACCTCAACCTGTTCATCATATTTGTATTCAACACTGACACTGGGAACCGGTTTGATAGAAACCATCTCTTTTACTTCGAATCTTTCCAGGGCCTGGACCATCACGTGGATATGGGCCCGGTCTTTTGATGGTTGAACCTGCAGCACCCGTCCCACAACTCCCATACGATGAAGATCATCCTGGGATTGGGGCATCTTGGTAAACTGAGGAGTCGTTGATGGCGCATCATCATCTTCCTTCATCAAAATAAGCGCGACATATTGCGAAGCGGATTCAATGGCATCGAGAATCGCTTTCGTCTGTGGATTGTTCATTACAATCACCGGTGCCATCATCTTCGGAAATAAAGGTCGATCATTTAAAGGAATTACCGGCAAAACCGTTGGTAACATAGCATCCGCTACCACCAACGACGTGTCATCCCCTTCGGGAGTTCCCTTTTTAACCTTTGATACCTTCTCCGGTTGTTCTATTTCTACATCATGTATTATTTTGGCTTCGTCTGTTGACTTGGAATCATCTGCCATGAAAAATCTCCTTAATATTTGTAACTATTATGTGATTCGGTATGGTCCCACTCCATCCGTTGAATTGCAACCTGGAAGCAATAGGAATTTGGTCCTGTGTTATATTTTTATTTCCTTATTTATTATTGAAATTTCCGTACCAAACGGTGTTTCACCCCCAAAACGCCGTCCGCTGGCCGTTCCATCCGCAGAGCTAAATAAACACCTGAGAAGGATAACCTGCAATTTTGATTTTATCAAGCTGAAAAATAATGAACTCTTTGATGTTATTTGATAACTTAGTATAAAATCACTTTGACAAAACACCGCAATTTTTCTTGCGGAGGTAAACTCAGGATACTAATTGGCTGGAAGATTGGATATACTGCATTGTGCGGTTATCGAGAGTTCTGGCATATTTATTTAAGAATAAGGGTCGGCTTAAAAATTAGTCCAGCGTTTCGCAAGAAACGCAAGTAGAAAAATCCGTCCGTAAGGATTTTTCGTATACCGGTATTTTTGGGACTTTTGCAAATAGATTATGTGACAGCAACGTGTTTCCTTTTCTCTAATGGGAAACACTTGGTAATTTTTGAACGATCCCAAAGCACCAGAAAGTTTGTTTACAAAACTACCGCCAGCATGAATATCAATTAACAGCCAGCTAAATCGGAACAGATGGGCGATAATACTAAAGCACTCAAAGTCACTTTGATAATGGTAATGGCCGTCAATGGAAAGGTTGGCCAGAATAAATTTCAAAATTCATTTGAATGGAATTCAGAAGAAGATCAGCGTCAATTTCTGACCCGGATTAAAGAAATCGGCACGATTATAATGGGCAGCAATACATTTCAAACCATTAATCAACGCCCCTATGGCAAAGTCGACTCAATCATTCTAACCAGCGATCCCAGTAAATTTAAAAGCCAGCCCGGGATCGAATTTATGTCCGGAAACGCGATTGATATATATGAAACACTGCAGAACAGGGGCTTGAAGCACGTCGCTTTACTGGGCGGTCCAACGGTGAATTCTCAATTTTTCAACCATCAACTGATTGATGAGATTTTTCTGACCATTGAACCGGTCTTACTTTTGAAAGGGATTAATCTCATTAATGATCTCAGCGACAACATCAAACTTCACTTGGAAGAGATGGTTCGGATCGAGGATTCGGACACCATCCTGCTTCATTACACCATCAAAAAATAGTCATGGGTTAATTCAAAGAGGAACCATCGATGTCAAAAACAACTATTTACCACAATCCGAGATGTACAAAAAGTCGCGAAACTCTGGCTCTAGTCAAAGACCAGGGAGCTGAAATTGAAATCATCGAATATCTGAAAAATCCACCATCGGCAGAGGAGCTGGACAATATCCTCAATGGACTTGGAAAGGAGCCCATCGAGCTGATGCGAGTGAAAGAAAAACTTTTTAAGGACTTGGGATTGACCAAAAAAGATGATCGCCCGCGGGCTGAATGGATACAAATTATGGTCGACAACCCAAAACTGATTGAACGGCCGGTAGTTGTCCATCAAGGGAAATACGCACTGGGTAGACCACCGGAATCAATTTTGGAGATTTTTTAGGACGAATACTAAGCGAATATGATTGCGATTAAGAATCATTTGAATATTGGATTCACTGATTTAAGGATGAAGGCGTATGACTGAATAAGTTCTAAGTCGAAGAGGATCAAATATTAAAAGGTCGTTCAAAAATTACCAAGTGTTTCCCATTAGAGAAAAGGAAACACGTTGCTGGCACATAATCTATCTACAAAAGCCCTAAAATAACTGGACATTTTGTATATAAAATGTGTTAACAACGTGTTTCTGACGAAACACTTGATTAATTTTTGAGCCGACTCTAAGGGGGGAAAATGAATCCAATCGCATTCTATAAAATCAGCTACGGGCTGTATGTTATTAGTTCGCACAAAGGAGATCTGCTAAACGGTCAGATTGCGAATACTGTTAATCAGGTCACCGCTGAACCAGCTCAGGTGGCAATTGCCATTAACCACGACAATTTGACTTACGAATATATTAAAGAAAGTCAGGTATTTTCTGCGTCTGTTCTTTCACAGGATACACCCATGCCCTTCATTGGCCAGTTTGGCTTTAAATCTGGCCGGGTGGTGAACAAATTCGAAAATATAGAATATCGAATCGGTCAAACCGGCGCCCCCATTGCACTGGATAACACAGTTGCTTTTCTGGAAGCCAAAGTAGTGGACTCCATGAACGTCGGCACCCACACCATCTTTGTTGGCGAGGTGATGGACACAGATATTCTACTCGATCAAGAACCCCTGACCTACGCCTATTATCACCTGGTCAAGGGTGGGAAATCGCCGAAAAATGCGCCCACCTACCAGAAATCGCAAATGGAAATTGAAGGGGTGAGTGTTGATAGCTATAAATGCCAGATTTGCGGATATGTTTATGACCCGAAAAACGGCGACCCGGATGCGGGCATCCCGTCGATGACCCCATTTGAAGAGCTACCGGAAGATTGGAAATGCCCAATCTGCGGTGCTCCCAAAGATAAATTCGACAGTACCAAAGAGCATCGAATAACCGCTTAGGGCCGGTTCAAAAATTAGTCCAGCGTTTCGCAAGAAACGCAAGTAGAAAAATCCGTCCGTAAGGATTTTTCGTATGCCAATGTTTGTAGGACTTTTGCAGACAGATTATAGTAAGTTATTTTTGAACGATCCCTTAACTTTTTTAACTGTCTGCCAGCAATATGCCGGCACAGCGAACTATCAGGAGATCAAATGAAGTGGAACACGCTTTTTTCGTCCATTAGGACCATGGACGAAGATGGAGCAAAAGAGTTTATGAGCGACCGGAAAAGTGGCAGCTACCAACTGGTTGATGTTCGCCAGCCAAACGAGTACGAAGCGGGCCACCTGCCCGGTGCCAGGCTGATTCCGTTAAATTTACTAACCAACGGTTATGGTGATTTAGATCCGGAAAAACCGACGATTCTCTACTGTCAATCCGGCGGCCGAAGCCAGGCTGCATCTCAGTGGTTAAGCAATCAAGGGTTTAACGAAATCTACGATATCGGGAGTAATATCCGTTCCTGGTTAGGAATGAGAGCCATCGGCCCCTATGAGATGAACCTGGAATTGATCCGCCCCGATGCTGAATTCCCCGATGCTTTCAGCCTCGCTTATGCCATGGAAGAGGGACTACAAAGGTTCTATCTGGCCCTGGCGGATCAAGAAGACAAAGAAGAACACAAGGCCCTTTTTCTAAAACTGGCCGGGTTTGAAGATCTGCACAAAGAGCGACTTCTCAAGGAATTTACCCGTATCCAGGAATCAAATATCTCGCCAGATATATTTTTAAGGGGACATGAAGATGTAATGGAAGGTGGGGGGATAAATGCTCCATCACCGGTAAATGTAATCGAAGCCCTCACCGAT
>Ga0257125_1003710_pt1 | contig 10512 bp, 9 predicted proteins | sample SI106_200metaG_FD_190183 | JGI IMG/M metagenome (GOLD analysis project Ga0257125, IMG submission 190183) | Marine microbial communities from Saanich Inlet, British Columbia, Canada - SI106_200 | ecosystem: Environmental > Aquatic > Marine > Inlet | place: Canada: British Columbia | collected...
TAGCCCCCCACATAATAGTCCCATCCCGTGTAGAACTGCACCGGGGTGGCCAGGGCCAGAAACATCCAATTAACCCAGGCTTCATGACTCCAGGGGCCCAGGAGGCCAAAGTCCCGGCCCATGCTGAGGAGAAAAAGCGGCGCGGCAAAAACGACGCCCACCAGGAATTTGCGTGTCTGGTCCCTGATCTCGGCGTCCCGGGCCAGCTGTTCCGCGTCTTCGCCTGAATCCTCGTCCGGCCGCACCGCACCGAATCCGGCCCCTTCGATGGCCCCAATCATCTCTTCCACGCCGGTCACGGAGGGCACATATGCCACGGTCACCCGTTCGGCCGCAAAATTGACATTGGCATTCAACACGCCGGGGACCTTTTTCTTAAGGGCCCTTTCAATGTTCATGGCGCAGTTGACACAACTCATCCCTGTGACGGGAAACGTCACGGTGGCCTTCGCCACATTGAAGCCCGCATCTTGAATCCCTTCCACCAGGGCGGTCAGAGGAACCTGTTCCGGTTCAAGGGTGACGGTGGCCTGTTCAGTGGCAAAATTGACGTTAATGTCCTGAACTCCCGGCATCTTCTTGACGGCTCGCTCCAGATTGGCCGCGCAGTTGACGCAGGTCATGCCGGTAATGGGAAGGGTGAGATGGGTCTCATCGGCCATTGGGATTTAATCCGCCGCCGGGTAATTGATTTCTTTGAGGGTGGCCCTGAGATTGTCTTCCGTGGCCGGCGCCTCCCACGCCACTTTTATCACTTTCATGCCGGGATCTCCCTCAACGGAAGCCACCCCCGCCAGTTCACTGAGTTCTTTTTGAATGGCCTTGACACAATGGCCGCAGCTGACGTTCGGGACCGTAAATCTGCTTGTTTCCATTTGTTGAATTCTCCTTTTTCGTGTGATTAGAAACCATGGTTATGGCTTTTTTGACATCTCTTCATACTTAATACGCAATTTGAACCAGTCAAGCATATCCTGAATATTTTTGGACATAAACCATCTGCCATTGGCAAATACTCCGTAATCCGCACCGGTCATGGCGGAAGCCAGCCGGGTGGTGTTGGCATAAAAAAGCCACTGCTCAACCCACATCTTTTCAATGGCCTCGTTAAAGAGGCTGTCTTTCTGCGCCAGACCCTTTGCGAAACCCTTTTCCCAGGCGGACAACATGATCTTTGTGGCGGTCAGGGTCATGATATTGGTGTATTGAACTGTCTTTTTCAGACGGGCAAAATGGCCTTCCACCCACCCCTGGCTGTGGCAGCCCAGACATACTTTTTCCATGGTTTTCTGACGCTTGGCCTGTTCCTTCGAATCGATCAAATATTTTGACGCCGGCTCCCCGGTCAGTTCCGTGGGCAGGGGAAGTACCTGACCGTTCCGGATCACCGTGGTATCCGGCGATCGGGGTGAGGGATGCGCGTAAATCAGGCCGAACAGGCGCAGGGGGAGACGATCGCTCATGCGGTGGGTCCGAGCAGCCAGAACATCCCCCTCATCTGTCACCACCTCACTGATGTGACAGACGGCGCAGGTGGGCGCTGTAAAATCCTTCCCCAAGGTCCAGGGAACAGTATCATAGTTCCATTGGCTGCCAAGGGAGGCAAAAACGTTTCCATGCTTACTCACGCTGTAAACCTTGTAGGCCGGCACATCCGGCCCTTTATGACACTCTGAACAGGTGTAGGGTTTGCGGGCCATGGCCATTGAAAATTCGTGCCGCGTGTGACAGGCCGTGCAGGACCCTTTTGTCCCATCGGGATTGATCCGTCCCACGCCCCGGTTGGGCCAGCCGGTCAGGATGGGGAAATCCATCTCACCGTCAGGGGTATCACGGGTCTTCAATCCCTTGACCTCAACCTTTGTACCATGGCAATAGAGACAGGCATCCGCATCCATGAGCGGATCGGGCTTTGCATGGGTGATTTTCATATTTTCAAATGTCTGCAGGCCGTTGGTGGCATCGGCCAGGGATTGATAGAGCGAATTGCCCTGCAGATTGCCATAGGCATGGCTCATGAGGTTCTGGCCGTATTGCGCCACTTCCACGGGGTGGCAGACAGCGCAATCCCCGGGGGTCACCACCACATGAACCGAGTAGCCGTTGTGCTCAAAGGTATCCTTGTGCTTTTCGGGGTTCATGGTGTGGCATTCGGCACACCCGACCACCACTTTTGCCATTTTTTCCGGCGGTTCATTGACCGAAATGCGCCGTGCCGAAAGGGGCTTTTTCATTGCCGCATCGGGGGGTACCCGCGCCATCCTTCCCTTTTTCCATCCGGATACAATTCCCGGCGTGGCATAGATGTGGCAATCCACGCAGGCCTGGCTGTCCTCACTCAGGGATGCGCCATAGGCCGGCAATGCCGCCATTGCAAGGAACAGGATTTCCAGAACCACAACCCCTGCGAGAAAAATACGGTTTCCAGCACTGCAATTCCCCTGAATCATCAACGCCCCTCTCCCGGTTTTACAAATTCCGCCAGTACCGCATAGGGTTGGGCTCCCACCAGAATCCGTCCATCCATGACAAACGTGGGCACAGCCGTAACCCCAATTTTTCCGGATTGTTGCCAATCCGTATCCACAGCATCCTTGAATCTTCGTTCTTCAACCACCTTTCGCGCTTCTTTCCCGTCCAGACCCAGTGATCCGGCCACCCCAACCAATTCAGAAATTTTACCGATGTTGCGACCATGGGCGAAATAGGCCTGAAACACCGCATCGTTGTAAGCCTCTATTCTTCCCTGTGCTTCGGCCCACTTGCCCAATTCCTGGGCCAGGCGGCTGTTATAGGTCATGCTCCGTTCACCGAACGGCAATCCTTCCGCTTTGGCTACGTCTCGAAGCCGAGCCATCATGCCGGAAATGTCCATCATGCGCCCCTTGAAAAGCGCTTCCAGCGTCATCCCCTCCTCCGGTGTATCGGGGTGGAGGGGAAAAGCACGCCATTGAACCGCAAAATCCTCTTCCTTTATCAATCGTTCAACACGACCCGTGATGAAATAGCACCAGGGTCACACATAATCTGAAAATACCTCCAAAAGCTTCTTTTCCATCTCGTGGATTTCCTTTCGTTTGACTCGCGACTTAAGGTCCCGTCTAGAGAAGGCGATAGACGGTAATCGGTTTACTGTACCCCTTCACCCGTCCGGGCGGCTGTTGTTCCATTTTCGGTGAAACACTCATCTGTTTCACGGTCTCCCCGCTGATAAGGATGTCACATCCCACATTTCGGGTCAATCCCTGGATTCTGGCGGCCACATTAACGGTGTTCCCGATCAGGCAGTAAGCGGATTGCTCATCGCTGCCGGAGTTTCCCGCCAGAACGCTTCCCGAATGAACCCCGATGCCGTGGGCAAATGCCGCCTTTCCCTCGGCGGTTCGCTCCCGGTTCAGGGCCTCCAGGGCGTTGCGCATCCCAAGGGCCGCCGTCACTGCCGCATCCGCATGGTTCTCGAAATAGACGGGCACGCCGAAAACCGCCTCAATCTCATCACCGGCAAACTGAATCACCAGTCCACGGTGCAACCGAATGGCCTGCTGCATGCGAGTAAAATAGGTCCGCATGGACCGCATGACCTCTTCCGGCGGATTGTTTTCCACAAAAGGGGTAAAGCTTTGGAGGTCCGAAAACATCACCGTGCCTTCCCGCCGCGCCCCTTCCAGGGGGATACGACCCGAAAGGATTTCGTCCCGAATCTCGGGCGTCACGTACCGGCCAAAGGCGTTGCGAAGCGTTTCCCTCTCCGCCAGTCCCCGGATCATGGCGTTGCCGGAATCCCCCAGAACACCTATTTCGTCATTGCTCACCACCTTGATGCGGGCTTCGTAATCTCCCTCTCTAATCCGGGTATTCACGTCCAGAATGTTTTCAATGGGCGCCACAATGGATCGAACCACCAACCGGTTTAAGATGCCGGCACTCACCAGGAAAATACCGCACAGAACCACCGTAAACACAATAATTCTTATGCCGTACTCCCTGGCGGGCATGCTTCCCGGCACCAACTCCCATTGTACCGTAATCAGGGTGACCAGCAGGATAACCAAGGGAAGAACAGTACCCATACCATAGAATAACCGGATGCGACGTCGGATAGCCAGGTGTTGGGCGCCCTTCAACCCTGCGAGCAGGCCTTCATGAAAAAACAGCGGGATCAAACCTTTCCGGCAGTAGTCCTCAATGCGGTAAAAGGCCACGGAAGAGGTAATAAACCCCACCATGCTGGCGCGAATGGAGAAAACCACCGCCGTACGCACATCCATAAATCGGATCCAATAGGAGACAAAGAAAATCAAGGCGGGGAACAGCACCCATATGCACACATGGATTCCCACAAAAATGAAAGGGAGGTTGATAATGCGGCGGCGGGCCTGCTCCAGTCCGCCGTCTTCCACTTCAAGGCCATTCTTCATTCGTATCAGGCAATGGGACACCGGTCGGAGAAGACCGCGCATAATGAACAGGGACGGCACTGCGATGACAAGGATAATCAGGAACAACACCGCGAGCCGCCTGGCCACGACGGGGGCATAGGAAGATCCCGCGGCAGCCTTGAGGTCGGAGAATCTTTCAAGCATGAAATCCGTGGGCGTGGCCAGATTGAGTATAAACACGATGGCCACGCCGATGGCCATGGCAGCGACGCTGATGGTGTACAGACCGGTCAGCGAAACCTCGGATCCACTAATTTCTCCGTTTTCTCCCGCTCCCTCTCTCTTTTTCATGCTACCCCTGTAAGTTCAAAAAGCCATCAAACTTAATCTGTATTATGCCATTATACGCCTGAAAGCAAAAGGGTAATTCCTCATATTCTTGAAATCCGAACTCCCAGATGATATACTTACAATAAATTGGGGAGGAAATTGCCATGCAGTCAATGATTAGACCCTACAGGGTTATGGTTTTTGCCGTCGTGATCGCCCTTTCAGCGATCTTTTTCCAGTTGTGCCGAATTCCCGACACCTTCGCTGTGGAACCGGATCGGGCACTTGGATGCTGGCAAGGGGAGGTCCGAAACATATTGCTGGATTATATTGACAGCGTCTCCACCCCCGGATCGAATGATTTCATTCCCGAAAAAGATCGCATAGCCGTCTTTGATATGGACGGCACGATCATGAGCGAAAAACCCTTCCCATTCGTCTTTGAGGCAGCCGTCCGCTACCTGGTCCGGCACAAAGGGGAAATTTCTTCAAAAGGTCCCCAGTATAAATCCCTGTGTGAAGCCGCTGAAAAGCTTGATGTGGGCTATCTGCGCAAACATTTAAACCAGACTTTTGTTCTCCCTTTTAAAGGGAAGACCTATGAATATTACCGAAACTGGTGCCTGAAACTCTTTGAAACGGAAATAAACCCTCTCAAGAAGCGGCCGCAGAAGGCGCTGATTTTCAAGCCCATGATTGAACTCATCGACCTGCTCCATGAACACGGATTTCAGGTCTACGTGGTATCAGGCTCCCTGCAGTTTGCCATTATGGCCATCTCGGAGAAATACCTGCATGTGGATGAAAGCCGCTGCATCGGGTCCATGGTGCAGGCCCGGGCAAAAAAGGACGGGGATCGGATTGCTTTTATTCGCGGAGAACTTCAACCGCCCCCCAACGTGAAGAGCGGAAAAGCCATCCGCATCATGATGCGAACCGGCCAGGCCCCGGTGCTCGCCTTCGGCAACTCTTCAGGAGATGCCTGGATGCTCGACTTCACCGCTTCGTCCCCTTACCGACACATGGCCTTTGTCGTCGACCACGACGATCCCCGGGAATTCGTCTACCACCACCCGGCGCTCTTGAAAATGGCAAAAGAGAAAAAATGGGTGGTCATCAGCATGAAAAATAATTTCAAGACCGTTTACGGAGAGTGAGGGATGGAAACGGGCGTCTTTGATCTCATTGCCTTTAAACAGGAGAATCAAGCGTTATGTGCCTGTGAATGTGACGCAATATGTCGTTGGAATTTCTTTTCCGGACCTTCAAGCATTACTCAGCTTTCCTGCAGAATTCAGAAGCGGCCCGATTGATCTGAGCAACCGTTTTCTCTTCCCAAAGATTCCGATGCCATTTTGTATAATCAAACGGCTCTCGCATCATAAGGGAGATGAATCTTTCGGCGTCAACCTTACCGAAGGTGTTAACCAGCACCTCAAATCCTTTGATCTTGATTTCAGTGTCAGTGATCATTCTATTTCCTCCCTGATAAACGAAACGGGGTCGGTCACCTTAACTTCAGTGGCGTCTGTCGCCTTTTTCACTAATTGATCATCCGTGGTTAAAAAATTATCGCATCTCATGGCGACAGCGCATGCCAAATGCAACGCGTCTTTGCTTCTAATCCCCATACGCTCAAGTCTTTCCGCCGTTCCGAGGATTTCTTTTGTCGAACCCGTATAAACGAAAGCGTGGGCCTTCCAATCCTTGATGGCGAGCTTTCTTTGTTCAAAAGGGTTTGCTTCATTTTCAAAATCCAGGATAAACGACCATGCAAGTTCAAATTTGCCTTGAACGATTCTCTCCTGAATATCCAGCTTGGCCTCTGTCTCAAGTTTAATCCGCAGTTGCTTCTGATCGTCAAAAGGCCGATTGAAACAGCAATTATCAAGATATATCTTCATCGTATACCCTATACCTCTTTTTTCATTTCAATGCTAGATGCTTTCTTTGGGCCACCATCAATTTGATTTCCCCATAAGCGTAACGTTCCCCCAGCGCATTTTTTGCCGCATTCAGGGAATTGTCGGGGGCCCGGTCCAGCGCCGCGGCAATGGCGGCTTGTTTCTCGGGTGAGAGCAGCCGGTTGATATTCAAGCCCCCTGTTTCGATAAAAGAACAGAGATGCCCCTGAATGGTGGATTCCGCCAGGCCTCTTTCTTCCGCAATACCGGCGACGGTGAATCCCTGGTTGATCATATCAAAGCTGATTTGTCGGGTGTTCGAGCCGGGTGCCACTTTTTTCGGGGATGATTTTTTCCCTGGCGCGTCTTTAACTTCCGGCAATACAACCGTGGCTATGCCGTGTTCTTTTCGATAGGCCGTCACCAGTGCCAACAGGTCTTCACCATATTTTTCAATTGTTTTTTTGCCCACCCCCTTGATCATTTTCAAATCATTTCCGTTATCGGGCAAATTGACGACAATTTGAATCAATACCCGTTGATGAAGGATCTGAAAATGCGCAACGCCCTGTTCCTTGGCCTTGCGGCTGCGCCACGCTTTAAGCAGCTGGAATAATTCCGGGTGTTCGATGTCGGATTCCCCGTAGTCCGGGGCCTGGGACTTTCTTGCTTTTCCAGGGGCAAAATCGATTTCGGCTTTTGATACGGCACGCAGATAATGAGATGGTGAAAAGCCGTTTTCAAACGATTTGATACCGGCAAGCTTCACCACAATTTCCTCTTTGAGATGATTCAGGGTATTGCCGATCTGTTTGGAAAGTTCCTTATTGTCCGTCTCCACCTGTAATTTCCGGACTAAATCAGCAAAAACCTGGGAGAATTTGTCCTGGAACCATTTGGATGCCTTGCCGATCCGTTCCAGAATATGGGCATCGGATTCCGGGAGGACGTCCTCTTTAAAGAGGGTTCGCAATTGCTGTCTAAAATTTTCAGAGACCGCAAAAATATCTTTTCCGGCCATCTCCTGCAACCGTCCCATATCCGATACGCCGGATACCTGAACCAGGCCGACATTCCCCATCAAGAGACGGACAAGGTAGCTGAGACGATTGCGTAGCGATTGAAAATCAAAACAATCCAGCAGCAACTGCTGCTGGTACCCTATCTTGGCCGAACGAAGCACTTTTTCAGAGGGCGGATTCTGTCTGGCCGCTTCAACGAAGGAAAGCACCGCCGCATCCGTATCAATTCCCCGTGATGGGATGGGAGATCTGAGCACCATGCCCTCAAAGGTCTTGCAACGGCTTAACGCCACATAAAACTGTCCATGGGCAAAAGCGGATTGGGCATCAATGACGGCTTTATCAAAAGTCAATCCCTGGCTTTTGTGAATGGTAATGGCCCAAGCCGGTTTCAGGGGAAACTGCTTGAATTTACCGATAATATTCTCTTCAATTTCCTTGTTTTCTTCATTCACCGTATATTTGATGTTTTCCCATTCCACGGGTTCCACCACAATTTCACCGGACTCCTCGGGGCACTTGATACGGATATCCTCTCTGGAAATGGCCCTAATTTTCCCGATTTTCCCGTTGAAATAACGCTTTTCACCGGAGGTGTCATTGCGAAGAAACATCACCTGGGCGCCTTTTTTGAGCACCAGGGCGCTCGGGGCCGGGTGGGCATGTTCGGGAAAATCACCGGAAACTTCAGCCGCAAACCGGTATTCCTTCCCCCCCAGTGCCGCAAGCCGGGTTTCATTAATGGCATCAGCACTGCGATTGTGGGTGGTCAGGGTGATATAGCCCTGGCCTTCTTCGGGGATATAATCTTTGATATACCGCTGGTTCAGTTCACTGATAGCGTCTTCATCAAGCCGGTTGTCCCGCACCCGGTTCAGCAATTTAATAAACCGAACATCGGATTGACGGTAAATATGCTTCAATTCAAGGGTCAACATGTCTGTCCGGGCAAGGGCATGGCTGCTGAAAAAATAGACCGATGCATAATGCTGCCGCAAAAGCTGCCATTCATCCTGCTTTGCCACGGGAGAAAGCTGGTGCAGGTCCCCGATCATGAGGAGTTGAACACCGCCGAATGGCTGTTCATTGCGCCGGTGTTGCCGCAGCACCGCATCCACGGCATCGAGCAAATCGGCCCGCACCATGCTGATTTCATCAATCACCAGCAGATCAAGGCTCTTGATAATCCGTTTTTTTTCCTTGCTGAACCTGAACATGCGCTGCCGGTTTTTCTCATGGGCTTCGCTGCCGGGAATGAAGGGGCCAAAAGGGAGCTGAAAAAAAGAATGGAGGGTAACGCCGCCGGCATTAATGGCCGCAACCCCGGTGGGGGCCGTGACGATCATCCGTTTGGCAGCCCCGGTGTCTAAAGAAGGGCCTTTCAGACTATGCAAAAAGGTTGTTTTACCGGTGCCGGCTTTTCCCGTTAAAAAAATATGACGGCCCGTGTATTGAACAAAGTCCCCGGCCAGCTTCAGTTCATGGTTTATTATGGGATCATGGTTTGCTAACGGTATGGAAGCCAAATGTCTTTCCCCAAAATCGTGTACAACAAATATATAGGATTTTCACAAGCAGACTACCAGCGTATATCAAACCGGCAGTCCTTTCCATCAATGTTTCCGATGCCGCCATCCGGGAAATATTCCGCATTGGTCTCTATTTTCCCGTTGCCGTTCAAATCGATGAAGATGCCGTCGTTGGTAAAATCGGCGTCATTGCCCCCCCGCTCCGCAATATAAGCCTGGTAATTTTTCCCATGGACGGTTACGCGGCCTTTCATCTGCGTGATGCTGTAGTGACGCGCGCCTCCCTTCGCCCAGAGGCTTTTGTTGGTGAAAAACCATATTTTAAAATCCCCGTCCCTGTTCATTTCCTTGATCAGCCGCCTCATGGGGATTTGAATCACCGTTCCGAAGATGCCGCGGCCCCTGTTTTCAAGGGGTGGATCATCGGTAAGGTTTCGGTTCTGGTTTCCATCGAAATAGAGAAGGGAGCGCCCACTCGGAATAACGTCCAAGATGAAATCATAGGTCCGATTATCCCCGGTCCCCAACAGGAGCTTTCCGTATTTCCGTTGACCGCCCATGGATTCAGGTGCCTGAAGGAGATAGTCAGGGGGTGAATCCGCAAGCTTCGGGTGAACGCCGCTCCTTGATGAGATCTTCATGCCCACCGGTTCAAATTCGCCGGAGATGGAGACGGATATCCTTCCTACATTTTCAGGGGACAGAGGGGCGGCCGCATCGGAGGTCGCGACCACTGCTTTGGGTTGTTCAGTTTTGCTCCGGATTCGCGCCTGTTTTTTGGCGGATGCCACCGATTTTCGAGGTTTGGCCACTTCGGAATCACCGGTCCAATTTTTTATGAGGGGCGTCACCACTTTCACGGTCTCGGTTGCGACCTCCGTCACCTGTTTTTCCATATCCTTGATATTGAAGCCTCGCCATGCCAGATAGCCGCACAAACCGATGAAAACGCAGAGGGCGGTGATGAAAATCACAAGGGCTGGAATGTCGCGGAAATGTCCCTTTTCAGCAACCGCAACGGAAGACCATTTGTCCGGGCTTTTCACCGGTTTGGAGAGGGCTTTTGTTTCTCCTTTCAACTTCTCCACCCGCAAGACGGCGCCGGCCTTGCGAAAGGCCGTCTTCGCCTTATGGGCCGTTTCCCCATTCACCTTTCCTTTCAGAAGGAACGGCTTTCCGGAAAAAAGATCTTCCGCCTGCCTTTCAGTTATCTTGAGCAGACTTTGGAGATTCTTCTTAACCCTCTCTTTTTCCTGTCCGGGGGAGATTTTCCCCTCAAAAATCAGTCGATACAAAGCTTCAGTCATGAATGAACGTTTGATTTGGGGTCCTAATATGGACATTTACA
>Ga0257125_1003715_pt1 | contig 10503 bp, 7 predicted proteins | sample SI106_200metaG_FD_190183 | JGI IMG/M metagenome (GOLD analysis project Ga0257125, IMG submission 190183) | Marine microbial communities from Saanich Inlet, British Columbia, Canada - SI106_200 | ecosystem: Environmental > Aquatic > Marine > Inlet | place: Canada: British Columbia | collected...
AGAAAAGTAAATTTACGATTGGACGTTTATTGTCTCTGAGCTCTGCTCTGGCTCTACGCAAAGCAGCAGATACATGTTTGACTGCTTTTTCTTGACCGACAATTCTCTGGTGTATTTCTTCTTCCAAATTCATCAACTTGGCTGATTCTTGTACAGTCACTTGAGTAAGTGGGATATTTGTTTTTTGACTGACCAATATAGCCACATCTTCTTCTCGGACCAATTTGTCAGGTCGTTTGGTCTTGGATACAAAAATAGCCGCTTCATCCATCAAGTCTATGGCCTTGCTAGGTAGATACCTATCAGGCATATATCTATCTGATAATTCATATATTTTTTCCAAAGCATTGTAAGTAAAATATACTTTGTGTTTACCCTCGACAGATCCAACATGAGACTCCATGATTTTGATGGTCTGATTTTTGTCGGGCTCATTTACATTTACTTTTTTCAATGCTTGTCCCAAGGCAGATCCCTCTAAGGTTTGTACATAATCTTTGTGGCTGGTAGTAGCCAGTACTATCACATTGCGCTTTCTGATTTCTGAAGATAGCACTTCGGCCAAATCCACTCCTTCTGTACCCTGAGAAGATATACCTACTAATTGATGAATATTTTCAATATACAAAATAATATTTCCAGAAACTGCCACTTCATTTAAAATAGCCAAAAATCTTTCTTCTAGTTTTCCAGTTTCACTAGCACCAGATATCAAAAATGGCAAAGACGCGCTCACCAACCGTTTATCTTGAAAAAGTTCAGGTACTTCTTCGGCCATCATCCTATTGGCGATACCCTCTATCACCCTTCCTTTGCCAATACCAGGAGGCCCTACCAAAATCACAGAAGCCAAACTACTTTCTACTGTAGTAATCACCTCATTTATTTCTTTTTCTCTAGCTATGGTCAAAGGTAAATACCCAGATCTTGCCATCATGGTCAGATCATCGGAAAAACTATCCAGCACAGGTGTAGCAATAGCTGTATATGATCTATTGATACCTCCTTTTGGTTTATAAAAAGATCTTGATCTAAATCTCTTACTTCTGCCAGTCAATTCTTTGTTGATATTTACCCAAGTAATTACATTGTTTATTTTTTCTTCATCTATATCAAAATCATAAAAAAAGTTTCTGATTTCCTGACTAGCCATAACAACGCCAGCCAATAAATCAACTTCTGCTATATACCTACTCTGCCTGTCTCGCATATGAAAATATGCATTGAGCAAAGATTCTTTAAAATTTTCTGTAAGCTCTTTTTTGCCGCCCTGATCTCCAACTAGCGTGGCTAGCTTTTCGTCTATTTCTTTTTTTAGATTGTCAGCTCCGATGCCCAGTCTTGCCAAAACCACACGGATATCTTTGTCACCCAACAACATATAGAGTAGATGCCAAACACTGGCAGGGAAAACTTTTTTGTATCGAGCATAAAGCCAAGTTTTGTCCAAGATGTTTGCCGATTCGTTGTTTAGATTATCTGCAATATTATGCTTGGTAAAAGTCTCTGTGTCTTTCAAAACTTTCCAACGCTTGTCCTCTCTCATAGCTGGTTTGGCTAGACGATAATACATACCCATATTGAGCATGATCAAAAACCATAGATAAAAATTGTACTTATTTGGAGTGTTCAAAAATTCCCAAAGACGAGTAGGGTCTACTTCTACCAAATTTAATATTGCAAAAAATACTATGATTGCCAAAAATATACTGACTATCAATAGACCATTTACAATCAAGTTTGTAGTACGCTTGAACTCACGAATAAATATATGGGCATAGCTCAATGGCTTGTCCCAGTATACAAAATTGTTGTCATAAAAATAAAAACTACCGTGCCCTCTGCAGGTACCACAATTATGGCCATCGATTTTACCCTGGCCTCCACAAGTTTCACATGTTTGAAATTTTACTGCTTCCATATTTCTGTAAAGTTTGTGATTAATCCCCAGGTCACTAAAATCGGTAAGCAAATCCAAAAAATCAGTACGATTATATAAAAAATCAACATAAATACAAAAGCTATCAATCTAAAAATGATCAATATAAACCTCATAAAAAAACTAATGGCTCTGCCCTGCTTGTCATACTGACCAAACATAGGACTAAACATATGTTTGAACATCAAACCAAGAGCAAGGTTACGATTAGCATTTTTGATACTATTCCAAACAAATAGGAATATTCTTTTGAGTCCCAAAGTATACCACCAGATAGGAAAGTACAATATTTCTCCCACCCAATCCAATACCAAGGATTTGATAGCTTGTATAACAATATTTTTTGTCATCGATTAAATTATACCATATTTGACTAATTTTTATAAATCAATTACGTTTAAGGCGATCTTGTACTTACCCTCAAAAAAAGAAAGGAGAGAACAATGCTGTACGACTATAGTACAGACCGTGACGGCAACAAGACTGTTGTCGACAAGTTTTCTGGAAAACGCGTTCCTCCAGGTGAGGAACAAATGATTCTAGCCTTGCTAGAAATGGAAAGCCTCAAAAAGAAAGAGGCAGTCTCAAAACATGAGCAAACAATCCAGTGAGCCAGAAAAATAACCCCCTATTTTTAAATAGGGGGTTTTCTTTATTTTATGGAGCAATACAAACACCCGAGGGTATTCTACAATTACTTTGACACCAACTAGCACCACCAGGTGCATCAGCCTCTGTCACCCAGCCGGTCTTGAACATATCACAATCATTACTCCAACTATAAAAATCACAAGTTTCAGATAATTCAAGTTCTGCACTACAGTCTGCATTACAAAAAGTTCCATAGTTCTGTTCACCATCTCCACAGGCTTCTGTGACCTGATCCCAATCATCACAAGCTTCACTACCAGCATAAGTAGCTGAGCAAGTACTGTTACAATAGTCTGAGCCTGTCTGTTGAGTTCCATCACCACAGGCTTCTGTTGTGTCATTTCCATCATCACATGTTTCACTACCCTCAACATAACCATCGCCACAATTGGCAACTAGGGTTGGTAGAGTGGCCTTGGCTACAGAATTTATAGTATCAGAGCCATAAGTAGCACAAGCACCAAAAGACATAGCCCCGCTTGATGTCCTAGTCACATAATACCCTGTATCTGTATCTGCTGTTTTATCTGGATCTATTGGTAAACTCGGTAAAAAGACACCCAAAAAATCTGCATCGTCTACCACTAGACAACCTTTTGTTTGTCCATCACAAGTATTAACACCTTCTGCTGTACATAAAACAAATTTTTCACCAACCGACAAAGTAGAGGTAGAAAAATCAGAAGGAATAGCATGATTATCTATAGAATAAGCCTCTACTGCTTTGGCAATTGCTGTTATGTCTGTCCATCTACGTGCATCATTTGCCTGGCCTAGTCTTTTTGTAGGATTAAATACTGTATAAAATCCAGCAAAAACAATCACTATAATCCCTACTATCATGATCAGCTCAACTATTGTAAAAGCTGAGTGCTTTTTTTTGAAATAATTTTTCATATATTTATATTTTAATTATACCATTTTATGATTCTGGCCAACAAACAAATGATCTACTGGTACAAGCAATATCACAATAAGTCCCACTACTAGGAGATATCTCTGTGATCTCTGTGCCAAACATATCCCAACAACCACCTACCCATGAATCATAATCACAGCCTTCTGCGTCGTGCACAGTAGAGCAATCCGCACTACAGGTATCTGCTGGATTTTTTGTTCCATCACCACAATATTCTGTCACCAAATTTCCATCATCGCAGACTTCATCTCCCTGTGTCAGGCCATCGCCGCAAGTGATCGAATAAGTCGGTAAATATACTTTGGATACCAATTCCATACCATCTGATTGATAATCACTGCAAGCGCCAAATGATATCAATCCACTACTCTTTCTGGTCAAATAATAACCTGTATCTGTATCTGCTGATTTGGATGGATCTACTGGGATATTATTTAGGTAGACTCCCAAAAAATCTGTGTCGTCTACCACTAGACAGCCTTTTGTTTGTCCATCACAGGTGAGCGTTGATCCTGAGCTACACAATACTACTTTATCGTTGACTCCAACAGTAGAAGTAGAAAAATCAGAAGGGACATCTCCATAATCAGCAGTATAAAGCTCTATTGCCCTGGCTATTGAAACCAAGTCGGACCAACGCCTAGAATCTTGAGTTTCACCAATTCTTTTGGCGGGATTGGTTGCAATAAAAACAGCAATGGCTATCAAAGAAACTATAGCTATTGTTATTATAAGTTCTACCAATGTAAATCCTCCTTCTTTCATATGTGAACTTTATCACGAAAAAATATTCTTTAAAATTTATTGTTTTTAATTGCTACTCTTATATCTTTCATCAGGGTCAAATAAAATTCCAAATTATTCATAGTGGCTAGACGAGTACCTAGGGTTTCTTGAGTTTTAAAAAGATGATGGACATAAGCATATGTATATTTACCAAAACGTCCGTCTGCAAAAATCTTTTTACTATTTTTGAACTTGGCGTTGGTGATGATAAGGGTTTCATAAAAACCTTTGCCAAAACCAGTTTTTTTCCTGACATAAAGTTTGCCGTGACGAGCTTCGCGAGTAGGAATCACACAATCAAACATATCAATACCTCTTTTGACTGACTCAATAATATTTTCAGGATACCCTACTCCCATCAGATAACGAGCTTTGTCATCAGGTAAAGCTGGTACAGTATAGTCCAGTACTTTGTACATTGTCTTGGCTGGTTCACCGACCGCCAATCCACCGACTGCATATCCATCAAAATTCAAATCCGTCAGCTCCTTGGCAGAGCGCAATCTCAAATCTTTAAAATCAGCACCTTGGACAATCCCAAAAACAAGTTGTTTGCTCACTTTGGCTGATTTTTTATTTAGTTTATTTTTATAATCAATGGCTTGTTTGGCCCAACGAGTAGTTCTCTCCAAGGCCAACTCCGCAACCTCTCTCTTGCTTGGTAGACCGACACATTCATCGAGGACCATCATCACGTCGCTCCCCAAAGTCACTTGGATGTCGATTACTTTTTTTGGATTCAAAATTTGTTTGGAACCATCTAGATGAGATCTAAACTCCACATCATCTCCTTTTATTTTTCTCAAATTTGATAAGCTAAATACCTGATAGCCACCACTGTCTGTCAAAATCGGTAAATCTGTCTGCATAAATTCATGTAGACCTCCCTGCTTTTTGATAACTTCCATACCAGGCCTCAAAAAATTGTGATAAGTATTGGAAAGTAAAATCTCTGCCCCCAAATCTTTGACCTCTCCTGCGGTCATACTTTTGACTGCAGCCTTGGTAGCAATAGGCATGAAAAAAGGAGTACTGACCTTTCCGTGGGCAGTACTCAAAACGCCTAACCTGGCGTCAGATTTATTTGATTTTTTTAAAAGTTTAAACATACTATTGAATTATACCGATAGGCTCATCAGTTTCCGCAAATACATCTGAGGTTTTAATAATTTTACTACGAACAAGCACCTCTTCCAAGCCCTGGGCCTGTACTGTGATTGGATTGAAAATTGTCATTACCTCGTCTTGATATTCTATGGTTGGCTCTAGGTTCACCATAAATGAAGCAGTAATTGGAGTAATCATATTGTCAAAGCCCTCAAGAGTCCACACAAGATCTCGGCTAGTCTCGTCAAAATCTATAACACCTTCTTGGATGTCTGTCTCAGAAGTATATGATACTTCTGGTGGTAGAGTAGTGCTGACGACCACTGTATCAAAATCTCCAGTAGCCTCTGGCAAAGCCCAGACCACCAAATACTCTGTCATCTCATCAACTTGCGGTGGCAATATACCAGAACCCACTCGTCTACCTCCTAGATCCCAATACACCCCACTATTGAATTTGAGGCTTTCACCAACAGTCAAAATCAAAGGCAGGCTGATTTGTTCCCAGGTATCTAGTCCTTGGATATTTATCTTCACAATATTTTCAATCATTCTTTCGGCAACTGGCTCCTCCACTACATCAACTCCCCAAGTAAACACCTTGCTTTCTCCAGCTGACCAAGTAGCCAAATTTTCATCTTCTGTGGCTGTCCAAACAATCTTTGATTCTTCATAGACTCCGATTGTCTCTAGCGAATCCCAATCAACAGCTTCACCATCTATCAAAGCCATGATAGATGCATCTGTAATATCTGTGCCACTATTATTTGTAATCTCTAGCTTATACTGCAAAGATTGCTCCCAGTTTACTGTCTGTCCAGTTGTTTTACCATTTATTTCCAAATCAATACCAAATTGTGGATTAACAACTACTATATCTCTTTCTATTCTAGCCAGACGACGGAAGTTTTCTTCTCTCATGTTTCCTACTTCGACCACTAGCTTTTGATCGATTTTACTGTCTGGTCCAAAACTACCAGAAAAACTCAAAACTTTTTCTTGTTCTGGATCAAGCTGTACTATTATATAGTCTCCATAAACTACAAAGTCCCCAGGCTCATCTGTCTGATCTTCATCAACTTCTTCATCTACCTCCTCATCGATTTCTGGCTGAGTAATTATCAAATCATCCGGATACAGTACATCAATATATAAATCTGCGACCGGCTCATCTGTCAGGTTTCTAAAAATGACATCATACTGCTGCTCGTCAGAAATCAATACTTTATTAGCTGATTGAATTTCTAGTTCTATCATACTGTCACTTATCTTGGTTTCGATAGTTTGTTTTTCTGTAAAATCAGAATGGAAATTTTGTGGTTGATAGCCCATAGAAAACAACACTGTCACTTCATCATCTTTTTGACCAACTAGCTGTCCTTTGATTTCCATAGTTCTGTTTTCGCCTGGCGCCAAATCTTCAAATCTCCAAGTTGTCCCTTTGCTATCTAGTGGCTCAACACTTGATTCATCAAAATAAAATCCTCCAGGCCAACGGACTGACAGCTCTACTCTTTCAAGACTGACAGTATCAAGATTTTTATAATCTATAGTATAAACGACTTCCTCTCCAGAAATAATCTTGCTTGGGCCACTTACCTCAAACTCCATACTCCGCTCGGTGACAACATCTGTATATTTTGTCCAATAAAAAGCCCCCGCTACTGCAACCACAAACAATAAAAACAAAAACCACAGACAACCACCTTTGCTCTTGGGTGCTTTTTCTAGGGTTTGATATTCTTTTGGTACAGCTTTCTTTTTGCGTAAAGCTGGAGCTGAATAAGATTGACGTCTGATAGGAGCTTTCCTTACAGAATCCAAGCTTCTTTTTTTGATTTTAGCCATATGAAAATAGTTTTAATGATTGTGATGGTCTTTCGTATACTGACTGATAATAAATTTTTGAAAGCCTGAGCCATTCTCTGTTTAGGCTCTGACTCAATGATATGTCAGTCAATTTTGACCAATCCGCTTTTATAATAAATTTTAAAAATTCTACCAATTCGCGTGTGATAAGTACAGAATTCATACTTTCATGCTCTCTACATATTATACCTCGACCAGCTATGTATTTACCAGCCTGCCCATTTATCTCTTTGTTGCAAAGTAGGCAGTTATCTAGCTCTGGTTGCCAGCCACTGAGAGAAAGGTATTTCCACAAAAATATCCTCACCAAAAGCATTTTTACATCTTCGCCAACTGTATCATCATCCAAGAAAGAAAATATTTCTCCCAAAAGCTCAAATTCTATTTGTTTGTTACCTGAGCTTTCTTCTCTGAGCAAAAGTTCGGCTACTGAGGAAGCTAGTGATAGACTACGCAAATCTTTTCGTAGATTTTTGTAATCCACCAAAGTTTTTACGCCTGCCATATGATCCATACGCCCGCGACCAATCATAGTAGTCACCTTAGAAAAGGGCAATAGGTGGCCTGATAATTTATTACCTGGCTTGGCAGCTGATTTTAAAACAGTCTTGATTACTCCTTCTTGAGGAGTAAATAAATAATATATTTTGTCTGCCTTGTACCACACCCTTGCCTGTAATACAAAAGCTTCGGTCTTAAAAGACATTTTATATTTTTAATCCTAAAATAATTTCATCCCCTCGACCTTGCTCGGGGCTTCCAGCTTTGTTTATTTTTACCCTTCGACTACGCTCAGGGCCTACGGCTTCTTTTTTTGTTTCTGGATTTTCTTCTGTTTCTACTAAATCTCCAGCGGAAGTGGCTGCTACTAATTCTTCTTTATATTTTTCAATTACTGATTTTAGATAATCTGATTTAGTATTATATGTTTCGATTGGGTTATCAGATGGTTTCAGCCCCGCATCTTTTCTCATAGCATTGATAAATCTAATCAATTCTCTGACTACACCTTTTTCTTTGAGCTCATCTGTAAGATTTGTATCTAGAGAAACAGTTTTTTCCTCATCTACAATCCAGCCGTCAGAAGTATTTACTTTTTTAACAATCTTAACGCTTTCTACATTAAGTTCATCTTCCAAAATACCAACATATGTATCTTGCAACTTTACTTCTTTTATTTCTAGGTTAGCCAAAGGTTGTCTAACTTTCATAGCAGACTTAGCCCTCAAAGCATGAGCTTTTTCAGCTAACGATTTTACTGCGTCCATATTGTTCAAAACTTTGATATCAACTTGTTTTTTGTTAAGTTCTTTCCACTCTTCAAGATGTACGGATTCTTTATCATTATCAAGCTCCATATAGATGGCCTCGGCTGTCATAGGAGCAAAAGGAGCAATTATTTTTGATAATTCTTTGAGTACATAGGCCAAGGTTTCTATAGCTTGAACATCGCCAGCTTTGAATCTATCTCTAGACCTTCTGATATACCAAGTAGATAGACCATCAATAAAATCAAAGATGGCTCTAGTTGGTTTTACTAGATTGTATCCTTCCATTTCAGCACTTACTTCATGTTGAAGAATTACTAATTTGCTAATTATCCAACGATCCAAATCATTATCAATTTTCTTTGGTTCCTCGCCTTTGAGTTTTTTGTCCTCAGAAAACATCAAATAAAAATTCAATACATTTTGTAATATTCCTGTAAAACGACGATAGACTGTAGCTAAATCCTTTTCTACAAAAGAAAGATTCTCAGCTGTTACTACCGGTGAAGACAAAAGATACATACGCAAAGCATCTGCTCCATATTGTTCCATTACTACATCTGGCTCTGGATAGTTTTGAAGTCGCTTGGACATCTTTTTGCCATCTTCTGCCAAAACAATTCCGTTTACAATACAATTCTCAAAGGCATGACTATCTTTGATGCCTCCAGCTATGACATGCATATAATAAAACCAGGCTCTAGTTTGATCAGCGCCCTCGGCAATAAACTTGGCTGGAAATTTTTGATCAAACTCTTTTGGATTTTCAAAAGGATAATGAGATTGAGCATAGGGCATAGAGCCTGACTCAAACCAACAATCCAAGACATCTGGGATTCTAGTCATCTTTCCGCCACACTTACAATCAAAAGTCACTTTATCTACTATGTGCTTATGCAAGTCTTTTACTTCTACACCAGATAATTTTTTGAGTTCAGCTACAGATCCTACTACTATCTTTTCTTCGCACTTGTCACAAGTCCATAATGGGATGACTGAGCCCCAAAATCTCTGACGAGATATAGACCAGTCCCTTGCACCTTCTAGCCATTTGCCAAAACGACCATCTTTGATATGAGATGGTACCCAATTTATATTTTTGGCATTTTTGAGTAATTTATCTTTGATTTTCAAAACATTTACAAACCAAGATGAAGTAGCATAGTTCAAAAGTGGTGTATCACAACGCCAACAATGCGGATAGCTATGTTCGTATTTTAATTTAGAAAATAACAATCCTTTACCTGCTAGATATTTGATGATAGCAATGTCAGTTGTTTGATGATCTCCTTTTGGTTTTACATTGAGTCCGGCAAAATCAGTCGCTTCTTTAGCGATTGTGCCGTCCATAGCTACATGCTGGATAAAAGGCAAACTCTTTTCCTTGCCCAGTGCCATATCATCTTCACCAAAAGCCGGGGCCATGTGGACTACGCCCGTACCTTCTTCGGTGGTCACAAAATCAGCTGATAATATTTTCCAACCGTTGTCTTTGTTTTCTAGATTCTTATCATTGGCATAATAATCAAACAATGGTTTGTATTTTTTGCCAATCAAATCTTTTCCTTTGAACTCTTCTACAATTTTATTTTCTTCTTTAACTACAGCTTCCAAAAGTTCTTTGGCTAAAATATATTTTGAATCACCAAGTTCTACTTTTACATAATCAATATCCTCACCAACAGCTAGAGCTACATTACCAATCAAAGTCCAAGGAGTAGTAGTCCAAGCAAGTACAAATGTACCCGGCTCATCTTCTAGCTCAAACTTGGCAGTGACAGAAAGATCTTTGATATCTTTGTATCCCTCAGTCACCTCTGATTGAGAAAGAGTAGTCTCACAACGCGGACAGATGTGCATAGAGCGATAGTCCTCATATATAAGCTCCTTGTCCCAAAGCTCTTTGAAGACCCACCAAATACTCTCCATATAATGAAGATCCATAGTCTTGTAGTCATTTTCCA
>Ga0257125_1003716_pt1 | contig 10503 bp, 10 predicted proteins | sample SI106_200metaG_FD_190183 | JGI IMG/M metagenome (GOLD analysis project Ga0257125, IMG submission 190183) | Marine microbial communities from Saanich Inlet, British Columbia, Canada - SI106_200 | ecosystem: Environmental > Aquatic > Marine > Inlet | place: Canada: British Columbia | collected...
TATCACTAATCAGCTATATATTCAGCCGTGTGTCAAAGGTATGGTGTTTTTATTGAGTTTTTTTTGCTAATAATCATACAACCCGGGCTTTTCTAATAGGTGGAGGTGTATTGCGACTTTTTGTCGCTACTACAACACCATCTATTATAATCATTGATATACCCGGCGTATCTCCTTCTACCAATGAAGAAAGAAGATCCTCTCCAGTCGAACCCATGGGTGCATCCAGAAAGATAAGATCAGCTTCGCATCCTTCAGCGATTCGACCACGGTTAAGACCGTAAAGGTGTGCCGTATTTCCAGTTGCTGCACAAATCGCCAGGGCTGGATCAAGTCCACCCAGTGAAGCCAACCAGGAGATATTTCTTAAAATGCCCAACGTTACCACACCGGTACCGGAAGGGGCATCGTTACCTAATATAAGCCGCTCCTCTTCACCTCTTTTTTTAATAAGTTCGGTCACTTCCACTGCCCGCTTTACATTACCACACTGTACGATTTCGATGGCTGCATCGGTCTGGGCAATAACCTGTTCTGCCTCTCTGAAGCTCATTGCTGTGGGACCTCCGTTAATATGGGAAACAACACTAGGTTGGACGGTCATAATTTCTTCTGCTCCTATCACAGAGGATCCGGGAATAGAGGTTCCTCCGGAATGCATCATCACAGTCATATTCCTGTTTTTGGCCCATCTACACATTTGGGCTGCTTCATCCGGGTCCTTTACTGATCCCAATCCGATTTCTCCAACGACCCGAACACCTTCTGCTGCCATTTCGTCAAAATCCGCCTCAATCAATCCTTTTTCGAGAATTACCGAGCCACCTAAAACCTTCATCCCTCCAGGCCGGACAGTAGCCCAGGATTTTGCTGCCAGAATAGCCAGTGCCTTGGCTCCTGCAGCATCTTTAGGTCGACCAGGCAGATGGACTTCACCGGCTGAAATAGCGGTGGTTACCCCACCATGGAGTATTGAATCGAGGAAATTCTGCATCAGCTGTCGCGGAGTGTAATCACCCAGGACTACATGGCAATGTGAGTCAATCAACCCAGGGCAAAGTGCACTGCCGCTAGCATCGATAACAGTGACATTGTCTGGAACCTTGGTTGATGGTCCAATTTCGGCAATTTGACCACCTTCAATCAATAAACTATCTGCATCTATAACAGACTGTTTGACATCACCAGAAAGCATTAATCCTATATTTTTAATCAATAAATTGGTCATGGAAAACCTCCTTAATATCTGAGACTTAAGTTGCAGTTTTTTTATTTACAATTAACTGTGTAATATTTTTAGCCATATCTATCGTTTTTATACTATTTTATCCCCGCCTCTCAGATCCTTTACTGGTGTACTAGTTTTTTATTTGCTGCCTTTACAATAGAATCGATTTCGGTGGCTAAGTCCCTGGAGAGAAGAGAACGATTTTCCCCTTTCATCAGCTCGTGATATTGCTCAAGAACATTGTCCATCAGATCTTTGCCTCCTCCATTTTCCCAGGTGTCTCTGGTTAGCTTAGTAAAATTGTGAGGAGTGAAGCCATCACGGCAATGCTGCAATGTATGTTGGGAAGCCAAGAAATGATCTCCGGGGTTAGTTTCTGTTATAATATTCCATGCCAGGTTATCATCATCGAAATTAATACCTTGCATGATGTGTCTCACCATAGATACAACTTCGTTATCGACGATCAGTTGTAGCGGGCTAACGGCAGTTGCCACTTCAAGTTGCCCAGCCCCACCAAAAATATCCGAACCAGACACTCCCATGAGCATGCTGAGCATGGATCGTTCACTCATGGATTGACCATCCACATTTGGTGCATCGGATCCAGAACCATAGTTATGGGTCGGGAGGTTGTAAGCAGCTTTGATGAACTGTACAGCTCCTGAAGCGCATTTTAAAGACTCCACACTGGATTGAAGGCTACGGCCTGTTCTCATGTCAACGGAGAAGATAATCGGACACGCCACAACAGGTGTTCCGGGTGCTACAGCCTGTGCCATGGCCAGTATGGTCAAGATCTCTGCTGTTGCTAAAAGAATGACAGCAGCCGGTGTTATCGGCGCCGTGCTGCCTGCACTTGGTAATGAGCAGGCATGAATAGGAAGCCCGGCCCTTGAAGACTGCAGAATAATTTCAATGTCCATCTGCTTAAAGGCACGGGGAGTTAGAGCACAGGTAATCATGCTAATCAAAGGATTGCCCTTCAGAGCCTTATTACCACCTGCGACCGTTTTTCCAATATTAATAAGATATTCAATACTTTCAGTGCTATATGGTTGAACCAAGATGTGTTTATCTGTATTTTTCAGCAGCGTGCTAAGTCCATATATATCAGCTGTTACTCTCGGAACATCGTTGGGGAAAAGAAAAGGCATAAAGCTAATCTCATCCAATCCGTTAATTAATTTAGCCCAGTTTGCTAGATCAACGGTCATTACTTTACGGTATTTGTTGGTCTCAGGATCGATCCATCCATGAGATCCGGTCCCGGTTCGAACATAAAAAGTCCTATCGGGGCGGGGAAGTTTAAGCACTCGATCCTGGCATCTGGCTCCTAGTGAAAAATTTTTAGGTGCTTGATTAATAAAATTTTCCATAACCGGTTGCGGAATTTTGATTATCCCGGTCTCATTATCAACCTTGACCCCTGCATTGGCCAATATGCGCAACATTTCAGGATGTGGGTCTAGTTTTACACCATGATTTTCAAGAAGGTCAAATACTCTGTCGCGCAAAGAATTGATCTGTTCTAGTGAAAAAAAAGAAAATTTGGATCCAACCATAAATAACCCTCCTTCGATTTGATTTGGTAACTTGTCAATAGGATTCTTAGAATAATGACGGACCAAATGACAGGTTTACGCTTATCCTATCTCACATGAATTCCTTCAAAATGAAAGGAGATATACGCTTGTTTTAAAAACATTATAACTCTCTGTTAATATTATTAGATTTTGAAAAAGTCAGTTTGTTGGCAATCATTTGTTGTAAGTTTTACCAAGTGGGTGGGGTGATCACCCAAATGATACGACAAGGCTCACTTCCATTGTTTACCCATGAATGCTGCAATAATGAAGAGTAATAAAAAGATGTCATCGGACCAATTTCATGAGTCTCTTTACCTATTGTCAGTGTTAGGCACCCCTCTAAAACAATACCTACCTCTTCTCCTTGATGGGTGTACGGGTCTCTACTTCCGCCATTAGGTGGAATAACAGTAAAAAAAGGCTGCATGCGCTTATTTCCGACAATATGTACCATTTGCCTTACATCAGCTTTCCAACCAGGTAATAAAACCTTCGTCCATTGATCTTGTTTCAGCACTTTTGGATCATTGACAATTTCATCCGAAAAAAAATCAATAATACGTACTCCTAATGCGGTTGAAATTTTTTTTAAAGTACTAATAGATGGTGAGGCTTTGTCATTTTCTACTTGAGACATGTAACCTGCAGTTAAGTCTGTTTTTTGGGCAAGTTGCTTTAATGTCAGTCTTTTTTTCTTACGCCAATCATTTATTTTTTGACCAATAGAAAGCGTATCAACCACAGTTTTATGGATAGTTAGGATGGTTATTTGAATTTAGATGTTTAATATAATCTAACTTTTTAGATTTTATTAAACTTTTGTTGATTTGTTGTCAAGAAAAAAGCTCAGATAAGATAAGATCACAAGCAAATAATTTTCTGATTATCGTCTGGTCAAAAGACGAACCACCACCGTAGGCGACTAGATCACAAATAACCTCTACGAAGGGGTTAAACTGCTTTGCCTCCAAAGGAGGCAAGAGAATTGCCCTTGAAAAATATAAGTTAATCCTTATTCTTTCTTAAAGCATCGCAATTCAGTATTCAGAAAGATAAAGCCAAATGCTTGCTAATGACTGTGAATGATAATTAAAATTTATTATATATAAAATATATGGATATAATCATTTTTATATATTTTTCATATAATAATTTATCCAGTATATATCGTTTAAATGTTTCGTATTATTTTCTGAACGCCTGATAAACATTATGTTTCAAGTAGTTCAGGATTGTTTCGGGAATTGAATAAACCAATGAATCAATAGGAGTAACCATGAATGCACATCTAGAAAAAGTATTTTTTAATTGGCAAGATCCGTTATTGATCGATGAACAACTGGATGAAGATGAAAAACTAATACGTGATAGCGCCAAAGAGTACGCTCAAACAAAGCTGTTACCCGGTGTAATCGAGGCTAATCGCCAAGAGAAAACAGATCCGAATATATTTAAGGAGATGGGCGAGTTGGGATTACTGGGTCCTACGATTGACGGGTATGGGTGCCCTGGCGTTAATTATGTGAGCTACGGATTGGCTGCCAGAGAGATCGAACGGGTTGATCCCGGGTATCGATCCATGATGAGTGTCCAATCCAGCTTGGTCATGCATCCGATTCATGCTTATGGTTCAGAGGAGCAGCGGGAAAAGTATCTTCCTAAATTAGCGACCGGTGAATATATTGGTTGCTTTGGATTGACTGAACCTGATTACGGTTCTGATCCGGGGGGGGAATGGTCACTCGTGCTAAAAAAACAGATGGTGGATTCATTTTGAATGGTTCTAAAACTTGGATTTCCAATTCACCGATTGCCGATATTTTTATTGTTTGGGCCAAAGATGATGAAAACGTAATCAGGGGATTCATTTTAGAAAAATCATACAAAGGATTGACGGCTCCAAAGATTGCAGGAAAATTATCGCTTCGGGCCTCAATAACCGGTGAGATCGTGATGGATGATGTCATTGTACCGGAAGAAAATCTTATGCCGAATGTGACAGGAATAAAGGGACCATTTGGGTGTCTTAACAATGCCCGATTTGGTATTGCCTGGGGTGCATTGGGAGCAGCCGAAGCATGCTGGCATGCTGCACGATCCTATACAATAGAAAGAAAACAATTTGGCCGACCGCTGGCAAGCAACCAGTTAATTCAAAAAAAATTAGCCGACATGCAAACCGAAATCACGCTTGGGTTATCGGCATGCCTGCAGGCAGGACGACTCAAGGATAAAAATCTCCTGGCTCCGGAAGCAATTTCGTTAATCAAAAGAAACTCTTGCGGAAAAGCACTCGAAATCGCCAGAATAGCTCGCGACATGCATGGTGGCAATGGAATCGTCGATGAGTTTCATGTGATGAGGCATATGGTCAATCTGGAAACCGTGAATACTTATGAAGGAACCCATGATGTTCATGCTTTAATTCTGGGTCGGACACAAACCGATATTCAAGCTTTTACCAATGCCTGAATCGATATGCTATTTCAATTTATTGGTGTAATAGAACTTTCTAATTTTGCACGGAATCGTTTTCAAAAGACTATTTCAGAAGTTTTATAAAGCTGGGAGAAGGTTTTGAGACTGACAAACGATTATCCGAATGGATGCGTTATTGTTTTAGGGGTTCTGTATTTTAATCATTCGTACCATTGGTTCGATACAGATAGAAAATGCAAACAGATACCATATGGGGAATTAAAATGACTTTAAGTACTTTTTTTAATCCGAAAGCAATCGCCATTATTGGAGCATCGACTAATATTAAAGCCATTAATGGTAAGCCCTTACACTATTTAAAAAAATATGGGTATACCGGAGATGTTTATCCCATCAATCCCAAATATCAAGAAATCAATGGAACCAAATGTTATCCCGATCTGGACAGTACGCCAGATCCGGTGGATTTGGTTTTGATCGCCGTTAACTACCGGCTAGTGCTGCCGATGCTGGAGCAATGTGCCGCCAAAGAAGTTCCGTTTGTAACCATCTTCAGTTCCGGGTTTGCGGAGGCTAGTGAGGAAGGAAAAGTATTCCAGGAGCAGGTGGCTGAATTTGCCAAAACACATGGAATTCGGATTTGTGGCCCTAATTGCCAAGGTAGTGTTAATCTTCACCAAAATGTTGCTGCTGCCTTTTCTGCTGCGCTTGATCCCATGCCATTTAAAAAAGGTGGCGTCGGTTTTGTGACTCAAAGTGGTGCGCTGGGGTACTCCATTTTTAATTTAGCTCAAGAAAACCAGGTGGGATTTTCTTATATTGTCAGCACCGGAAATGAGATGGATCTAAGTAGTTTGGATTATATGGAGTATATGCTAGACGATGCCAACACCAATATGATTTTCGCTTATTTAGAAGGATTGAATGACGGTAAACGATTTATTCAATTGGCAAAGAAGGCTCTGAAACTAGCGAAGCCGATAGCTGTCTTGAAAGTGGGAAAATCGGAGGTCGGAATGCGTGCAGCAACGTCTCACACGGCGGCTCTGACTGGTTTGGATCAGGTATTTGATTCCTGTGCCAGTCAATTCGGCGTCATCCGCGTCAACAGCATTGAAGAATTCATCGATGTAGCTAATGTAATGAAAGGAATTCCGAAAATCCCCCATGGAAATCGTTTGGCTGTTGTCAGTATTTCTGGTGGTGGTGTAATCTGCGCTGATGCAGCCGCAGAATGCGGATTGGAAATTGTTGAACTGATAGACGATACAGTCAATATCATCACAGAAAACATCCCACCTTTTGGATCACCAACCAATCCGGTCGATATTACTGCTCAAGCCATCAACACGGCCGACGGTTTTTCAAATGTTGTTAAAGCGGTATTGAATGACCCCCATGTGGATGGTGTCGTGGTGGTCATCACCAATATTGTGGGAGAACCGGGAAAACGAATGGCTGAAGATCTGGTCGCCCTGCGCAATAAGACCAAGAAACCTATAATTGCTGCTTGGACTGCGGGAAAGCAGTTGATGAAGGAGCAGTTTGCTATTTTGGATCAGGTAGGTTTTCCTTGGTTTCATTCTCCCGCTAAAGCGGTGCAGGTGCTTGCCAAGGCGTTTCACTACGGAACATTGAGACAAACCTATCTTAACCAACAATTGACTTCACCGAGGAGCAGCAACACTTACGATTCAATTCCTGATGCTGCAGCTAAAATTTTGAACAACTCAGATACTGGTGCGCTCAGTGAACGAGAATCAAAGAACCTGTTATCGGTATTTGGGATTCCTAGTGGATCGGAAGTTGTTGCAACAACACGATCCGAAGCCATCAAAATAGCTAAGCAGGTTGGCTATCCGCTAGCTATGAAAATCGATTCTCCGGATATTTTACATAAGACTGAGGCCAAAGCAATCCGACTGAATATATTCAACGAAGCAGAAATGGTTCGAGCCTATGAGGAGATTATTGAAAATGCCAAAGCCTATGATCCAAATGCTAAGTTAAATGGTATTTTGATACAGGAAATGATCCCGGAAGGGATCGAGGTGATTATCGGTGTTAAAAACGATCCTCAATTTGGCCCGGTCGTTTTGTTTGGATTGGGTGGGATTTTTGTGGAAATTTTGAAGGATGTTTCGCTTCGAATGGCCCCGATCGATCAAGATGAGGCTGTATCGATGATCAAAGAGGTAAGAGGGTATAGATTACTAACAGGTGCCCGTGGCAATAAGGAAGCGGATATCGATGCATTGGCAAATACTTTGGTCAAAATATCCCAAATGGCAATAGCGTTAGAAGGTCGATTACAAGAGCTGGATTTAAATCCTGTAATCGTTTTACCCAAAGGGCAAGGCGCCAAGGTTGCCGATGCTTTAGCTATTCTTCAATAAGAAATATTTGGGAAACTGAAAAAGCAGAATCTTACTTTTTAGCAATTTTTTCAGCCATCAGGCACAGCATTTCAAACAAAATAGTGGCACCATTCAAAGCAGTAACTCCGCTTGGGTCCAAGGATGGTGCAACTTCGACCATATCTCCACCAATATAATTAAGGCCTCGCAGTTGACGTAACATTCTTTGCGCTTCCCGCATCGTAATGCCACCAGGTTCAGGGGTTCCGGTACCACAGGCATAAGCAGGATCGAGACCATCGATATCAAAAGTCAGATATACCGGACTATCATCAACCACTCGACGGGTTTCTTCTGCAACGGCTTTCCAACCTAAATCATCAAATTCTTCAATGGTGATCATACGCATTCCCTTTTCACGTGAATAATCAAGGCCATCGGAAAAATTTTGTCCACCACGGATACCGATTTGGATTGTTTTTTTAGGATCCATAAAGCCTGCTTCAGTTCCTAACCTAAAAGGGGCACCGTGGTGATATTTCGATCCCCGATACTCTCCCCAGGTATCCGTATGAGAATCGATATGAATAACAGCCAGCGGTTTTTTCTGTTTTTTCGCCAGTGATTTTATCGCCGAATAGGTTACCGAATGATCACCACCTACCATCAGTGGCAAAACACCAGCTGCTGCAATAGCATCGAAATAACGCTGAATATCTTTGTGGGCTTCGTCCAAATTGAACATATTAGTAAAACGCACATCCCCGATGTCGCCAATTCTCGCGATTTCAAAGGGACGGATACCGGTAGCAACATTAATGGCACGCATCAAGGTTGATTCATTGCGGACTTCCCGTGGTCCCTGACGTGCCCCGGTTCGTCCAGTTAAACCGCCATCGTAGGGAATTCCAATAATTCCAATATCAACCTGTTTCAGGTCATTTATCAATGGGGCACGCATAAATGTCGGAATTTCACTGTAACGCTGCGCTTGTATTGGTTCATATGTTTCACCGAGAATATCCCGGTTTTGATAAAATTCTTTCAGAGCTTTACTATTCATCTATATTCTCTATTAAATGGTGAATTGCGAATTTAAATTTAGGTTTAATTTTTATATAGTTGATTTTTTCGTAAAGATGCACAATAAGCCCAAAATTTCCTCTCTCGATACTTTGAGCTACATACATGTAATAAAGTATAAATCCGCCATCGTCCACTGTAAGAAAGATTCCAGTTTTACAATTTGGAAAGATAATCGTGGCTATTACCATAACACCCTCTACTACCATACCGGTCAATTCCTTGTCAGTATCACTCTCTTTCCTTATCTGAATCCAACCCATATTGGTTAATCCTCTGGCTAAAAAGAAGCCTGGCAACATTTCCAGTTGTCGATCCGGAAGGTCACGTTGTTTACCGTAACCTTCAAAGACGCATTAGAGACACTATCAGAATAATCTTCTCCCAAATGAAAAAACAAGAAAGTGGCAATATCAAACAGGTTGATTTTGTTTGGGGAACATTTGGAGAATAATGTGTTATTTCCGGTTCCCCATCGTCAGTATGTGTTTAGTTTGCCAATCATGCTTAAGGTTTACTTTAAGTATGATCGCTCCTTACTGTCGAAGCTTTGCCTTTGTGCCTGGTGTAGTTTGCTTCTGTTTTTTAGAAAGTCTATAAACCTTGAGTCGGGAGTTCCTGGAGCGGCTTTGATTATTCATACTTTTGGAAACTATCCCGACAAATTCCATCCTCATGTTCATCTGATCGTTACCGATGGTCTATTTAGAAACACAGGCACTTTTTACGTGATGAGAAAAGTGGATCTGAAGCCCTTGGAAGATATTTTCAAGGTGAGTATTTTTAAGATGTTAAAGAAGGAAGGAAAAATCAATGATGATCTTATCAATAAACTGTCTCAGTGGAAGCACTCCGGTTTTTCAGTTCACAACGGGGTTCGTATTGAGAAAGACAATAATAAGGCCAGAGAAGCACTATCACAATACATTGCTCGAAACGCCTTTAGTCAGGAACGCGTAACCTTTTTGAACTCATCTAAAATCATTTATCGATCAAAGCTTCAGAAAGAGAAAGATAAAGGCAAAAATAACTTCAAGGTATTTAACACGCAAGAGTTTATCGCGGCGTTGACACAACACATTCCAAACAAAAGCTTTCAGACTGTCAGATATTACGGCTGGTACTCGAATAAGTCCAGGGGGATTGAGGCTTAAGGAGACGGACAAGAAAAACCATGGGAATGAAATATCCGGTTTAAATGACTTTGAGATATTGGACGTATCGGATTATAAACCGAAAAAGGTTCCTTCCTCCAAATGGCGGGAACTTATTAAAAAGATTTATGAGGCGGACCCACTAACCTGCCCCCGCTGTCAATCGGAGATGAGAATTATCGGGTTTATAGATGATTTTCTAATCGTAAAGAAGATACTGGAACACTTGGATCTATGGAGAGAGAAACAGCCCCGAGTCCCTCCTGAAAAAGTGGTAGAGATTACTGAATTGACTTACGAGACTATTGATGATGGCTGGTATCAGTCAGAAAACACTTTTGTTTGATCATGAATTGTACGTGTCCATGAACACATCTGGTCCTTCTCGCCTAAAACCACAAATGCCCACTTTTTATTCAATAGACTGATTTTAAAGGTACTTAACTATGTCTAAACAAGAAAACAGGATTTCTAACCTGAACCTTTAAAAACTCTACTAAATATCTTTCGACGAGTAGTTCATCTCCTTAAAAATCACCGTGATTAATCTATATAAGCGTGATATTTTTTCATCTTTTACTCCGATATTGCTAAGTAGTTTTTGTTTTACAAGAACAACATTCTAACTTCGAAAAAGGAAATTCTTATCATTC
>Ga0257125_1003718_pt1 | contig 10498 bp, 10 predicted proteins | sample SI106_200metaG_FD_190183 | JGI IMG/M metagenome (GOLD analysis project Ga0257125, IMG submission 190183) | Marine microbial communities from Saanich Inlet, British Columbia, Canada - SI106_200 | ecosystem: Environmental > Aquatic > Marine > Inlet | place: Canada: British Columbia | collected...
CATTATTGAGAATTCAAAAACAAGATTTTTATTGACAGAAGTAGGAACCCGTTGATAGCACTGGTGCCATTAATAGGCTGCATTTGTTCTGTCTAATTAATTAATTTTGTTTAACCATATTTCAAAGTTTAAATAAATTATGGAACATGGATCTGTTGTTACAAGACCAGGTCAGGTATTTGACTTCGGACTGTTGCATCTTGAGTGGACGACAGCACTTTTCATTCTTGTTGTATTTGTCATAACGATGTTTTTATTAAACACTTTATTGTTCAAGCCTATCATTCGTACTTTGGAGGCTAGACAAGCTGGTATTGATAAAAACAATGACAAGGTCAAGGGTGTCAACGAAACTGTTGAGTCGTCTGAAAAAAATTATCAGGAAAAACTGGCTGATGTTAATACCAAGATTCAAGCGTCTCGTCTAGAAGCGTTAAAAATTGCTAAAGAAGAAGCAAATAAAATTCTTGAGCAAGTAAAAGCATCTACCAGTGAGAAGTTAGATGCAGCAGGAAAGGAACTGGCCGATGACCAGAAAAAAGCAATGGAAAATGTTGCTGGACTTTCCGATGAACTGGCTCAAATAATCAATGCTAAGGTACTCGCCTAAGCAGATTATATTACCTAATTGTTAATTATTTTAACAGGTAAGACTCTATGTTAAAAAGAATTATCATTTCGATCCTTTTTGTCAGTGTCACCTCGATTGCGTTAGCATCATCCGGTGGAGAAGCTGGTTCTTTATTTAGCCTGAATATGGGTTTTAAAGTCATCAACTTCCTATTACTCGTATTTCTCCTCAATAAATTTGCCAGACCAGCCATTGCCAATATGTTATCTAACGCCGCTAAAGGTGCTAAAGAACGTGTTGACACTGCTGAAGCAAAGCTAAAAGAAGCAGAACAAAAACTTGCTGATTATCAAACCAAGATGGCTAATCTTGAAAAAGATATGGCTAAAATGCAAGAAGATGCTCTAGCTGCGATTGAGACAGAAAAAGTGAAGATGGTGGCTGATGCGAAAGAAGCGGCAGAAAAAATAGATCAGCAATCTCAGGTTAGAATTGAACAGGACATTTTGAAAGCTAAAATGGAAGTTCGAAACTACCTGGTTGATGAATCTATTAAACTGGCTGAAAAACTTATTGCTGAAAAAGTTGATAGTAAGGAACAAAAGGCATTGATCTCTGATTATGCCAAAGTTATCCAAGAAATAGCATAGAATTAGAGGAAACATGAAAGGTGGTCCTATAGGAAAACGATATGCCAAAGCGTTACTGAACTTAGCAACCGAAAGCAAAAGTATTGAAGCTGTTGGTGAAGAAGTTGAGGAAATTGCAAAGCATTATGAAGAGAACGCATCCCTTAAAAATGTGATCCTTGAACCTAAGCTTAGCAAAGAACGTAAAATTGGTATAATCAACGAAATTACAAAAGGTTACTCTGAAGTCGTTAACCGTTATTGTAGATATCTTGTTCACAAAGATCGATTCAAGATTATCGCTGATATTTCATCAGCATATACTGCTTTATCGAGCGCTAAACTTGGTAAAGCGACTGCGAATGTGGTTGTTGCTTATAGTCTAACTCAGGCTGAGCAGAAAAAACTCCAAAAGCAATTATCTCAGTACACAGGTAAAAAAGTAACTTTATCTGTTGATGTTGATAAATCTATATTGGGGGGCGCAATTACATCAATTGATAGTTTGGTTCTTGATGGTAGCATCAAAAATAGACTAAACCTGATCCGTGAAACTATATCCAAAGGAAAATAAAACATGAAAATTAGAGCTGAAGAAATCAGTGCTATTATTCAAAAGCAAATTGAAGAGTTCGATTCAAAAGTCGAAGTCAAAGAGGTAGGAACAGTACTTACCGCTGGTGACGGAATAGCACGTGTTTATGGTTTGGACAAAGCCATGGCTGGAGAGTTAGTTGAATTTCCAGATGGTACCAAAGGGATGATACTAAACCTTGAAGAAGACAATGTTGGTATTGCTCTTTTTGGTACTGGTGAATCTATCAAGGAAGGTGATCAGGTTAAAAGAACGAATCGGATTACTGAAGTACCTGTCGGTGAAGAACTGCTGGGTCGTGTTGTCAACACACTTGGTGAACCTATTGATGGTAAAGGCCCAATAAACTCCAAGACTTTTAAACGTATGGAAGTGATTGCGCCGGGTATCGTTGCCAGAAAATCTGTACATGAATCCATGTTAACAGGTTTAAAAGCAGTTGATGCTTTAGTACCCATAGGACGTGGCCAACGTGAATTAATCATTGGTGACCGTCAAACAGGTAAAACAGCAGTCGCTTTGGACGCAATTATTAGCCAAAAAGGTCAGGGTGTTAAATGTGTTTATGTTGCCATTGGCCAGAAAAATTCAACAGTAGCCCAGGTATCTCAAAAGCTAACAGAGTTTGGGGCCATGGAATTTACAACAATCGTTTGTGCATCTGCCAGTGAACCAGCACCTCTTCAGTTTATGGCTCCTTATGCAGGGGTGGCCATGGCTGAATATTTCTCTGAAAAAGGGGAAGCGGTCCTGATCATTTACGATGATTTATCAAAACAAGCTGTGGCATATAGACAATTATCACTGTTACTCAGAAGACCTCCCGGACGTGAAGCTTATCCCGGTGATATTTTTAACGTTCATAGTCGCCTGCTGGAAAGATCCTGTAAACTTAGTGATAAACTTGGTGCAGGTTCTATTACAGCACTACCAATTATTGAAACACAAGCCAGTGACGTTTCAGCTTATATTCCGACTAACGTAATTTCTATTACTGATGGTCAGATATTCTTAGAAACTGAACTATTTAACTCTGGAATTCGACCAGCCATTAACGTTGGTATTTCAGTATCACGGGTAGGCGGTTCTGCTCAGGCGAAAGCCATGAAGCAGGTGGCTGGTAAATTAAAACTGGATATTGCCCAATATCGTGAGAAAGCTGCATTTGCCCAATTTGGTTCTGATTTGGATGAAGCCACTCAGAGACAGTTGGCCAGAGGTGAGCGCCTGGTAGAAATTCTAAAGCAGGGACAGTACATGCCATTGCAAATGGAAGAGCAGGTTATCAGTCTTTATGCTGTATCAAACGGCTATGTCGACGGAATTCCGGTTTCAGCGATATCTAAGTATGAAAAAGAGTTGCAAACGTTTATCAAGACAAAGCACGCAAACATCGTCGAAACCATTCGCGATGACAAAGTATTAAGCGAAGAAACCGAGAAAAAATTGGTTGCCGCTTTAGGTGAATTTGCAAAAGATCCTACAATCACTCAATTAGCTTCTTAATCTATTTGGATTTGGTGTATGGCTACATTAAAAGATATTAAGCTGCGTATAGACAGCATAAAAAACACCCAGCAGATCACTAAGGCGATGAAGATGGTGGCTGCGTCCAAAATGAGAAAAGCTGAAGAAGCGATTGTTCAGGCAAGACCTTACTCGGAAAAGTTACGAGGAATCGTTTCTAATCTTAGTGGTGGCGCTAAAAATTCAGCTCATCCTTTACTGGAACAACGCGATGGAGGAAAAGCTGTCGTATTACTGATCACTTCTGACAAGGGACTTTGTGGTGGTTTAAACAACAACCTCTGTAAAAACCTGGTCAAATTTGTTCCCGAACATACGGCAGATTTCGAAATCGTTGAACTGGTAACTTTTGGAAAAAAGGGTGGAGAGTTCTTCGGACACAGGGATTTTGATATATCTGATTCCTTTAAAAACCTGAAAGAAAAACCAATGGCTGAAAAGCTGGATGGTAAAGTTCAGGAATTGATCCGACAATATGAAAATGGAGAGTTTAACAGACTGTATATTGCCTATAATCGGTTTAAAAACGTAATTACGCAAATTCCGATAATTAAGCAGGTTTTACCAGTAGAAGCTGCGGAAGCAGAAGAAACAGGTGACGAAGCTGAATTTATCTTCGAACCTTCTTCAGATAGTATCCTGAAGGAAATTTTGCCCCAATACGTTAAAAATCAAGCATATACAGCCTTACTTGACAATTACGCCTGTGAACATGCGGCTCGTATGACCGCCATGGACGCTGCTACAACGAATGCAGCTGAAATGATTGATAAGCTTCAATTGCAATACAATAGAGCAAGACAGGCAGCTATTACATCTGAACTTATTGAGATTATTTCCGGTGCGGAAGCTCTATAAGGGAAGAAAAACGTATTAGTATTTTTTTCTATTTGATGCTTTTTAATCAAACAGACTGAAATCCTTTTTTTAAAAAATAAACGATGGTATTTATCAATCGTTAATTACTCTATTAAAGTTAAACAGAGGCCTATCAATGAATAAAGGTAGAGTTATACAGGTAATTGGTCCGGTAGTTGATGTGGAATTTGAAGATGGGCATCTACCTAAGATTCTGGACGCAACAACTGTCGAATTTGAAGTTGACGAAAAAAAAATCACTCTGGTACTTGAAGTTCAACAACACCTGGGTGAAAACACTGTAAGAACAGTAGCGATGTCAGCTACTGATGGTTTGGTTCGTGGTCTGGAAGTTGAAGATACGGGGCAACCGATTAGTATGCCTGTTGGTGACGGCGTCTTGGGAAGAATTCTGGATGTCATCGGTCAACCGGTTGATGAAATGGGACCCGTTGAACATACAGAAAGATGGCCAATCCATCGTGATCCACCAACTTTTGCTGACCAGGATACCAAAGCAGAAATGCTGGTAACTGGTGTAAAAGTACTAGATTTAATCTGCCCCTTCCTTAAAGGTGGAAAGATTGGATTGTTTGGTGGTGCGGGTGTAGGTAAAACAGTTGTTATCATGGAAATGATTAATAACATCGCCAGTCACCATGGTGGATATTCAGTATTCGCTGGTGTGGGTGAAAGAACTCGTGAAGGTAATGACCTTTGGGAAGAAATGAAAGAATCTGGCGTACTTAGCAAAACAGCTTTGATTTATGGTCAGATGAACGAACCTCCCGGAGCTCGTTTAAGAGTGGCCTTATCTGGTTTGACATGTGCGGAATATTTCCGTGATGAACAAGGTCAGGACGTTTTAATGTTTATCGACAACATCTTCCGATTTACACAAGCTGGTTCTGAGGTTTCCGCTCTGCTCGGACGGATTCCGGCAGCGGTTGGTTATCAGCCGACGTTATCAACTGAGATGGGTATTTTACAGGAACGGATTACTTCTACCCAGAAGGGATCAATTACTTCAGTACAGGCGATTTACGTACCTGCGGATGATTTAACTGACCCTGCTCCTGCAACTACTTTCTCTCATTTGGATGCGACTTGTGTGCTATCCAGACCAATTTCAGAACTGGGAATTTATCCAGCGGTTGATCCCTTGGATTCAACTTCCAGAATTCTGGACCCACTCGTCGTTGGTGATGAACACTACGAAGTAGCTGAAGGTGTTAAAGAGATCCTGCAACAATATAAAGATCTACTTGATATCATCGCTATTTTGGGTATGGATGAACTGTCCGATGAGCAAAAATTGACTGTAGAAAGAGCCAGAAAGGTTCAAAAATTCTTGTCACAACCATTTTCAGTAGCGGAAGCATTCACTGGTCGTAAAGGTGTTTATGTCGAAATCACTGATACCATTAAAGGTTTCAAAGAGATCTTGGTAGGTAAGCATGATAGCGTTCCAGAGCAAGCTTTCTACATGGTTGGAACCATTGAAGAAGTTCTTGAAAATGCCAAAAACTTTCAATAATTAGAGAATCATGAGTCAAAATCTAACACTAGAAGTCGTAACACCTGAAAAGGTATTGCTGGAAACTTCAGCAGATTATGTAACTGTTCCGGGAAGTTTCGGTGAACTTGGTATTTTACCCGGTCACCTTCCTGTTCTCACCAGCTTAAAAAGTGGTGTCTTAAGTTACAAATCTGGCGAAGAGCAAAAGAAGTTTGCCATCCATTACGGCTTTGCTGAGGTTTGTAAAGATAAAATTACTGTTTTAGCGACTGAAGCTGAAGTAGGAAGTGATATCGATCTGGCTCAAGCTCAGTCAGACCAAAAATCAGCCCAAGCTGAATTGGAAAAAGCCGTAAAAGAGTCTCTTGATAATGAAATTATTGAAGGACTTCAAAAATCAGTTTCAATTTCCATCACCAGGCAAGATGCAGCAAAATAATTGAGTCTGTTCATGGAAAGGTAGTTTAAGCCAGGTTTCTTTATGGAATCTGGCTTTTTTTGTTTTTAGGGAAATATTTTAACAGGGAATCCAATGACAGACTTTAATCAGATATCAATTAGAACCCACAGTCACGATTGTTTATTACCTATTAATCGCGAGGTTCAGGACTATATTCAAGAAATTGATTATCGGAACGGATTTATCAATTTGTTTATCCTTCATACAACCTGTGGACTGACCATCAATGAAAATGCTGATCCGGATGTCGTTCATGATCTCCTTTATCGATTAGATAAACTCGCACCCTGGGATTTGTCTGCAGATAAACATCGGGAAGGAAATTCAGCTGCACATTTAAAAAGTTCTTTATTGGGACCATCGTTAACCTTACCGGTTAAGGATGGTAAGCTTGTGCTGGGAACCTGGCAGGGAATTTTTTTGGGCGAATTTGATGGCCCCAGAACACGCACCGTTTTTATTACCACTATATAATTTTACATCATGTCTCAACAACTGATCAAACAATTACAGAAAAAATTCCGGGAACTGGAAGTACTTTTTAAAACTGTTAACCCGTCAGATATTTCGGTTTTAAATGATCTTTCAACATATTTAGACCAGGTAAAAGAACAACTTAAACCGCTTGAAAGGGCAGAATTGAACAGTCCCCAGCAGGTCATCCATATCTGGTCAGACGGTGCCTGTTCGGGAAATCCCGGTCCGGGAGGTTGGGGTACCATTGTCCAGGTCGGTGATCATATTGAAGAACTGTCCGGTTATTCCGCCAAAACCACTAACAATATCATGGAAATGACCGGTGCCATAATGGGACTAAAAATTACTCCTATTGGTGCCAGTATTATTCTCACTTCTGATAGTCAATATGTAGTGAAGGGAATGAAAGAGTGGATCAAAGGATGGAAAAAGAGGAACTGGAAAAAAGCAGACGGAAATCCGGTTAAAAATAAGGCGTTCTGGATCGCTTTGGATTCATTAGCCAATGAAAGAAATATTAGATGGGAATGGGTTAAAGGGCATGCCGAACATCCGCAGAATGAACGTTGTGATGAATTGGCCAGGAATGCTATTTCAGATCGAAAGTAGCCTGAATTACCGCTGTTAATTTTAAGCTGATTTAGAAGGACTGTTTTTAGAAACAGCCTGAGCTGGTTTATTATTGGGGGCTGATTCTTTAATCCGGACTGCCTGATAAATAAAAGTCCCAAATTGCTTCGCTAAAGCTTTTTCCTTCTGAGGAAAGTTATCAGCCGAATGGAATGTTCTGAAGCTATTTGGATTTACCCAATAGTGAACGGCATCCCGAGTCGACTCTGTTAGTTTAAATTTATGTTTCTTAAAAAACTTTTTTATGGTTTCAATGATTACCGGTGAGTTTAATAGCAACTCAAGATTTTCATAACATGCTTCGGCTTGCTTTTCCAGCTCCGGATGATCAAATTCATCTACATACCAGGTTTTTAAATTACTGCGGTACATAATACTGATCCTGCCACAACCTAAAAGATTGCAACAGATAAAGACATTGGAAATTTCGCGTGCTTTATAAATGCAATCTCTAAAATCATAGTCCTGGGGTGGAAATGCGTCCTGGATACCTTCAAATAGGCGAATAACAATATCTGGCCGCACATAAGCCCACTTATCCGCAAACCGGTTGCCTAAAGACATATGTGCCACAGAAAATTCCAGATGTGTTCTGCTTTCTAATAAAGTGCCCCTGTTCACCACACCATAATAGTCATTTAACATACAATGCGCAATTCCATACAAGAAAGACTGACTGTCAAATAATTCCACTTCATCCGGTAAATGATCAAGCTCTCCGAAAGTATTATAACGACTCCTGGCCAGACTACTTTTTTGAAGTGATTTGAAAAACCACTTTTTATTAGACTCATGATAACCAATTTGCAACCTGCCCCTGGGAATTTTTAGATGACTTAAGATATCTCTTCGAACGACATTGGGAGGAGGCTCAAAATTCTGCTCGTAGTAGTGATACCAAATTTTAAATTCGTCCTGATTCGTCTTATCTTTCCCACCCCGTTGTTCTATAACCTGGTGCATCCGTAACATGGAATTTTTAAAGATATATTTTAGATCATGTTCAAATTGAATCACAGCATCAACATCACCATTAAATATATGCTCTAAAAACAGACGTCTTTTTCGGGGAAAGGTTTTTTCCAGGAAAGCGAAAAGAAATTGTTCACGATAATTGTCAGCCTTATTGCTTTTGGATTTTACTTTGTTAAAAACATCAGAAACCTTAACATGAAGTGCGAAACCCAGATCTATAACTCTGGATATCATATCTCTATCTTTATGATCCCCAACCGTCTCATTCTCCGGTCCAAAACCAATTTTCAAGGCTTTAAAATTTAACCACCAGGGATCCTGTAGTAATTTTGGAAAGAGTTCTTCCATTTTAAATATCTTAGCGATTGATAATCCACCGGCACTCTCTTCAGCACCGATAATGTCACCTTCTTCACCATCATCATCATCGTCATCCAGTAATTTTATCGGGTTTTCAATTCCATAATCGTCAAAGAAGTTGGGTTCATCTTCCACAAAAATTTCTTCATCAGCTAGAATTTCCTCAACTTCTTCCTCTTCTTCAATAACAGTTTCCAACTCTCCTGCATACTTATCCAGTTTCCGGGGCTTCTTGATCAATTCAATAACAGATGAATTAAACCGTTTATCAAAAAGCATTTCCAAACGAAGTAATCTTAAAGTTGCTTTGGGCAGGTTACCTGACGATGCTTTAAACGATTCCCAGTACATGGCACCGGAATGAGCAACCATATACTCCGATGTTAGTGGAGGTGTAGAGCCAAGATCTACCAGATCATTTCGAAAGTCATCATATAAATTGGTTAAATGAAAACGAATATAATCAATCAATTGTTCATATTTCTTCCGATCAGAATTAACATTATCCGGCATTAAAAAATGGATTGGGATTACAGGAGAAAACTGAATGCCAGGCATTAACAATTCATAATTCAGAATTAACTCGTAGGCAGAACCGGATGCTTCTTTGGATTCCAAAGTTGTTCCATGTTTGCCATCCCGATAATTATCATTGGAATAGGCAAAAAGATATACTTCTGCTTCGGGATACTTTCTTTGAATATAGGTTTGAATGGTATCAATACGCGCTTTTAGCAGTTTTTCGCGATAAGCTCTTTCTTTGTGCTGGCAACTTTGAGAATGCAACTTCATCATGGCAATGATCTGGTGCACAAATGCTTGCCGGCTTTGTTGGTTGTTGAAGACTTTGTCAATGATCGCTTTATTCTTTTTAATAAAAACTTCATATATTTCAGGGAAGCGTCTCCTTAAATTACTATGCCCTGCCATATTTATGATAGAAACAATTTTCTTGTTTTTAAGGTCTTTTTGGCGGTATCCCTTAACAATTCGATACTTTATCGAAAAAAAATTAATAATATCCTGAGCACACTGAGTTAAAAACTCATCGCTCAAATCTGAAGTCTTATATAAAAATGGCTCTAATTCGTATTGAACCTGTAAATCCAAATCTGAAGCTGTTCGTTTATGGCCAACAGTTCCGATCGAACCCAGGGAAGCAATACTATAAATAGGTTTAAAAGATTGATCATTGGGGTCATCTAGGATGACGTCCCCAAATTCATTCATAATAAAAGCAGCAAACTTCTCTTTAAAAACCGGTGACAAATTGTTAATACCGACAACACCGGCTGGTGCGTCTTCAATATAAAGACTGACTTGAACTTCATCTTCAACTTCTTTTAAAACACCATCTTGTTTTTCTATTCTTTTATAAAGGTAGGTATGTTCAGCGTATTTGGGGTCATTGACATGCAGAAAGTAGATAATTTCAAAGAGTGCCTTTTTCATGTCCTCTGAAAAAGATGAAAAAGCCAACTCCATGCGACTGTTATTGAACTTATTAAAGAAGGCGGAGCCATTTTGAACAGCTCTTGATAGCTCGTCCTTTTTTATTTCCCCGAGTTGAATACTCTCTGATAAGCGTTCAAACAATGCCACTGATTTAAGTCCGACAAGATGATTTTAAATGAATATTGATACATGGCAGCGAAAACCGCAAGCCCTAAGCTTAAACTTTGCTATATCTTGCAATAACTGAAAAAAACTTGCAATGATTTCTAATCTTAACAAGTTAATTCAAAGCCGTCAGCTTCATTCCTCTATTAACAGGGCTAATTTGTTCTAACTCGAGACGCTATGCCCTGCAAAGGGTTTGATGTTGTTAAAAATTTTCAAGTAAGTCAAAACTGAATGTGTATTCTTGTTCAGTTGCCTCATTTTCTTCGATATATTT